>Ga0070726_10000297_pt1 | contig 71040 bp, 67 predicted proteins | sample tdAd471_FD_67275 | JGI IMG/M metagenome (GOLD analysis project Ga0070726, IMG submission 67275) | Marine sediment microbial communities from the Atlantic coast under amendment with organic carbon and nitrate - tdAd47.1 | ecosystem: Environmental > Aquatic > Marine > Coastal > Sediment | place...
GTAACCTCCTGGCCGCGCGGCGATTGATGGAATAATTGAAGCCGTCCCGATCAATCGGGCCGTACTAGCCCCTGAGCGAACGGTATCATCGCGAGGTATGGGAAGCAGCCATGACCGACTCGTTCAACACCATCGAAGGAGTAGCTGGCCACCGGATCGTCTGGGTCGAGTCCAAACGAATTGAGGCTTGTATGTCTCACTACCGTGACGGTGAATACGATGGAATCGGGGTCAACCCACGGCTTGGTTTCTCCGAGACTAATATCGATTTTCTTGATCACTATCCGGAGGTCAGTTATGTAGTGTTGGCTGATGCAGACAGTCTCGACGTGGGAGCTTTGCGTTCGCTCAGAATCCTCAGGTTCTTGCAGTTGTCCGGGTTCACGCGCGACATCGATCTTACGCCTTTTTCCTCGCTCAATCATCTGCGGGTAGAGTGGACGAGCCGGATGAAACTTCCCGCCGGGGACTCACTGGAGCACCTGTATCTGTCACGATTCAGGCCCCGCTCCGAGGGGCTCATAGGGTTGCCGAGTCTTCCTAACCTTCGCGAGCTGGAGATCAATCTGTCGCCACTGAAGAGCCTAGCCGGACTCGAACGCTACCCGAAGCTTAGGGGCCTTCAGTTGTCTTACTTGAGGCGACTGAAGAGAATAGGCTCCGTTAATCCTTTGCCGAGTCTGCTTCAGCTGGATTGTCTTGCCTGCAAGAACGTAGAGGACCTGGAGCAATTGTCTGTTTCCACCCTCAAGACTCTTCGGTTGAATGATTGTGGCCGACTCCGTTCGATCGCGTTCCTCTCGAATCTTCCGAACTTGCAGGAGTTCAGGTTCATGAACACCAGTGTGATTGATGGCGACATGACTCCATGTCTGCGGCTTCGTTCCGTAGCGTTCAGCAACAAACGGAATTTCTCTCATCGATGTCACGCGATAAAGGCGGCGATCGGTGACGATTCGGTTTGAGTGCATGGCACGGCCGCACCCGGGAAGTCCCCCAATCGGTCGACTCCGACCTCGGGGCTGCAGCCCAAGCTAAGGACTCCGAATCCGCCCAATCGCCGCCTCTGCAGCACTCCGAATCTCCGCATCGTCGCTCCGCCGAAGCTTTGCCAGCGCATCCAACGCCAGCGGATCTTTTCGCCGCCCGATCGAGTTGACCACGCCTACGAGCAGGTCCCCATCGAGCCGCGCCAGCGCTTCCCGCAGTGCCGTGTCCGCCGCCGGCCCGGGAATCGTCTCGAGCGCCGTCCGCGCATAGTGGCTCAACGTGCGGTTGCTCAACAGCGCCGCGACGCCCGGCACGGAACTCGCGTCGCCTACCACGCCCAGCCGCTGACAAGCCTTGGCCTTCTCGAAGTCGCCTGCCTCCGGATCGGCGACGACCGTGTTCAACTCGCCCGTCGACATCTTCCAGATTGCCGCCGAGCGATGCGGCGTATTCGCCTCATCCAGATCCTTTTGGCCCTGGGCGAAACAAAGCGAGGCGGCCAGCAGGGCCAACATAGTTACGCGCGCCATCAGACTAGCCTCCAGGGTTCGCGCATCGCACGCGAGCGCATGCGGTTCGCTTCCTCGTCGCCGATAAACTCGTCACGAGCCGGATCGAAGCGCAACGGACGGCCGAGCTGAAACGCGATGTAGGCCGCGTGGCAGGCGACGTGGGTCTGCGCCGCCGAAAGCGCGTTCGCCCGCGGCTGATTGCGCGACTTCACGCAGTCCAGAAAATCGCGGACGTGATTCCTTGTCGCCTTGCGCGAGTCCTCGACCGGGCCGCGGTCCGCCGCCAAGTTGTCCGATGTGTCGATGTTTCCGCCGTCGCCGGTCTCCACCCAACCTTCGTCGCCCTCCCAGCGCGTCGCGCAAGCTCCGCTGTCGCCCCAGCCCGTATCGCGCATGATGAGCTTCGTGCCGTCGGCGTATCGGCAATGGATCGCGTACGGCGTCACCAGGCCGGGTTCCTCCACGGGCTCGTACTCGACCGGAGCGGTCTCGTCGAAGCCGCCGGCCCACTGGCAGAGATCTACCGTGTGCGAGCCCCATTCCAGAATGCCGCCGCCGTGGAAATCGTAGTAGCCGCGCCAATAGCGCTTCACGTAGCGCGAGTTGTACGGCCGCCAAGGACAAGGTCCCAGCCAGCGATCCCAGTCGACCAGTTGCTTGGGGGGCAGCGGTTCTTCCGGCAACCAGTCGTGCGAGGTGCGCGGCGGCCAGCGGTCGCCCGGTCCCACATTGGCGTGCAGGGTGTGGACCTTCCCGAGCTTGCCTTCTTGAAGCATCCGGTAGGCGTAGTCGAAGTTCGCTCCGTTCCGCCGCTGCGTTCCGGCTTGGTAGACGCGTCCTAGCCGCTGGAATGAATCGGCCAGCATTCGGCTCTCTTGGATCGTCATCGAGCAAGGCTTCTCGCAGTAGACGTCCTTGCCCGAGCGCGCCGTGCCGATCGACAACAGCGTGTGCCAGCGGTCCCCAGTCGCGATCAGCACCGCATCGATGTCCTTGCGCGCCCACAACTCGTACTGGTCCGAGTACATCGCGCAATCGTTGTTGCCGTGATGCTTGTCCGCCTTCGCCTTGATCTCTTCGCGCCGCTCATTGCGCACGTCGCAGATGGCGCGGAACTGCACGTCCGGGTTCGAAAGAAATGCGTTGAGATCACGCTCCCCGCGTCCGCCGATTCCCAGCCCCGCGAGATTGATCCGGTCGCTCGGCGGCGTCGCCCCATTGAGGCCGAGCGTCGCAGCGGAGACGAACAACGGAGCCGCTGCCGTCTTCAGGATCTTGCGTCTGGAGTGGAGGTTAACTGTGAGAGCCACGGTGAGATTGTAGCGACATGGGACGGACTGGGGAAGAGCCCCAAAATCGAATCCCAGGAGCCGGCCTCCCTGGGCTGTGCGAGGGCCCCTCTAGCGGGCCGCTTCCGCCGTCTCCACCAGGATCCGGGCGGTCGTCTCGGCGCCGCTGAAGTCGAGCGACGGACGAGGGGCCGCTGGCTGCTCGAAACGTCGCGCAATCTCTTCCGCGATCTGCTCCGGCGTCTCAGCTACGCTGGCCCACCCCCTCTCCGCCAACTTGGCCGTCCGCAGCGGCTGTTCGCCGATCTGTCCTTCCGTCGGCCCGTCGTGTGATCGCGGACAGAAGATCGCAGGCGTCCCCCACGAAAGTAGTTCGTACGCCGTGTTGTACCCGCACTGCGAGACGGAGCACGTCGCCGAGGACGCCAAGTCCGCGTAGCCGTCCCACTCGCCTAGCTGGACGCCCGCGTCTTCCGCCTCGAAGAGACTCCGATACTCGTCAACCACACGCCGCAAATCTTCGCCGGGATGTTCAAAGCCGAGGAAGACGTAGCCTCGCGCGTCCCTCGGCAGACGGCCGCTTCGGCACAGGGACTCCCAGGCTTGAAGAAACGGAATCATCGGATGCCGCCAACGTCGTTCTCCACCCTGGCTGCACACCACGTGCGGGCCTCGCTTTGGCATCGGGCTCGAGACCTCAGGAACCACAATTCCCGTATAACTCATCGGTGCTTCTAGGCCCGACGTGTCTCCGTAGGACTCTTCGAGGCGAATCAGATTCGGGTCGCTGTGAATGAGGATCTTGGCCACGCGGCGCCGTACGAACTCCTCCACCCGTCGCCGCACGTCGGCCTGCAATACGTCCACGCGACGGCTAAATAAGATGTCGCGCGCCGAAACGACCACCGGAGCTTGGGGGCGCCGCTCGCGCATTCGAGAAATGAGATGCTCGATCTCCAGGGCCGGTATGGCGGCCAAGAACGGATAATTCTCCAGATAGAGCAAGTCGATCGGCCGCGCCGCGATTGCTTCGTCCAGCACTCGTCGTCGCGCCTCGCGGATATCCTCTCTTTCACGCCAGTGTTGCCGCTCGTGCTCTAAGGGGAGGAGTTCCCCTGGCGCCAGCTCTACCTGGACCGGACAAGGCAGCTCGACCATCCGGCAACCGGGCAGCCCGCCCGCGGGTTCGAAAGAGAGCCCTCCATAGATCTCCGGCTGGATCACGTCGACCTCGAGGTCTCCCCGCAGTTGCAGCAGCGAACGCGCGAGGTTGCCCAGGCGTTGGTGATGTCCAGCGGCAAAGGCCGCACTCGTATAGAGACCGATCCGAAGGGGCATGCCGGGTACTTCGATGACCCCACAATCTCATGTCGCCGATGACGGTGGCCATCCCGATGAGTGGCCGCCACGCTCATTGCACCAGCCCCCGCGGTTCGACTAACCTACATCTGCAAAGGCAGAGGGCCGCAATTGTAGTTGGGAGTAGAAGTATGACGACGGCAACATTGAGCAGGACAACTGCCTCCGGACCGGGGCGCTCCGCGGTTCTCTTGATCGGATCAGCGCTGGTCATCGGCCTCATCTTCATAGCAGTCGCGGCGCTCCCCTACTTCTCGCCCTCCGGCGGGGACCTCGACCGTTACGCGCCCTACGGTGGAGTGTTGCTGGTGCACATCTCCACCGGCATCATCGCCTTGCTCATCGGCCCCTATCAACTCTGGATCGGTCTCGCCCGTAAGCACATGCCGCGACACCGCCTGCTGGGCAAGGTCTATATGGCCGCGATTGTCGTCAGCTCGGGCGCGGCATACTTCCTAGCCGCCAACACGAACGGCGGATGGGTTTTTGGTCTCGGTTTGTCCGGCCTCGCCACCGCGTGGCTCATCACCACCGGCATGGCCTATGCGGCGATCCGCCGAAGGCTGATCGAGCAGCATAAGGAATGGATGATCCGCAGCTACGTGGTCACCTTCGGATTCGTCTTCTTCCGGATGATGTTCACCGGGCTACAGGCGGCTGAGGTCGGCACGCTCCCCGAGCAACTCGCGGCCTCGGCTTGGATCTGCTGGTCTCTTCCGCTAGTCGTTGCCGAGGCTTTCCTGCAGGGCCGCAAGGTCTTCTCCCCGGCCCGCTAATCCTATCGCGACCTTCCGCCGCGAACAAGAAATGAGAGGTCCGGACTCCCGATTAACTTCCACGTATGCGGGGCCATGTGCTCGATGAGCCGATGAGGGACGACCCCATGTAGAGCGGTCTAGTCCGTCCCGCTATTGGCTAGGCCGCATCTACCGCTATTGAAACCAAATTGGACAACTGTCCTCCTCCGCCCCAGGCCTGTCATGGACTTCCCGATTCTTCCACGGGAGAACTTGTAGAGTAGAGCGATGCCTTGTCAGCTCTGGGTCGGAGCCAGTGTCGAGTTCATCGCCCCAGCCGAGATTGCGACAGCGGCGTCCCGGACGATGGGGACGATTCTAGGTACAGACGAAGATTTCGACATTCAAGCGATTGAGGACGATGGCAGCCAGGGTAGCCCGGCACGTGCGACGTACGGCATAGATAGCCGGCCGTATTTGCTATTTAGAGAACGCAGGAGCGAAGTATTCGCGCGCGTTTGGGGTACGCGCGGGCCGGAGGTTGTGGAAATTCAACCTGAACGCTGGCCGCAATTCTGCGTCGATGTGACGAGCTCCGCCATGGGCGCTCTGGTGGCCGCATCTGTTGCGATCGAATTGGGACGAGTTCTTGGATCCAGTATTGAGGACAGTGAAACACGCTTCACAGAGCAGCTCGATGTATCCCCGGAAACGTTGATCGAGCGGATCCGGTTGGTAACGAATGACGTTGTGAGTCTTGAGGACAGAATCGTCTGCTTTGCTCGCCAGCTAAACGTGCCTGGAGCGTTTGTGGCCTAATCGAGACCGGTTCAGGTTTGGGAGAGGAAAGTTGGGAACGCACCTCTGACAGAAGCGGAGACCCAGGCGCGCTATCCGACAGACTCCCTTAGCGCCTGGAGTGTTGGACCAACGTTATCGCGGTGTTGAGCGGCACGCCCGACGCACAGGATTGAGAGTCCGAGATCACCGGGCTGGAACGGCACTCCAAGCGTCCAGCATGCGTCCGAGCTCTGCTCGCTGCGCCGCGTACGCCGGGTCGGCCGCCAGGTTACGCGTCTCTAGCGGATCGGCGGCCAGGTCGTAGAGTTCTTCCGGCGGACGCGGAAGCGGGTACGGCGTCCGCAACACGTCCTCATCCATCCCGCCCCAGTTGCGAATCACTTGCCGCCAAATCAGCGGATTCTCGCGCGTGTGATTGCGGATCAGCTTGAAGCGCTCGCCACGTATTGCGGTCAGGTGGTTGCGCTCGTGGTGCTCGGAGAAGACGTAGCGTCGCGGCGAGGACGGACGGTCGGCCAATCGGGAGGCTAGGTCGACGCCTTGCAGATCCTCGGGCGCCGCGCCGCCCGCGAGCGTCATCAGCGTGGGCGAAACGTCGATCGTAGAAGCCAGACCCGTATCGACCCGGCCGCTCCCCGAGATGCCGGGGCCCCGTGCGATCAAGCTCGAGTGCGTTCCCCAGTCGTAAAGAGAAAACTTGGCGCGGTGCATCGACGGACCGTGATCGGTCAAGAACAGTACGACCGTACGGTCGATCTCGCCGCTGCTCTCCAGCGCATCGAGCAGCCGGCCCACCTCAGCATCCATCGCGCTCGTCTCAGAGAGATAGCGTGCGTAGTGCTCTCGGACCTGCGGCGTGTCCTTCAAGTAGGGCGGTAGGCTCAGGGCCGCTTCCTCCGGCCCGTAAGGATGTGCGTCGTGAGCGCGATAGGGCCGGTGCGTGTGAGTGGGGCAGAAGTAGAGGCAGAACGGCCGGTCGCGCGACGCCTCCAGAAACTCGACCGATTGCTGCAGATAGGAGCCGCGATCGGGAAACTCATGATCGAATCCGTGCGCCGTCGCGCCCGCCGTCGAGAGGTGCCACTTGCGCGCCGCCGCGGTCTCGTAGCCAAGAGCTTGCAGGCCGCGCGCGAACGTCCACAACTCGCGGCGCATCGAGAGCTTCGCGGCTTCTTCCCCTTGCACCAGACGGGTGACGCCGGAGACGTGTGGATAGAGGCCGGTCATCACGGCGCCTCGGCCGGGACTGCACAGCGGCGCGGTCGTGTAGCAGTGCGTGAACCGCACGCCCTCTGTGGCCAGACGGTCCAAGTTCGGCGTTTGTACGACCGGATGTCCGTAGCACCCCAAATCGTCCCAACCGTGATCGTCCGCCATGATCACAAGAAAGTTCGGCGGGCGCTGCTGAGCCCGGGCGGCCACAGGCAGCGCTGCGGCGAGCAGGCTACGGCGGGTCATGAAGATTCGACTCCGACGGATAGTGTGGCGACATCGGGCGACCCGCGCAAGGTTGGTGCAGAGCCCGGCTACGGTGTCTTCGTCCTGGAGCGAATGCTCAACCGGTCGACTCCAAGCGGCACGGGAGCCTGTGAGGCGTCTGCCCTTCACCGCGGATACGGATGTCCCCGCATGATCGTGAACGCCCGGTAAATCTGCTCCGTCAACAGCACCCGAGCCAACTCATGCGGCATCGTCATCTCCGACATCGACAGCAACCGATCCGTCGACCCGCGAAACTCGTCCGACCACCCGTCCGCCCCGCCGATAAAGAAATCCACGTCCCGCCCGGCCTTCTCGATCCACTCTGCGAGCGTCTCTGAAGAAACCTGCTTCCCCCGCGGGTCCAGCACAATCCTCAGCGCTTTTGAATCCTTCGGTACGTCGCGCTCGCTCTTGATCTCGCGCATCTCGAAGCGGCAGAATCGCGTCGTCCGCTTGGCGTACTCCTCCGCCGCCTGATTCAGCGGACGGCTGCGCGCCTTCCCGATGTAAAACAGACGGATCTTCACGCCGCCGCCCTCAAGAGGCCGAGGCGGCCGCTTCCGGCACTTCCAACCTTGGGGCCGTCTTCCACAGCCGCTCCAGGTCGAAAAACGCACGCTTCTCCGGCGAGAAGATGTGGACGATAAAATCGCCGTAATCCATCAGGACCCACTCGCCCTTCTGCGCTCCCTCAATACCCAGGGGCCGTAGTCCGGCTTCGCGCAGCGCATCTTCCACCGCGTCCGCAATCGCCTGCGTCTGCCGAGCATTCGTCCCGTTGCAGATCACGAAATGGTCGGTAAAACTGCTGATCGCGCCGATGTCGAGCATCACCACGTCTTCCGCTTTTCGCGAGAGGGCGGCCTCTGCGGCCACTTGCCAGTCCTGCATCAGTGAGAAAATAGTCCCTCGCGGCGCCATTCGAGGCCCGCGTAACGTCTATCTGAGTATCGTAGCAGTGCAAATCCCCATCCGCGCATTCTGTTTGTCGGGCGTCTTGGCGGCCTGCATGCTCGCCGCTGGCCTCCCTGCGGTCGCGCAAGAGCCGCCGGCCGCCGAGCTTGAGCGCACCCGTGCGCTGGTGGAAGCCGGGGCCCTCCCGCGCGCCGCCCTCAGCCGCGCCCAAGACGACGCCGAGCGCCGCAAGCTCGAGAAGCGCCTCCGTGAACTCAGCGCCAAACGCGACCTCACGCTCGCCGAAGTTCCCGAACTTGTCCAAGCCGCCGCCAAGCTCGTCGACCTCGCCCGCGCCGAACTGCGCCGCGTCCAAGCCCTCGTCGACGCCGGGGCCGTCCCTCCCCGGGACCTCGAGCCGGCCAAGCAGCGCGCCGACTCGGCCGTTGAGATGCGCGACCTCGTCGACACCCGGGCCCGCCTCGTCCGTCAACTGGCCTCCATGGTCTCCGCCGAGGAGCGCCTGGAGGAGCTCGAGGAGGAAGAACTCGCCTTCGCCTCGGACGGGACCGGCGGCGTCTGGTGGGACGACATGGACGTCATTGAAGCGCTCTACTTTGAAGAGTTCGGCGACATCCTGCCCATCAGCGCCGAGGGGGACACGCCGCTCCACCGCTCGATGGGCTTCGATCACGCCGGACGCATCGACGTCGCCTTACATCCCGATGACCTCGAAGGCTTCTTCCTGATCGAGGTGCTCGAAAGCTGGGGAATTCCCTACATCGCCTTTCGCAGCGCCGTTCCCGGCCAAGCCACCGGGCCCCACATCCACATCGGCCTGCCCAGCCCGCGAATCCCCGAAGAGCCGATCGACTAGTCGACTAACCGACAAGCCAACGCGGCGCAATCTGGTCCGTCTCATCCGCCGTCATCAGCCAGCGCAACAGCCGGTCCTTGAGCTCGTTCACCGTCTTGGCATGCGCCGGATCGGGATACAGATTGCGCTTCTCTCCCGGATCGTTCTCCAGGTCGTACAGTTCGCCTTCGCCTCCCCCGTAGAAGTTCATCTTCCATCGCTCGGTCCGGATCATCTTCGCTTCCGGATGCCGCACGCCCTTGATGCCTTTCCCTTTCTCGAAATAGAATTCCCGTGAGCCGCCGGTGATGACCTCAGGGACCACGTTCTCTGAGAACACGGCGTCCCGGGGCTCGTAGCCGCCTTCCCCACTGATCAGCCCGGCCAGACTGCGCCCTTGGCAGGCCGCCGGCTCCTTGATGCCGCACAACTCAAAGAGCGTAGGCAGCAGATCCGTCGTTTCCACCAACTCCTCGTACTTGCCCGGCTTCACCCGTCCGGGCCAACTGATCAAGAACGGGATCTTCACCGAAGCCTCAAAGAAGCAGTTCTTCCCCATCAGCCCGTGTTCGAGCATCTGGTCGCCGTGGTCGGTCGAGAAGACCACAATCGTCTCGTCCGCACGCCCGGTCTCTTCGAGCGCATCCAGAATCTTGCCGACTTCGCGGTCAATCTGGCTCACCGACGCGTAGTAGGTTCGATAGGCCCACTGCAGAAGCTCCCGGTCCATGTCGTACTTCGGCGTAAACCGCAGGATCAGCTTCTGCAACGGCTCCGGCAACTGCTGGATGTCCTCCAGCGACCTCGCCTCGGGCAGCGGGATCTCCACGCCGTCGTACATCCGGTCGAACGGCTCCGGCGCCAAGAAAGGCGAGTGCGGCTGAAAGAACGACGAAAACAGAAAAAACGGCCGCGCATCCACGCTCATCTCTTTCAGAAACCGCCGCGTCTCCAGCCCCACCCAGGAGGTCTCCGTAAACTCGTCCGCAATCGCCATGCGGTACGGATTGCGCCCCGGTTCGATGTTCGGCGCGATCGTCCGATACGACAAGGGCGCCAGCGGATCGTTCTCTTGCCGCCAGGTCACGTAGTCCGACCACTCATCCGTCGCACGAACCCCGTCATTCAGCAGCACCCGGTCGAACCCGCTCTCCCGTGCGTGCTCGGCCGTCGGCGGATAAAGGTGCAGCTTTCCCACCGATCCCGTCTGATACCCCGCCTCCTGCAAGTATTGCGGCAGGATCTTCTCCCTCGGGTCGAGCGGCGTATAGTTCACCCGGTTGCGATGGCTGTGGGGATAGCGCCCCGTAAACCAAGTCGCCCGCGAGGGGACGCACACCGGAGCCTGCACGAATGCATTCTGGAAGTTCGCCGAGCGCGCCGCCAGCCGGTCGAGATTCGGCGTCTGGATGATCGGGTTCCCGTTCGCTCCGAGGCAATCAAAACGATGCTGATCCGTCATCACAAACAGGATGTTCGGACGACTCCGGTGCGCCGCCGTCGTCGCAAGAGTTGCGGCCGGACCGAGTTGCAGAAACGTTCGTCGAAGCACGCCGCCATTGTAGGCGCATGAACAGGCTGTGCGAACGCGAGGGCCGCTGGATAAACTGGTTTGCGTGAATTGTCGTCGAGTGAACCGCCCCCTAATGAACCGCCGTCTAGCCCCCTGTCGTCTACTCGTCTCCCTCGCCTTGCTGTCCTCCCTTTGGATCGGCTGCGCCGGCGAAGCCGAGGAGGAGTCCGGCCCGACCCCTAACATCGTCCTGATCATGACCGACGACCAGGGCTGGGCTCAGCTCGGCATGCGCGGCGATCCCGTCCTCAAGACGCCCCGCCTGGACGCCTTCGCCGCCGAGAGCGTCGAGTTCACCCGCTTCTACGTCTCGCCCGTTTGCGCACCCACTCGCGCCTCGCTCATGACCGGCCGGTACAACTATCGCACCGGCGTCGTCGACACCTGGCTCGGCCGCGCCATGATGGCCCCCGACGAGACCACCGTCGCTCAGGCCCTCCAGGAGAACGGCGGCTTCAAGACCGGCATCTTCGGAAAATGGCACCTCGGCGATAACTACCCCATGCGCGCCATGGACCAGGGCTTCGACGAGGCGATTGTCCACCGCGGCGGCGGGATCGGCCAGCCGTCCGATCCCGAGGGGTCGGACTACTTCGACCCGATTCTCTTCCACAACGGCGAACAGAAGAAGTACGAGGGCTACTGCACCGACGTCTACTTCAATGAAGCCATGCGCTTCATCGACGAATCCGGCGACCAACCCTTCTTCGCCTACATTCCCACCAACGCCCCTCATTCTCCCTACCTGGTCCCCGACGAGTACCGCGAGCCCTACGCAGCCGCCGGACTCAACGACAAGGACGCTCGCATCTACGGCATGATCACCAACATCGACGACAACGTCGGCCGTTTGCTCGATCACCTAAACGCCAAGGGACTCGCCGAGAACACCATCGTCATATTTATGACCGACAACGGTCCCACCACGCAGCTCTACACCGCCGGTCTGCGGGGCCAGAAGACACAGGTCTATGAAGGCGGCATCCGCGCTCCCTTCTTCATGCGCTGGCCTGCCCAACTCGCCCCGGCCAAAATCGAGACGATGGCCGCTCACATCGATGTCGCTCCCACCCTTCTCTCGGCCGCCGAGGTCAAAAAGCCCGGGCGCATGCGCTTCGACGGCAAGAATTTGATGCCCGTCATTCTCGGCGAAGCCGAAAACTGGCCCGACCGCAAGATCTACATCCAGAGCCACCGCGGCAACGAACCCGACGAGTACCGCAACATGGCCGTCATCACCCAAAAGCTCAAGCTCGTCCAGCCCATCGCCTTCAACGCCCCCGCCCCGGCCGAGCCGCATTTTGAGCTCTACGACCTCACCTTGGATCCGGGCGAGACCAACGATATCTCGGGCGACGGGATGAATTTTCGCCTTGCGAATAGGCTCAAGGACGACTACGACGTCTGGTATCGCATCGTTCACGACGATCGCGGATTCGCCCCGCAATCCATCTACCTCGGCGCCGAAGAGGAAAACCCGGTCGTGCTGACCCGCCAGGATTGGCGCGTCACCGGCGACGGCGGCTGGGGCGACCGCAGCTTCGGGTACTGGGTCATGGACGTCCGCCAAGCCGGGCTCTATAAGGTGACGGCCAACTTCAAGCCGAATTCCGGATCGGGTCGCGCCGAGTTCAAGTTGGGCCGTACCTTCACGACCAGTGAATTGGCCCCCGAAGCTGAGTCCGTTGAGTTCGATCCCGTGGAGCTCGACGCCGGCGCCGGCTCGCTAGAGGTCCGTGTGATTCGCGACGCTGAGATGGAGGGGCCCTGGCATGTCGTCGTCGAACGCATTGGCGACGTACCAGCCCCTTTGGACGGTCAAGAATAGGACTAAATTGAAACTAGAGTACTCTTTCGATTTGGACGGATTCGTAGCAAAGTAGTAGGGGATTCCTCCTATGTATCAGACCTCGTCCTATAGTCGTTCCGAGCCTCGATTGCCCGCGAAGGGCCCCGCTACCATGACCTGGGACGCGGGCAATGGATCCCGTGAGAGCCAGGTTGAAGTCCGAAATATCAGTTCAGCGGGCGTCCAGGTCGTTTCCAAGCGCCCTTTGCAGCCCGGATGGACCGCCTACCTGACCGGCGAGCAGTTTGAGTGTCTCGGCGAGGTGGAGTACTGCGTTTCGGTTGACGTCGGATTCTACGTCGGCATGAGTTTCCGCCGCGAACCCTACTTCCGCAACGCTGTGGGCGGACCGATCTAGCCGTCACCCCCGCAAGTACTTTTCGAAGTGCGCCAACGTGCGCTTCCACGCCAACTCCGCCGCCTCCTCGTCGTACCGCGGCGTCGAGTCGTTGTGGAACCCGTGATTCGCGCCTTCGTAGACGTGCGCCTCGTAGCTCTTTCCGTTCGCCTTCAACGCAGCCTCATAGGCCGGCCACCCGGCGTTGACCCGCTCGTCCAACCCCCCATAGTGGATGAGCAGCGGAGCCTGGATCTTCGGGACGTCCTCGGCCGGAGGCTGTCGTCCGTAGAAGGGGACCGCCGCTGCCAAGTCCGGCAGCCGCACGGCCAGTGCGTTCGATACGCCTCCGCCGAAACAGAAACCGACGCAGCCCACCTTCCCCGTGCAACCGTCATGCGACTGCAGATGCTCGACGGCCGCCACGAAATCCTCGAACAGTTTGTCGCGGTCTAGCTTCCTCTGCATCGCGCGCCCGTCGTCGTCGTTGCCCGGATAGCCGCCCAGCGAGGTCAATCCGTCCGGCGCCAGCGCCAAGTACCCGGCCACACCCAGGCGACGCGCCACGTCCTCGACGTAGGGATTCAGCCCGCGATTCTCGTGGATCACCACCACGCCCGGCAGCTTCCCGTCCGCCTTCGCCGGCCGTGCCAACAGACCGCGTACCGTGCCGTGTCCGTTCGGCGACGCGTATTCGTAGCGCTCGGTCTCGATCCTCGGATCGCCCTCGGGCACCTGTTGCGCCTGCGCATAGTCCGCCAGCAGCGTCGACGCCGCCAGGCCGCTCCCGGCCACCGCGGCCGCGCGGTCTAGAAACCCCCGGCGGCTGAGTCCCCCGTGGACATAGGCGTCAAACAGCGCCAGTACTTTCGGGTCGTAGTCGGAAGCTTTCGGTCTGCGGGAATGGTTGCTCATTTCGAGCCGGAGTATAGCGGATCGGCGGCTCAGCGTAAAAGAGTCTCTAGGCTGGAGGTCGATCCCATCAGGAACTTGGCGTAGCTCTTCGGCGAGCGGAAAGCCGGCTGATGGAGGACGTAGAGGTTGTAGGCTTGTTTGCCGGTTGCGATTGGTTCCGAGCAGTTCAGTTCGATCCTGCTCCCGCCCGTCTCGATCTTCATCGTGCCCAATCGGACTTCGCCTCCGAGTTCGAATCCTTGCGCCTTCCGAGGCGCCAGCGACAGCAGATAGCGTCCATGGGACGGCGTGTAGATCCAAGCGATCGCCCCGCTGATCCCGCCGCTGAAGTTGCGCGTCGGCTCAATCACCTCGCCGTCTACCGTGACGAGCGGCTCCATGATGCGTATCCAAGCGTCCTCCGGCGTGAAGTCTCGGGCTGGGCCGTCCAACGTTTCGGTGCGAAGCGCATCGTCTCCGATGGTTAGGTAGTCGACAATTCGTTGTCCGGTCTCTGGATTCTCCATCAGGTCCAGGGCGATCACTTCACCGTTGTCTACCGTTTGCGCATTGGGATAGGCGGGGAGCGGCGCCGCTAGCCAGCCTTCGTCCAAATCCTGGCGGCCAAGGTCGGACATTTCCGCCGGCAGCGGGGCGAAACGAACATCGTAACGACCGTCCTCCCGCGCTTCGACCGCGACCTCATAGCCGAAGTAAATCTTCTTCGGCCGGAGCTGAACAACGCGATACAAACGATCGTCCTTGATGCGTACGCCGCCGCTCCATCCCTTGATGACCGTTCGATCACCGTCCGGCTCAAGGCGCGTCTCGTATCGAACCTTGTGTCCGTTCTGGATTCCCCAGCCGGACATCAACTGAAACGGCTCGGCCGAGCAAATGACGGCGGCCAACAGACAAAGACTAATCGTTCGCATGTTCGTTCCTCACGATTCTCGGGTTCAAGTTCTGCACCGGTTGGAAGTCCGCCACGTCGACCTCTTTAGGCGGCGTCGGCGCGGGCTGCGCTGGGCGGAAAAGACTCCACGCCAGTAGGACCAACGCTGCAAGCGCCATCGGCGCCGGCAGCCGAACGTGACCCGTCAACGGCCATTTCCACCAGGCCGTCCTTCCAGCGAAGATCGTTTCTTCCAACTCCGGCGACAACTCCGGCGCTTGCCACTCGTTCAGAAGCTTCTTCAGTTCTCGATCGCTCATCATCGTCGGCTTTCCTCCAACGTTTCCAACGGCGACAGCGCTCGCCGTAAGTTCTCTCGTGCCCGATGCAGCCGCGCCTTCACCGTCCCCACCTCGGCCTCTACAATCACCGCGATCTCCTTCAGCGTGCACCCCTCGTACTCGGCCAGTACCAGGGCTTCGCGCTGCAAGGGCGGCAAGGCGCCGACGGCTTGGGCCACCATCACCCTGGTCTCTTGGCCCGCCGGTTGGACCGCCTCCAGGCAAGGACTCTCCCCGTCGTCCGCCAGGAGCCACCGACTCTCCGTTCGTTGTCGCTTCAGCGCGATGTTCCGCGCCACGCCAAACAGAAACGAGAGCAACTCGCCGCGCTCGGAGTCATACCGAGCGGTCCCCCGCAACAGCGCCGCAAACGTCTCTTGCGTCACGTCCTCCGCGGCTGCGCGCGCGCCCGTCAGCCGATAAGCAAACACAAAGACGCGCGAGCCGAGCTGGTCATAAATCTGCCGGACGTCGTGCACCGCTCTATGGAGGACTTTCCTTCAGGTCACCAAAAGGATACGGTGACCCCATGGCCCTCGCGCCCGCCGCAGAAGAAAACGCCGCCGCCGCTCCGGGCCCTCGGGGCGTCCCGGTGCTCGGCAGCCTGCCCGAATTCTGGCGCGACCGTCTCGCCTTTCTCACAAGTTGCCGCCGGCAGCACGGCCGCACGGTTCGCATCCGCCTCGGCCGACCCGCCTTGCTTCTCAATGAGCCTGTCGACATTGAACACGTCCTCGTCACGGGCTCGGAGCGCTACGAAAAGAGCTGGCAAAACACGCAAGCCATCGGCAAGCGTTTCTACGGCAAGGCGCTGTTTTCCGCCAAGCAGCCGGCTCACCTTCCCATGCGGCGGGCTGTCAACCCGGCCTTCCATCGGCTCGCCATCGGCGCCTATGCCGATGCCGTCGCCGCGGAGGCCGAGAATCTCGTCGCTGGGTGGAAGGACGGCTCTGCCGTGGACGTCTGGGGTGAGATGCGGCGCTACGCGCAGAATGCGCTTGTTCGCGCCGTGTTTGGCCCAGCCGCGACGGTTCCCGGGGAGCCCCTCGGGGCTGCCGTCCGCCGCCGGCGCGAGTTCCTCGGACGCTACTTCGATCGCCAGTGGCTGCTTCCCCATCTGTGGCCCGGCTCCGGCGCCCGAGCCTTCCGCCGGGCTGACGCGGAAGTTCGTCGCCGAGTGGACGAGTTCCTACACCGTCCCGCCCCCGAGGGCAGCATCTATCACGCACTCACGCAGCTCGACATGAGCCCCGCGGCCATGCGCGCAGAGATTCTGGAACTGCTCAACTCCGGTTATGAGACGACCAGCGAGGCTCTTACCTGGGGCTTGGTCTGCCTCGCGCAAGATCCGGCCGTCGCCAACCGACTGGCAGCGGAAGCCGGCCCCGGGCCCTTGCCGCCGCAGAAGCTACTCGAACTGCACTACGCGGAACAGTGCTTTGCCGAGACCCTGCGACTCTATCCTCCAAGCTGGCTGTTCGTCCGAGCCGCCGTAGTAGAGGACCGTTTGCCCAGCGGATGCCAGGTAGAGCGCGGGGCCAAGATCCTGCTCTCGCCCTACCTGGCCCAGCGCGATCCCGAATTCTACCCCGACCCCGAGCGCTTTGACCCAGAGCGATTTCATCCGGACGTCCGTTACACCCGCCCGCGCTTCTCCTACTACCCGTTTGGCGGGGGCGTGCGCGTCTGTCTCGGCGAAGCCTTCGCCCGCCTCGAAGCCATGGCCGCCCTCGCGGCGATCTGCGGCCGGTGGTCGCTCTCGCTTGAACCGGATCAGGACCTGCGGCCAATCGGACGGATTACGCTGCAGCCGCGAGGCCCGGTCCGCCTGCGGGTCCGTGCTCGCTAGTCGCGGGTCTGCTAAACTCTCCCATCGATGCGACGACTTGCCCCCCTCTTAATCGGCCTGCTGACGGCCTCCGCCCTCTTTTCCGCCCACCACGAGAAACACGACCGTCAGTATCTGGAGGTTCGGACCTATCACCTGCGCACCGCCGACGAGCTTTCCGCCGTCGACGGCTATATGGAAAAGGCCCTGCTGCCTGCGCTCCGTCGCCAAGGAATTACCAACGTCGGCGTCTTTTCCGAGTACGAGCCTGAAGGGACCCCCAGCGTCTACGTCCTTGTTCCCTATGACACGATCGAGCAGTTCGCCGCTTCCCAAGAGAAGCTCGACGCCGACGCCGCCTACCAAGAAGCCGCCGCCGCCTACTTCTCCGCGCCCAAGGACGAACCCCGCTTCACGCGCATTGAGAGCGAACTGCTCCACGCCTTCGAGGTTTGGCCGCAAGTCCACGTTCCGGCGCGGCAGAAAGCCGGCAAGTCCCGCTTGCTGGAACTGCGGACCTATGAGAGCCACAGCGAAGAGTTCGGTGCGCGCAAGGTCGAAATGTTCAACGCCGGCGAAGTTCCGATCTTCCTCGCCGCCGGCATTCAGCCCGTCTTCATGGGGCGCGCTCTCACCGGCCCCAACACGCCCAACCTGACCTACATGACGGTCTTCGACGACATGGACGCCGTCAAGAAAGGCTGGGACGCCTTCCGAGTCCACCCCGACTGGAAGAAGCTCGCCGCCGTCGAGAAGTACAAAGGCACCGTCTCCAAGATCCACAAGACCTGGCTCACCCCACGGCCCTACTCCGGCCTCTAGGCCCGGTCCCGCTCTCGCGCATCTCGGGCTACAATCGCCCCATGCGTTACCTCGCCGTCTGCGCCGCCCTGCTCCTTGCCGCGTGCGGCCCGCCCGAGGCGGAGGTCTCCGGCGAACTCAAGCGCTGGCATACCGTGACCCTCACCTTCGCCGGCCCGCAAACCTCGGAGACGGCCGACCCCAACCCGTTCACTGAGTACCAATTCAACGTCGTCTTCACGGGACCGGACGGGTCCGAGGTCGTCGTCCCGGGCTTCTTCGCCGCCGACGGCAATGCGGCTGAGACCGGGGCCTCCAGCGGCGACCAGTGGCGAGTCCGCTGGACCCCTCCCGCAATCGGAGAATGGAGATATCGCGCCGAGATCGAGGGCTACGGTCTTGTCGGCGAGGGCCAACTCGCCGTCGCGCCCAGCGACAAGACCGCCCCCGACTTCCGCGCTCGCGGCCTGCTCCGCGACATCAACGAACGCTACCCCGTCTTTGCCGGTTCCGGCGAGCGTTTCCTCAAGTCCGGCGCCGACAGCCCGGAGAACTTCCTCGCCTACGCCGATTTCGACGCAACCGTCTCCCAGGGCGGCGCCCACCCCGAGTTTCTCCACCGCTATGAGCCGCACGTCGCCGACTGGCGCGAGGGCGACCCGACGTGGCAAGACGGGAAAGGGAAGGGAATCATCGGCGCCCTCAACTACCTCGCTTCTCAAGGCGTCAACTCGATCTACTTTCTCACTCAAAACGTCAACGGCGACGGCGACGACGTCTGGCCTTGGACGCGCTCAGACGCGTTCACGCGCTTCGACGTCTCCAAACTCGCCCAGTGGGAGATCGTTTTCGAGCACGCCGATCGCCTCGGCATCCAACTCCACGTGCTGACCGCCGAAACCGAGAACGACCGCCTGCTCGACGGCGGCGATCTCGGCCCGACTCGCAAGCTCTACTACCGCGAACTCGTCGCTCGCTTCGCCCATCACCGCGCTCTTCAGTGGAACCTCGGCGAGGAGACTAAGAACACGCCCGACCAACTCAAGGCGCATTCCGAGTACATCCACTCAATCGACCCCTATGACCATCCCGTCGTGGTCCACACCTTCTCCGTCCCTGAGCGCCATGAAGAGACCTATGCTCCGTTGCTCGGCTACGAGTGGTTCGACGGAGCTTCCATGCAGATCCGCGACGACCCGATCGTGCACGAAACCCTCGTCAGCTGGATCAAGCGTTCCGCCAAGTTGGGTCACCAGTGGATCGTCTGCTTCGACGAGCAGCGCACCGGCCGCGACGGCGTCGCTCCCGACGACATGGACGATTCCCGCCAAGACGAACGCGCCGATCATCTCTGGGCGACTTACATGGCCGGCGCCGCCGGCATCGAGTGGTACTTCGGCTACGAATTTCCTCACGACGACGTCACCCTGGAGGACTTCCGCAGCCGCGAAGAGATCTGGCGAATGACGCGGATCGCTCGCGAGTTCTTCGAGCAGAATCTCCCCTTCTGGGAGATGGAATCCGCCGACGACCTCTCGCCGACCGAAGGCGTCTACGTCTTGGCGAAACCGATTGGAACCTATGCGGTCTACATCCCCTCAGGAGGCACGGCGGAGTTCGACTTTCCGACCGGCAATTACCGCATCCGCTGGTTCGACCCGGCCAACGGCGGCGATCTGGCCCAGGGCACCACCCCCGCCATGTCTGGCCCAGGCATCCGCTCGCTGGGCAATGCTCCCGGCGACAAGAATCAAGATTGGCTGGCTTTAGTCGAGCGAGTCAGTCCGTAGCTGCGCGTCGTCCGCCCCTATTCGTTCCGCGCAGTCAGTCGCTCGATCTGCCGGCCATGACGCTCGATGTGGAACCGCAAAAACTCCAGTCGTTGCCGGGCGTCGAGCGGTCCGCAGAGGAAGTGCGGGAAGATCACCGTGCTCAGTTCCACGCCCTCCAGTCGTGCGCCAAGTTCTTCGAGTACCGGCTGACAGGCTCGGAAGCAGGCCGTCCAGTAGTCCAATGAGCCCTCACCGGACGGCGTCGCCTCCGGCGGAGCTTGTTCGCGCGTCTTCCATGTCCCGGCGATCACCTCTTCGATCGACAATCCAGCGTTGCTCGACTCTTCGAAGGCGCCCTCAGTCCCGGCGCTGTCGGCGGCCTGCCAAATTTTGCGAACGCCCATGTGCTCGGCCAGCACGAGGTGCTCAATGATCTCGGCGACCGACCACTCTTCTTCGGACGGCTTCTGGGCCGTCTGAGCGGTTGTCAGCGACGCGACCTGCCGTAAGACTGCCTGACGTGCGGTCATCACGTCCGCGACCAGTTCGACTACTGAACTCATACCGCAGGAGTCTAAACCAACAGCGGAGGCGGAAGCGAGACGCCGCGCCGACTTCCCGCCAAAATGATCATTCGTCCAATACGACGGCTTCCCGCAACACGGTCTCTTCGTCCGGCTCCACTTGGACCCGTATCCGCCTCGTCTTCCCCGCCGCGAGGTCTCGCAGCAATCCCGGCGTCGGACGAGCATTCGGCGATCGGCCCGCGATCAAGTCCCAAGATCCCGGCGGCGCATCCACTCGGAACGATCCGTCCGGTTCCACCTCCGCTGATCGAAAGTCGACGAATGGGTTGTTCTGCGAGGGAAGCAAGAACACCCGCACGTCCGCCGTCCCGCCCTCGATTCGGCCCCGCACCGTCCCAACGTCAAACCGCACGCGTACGGTCAGATCGCCCGCGAAGCCGCTCGGATCGACCACCAGTTCAGGCCGCTCCAGCGGCCGACCATCGATCGAGATCCCCGCCACATAGGATCCGGGCGGACCGTTCGTCGCCAAACGGCAGAGGCCTGGGGTTGTCAGCACCTCGAAGAAGCGTTCCGCCCCGCTCCCGTAGTACGTCGCCGTCTCGCTGTGGCAGGAGCCAAACACGTCGCGGTCGCTTGCACGTCGCTCGATTCGCGCGTAGTTGAAACGTGGAAACGGCGAGCTCTCGTGCGACTCCTCGATCTCTTCCGGAGGCTCCTCGAAGACAACCCGCCCCCGCATCGTCACCGGAGGCGTAACGTTCAAGGCGACCGGCCGGTCGCCCTCCGTCGACAGCAGGATTTCCCGCAAGGCGTGCGCCCGCATCCCGGGTTTCCACGGCGCCGACGCCCCCAGAAGGTACGCGCCTGGAGTCAGCCCTTCGATCAGGAACTCACCCGCTCCGTCCGTCCGCAAATACGCGACGAGCCGACTCGCTGCGGGACCTTTCTGGAGCACCGTCAGGCTGCATCGGACGCACGGTTCCGAGCCCTGGGTCACGCGCCCGGTTTGCCGCGTCCGCGCCGCCGCGCCCACGCGAACGTCCGTTCCCTCCCGAACATCGCCCCAATCCAGTTGCAGAAGGGTCGCCTCTTCCGCCGTAGGACTGTTCGGATAGAACGTCGGCGCGCCCTCCAACCTCAACTCCGACGCCGGGCCAGGCGTGGCGGCGGGCCGAACAAAGAAGAAGTACTCGCCTTCGGTCAGCCCCCAGATCCGATACTCGCCGCGATCGTTCGTAATCCCGCGGTACATCGAATGCGCGTATCCAGAACGGTTGTAGAGATTCGACCAGTAAGGCTCAAGCGTCGACGGGTGCGCATCCTTCCGATAGGCGACCACCGTCGCTGCGACCATCGGTCGCCCGTCTTCGTCGAATACGCGCCCGGCAACGACCGCCGAGCGATCCATATCCAGGGTGATCTCTTGCTCTTCCTCTCCCGCGGCGATCTCAACCACCTTGGAGGCTATCCGGTCGTACCCGGATCGGAGCACGGAGGCCCGGTACGCTCCCGGCGCGGCCTCTTCCCACTGAAATCGCCCTCTGGCGTCCGACTCAAACAGGTGGGAATCTCCGCCTGACTGAAAAATCCGAACCGTCGCCCCGCTCACCGCCGCCTTCGTCCTCGCGTCGCGAACCTGTCCCCGTACCAGCGCTCCCCCATCGTCGATTTGGGCGTAGGCGATACCCGCCGACAGCAATAGCAAGAGCAGTCTCATGGCCCGACCGTTAGATCCGTCTCCGTCTCAAAACCCGGTTCGACAGCGATTCTCCGCACCCGCGAGCCCGCCTGGTTCCATAGCTGTTCGTCGTCCGGTGCGACTTCCGTCCGATCCCAGGCCGCAATCTCGTACTGGCCCGGAATCACTTGCTCGAAGGCAAACTGGCCTGCGTCGTCCGTCCGCACCGAGCGCGTCTCCCTGCCGCGAATCGCAACCGTCGCTTGTGCGGCTTCGCCGCGTCCCTCCTCGCTCGGGAGGCGCACTCGGCCGCGTAGAGTTGCGCGTAGATTTGAGAGCCGCAGAGTCACATCTGTCGGCTGCCCGGCGAGAACAACGACCACAGGCGGGTCAACCAAGTAGAACTCCCCCGCCTGCACGCTCATGCGGTAGTCGCCCGGTAGGAATCCTCCCCGCACCACCTCAGCTCCGTCCGCCGTCAGTTGAATCGTCCTGGGCTGCGCATCCGGACGATCCGCGGAGTGCAACTGCAACCGAAAATCGATCGGCGCTCCGTCCGCGAACTCCGCCCGTATCCGTACGCCCGTAGGCGGCTGGGGACGTAATCGCAGGTCGGTCAGGTCGCGATCGACGACCAGCTTCGCCAACACATCGACGTCGTGAGCGGCCGGATCCGCGTTCATCACGTTCTCCAGCCGCGCCACCCACCGTCCCTGGGGGGTGGGATGCGTGAACTTGCCGTCCTTGACGTAGACCGTCTGCCGGTCGCCTTCGTCGAGAGGCTCCAGCGTGATCCAGCGCGGATCGTCCTGCGCTACGCCCTCCAGGACGCCTGAGATCGTGTAGATCGTCGGCGGATCCACAAACTGTACGTCCACCGTGACCGACCGCTCGCCTGCCCGTACCTCCACCGCCTCGTCGATCTCCGGTCCTCCCGGGATTCCGGCAAAGCGCGTGGTGTTGCCCCGCCTCGCCAGCCGATACGAGCCAGGCCGCACTCCCCAGAAGCGATAGTAGCCTCGGTCGTCGCTGACGGTTCGCCAGGTGCGATTGCGCTCTTGTAGCGGCGAGATAATCGGCCGCCGCTTGGGCGCGGGATCCTCCGTTGCGGTCTGGAGTTCCAATTCAATCGTGGCCAGTGGATTTCCGTACTTGTCTCGAATCCACCCTTCCACCACGCTGCCCCGACTCAGCAGAAAATTCGCCTCGGCGCACCCGCCGGAAGGGCCGCAAGCTCGAGCCACACGGTCCGATTCCACTCCGCCCGCCTCCAACACGTAGCGGCCGGCTGCATGAACCGTCAGCTCGAACCGTTCCGCGGTCGCGACGAGGACGTAGCGACCCTCCGTGTCCGTCGTAGCCGAGGCGATCGCTCTCCCGGTCTCTCCCACCGCCACTACCTGCGCACCGACGGTCGGCGTACCGTCCTCGGCGGATCGTACGACGCCCCGCACTTCGACCTCCGCCGAGCAGACCACAGCAGTCGCAACCAGCAGAACAGCGAAACGAGACTTCATGCCAATAACTGGGCGTAGTGTATACCCACGCGCCCTGTGGAGCTAATCCGTCAAACCGTCGGCGGGGCCGACTGCAATTCCACCAGTCGCCGGTAAGTCTCTGAGACCGCCAATAGTCGCTCGTGGGAGCCGACCGCCGTCACCCGGCCGTCTTCCAGCACCACGATCTTGTCGGCGTTCCGGATCGTCGACAGCCGGTGCGCGACCACGATCACGGTCCGTCCCACCATTAGGTTCGCCAGTGCCTGTTGCACCAGCTGCTCGGACTCCGCATCCAAGTGCGAGGTGGCTTCGTCCAGCAGCAGGATCGGGGCGTTCTTCAGCAGCGCCCGCGCAATGGCCAAACGCTGCCTCTGGCCCCCGCTCAAGCGCAAACCGCGCTCTCCCAAATCCGTCCTGTAGCCCTCCGGAAGGGCCTCCACAAACTCATCGGCGATCGCGGATTTGGCCGCTTGCTGGAGGGCCTCGTGGGGGACGTCCGGGCGCCCGTACGCAATGTTGTTCGCCACCGTGTCAGCGAATAGGAACGTCTCCTGCGTGACCAGCGCGATCTGCTCTCGCAACGACGACAGACTGGCCTCCTTGAGGTCCCTTCCATCGATCAGGATGCGCCCGCTCGTCGGATCGAAGAATCGAGGAAGCAGGTTCATCAACGTCGATTTGCCCGCACCGGAAGGCCCCACTATCGCGACTACTTCTCCCGCATGGACCGTGAGGTCTACGTCCACCAAAGTCGCCTCGTCTTCCGCCCCGGGATAGCGGAACCCAACCTTCTCAAAGACGATCGAACGCGAAAACGGCTCCAACTCGGCCGCCCCCGGCGCATCGGCGACGTCGTGCGGATGCGCCAGATACTCAAACACCCGCTCCGACGAACCCAGCGCCTGCTGGAAAATGTTGTAGATCCCGTTCAGCCGCTTGACCGGTTGATAAAGCATCAGCAGCGCCACCACGAACGTCGTGAACTGCCCGGCCGTCATCTCTCCGGCCATCACCTGCCCGCGCACGTAGGTCAGCAGAGCAACAATCGTCACAGCGCCAAACAGTTCGATCAGCGGGGAAGAGACCGCCTGCTGCTTCACGTACCGAAGTCCCGATCGAAACAGTCGATCCGCGGCCGCCCGAAAACGCCCCTCTTCGAACCGCTCCATGCCGAAGGCTTTCACCACGCGGTTCCCGGCAATCGTCTCTTCTAGGATCTGCGTCAGGTCGCCCAACTGGTCTTGAGCCGTACGCGTCGTCCGCCGAATCCTGCGCCCGATCCTCGACGTCGGAATCAACACGGCCGGCAGCACAGTCAAACTCACCGCAGCCAATTTCCAGTCCGTCTGCATCAACACCCAAAGCAGCGCAATGACGATAAACCCCTGCCGCAAAAGGTCCGCCAGAATGTGAGACAGCGCCACCTGAATGCGCTCGACGTCGTTGACCAACGACGAGATCAGCTTGCCCGTATGCGTTCTCTGGAAAAAGGCCGGAGACTGATTGAGAACCACGCGGTAGACGTGGTTGCGCAGGTCGCGAACACCGGCCAGCCCGGCGTAGTTCACCAAAAAATTTCCGAAGAAATCGCACAGGCCCTTGATGAGGAAGACGCCCAGAATCGCGGCCGCGATCATTCCCCACGCCGATCCGAATGCATCCGGCAGCCAGTCGTCCAGGTAGATCGTCCGCTCGCTGAACGGCAGCTCGATCAAACGGATCGGCTCGTGGGCGGCCCCCGGGTCCAGCACCCGGTCGAACACCGGCTCAATCAAGACCGCCGTCAGGCCGTGACAGAGCCCCACCAGCGCCATCAGGACCACCGCCCCGATCAACTTGGGGGCGTGTGGGCGGACGTAGGCCAGCAGTTGAAGAAGTTGCTTCATCGCTCGAGCTACTGCATGAGCGGGGGGCGAGCCTTCTCTCCCAGGACGCGTCGGATCGCCTCTTCTACTTCCGCTCGCTCTATCGACAGAATACAGCGTGGTTCTTCAAAGGCGCGGCACCGGTCGCCCGGGCAGGGTTTGCAGTCCCACGCGGTCTCTACCACCTCATGCCGATTCCGCCACGGTCCCCACAGTTCTGAACTCGACGAGCCGAACAGGACGACCGACGGCACTCCAAAAGCCGCCGCGACATGCGCCGGGCCGGAGTCATTGCCTACAAACAGACGTGCGCCTCCGATCAAGCTCTTCATTTGCTCGATGCTCAAGTTGGCTTTCGTTTCCGTCTCCCTCGGAAACGCTCCCAACAGTTGATCCGCTCCCGGGCCCGCGATGATGACCGGTCGGATGCCCATTTCGACTTGCATCGCCTCCGCCAATCGAACGTACCGCTTAATCGGCCACGCCTTGGTGTGGTAGGTGGCCGCCACGTGCAGTACCGCGTAGCGCTCCGAGCGTTGCGCGGATGGCGCGTAGAGGCGCGCCGGAGGGATCTCGCTCCTCTCCACCCCGAGGTAGAACATGGCCGAGGCGTGGTGCTCCGCCGTATGGACCGCCGCGTTCTGGGACAGTCCCAAGATCTCTTGTGCTCGTGGAATCCTTCGGTTGTAGACGAAACTCTTCGGATAGTGGCCGTAGCCGACCCGCAGCTTGGCCCCGGAGAACAGCGTCATCCACGCGCTGGAAACTCCGCCGTGCAGATTGAGGCACAGTTCCGGCTTCTCGGCACGGATGCTCTTGACGGCGTCGATCGTCCGACCTCGAGCGACCGCCAGCACGCGATCCACGTCCGGAGATCCCTCCAGCAGCCCGGCCAAGGGCTCGTCCATCACCACCGTCACATGCAGGTCGGGTCGCGCCGCCTTCAATAGACGTAGGGCCGGAGTGGTCAGCACCGCGTCGCCCACCGACCGCAGTCGAATGACGACGACGGACGCTTCGGGGCTCAACTGCTGTAAGGGCGTCATGCGGCCGTGTGTACGACAGCCCGGACGGGGTCTCGGTCTTAGCTCGCGCGAGCCGCGCGAACCGCGGCCAGAAACTCCTGGGCGGACTTCTCAATCTCCTCGTAACGACCCTCTCGCATCGCCTTCAGGTTCATTAGGGACGACCCCACGGCGACCGCGTCGGCTCCCGCATCCAGAAACTCCGCGACGTTGCTCGTCGTGACCCCTCCGGTCGGACACATCCGGACCTGCGGCAAGGGCGCCTTCAGCGCCTTGATGTACCGCGATCCGCCCATGTTGTCGACTGGAAAGATCTTTACCAAGTCGGCGCCCGCTTCCCACGCCGTCAGTACCTCGGTCGGCGTCAGAGCCCCCGGCAAGACCGCCTTCGAGTAGCGTTTGCAGATTTCAATCGTCGGCAAGTTCAGGCCCGGCGTCACGATAAACTCGCACCCGGCCAGCATGCACGCCCGCGCGGTTTCCGGGTCCAGCACCGTGCCCGCTCCCAGCAGCAGCCTGTCGCCGAATTCATCGGAGAGCTTCTCGAGGATCTTCAGCGCGCCGGGGACCGTCATGGTCACTTCCAGCACGTCGACGCCCCCGCGCACCACCGCGCGGGCCGCCTCAAGAGCCTGTTCGCTCTCGTCGCAGCGGATGATCGGCACAATGCCGACGTCCAGAATCCGATCAATGGGGCGCGCGTCGCTCAAGCCGATAACGTAACACGGAGAGGCCCTTCTCCGTTGGGCCTGGAGCGGATTCAGCCTGGACTTTGGCCCCGATCCTCCGATACTCTAATCAGGCGAAGAAAAGGAGAAGTGGCTGACTCGTGAACCTGACTTTTAGTTTCGGCGAACCTGTGCCGGAGAAATCCGTCGCCGTCTCTCGCAACCCGCTCGTGCGCACCGACGCCTCCATTGAGCGCGTCGTAGAAGTCTTCGAGGCGATGCGAGCCGCCGACGATTCACCCATTACCGCCATCCGCCGGCAACCCGCCCGCGACGCCCGCAGCGCCCCCATTCCCGCAGCGATCGACGACCGCCTGAAGACGGTGCTCGCCCAACGAGGCATCTCGGAGCTTTTCTCGCATCAAGCTGAAGCCTTCGAGCGTGTCTCTGCGGGCGGCAACGTCGCCGTCGTCACGCCGACCGCTTCCGGCAAGACGCTCTGCTACAACCTACCTGTCCTCAATACGCTGCTCGCCGAACCCGACGCCGCCGCGCTCTATCTCTTCCCCACCAAAGCCCTCAGCGAAGATCAACTTGAGAACTTCCATCAGACCGTCGAGGCGATGGGATCCGACATCCGCGCATTCACCTACGACGGAGACACCCCCGGCGACGCCCGTCGCCAGGTTCGCCGACGCGCCAACGTCGTTCTCACCAACCCGGACATGCTGCACGCCGGAGTCTTGCCGCACCACACCAAGTGGGCGCGCTTCTTTGAGCGTCTTCGCTACATCGTCGTCGACGAGCTGCACACCTATCGCGGCGTCTTCGGTTCGCACCTCGCCAACATCTTCCGGCGTCTCCGGCGCATCTGTGAGTTCTACGGTTCCCGGCCGCAGTTCATCACCTGCTCGGCGACAATCGCCAACCCAAAAGAGCTCGCCGAAGCTTTGACCGAGCAGCCGTTCCACCTGATCGACGATAACGGCGCTCCGGCCGGGGAAAAATACTTCGTCTGCTACAACCCGCCCGTCGTCAATCGTCAACTCGGCATCCGGCGCAGCTACATCAACGAGACCCGCCGCATGGCGCAGGTCTTCCTCGACCGTGGCAAGCAAACCCTCGTCTTCGCCAACAATCGCCTGGCGACGGAGATTCTCGTCCGCTACTTGAAGGACGCCATGGATCGTTCCTCGGCCCCGGCCGAGACGATTCGTGGCTACCGCGGCGGCTACCTACCGCGCGAGCGCCGTGAGATCGAGCGCCAGATTCGCGAAGGCGAGACGCTCGGCGTGGTCGCCACCTCCGCTCTCGAACTCGGTGTCGACATCGGCTCGCTTGAAGCCTGCGTCATGGCCGGCTACCCCGGCTCGATCGCCTCCACCTGGCAGCGCGCCGGCCGCGCCGGGCGTCGCCAGTCCGCCTCGGTGGCCGTCATGGTCGCCAGCTCCGCGCCCATCGATCAATACATCGTCGAACACCCCGAGTACTTCTTCGAGTCTCCGCCCGAGAGCGCCTTCCTCAACCCGGACAACCTAGAAATCCTGATCAACCATCTGAAGTGCGCCGTCTTCGAACTGCCGCTGCACGAAGGAGAGAAGTACGGCCCGCACGATACCGCAGAGATGATGAAGTTCCTCGACGAAGTCGGCGTCGTCCACCGCTCCGGCGGCGCTTGGCACTGGACGTCGGAGACCTACCCGGCCGACGCCATCAGCCTGCGCTCGATCTCATCCGACAACTTCGTCGTGGTCGACGTGACCGGGGAAGCTCGCGTGATCGGTGAAGTCGCCTTCACCGCCGCTCTCACGACGCTTCATGAGAAGGCGATCTATCTGCACGAGGGCCGACAGTATCACGTCGAGCGCTTCGAGTACGACGAGCGCAAGGCCTACGTGAAGAGCGTCGATTGCGATTACTACACCGACGCGATCGACTACACCGAGGTCAAGATCCTCGACGCATTCGACGATCGTACGCTCGGCCCCTACGTCGCCAACCACGGCGAGGTGCGGCTCAACCGTCAGATCGTCGGTTTCAAGAAGTTGAAGTTCTATACCAATGAGAACGTCGGCGCGGGAGACCTCCAGATCCCCGAACAGGAGTGGCACACCAGCTCGTTCTGGCTGCACTTCCCGGCCGAGTTCATGACGAAGATGGAGGACTGCTCACCGACCGACCGGCGCAACGGCGTCGTCGGCTTGGGCAACGTCCTGCGCACCGTCGGCGCTCTCTTGTTGATGTGTGACCCGCGCGATCTAGGCGTCGCCATCTCCAGCGAGAAACCCGAAGCGGCCGAACTCGACGAGCCGGATCTGTTCCTGTACGACAACTACCCCGGCGGCATCGGCCAAAGCGAGCCGCTGTTTCGGATGCGTGAATCTCTACTATCGAAAGCCTGCGAGTTGATTGAGGCCTGCCCTTGCGAAGCCGGCTGCCCAAGCTGCGTAGGGCCTCCAGGCGAAGTCGGCGAAAAAGCCAAACAAACGGCATTGCGGTTGGCCTCCTTCGACCGCCAGGAGCAGGCGCACGAGCGAGCGGTGACGGCGTGATCTCCCAGGCCCCCTACGGATCAACGGCTAACGGATCAACCGATCAACGGACAGCGGAGCGACGGACCGCGGTCAGCGGAAAATGACCCCCATCACCAAAGTCGACATCGATCGCCTGCGCCGCAAGATCGAGCGCATCGAGGTAGGCCGCATGAGGCCGTCCGAGACCGCGCGTCAGGACGCCGAGGCCGATCCCGAACGCGACGCCGACGATTACTTCCCCGAGCGCTACGCCACAGAAGACTACCTCGACGGCGAAGAACGTGAGAACGCGCACGGCAAGTATTGGGTCCAAGAGCGCCTCTATCCCAACCACAAACGCCACGGCAATTATGAGATTTCGCGGCTGGCCGAGATGCCGGGCGAGTGGCTCGAAAAAATCTCTAAAGGCGATTTGGTGAGAAAGCCGCCCGAGCGCTGGGCTTTCCTCGATACCGAGACCACCGGGCTCTCCGGCGGTACCGGCACCTGCGCTTTCTTGGTCGGCGTCGGCGTCATCGATCCCGAAGGCTTTCGCGTGCGCCTCTTCTTCATGCGCGACTACGACGAAGAAACCGCCATGCTCGCCGGGCTCGTCGAGTTCCTTGAGGATTACGACGTGCTCGTCACCTACAACGGCAAGTCCTACGACGCGCCCCTGCTTGAAACCCGCTTCCGCCTCCGACGCATCGCCAACCCGCTTCCGCGGCTCCAACACCTGGACCTGCTCCATGGCGCCCGTTCGCTGTGGAAGCTGCGCATGGAGAGCTGCCGCCTCGCCCATCTCGAGAACCAAATCCTAGGCGTCGAGCGCGAGGGCGATTTGCCGGGCGAGATGATCCCCTACTGCTACTTCGAGTACTTGCGCAATAAGCAGGCGTTCAAGCTCGTTCCGTTGTTCCATCACAACGTCATCGACATCGTCTCGCTCGCCTGTTTGACCGGCGTCGTGCTGCCCGCCTTCGATGCCCCCAAGGAAGCCGAGCTCGATCACGGCGAAGACCTGCTCGGCCTGGCTCGTTGGCTCAGACGCTCCGGCGCCGCCGAGGAAGCGGTCGACGTCTACCGCCGTGCCGTCGACCAGGGCATGCGCGACCCCGACCTCTTCGCCGCTCTATGGGAGCGCGCCCTGCTTGAGAAGAAGCGAAAGGCCTATCCGGCCATGCTCGAACTCTTCAAAGACCTAGCCGGGTCCCACAACGACTTCCAATCGCGCGCACACGTGGAACTCGCCAAGCACCACGAGCGGATTACCAAGAAGTTGACCGTCGCCCTCGGGCACGCCCAGCGCGCCTACGAGCTCGACCCGGAAGAACCGCAAGAGCGCCGCCTCACCCGCCTAGAGCGGCGAATCGCAAAACAGCCGCGCGGCCCGAAGCTCTTTAGCGCCGCCCGTTGATCCGCTGACCGTTGAGCGGTTGATCGGTTCGCGAGCGGGCCTCCTTCTCTCTGCACGGATCAACGGTCAGCGGATCAACCGATCAACGCTCTTAGAACATTGCGATCGGATTGAGCGGCGACCCTGTACCTTGTCCCACCGCCAGCGGAGCCGCCGTCAGAAGGAACTCCCAACGGCCCTGCTTACGGCACTCTGCCGCCACTGCTTCGAGATCCAGATTGTCGAAGATCGGCGTTCCCATCGCGACCAGCGTCAGTTGGTGGATCGGCTGCCGCACGCCGTCGACGCCCGAAGGCATCACGTCCGAGGCCGCATCCGAGCCCAAGATGGCAACGTCGCGTTCGTGCAGCCACTTGGCGGTGGAGGCGTGCAATCCGGCGGACTTCTCAGACGCCGCCCACGGTCCCTCCGCGTCGCGCGCCTTCCAGCGGCCGGTATAGATCAAGATTACGTCGCCCGCTTCGACCTTCACTCCGGCTTCCTTCTCCCAGGCGTCCAAGTCTTCCGGGTAGATCGCCTCGCCGCGCTCCAGCCAGTCAACGCCCTTCAGCTTTGGAATATCCATCAGCACCCCGCGCGAAAAAATGCCTGTCTTGTAGTTGTCGACCGAGAGGTGCGGCGCGCCATCCTCGTTGACCTCCGCCATCACAAAGCCGTTGTAAGACTTGCCCTCGTAGGACATGTGCGCGAGCGCGTCCATGTGCGAATGCGCGTAGCCGTGGTAGGCGACCGAGTACTCGTCGCCCACGAATTGTCCGGCGGCCGGAGCGGCGCCGGTTGCGACCATACGATGCCCGAACGGCGCCGGGTTGTCCGGGGCCGTCTCCTTTTCCACCTCGCGCGCCAGCGAGACCGCGATTCCTTGCTCCACCAGTGCGGCGGCGGCTTTGCGCTTCTCGGGCGTGATCAGATTGACCGTTCCGAGCTGATCCTCGGCGCCCCAGCGGCCCCAGTTGGAAAGATCCTCCATCCACGCCTCCACTTTGGCCTGGTCCACGGTTTCCCGTGTGGAGGCGCTCGGCGAGCAGGCAAGGACCAGCAGCCCGACGGCCGCTGTAGCTAAGAGGAGATGACGCATAGCGCCTGCGATCGTAGCAGAGCCGGCTAGCCCGCGGGCTTGTACGCGACGCAGTCGATCTCGACCTTAATGCCTTTGCCGGGCAAAACGGCTTGGACGGTCGTCCGCGCCGGTTTCGCCGCTCCAAAATGCTCTTCGTAGACGGCGTTCATCTCTGCGAAGTCGCGAATGTCGGATAGGAAGACGGAGCACTTGATGACGTCGGCCAACGAAGCCCCGGCGGATTTCAAAATCGACTCGATGTTCCCGATCGTCCGGTGCGTCTCGTCAGCGACGGAGCCGACGATAAACGTGTTTGTCGCCGGGTCCAGCGAGGCTTGGCCGGAAACGTAGATGAAGTCGCCCGCGCGTACGGCGTGCGAATAGGGACCTTGCGGGGCGGGGGCGCCTTGCGCCGTGATTCTCTCAATCATGGGTTCTCTCTCCAACCAGACGGAAGCGAAGACTTCTACTGTAGTTTGCCGCGGCCCTTCACGGGCCACACATGCTGAACTTCGTCGCCTCGCACAATATGCATTTGCTCGTGCAGATTGACGCAGACGCAGACGTGATTCGGGATGACGCGCACTTTGTCTCCCACCTGGAAACGCCGGTCCGCCTTCGATACGTCCACGTACCCGTGCTCCTCGTTCATCTTGTAGAAGCGCGCTTTAGGCGCCTCTACTAGACGTCCCCAAGTCGGATCGTCGGTGTGGCGTACCGGATCAGAGCTGAACGTCTTCGACCCCCCGTCCAGGATGATGCGGTCCGGCGTAGGCGTGGAGACGACGGTTGTTAGGACCGACGCCGCGCAGTCATCGAAGGTGCACACGCCCGCTTCCACCTGCATGCGGTCAAAGAAGATCGACGTTCCCGGGCGGATCTCCGTCACCCCTTCGACCTCGTGCGAGCGAAACAGCGACGGGGTCGATCCGCCTGAGACGATCTCGCACGGCAGCCCGGCACTCTCAAAGTCCCGGCGCACGGAAGAGATTGTCTGGGACAGCTCCTGCAACGCGGCGTCGCCGTCAGGCAGCCAAATGTGACCTGGATAGAAATTGAAGCCGCGCAGCCGCAAGCCCGACGTCGCATGTACCGCCCTGGCCAATTCCACTGCCGCCGTTCCGGGGGCCGTTCCGGTTCGATGGACCCCGACATCCACCTCGATCAGGGCTCCAATCGACGTTCCGGCGATCCTGGCGGCCTCGGCAAGCCACTCCGCCGCCGCTAGGCTGTCGATCGCGACGGTGACCTCCGTCTTGCGCGCCACGCCCGCCAGTCGCTCGACCTTAGCCTGGCCCACCACGGGATAGGCGATCAGCAGGTCCTCCACGCCGCTCTCCAACATGACCTCCGCCTCTGAGACCTTCGCCACGGTCAGCCCGATGGCTCCTGATGCGAGCTGCATTCGGCCAATTTCCGGAGATTTGTGCGTCTTGGTGTGCGGGCGTAGTCGGATGCGGTGGCTCCTCGCGTAGCCAGACACGCGCGAGATGTTGGCCTCCACTCGATCAAGATCCACCAACAAGGCGGGGGTGTCCAATTCGCTCCAACGCACCTGGCTAGCGTAGCGAAAAGCGTGAATGAGAGGGCTCTCACCCTTCCGCAGAGAGCGCACCAAGCCCTTTGGGGCCGTCCTTCAGCCTCATTCGAGCGGGCAATTTCGGTCAGGGAATGGGACGGTATTAAGGAATCTTTATAGGGTTATTACCCTACGACTATTGACGCATAGTGGTAGCCGGTATAGACTACCTCCTGTACGAAGAAAGTGGTACGACCTTCCTCGCGTTCGCGGGGGGGCGAGCGCGTACTGCCTCAGGAGAAAAATGATGCGTGCAATTTTGCTGGCTGGATTGCTTCTGTTGAATGGCTTGGCGGCCGGACAGCTCCTCAGCGCCAAGGTCGCGTCCGACAACGAAACTGATCCGCAGTGGTTCCCTTGCCCTCACAATTGGGGCTGCAGCGCGGACCACGAAGAAAGCAGCTAATCGTCGTCGGGCTCTAGAAAACTCTTCCGACGAGCGTGATTTCAGCGTCGGTACAGATAAATAGTCTGCTTCGCCGTTCGGCGGAGCGGGCTATTCGTTATTGGGGTCTTGACGGCGGCTAGCCTCGCTGCTACTATCTACGTAGATTTCCCCTGCTGGAGCAGGCTTCGGCATCGGGCAATCGACGTGTAAATGACTGTATTTGTTGCACTTCTGGGCGTTCTGCTCGTTGTCGGAATCGGCATCGCGGCCGAAATCGTGCGGTCCAGCACTGTAGTTCCCGCTTCCGCCGATGCCGCCTCGCTCCGCGCCGCTATGGATCGATTGGCCTCCTACGAGCCCATGCGTCGGCTGTTTTCCGCTGCTGACGAAGATCTGGTCCAGGAAGCGGACCCCAGCCTTGGCCGCCGATTGCAACTAGCCCGGCGTAAGGCGATGCGATTGTATTTGCGTCAACTGCGTCAGGACTTCATGCATCTGTGGTCCGTCTGCCGTATGTTGGCGCCGGTCAGTCAAGACCAAGATTTTGTCGCGAAATTGGTTCGCCAATTGATCCAATTCCACGCGATGTTCTTTGTCCTTCGCGTCCGAACCGCCACCGGCTTCTGGCGGTCTGTTGATTCGGACTTGGAGCGGATGACCGATATGCTTTCCGGCCTCCGGTCGGAAGGCAATGGACTCTTGCTCGCTCCCGCAGCGTCGAGCGCCGGGGCCTAATCGCCTCTCCCGGTTCGTCTGCATACGAATTACCAATTCGTGCTATAGTTTTGCTCTGAACACGGCTCCCCGGCTCGGAGCGCTCCCTCGTTCGTTCCATCGAATGCACATCGCCGACGGTATTCTGCCGCTTGAGTTCTGCGTGGCGGGCTACGTGGTCGCGTTGCCCGCCACCTATCTTCTCGGCGGCAAGCCGACCGCTGAGCAGGTGTCTAAGATGGGCTTGTTCGCTGCCGCCGCATTCGTTGCGTCCCTGGTTCACTTCCCACTCGCCGGCGTCAGTGTCCATCTCGGACTGTGGGGCTTGCTCGGAGTGGTTCTCGGGCGGCGAGCCTTTCCGGTCGTCTTCGCGGCTCTGCTCTTCCAGGCCTTGTTCCTCGGGCACGGCGGGGTCGTCTCTCTCGGAGTCAACGTCTTCAATATGGGGACGGGCGCATTGATCGGGTGGGGCCTGTGGGCGATCCAGGCCGGCTCATCCAGCGTCCGGGCATTCGGCGCGGGCTTCGCCGGAGCGCTCCTTCCCGCGGTTGTCATGGCTCTGGAGTTCGAGGCCGCCGGATACGGCAGGGGCTTTTTTGCCGTGGCCGGGGTCTACGTTCTCGTGGCGCTGGTGGAAGGCGCTGCGACCGCTATGATCGTTGGATTCTTGCTTCGGTCGCGACCGGAGATTGTTGGACGGGTTCTAGCTTGATGCGCATTTCTTTACTTGTCTTCGCCTTCTTTCTCTCAACCGCTTTGTCGGCGCACGAGCTCATCGTGGAGGCGGAATACAGCTCGCCCTTCGCACGGGTCCAAGTCAGTTACTACGACGGCGCCGAGGCTCGAGACGCCGATGTGACCGTCTGGGCCCCAGACTCCGGCGAGGACAGTTTCGTGTCGGGCCGGACGGACCGCAACGGAGCGTTCGCCTTCGTCCCCGATCAGACGGGCCAGTGGCGGATCGTTGCCGACGACGGACGAGGACATCGCGAAGTCGTCGACCTATCGGTGAGCGAGTTGGCGGCCGCCCCGGCCCCTGCGAACTCCGTGAACCCTACGCCCCCTGTGAACCCCGCACGCCGCAGCCTGTTCGAGCGGGCCTTGACCGGGTTGTCGGTCCTCTTCGGCCTGACCGGACTGTGGATGTGGCGGCGATCCAGGGGACCCGCCGACGGGAATGCATCGTCGTGAAGCACGGGTTCCTGGAGTTCCAGTCTCGTGGTTCGTTGCTGGAGCGATTGGACCCTCGATTCTCGTTGGCGGCTGTCCTGGCGGCCGTGCTGGCCATCTCTTCTGAGCCTGCGGGCGAGCTTGCACCGTTTGGGCTTTACTTTCTTCTGATCACGCTAGCGGCGTTTCTTGCCCGCACGCGTCCCGTCGAATTGGCGCGACGGGCGGCGGCGGCCACGCCGTTTATCGCCGCCGCCGCCTTGGTTCCCTGGATCGGCGTGGTCGCGGGCGGCGACGCCGCTGTCGATGTGGGCCCGCGATGGGCGGCTTCGGTGGCGCTGCGGGCCTACGCGGCCCTTCTGTTGCTGTCGATCCTGACCATTGCCTGCGCACCCGATCGACTGGCTACGGCGATGCGCAGGCTGTACTTTCCTCCGGCCTTGAGCGCCGTCTTGGTGTTGATGTACCGCTATCTCTTCCTGTTGGCCGACGAGTGGGGCCGCCTCGCTCAGGCGCGCGCTTGCCGATCGGCCGGCGCTCTGGCGGTTCCTCGGTTGGAGTTCTACTCGAAACAGCTGGGGGTTCTCTTTCTGCGCTCCTACGACCGGGCCGGACGGGTACAGGGCGCCATGACGGTCCGTGGATTCTCCGGCGCATTCCCGACCGCCGAGCCGCAAGCGGCGGCGGCGTTCGATTGGCTGTTCCTGATCGGCGTGACGGCTGCGTTCTGGTGCGTCCGGTTGCGCCACGCTCTTCCGTTGTTCGATTAGCACTCGGCTCTGTTGACGTGATCGAGGTGCTGGGCGTAGGCTGGCCCCTGGGATGCGCGTCCTCTACCTTTTTCTGCCGGTGGCACTGACCTTGCCCGCGGCCGCCGACGAGTTTGCGTCGGAAGTCCGCCCAGTGTTGATCGAGCACTGCGCTGCTTGTCACAATCCGGACGACCCCAAGCAGCAGGTCGACTTCTTGCAGGCGACCTCGGCGACTGAAGTCGCCTCCCGCCGCGGCTTGTGGTCCGACGTCGCCGTCCAACTCCGTAACCGCACCATGCCGCCGATCGACTCCCGCCTCGCCGAGGAGGATCGATTCCGCATTGCGACCTGGATTCAGAGCGAACTGCGCGAGACCGCCTGCGACCTCGGCGAGTTCGCGGGCGCAGTCACCCTTCGCCGCCTCAATCGCCGCGAGTATCGCAACACCGTTCGCGACCTTCTGGGCGTCGACTTTGAGGTGTCCGAATTGTTCCCTGCGGACGGGTCGGGCGGCGAAGGATTCGATACCAACGGCGAGACCCTGTTTGTGCCCGAGCTGCTCATGGAGCGCTATCTGGAAGCGGCGCAACAGATTCTCAATCGCGCCGTCATCACGCCCGCCTACGTGCGACGGATCGACGGCGGCGATCTGCAGCCTCCGGTTCAGCTCGGTCCCGACGAACTTCGCGTCCTGAGCCCCGGCGAGGAGGTCTCGGGCTCCTACAGCGTCTACGCGGACGGCATGTACGACGCGGTGGTTTCGCTCCGCCGTCCCACGGAGGCGCCCATCGTCATCGCCGTCAAGGTCGACGGCATCGAGGCACAGCGCTTCACGTTGGCCGTGGATACCAACGACGCCCCTTCCTCCCGTACCGCCAAGGTGCGGCTGGCGCGTGGTTCCCACGTGATCTCTGTAGAGATCCCCGGCGACGCCGATCAGCCCGCTCGCCTACTAAGCTTGCGTCTCCAGCAGCAGGAACAGAAGCCCAGCCCTGAAATCCGAGCCGTCCATCAACGGCTGCTCGGGTTCGAACCCGGCGATTCGCCGTTGAGGCAGCGCCCGGCAGCCCGGCGATTCCTGACGAAATTCTTGAGGAAGGCGTTTCGCCGTCCAGTCGAGGCCGCGGAAGTGGATCGCTTCCTGGCGCTCTATGACCGCGCCGCCGAGCGCGGCGACCCCTATGAGGAGCGGGTGAAACTGGCGCTCAAGGCCGTGATGGTCTCGCCGCAGTTCCTGTTCCGCATCGAGCAACCCAAGGCCGATGCGGGCCTGCACTTGTTGAGCGATCACGAATTGGCGTCACGCCTGTCCTATTTCCTCTGGTCCACGATGCCCGACGCCGAGCTCGACGCCCTAGCGGACGCCGGACGGCTCAGCGCCCCGGATGTTCTCGCGGATCAGGTCGAGCGTATGCTGGACGATCCGCGTTCCCGGTCCTTCTCCAAGGCTTTTATCGGGCAGTGGCTCGGCACAAAGGACATCGGCGGCCGCGTCGCTCCCACCGTCAACTCGGTGCAGCATTTCTATACGCCCGCCGTGGCCGCGGACATGCGCTCCGAGCCCGTGCTCATGTGGCACTACCTGCTCGATGAGAACCGCAGTCTGCTCGAGTTCCTCGACTCCGACTACACCTTCATGACGCAACGGTTGGCGAAGTTCTACCAGGTCGAGCGCGAGATCCAAGTGGAGGGCGAGGGATTCCGTCGGGTCCATTGGAAGGATGCTCGACGGGGCGGCGTTCTGGGACTCGGCGCCGTGTTGGCGATGACCTCGCACTTCGAGCGCAACAGCCCGGTCTTGCGCGGAGCGTGGGTGCTGGAGACGCTGCTCGGGACGCCGGTACCCTCGCCCCCGCCCGACATCCCGCCGCTCGAGACCGGCGACAACGACGAGAGCGGTCTCAGTGAACGCCAGAAACTCACCAAGCACCGCGAGGACCCCGCTTGCGCCGCCTGTCACAACTTGATCGATCCCATCGGGTTCGGACTCGAGAACTTCGATTGGTTAGGGCGCTGGCGCGACCATGCCGAGAACGGCGAGCCCGTCGACGCCAAGGGCGTCATGCCCTCCGGAGAATCATTCGACGGCCCGGCCGAGTTGCGTAAGGTCCTTCTGGGCAAGAAGGAGGAGTTCTTACGCCACGTCAGCGGAAAGGTGCTAGGCTACGCCCTCGGCCGGAGTCTCCTGGATGCGGACCAATGCCTGGTGCAGCAACTCGTCGAGAAGCTGGAGAACGACGGCTACAAGATGCGGACTCTCATTCGAGAAATCGTGCTGAGCACCCCCTTCCGCTACCGGCAGGGCGAGGCGGACATGGTCGCTTCAGCGGAGTGACCCCTCTCGGAATCCGGTTGTACTCGCTAATCCGAACAACGATAATCCGTTTCGGGTACGCGCGATGCTCTCCAACTCAACATTTCAGCGGGGTGCGCTGCTCAGCGTCTTTCTCTTAGCGCTCGCCTACTCACAATCCCAGTCCGCGGATACTCTCCGGCCCGACCACGCATCGCGACTGCGCCTCGTCGTCCGTCGTGCGGATACCGGCGCCGCGGTCCCCGCCCGGGTGTATCTCTTCAAAGGAGACCGTCCCTTTCGGCTGAGTCCGGTCGAGAGCATGTTGCCCTTGCGTCCGGACCTCTTCTATCGCGAGCGGCTGTGGCGTAAGACGCCGAATCCCCAGACGCTCGAGGTCACGGCCAGGGACTCCTCGCACTTCATCTTGCTCGACGGCTCGGCTTCGTTCGACCTCCCCGCCGCCAAGGACTATCGGATCGAGGCCTATCACGGAACCTTCTTCCATCCGGCCGTAGAACACTTCTCCCTGGACGCGGAGGGAGACAGGACGATCGAGTTGACGGTCCAGCCGGTCGCCCCCGGTCGACAGGAGCGCTGGCTCTCCGCGGACGACCACATTCACTTGATGCGAGCGCCCGAAGACGACGCCGTCTTCCTCCGCTGGTTGGCGGCTGAAGACCTCGGCGTCGGAAACTTTCTGGAACTCCAGCGTCAGCAACATGCCGCCGTCCAGTACGCATTCGGCGAAGTTGGAGAAGCGCGCTCCCCTGGTTTCTCGATTCGCTCCGGGCACGAGTCGCGGAGTCGCTTCTACGGGCATACGCTCTTTCTGGGACCCAATCGCATGATCCAGCCGCTGAGCATCGGGCTGGAGTACTCTAACTCGCCTGAAGCCTACCCCTATCCCGGAGTCTTGTTCCCGGAGGGCCGACGACAAGGAGCGCTGACCGGATTCGCTCACTTCTACGGCAGCCAGCCGAACTCGACGCTGCTCATGGATCTGGCTCACGGCCAATTGGACTTCGTCGAGTTGTTCCAGTTCGGGGAACTCAAGACAGCTGAATGGTATGAGCTGCTCAACGCCGGCTTCCGCGTCGTGGGCCTGGCCGGCAGCGACTTCCCCGCGAATATGGGGCGCATGGATCCCTGGCCCCGAGTCCTCCCTCTGCTGGGCCCCGAGAGGACCTTGGCGCCGGTCGGCGCCGGGCCCTCCGCCTACCAGGACTGGGCCGAGGGAGTGCGCCGGGGCGAGGTGGTCGTGACCAATGGACCGCTGCTGGAGTTAGCCGTCAACGACAGCGCCCCCGGGGCGACGGTCGATTGGCAGGGAGAGTCGCTAACCCTCACTGGAAACGCCTTTGCCGCCTATCACCGCCCTGTCGAGTTCATTGAAATCTTGCGCAACGGAGAGGTCGCGGCGCGCTACGAGGGGCACGGCTCGACGGCTTCGCTCGACTTCCGGCTGGAGATTCGCGAAAGTTCATGGATCGCGGCCCGCGCCGTTGCCCGCTCCGAAGAAGGCGAACCGGTTCTCCAGGCCCACACCAACCCCGTCTATTTCCACCGGGGCGGACAACCCGTCCGAGTAGAGGCCGCCCGCGAGGCGCTGCGCGTACGATGGAGCAAGGAGCGTGAGTACTTCCGGAGCCGAGATCTGCTCTTCGAGAACGACTCGCAGCGTCGCGAGTTTCTTGCGCTGGTCGAAGAGACCACTCGACTGTTAGCGCGCTGAAGATCCGAGCAGCCCCGGTTGCCTCTCCTGTCTACTTCGTCGGCGGATCCCAGATCGTGGCCGCGATAAAGCGCTCCGGGTCGTCACCCGGCAGGTTGAAGTAATACAACACGACGACCTTGCCGTCCGGGCGCTGAACCACGCGCGGATACCCGATGTCGGTGCTGCCGCCGTCGTCGCGCAGCACGATGTCGTCGCTCCATGTTTCCCCGTCGTCGCTGCTCAGCTTGGCACGGATCGAGTACGGCTCGGCGCGGTAGCCGTAGACCAGGCAAATCCGGCCGTCGGCAAGTTGAATCATCGCCGCCGGGTTGCCCACCCCTCCGTCAGGGACCGGATCGCCGACATAGTCCCAGCTCGCACCGTTGTCCTGCGAACGATAGGTGGAGATGAACCGGCGGTCGCTTTCACGGCGTCGGATCGCGACCAGCATCTCCTCCTCGGAAATCCGTACTGAGGCGGGCATGATGGCGAAGCCCTCCGGCTCCGGGCCAATCCAGGAGACGAAGTCCCACGTCTTGCCAGCATCGGAAGTTCGTACGCAGAGCGGGCGTCCCTCCTCGCCGTTGGCCTTTGCGGCCGTGATGAATGCGGTACACGCGTTGGGACCGTCGACGACGTAGTCCGTGCGCGGCGCGATGCCTGGAGATCCGAAGTTTGGCAGACGGTAAGGGCCCTCCCATTCGCGCCCGCGATCGTAGGAATAGAAGAAGCGCCCGATACCCGCGTTGATGTCGCTGGTACGCATCGTGAGAGCGAAGTCCGGATGTGTGAAGTCGATGCCGCCGGGACTGTCCATGAGCGGCGGAATCTTCACGTCGGGCCGCGGAACGCCGTTTAAGAACCCGCCCTCCGTCAGCAGGTCGCCGTTCGCGCCGGGATCTTCGATGGTCCAGGTCTCGCCTCCGTCCATACTGCGCGCAAGCATCGGAATTTCGGGCTTCTCGCGGTCCATATGGTGGCGCTCGCCCATGTCCTTGTAGTAGCCCTTGGTAAAGCCGACAAGAATTTCATCGCCCCAACTCCAGATGCCGTGGTTGGCGGGCCAGCCGCCGAACATGCCCTTCTCAAAGTAGACGCGGACATGGCGGATCGGTTCGGGGGCCTCCGGTTCCTCCACGGGTGCGGGAGCGCAGGCGAGGCATGCGCCAATCAAACAGGCCGGTGCGATCATTCGAAAAGACATAGCATTGAGGGTGTCGCCAGACTATCACGACCGAGCAGCGGGCAGTTCGCCCTCTGTTGCGGCCCGGGACTGGCGGATGGCCGCGAGGGCTTGTCCTTCTTGACCCGTAGGCAATCGTACATGGTCGCGGAAGCAGCGCTCCTGCTCGCTCTCGCGGTCGCTGGCCTGCAAGGCAAAGAGGCGGTAGTCCAAGCGGCCGCCGCAACTTCGCCGCCCGTCATTGACGGCGTATTGGCCCCCGGCGAGTGGAGCGGCGCCGCCCCGCTCTCCGACTTCCTCCAGCTAGTGCCGAGACGCGGCGAGCCCGCTGGACAGGTGACGCATGCGTATGTCCTCTTCGATTCGACCCACCTCTATGTAGGCGTCTACGCCTTTGACGACCAGCCCGACGCCATCACCGCGCGCCTCAACAACCGCGACGACCCGCTCGCCCAGGATGACTCGGTCACTGTCTATCTCGACACCTTTCACGATCGCCGGACCTGCTACTTCTTCTCCACCAACCCTCTCTCTACCCAAACCGACGGACGCATCACCGACAACGGACGCGTCGAGGATACGGTGTGGGACGCCCAGTGGGATGTCGCCGCGCAGAGACTCGAAGACGGTTGGTCCGCGGAGTTTGCCATACCGCTGCGGGTCCTCCAGTTCCGTCCCGGCGTCGATCGGACTTGGGGATTCAATCTCGGCCGGTCCCATCGGCGCAGTCTCGAAGACAGTTTTTGGGCTGGTCCGCTGCAGGCCGCCAGCCGCGTCTCGCAGTATGGCGAACTACGCGGGCTGTCGCTTGAAGGAGGCGCGAAGCGCTGGGACCTCATCCCCTACGTGCAGGGTTCGATTGCGCAGGCGAACTCCCAGGGGCAGGGAGGCGTGACCCGAGGCAACGCGGGCGTCGACCTTCGCTACACCTTCCGCCCTGAGACGATCGCCAACGTCACCATCAATCCCGACTTCGCGATCATTGAAGCCGACCAGGAGTTCGTGAACCTCACACGCTTTGAGGTGCAACTCCAAGAGCGTCGCCCGTTCTTCCAGGAGACGAACCATCGTTTTCGTCAGCGTATCCAGAGTTTCTATTCGCGGCGTATCGGCGATATCGACGCCGGCGGAAAAGTGATCTCTCGCGACGGCAAGTGGGAATCGACCGTGCTCACGGTACGGTCGGCCCGCATAGAATCGCCCAACGAAGAACAGGGATTCGTCCGCGGCAACTACACCGTCGGGCGCGTCGAGCGGGAACTGTCCGCAGGGTCGCAGGTCGCCTTGCAGGTAGCCAACCGGAGTCTCGGAGGCGAGAATCGAGGCTCGGCCGGTCTGGACACTTCCCTGCGGTTCAACCGCGTCATGACGTTCTCCGGGCAACTGCTGCAGGCGACGGGGCCGGTCTCCGGCGGAAAGCTCGCCTACTTTGTGCGCCCGGCGTGGGACACTTCGACGTTTCACTTCCACTACCGCTACACGCATTTAGGCGACGCATTCGCCGACAACGTCAACGCAATCGGCTTCATTCGCGACGACGACCGTCGCGAAATGGACAGCGACCTGCGCAAGCAGTTCTTCTTCCAGAAGAGTCCGGTGCAACGGGTCTCCCTGGAGTCCAAGAACAACATCTTTTGGAGCCAGGAGGGAGTGCTTCGCGGCTATCACAACATCCTTGCCGGCGCGCTGGACTTTCGGAATCGCTGGACGGTGGGGAGCGAGTTTACGAACGAGTTCCGGCAGTTCGAGAGGGGATTTCACAATGACACGGTGAAGATCTCGACCGGATACAACACTCGAGAGTTCCAATCGTGGGAAGTCTTCTATGAGACGGGCAAGAACTTTGGTTCGGACCTCAAAGCGGTTGGAGCAGGTCTCAAGCGCAAAATCACTCGCAAACTGGCGACCGAGTACCAACTGTCGCGCGTCTGGCTCGACCCCGATCCGGGCAATCGGGCGACGACGATTCACGTCCTGCGAGCCCGACAGAACTTTACCCGCGACATGTTTCTGCGTCTCTTCTTCCAGACCAACTCGGTAATTGACCGTCGCAGTCTGGAGACCGTATTTGTCTGGCGTCATAAGCCGCCGTTCGGCGCAATTCAGTTCGCTTTTCAGCGCGGCCGGGCTGCCTTCGGACAGCGCTCCGAGCAGGCGAACACGTTTTTTGTAAAACTGACCCAGGTCCTCTGAGGAGTAGGAGGCGTTATGAAAATTCTCCCCGTCGTGTTGCTCGCACTAACCGCCTGTGAGCCTCCGTCCGAGGCTCCGGACCCGGCGCTCGACGGCGCTGCCATACGTGCGAACGTCGAAAGATACGTCGCCTCCGTCGAAGCTGCCGACCCCGACCTCGCTCGCAGAGTCTGGCTCGTCTCCGACGACGTGTCGTTTATCCACCCCGGCGGCTACGAAGTCGGCTGGGAGGCGATCCAGACGAACGTCTACGAAGCAGCGATGGGCGGCCTATTCTCTGCGCGCGATCTCACCCTGGGGGAGGTTGCCGTACATGTCTTCAACGACACGGCTGTCGCCGAGTTCGAGTGGACGTTCGATGCGACTTGGCGCAAAGACGGGACCGGCTATCAGTCCAAGGGACGCGAGTCGCAAGTCTACCGGCGAGGAAACGACGGTTGGGCGCTGGTCCATGTGCACTATTCCGGTGCTCCGGTGGTTGATCAGGAAGAGTCCTTCTAACGCTCGAAGACGATCTTGCCGTTGACCATCGTAAGGTCCACCTGGACCGATAGGATTTCTTCCGTTGGGATTGCGAGCAGATCGCGATCCCAACCTAAAGTTGCCGACCACTTGCACCCGGCAGATCCGCGTTATCATTCACCCAACGCAAGAGATCATGCCGTCCCTAGAGTCGCTGCTGCAAGACCTGCGCTACGCTTCCCGAGTTCTGGCCCGCGAGCCGACCCTGTTCGCCGGCGCCGCCCTCGTGCTCGCGCTCGGCGTAGGCGCAAATAGCGCTGTCTTTAGTCTGGCGCACGCGGTACTGCTTGAGCCCTTGCCCTTCGAGAGGCCGGAGGGAGTTGTTCTCCTGCGGCCGACCGCCCCGTCAGCGGACGGTGAGTTTCACCCGCGAGACGGCGCCACTCGCACCTTCATCCAAGCCTGGCAAGCCCGATCGACGAGCGTCTTGTCCGACCTCGCCGCCGTCAGGCTGGCTGGGGCCGGGGCTACGCCCTACGACGTCGTCTTCTCCGATCGCGCTGAGCGGCTGCGGGCCGCGGAGGTCACGCCGAACTTCTTCTCGATTCTCGGCGCTCGGCCGGCCGCCGGAAGACTGTTTTCCGAGCAAGACGACGGGCACGACGTCGTCGTCCTCAGCCACGGCCTCTGGCATCGGAGGTTCGCGGCCGATCCAGAGGTGATCGGTCAGACGATCCAGATGACCAGCGGTCGCGGAAAGACGCGGCGGCAACGGCTGTTCACCGTAGTCGGAGTCCTGCCGGAAGAGTTCCGGTTCGTCTACCCGCTCCAGACGCAGATATGGGCGCTCCATTCGTGGAACGTGTTTGACGCGGCACGTCCGAGGTCGATTGAGTTCTGGGGCGCGATCGGCCGGCTTAACGAGGGCGTCTCATTGGAAGCGGCGAGGGCTCAATTAGTCGACGCCATCGAAGTCGACTCCGGGCGTGCCGGCCGCTCCTACCGCTTCGGGACGGACGTACGTACGCTGCAAGAGTGGATGGCGGGCGAGACCCGTCCCTCGGTACTGCTGCTGGCTGCAGTCGCTGCGTTGCTGCTGCTGACTGCCTGCGTAGCGGCGGCGGGCACGCTGCTGGTCCGGCTGGACGCGCGCCGCGGCGAACTCGCCGTCCGTTCCGCATTGGGTGCAGGTCGAGCTCGGCTGACCCGTCAACTCCTGACCGAGGGGTTGCTCTTGGCCGGACTGGGAACGATGGGCGGCGTCGCTATGGCCTGGGCTACCGTCCCGTTGCTGCGCGCGCTCGTGCCCGCTGCCGTGCCTCGGGGCGAGCAAGTGGCCGCATACCCACCTCTACTGCTGGCGGCCGCGTCGATCGCGACCCTCGTCACCCTAGCCGCCGCATTGGCGCCGGTACGTCACGCTGCGCGCGAGGCTTCGGCCGCTGCTTCGCGAGCGGGAGGCGGTCAGACGCCGTCACGCTCGGGCGAGCGACTGCGACTGAGCCTAGTCACGCTGCAGTCGGCGGTTGCGGTCGTCTTGCTGGTCGCTACCGGCCTGCTGCTGACCAGCTTCTGGAACCTGCATCAAGTCGATCTTGGCTTCGACGGGGATCGCGTGTGGACCGCCGAGATGCGATTGCTCGATCGGGAGCACTTTGAGCCGGGGGCTTTGAACCGGTTCCAAGACGGGGTGATGGAGAGAGTCCGCGCGATTCCTGGCGTCCTGGAAGCGGGGATGACTTCGGCGGTCCCCTTCCGCGGCGTCGATTGGACGATCCGCTACGGACCAGACGAGGACAGTCGCGAATACCTGGCGAACCGGCGCGAGGTCGATCCGGGCTACTTCGAAGTGATGGGTCTGCAACTCGTCTCCGGACGCTTCTTCACCGACGATGACGACGAGAGCAGTGGACTCGTGGCCGTCGTCTCCGAGCGCGCTGCCCTCGATGCCTTTGGGCGCCTGGACGTTCTTGGCGAGCTCGTGCCGCTGAAAGACCGGGCGACCATCGTCGGAGTCGTCAAGGACGTGCGCTATCGCAGCCTCCATGAGGAGCCGACGGCCGCGATCTACCTGCCGCGGGCGCAGCAGCCGTCGGAGCTGATGTGCCTGGTGGTGCGCGCGACCGACGGGGTCGAGATCGGCACCTCGCTTCGGGAAGCCGTCCGCGCCGTTGACCCTACCGTGCCTCTGATGAACACCACCACTGTCGACGCGATCATCGCGGAATCTGTTTCGGGCCGCAGGTTCTACACGGTGACGACCACGGTCTTCGCGGCGCTCGCCCTGTTGATCACCGCCGTCGGGCTATCGGTCGTGGTCGCCCGTTCGATCGCTGAGCGACGAAGGGAGTTGGCCGTTCGTGCAGCCCTCGGCGCGCGTCCGGCTCAGTTGACAGCGACCGGGATGCGTCGTGGGCTCCTCGCCGCGACGTTGGGCGCCGCCATCGGCACGTGGACGGCCTGGGCTGCCTCCAGCTTGATCGAGCAGTTCTCGTTCGATCTCTCCGTCCACGACCCGACGCTCTACGCCGCTGCCGCCCTTTTCACGCTGACGATCGTTGCTACGGCTGCCCTAATACCCGCCCGCCGCGCCGGAAACTCCGCCCCCGCTACCTTACTCAAGGAAGGCTAACGATCGCCGTTCGGCCTCAACCACCGCCGGAAAAGATCAGAGTCGATGTTAGAATAGCCGCGGTTCTTGGCCATGCATCGCCCCATCTCCAGACGAACCCTGCTGCGCGGCGCCGGCGCCGCGATGGCGCTCCCCTGGCTGGAGGCGATGTCGGCCGCATCACCGAAGACCGACTCGCTCCGCCTCCCTGAACCTCCCCTGCGTATGGCCGCCATGTTCATGCCCAACGGCGTGCGCCCGGATCACTGGACGCCCGCTGGCGACGGCGAGGACTATGAGATCACGCCGCACCTGCGGGCGCTCGAGCCGCACAAGCAAGATTTCCTCTTGCTGGAGAACCTCTGGCACGAGAAGACCACCGGTCGGAATGGTCATTGGCCCAAGGTCCCCGCCTGGCTCTCCGGCGGATACGTCGAGCGCTCGACCGGGCGCGATATGGATACCGGCGGCGTCTCCCTCGATCAAATCGCCGCGCGGCATATCGGCACAAAGACGCCGCTGCCTTCTCTGGAACTCGGCATCGACGCCCCGCGCACCGGCATCGACAACATCGGCGGCGGTTTCGCGCGCATCTACGGCTCCTACATCTCCTGGCGCGACCCCAGCACGCCGGTCCCCAAGGAGATCGTTCCGCAGTTGGCATTTGATCGCCTGTTTCGCAACCAGTCGACGGGCCCTGTACTCTCCAGCGTCGACCCGACCAGCCAGGAGTTCCTCAGTTCCCTCCGTCGCGACGAAACCAGCGTCCTCGACCTTGTCGCCGAACAGGCCGCCGCCCTGCGCAAGCGCGGGTCCTCGGCGGACTCCGTCAAGCTCGACGAATATTTTGAATCGGTGCGCTCAGTCGAGCGCCGCATCGAGGCGGCGATGAAACCGCAGAAGCGCTGGATCAATGAAGGCGAGCTGCCGCTCGACCGTCCAGCCGCCGGATTGCCCGAGGATCATCTAGAACACGTCACGCTGATGCTCGACATCCTCGTCCTCGCCTTCTGGACCGACACCACGCGCATCGCGACATTCATGTTCGGCGACGCCCAGTCCGGCAAGGACTTTTCCTTCATGCCCGGCGTCAAAGGCAGCTTCCACGGCATCTCGCATCACCGCAACGATCCCGACAAACGCGATCAGTACGAGGCGATCATCAACTGGCACATGGACCGCATGGCCTACTTCCTCACGCGTATGAAAGAGCTGGACGAGGGCGGCACGTCGCTGCTCGACTCGTCGATGGTGCTCTTCGGATCGTCTCTCAAGGATGGAAATCGCCACGACAACAAGGACTTGCCGTTGATCCTTGCCGGACGAGCCAAGGGGGCCCTGAAACCCGGTCGCCGAATCCGATTCGCCCAAGATACGCCGCTATGCAACCTGCATCTCTCCATGCTCCATCGCATGGGGATTGCGGAAGAGCGCTTCGGTGACAGCACCGGCCTGCTGCCCGGCCTGGGATAGCTCTTACGGCGAAACCCTGAAGGGTATTAAGGGGTTGGCTCGGTTCTGTTTCGCATCCCGCCGCCGAATACTAGCCTGTGAGGGTTACAGCGCTATGCGAATTTTCTTGAGCTTGCTTCTCGCTGCGGTTCCGCTGGCGGCGCAGTTTTCTTTTGAAAGAGTGGAGGTCCGCACCGGTTACGTAAACGCTCATGAGGGCGACAAAGGGCGGCTCGAGTTTTCGCCTGGAAAGATCCGTTTTCTGACCGACGGGGGCGGTGAACTCTTCACAATCAACGCCGAGTCGGCCGTGAAGCTCTTCTATTCGTCCGTCGAGGGGCGGCGAAGCGGCACGCCCTTGTCCCGCCCGTTCGACCTCCTCCAAGGTAAGAAGCACTTCCTGACCGTCTCCTTTGAGAACCAGTCCCTGGTCGGCGCTGTCGAATTCAAGCTGCACAAGAGCAACTATGAAAACGTGCTCCGGAACGCCGAACTCGTGACCGGACTCACCGTGGAACGCGACGAGCCCGAAACCGCCGCCGCCCCCGAGCCCAAGGTTGCGGAACCGCCCGCTCAGGGATTGCTCAAAGTCAGCTCCAATCCGGCGGGCGCGGAAGTCGAGATCAACCAATCATTCAACGGCCTCACGCCGCGCGGAAAGTCCGTCTCGCCCGGCGAGTACCTCATCGTGATTCGCAAGGCCGGCTATCAGACGTTCGAGCGGCGTGTCTCGGTCGATCCGGGGCAGACCCTGGAAGTCCACGGCGAACTCAGTGAACTGGAAGCGTCGGCACGCTAGTCGAACTGAATCTCGGAGATCGACAGCTTCGGGAACGCCTGGTTCCACTCGAGCGAAACTTCGTCGAAAGCGAGCCTGAACGGTTGCGTTTCTCCGGGTTCAAGGGGGCCCGTGCGGGCGCTGACGATCTGCGTAAGTTGGCGGTCGACTTCGACGCCGTTGATCTCAAGAAAAATGACGTAGAGTCCGATCCGCGAGCAGGTCCGGTCGCCGTTATTGCTGATCTCGCCGGTAATCTCCAGCAGCGTCTGGCCCAGCGCATCCTCTTTCGCTTGCATCTCGACGTTGGCTAAGTCCAGGTTCGGATAGTAGGCGCGTGCCTCTTCCGTCAACACCGCCACGTCGGCCCCCTCAGAACTCGCGGCGCTCTGTTGCAGGAAGTAATATCCACCTGCGCCTGCCGCCACCGCCAGGCAAAGAATCCAAAGGACAGGTGAGGGCCCGCGGCGATTGAGTTGTTTCTCGGTCTCCAGCACGTTCCTGCGGATCAGGTTAGCAGTCCGCGTCGCTGATATACTCCGTCTCATGCGGACCCTGTTGTTGAGTCTCTTCCTGTGCGTCTCGTCGGCTGCGGCCGCCGACCTTTCCAGCGCGCAACCTGTCTACTTTTGGCCCATGGAAGGCGCTCTCGACCAGTACATCGCGCAGGAGGCTTCGGCCGTTGGCGTCGTCAGCGTCACCGTCGACCCGAAGATGGCCGAAGCGATCCTCACCGATCGTATTGACGCCAACTTCCTCGCCGGCATGGATGAGCTGTTTCCCTTGCCGAGCGTCGAGGAGGAGTCGTCTGAGGAAGAGGAAGAGACGAGCGACAGCGTGGAGACGGGACTGCAAAAGCCCCGTCCGGCCAACCGCGCTCTAAGCCGCCCGCATGGGACCCTCTTCCTGGTCGACGCCAAGACCCGCCGCGTCCTCTGGTCGACGTTTCTGGGCGACTATGATCGATCTCCCAAGAAGCTGAATGGAGAGGCCAAGAGCGTCGTCCAACGTATGATGGCCGCGATGGGCGGCAGTTAGGAGGCGCGCAACTTCTCCACGGCCAGTTCGCGGTAATGCTCGGCGAGCCGGGCCGTGATCGTCTCCATGTCCCATGCGCGCTCGACTTCTGCTCGTGCGCGGACCGCGAGTGCTTGAGCTTCCGCCGGGCGTTCCAGTAGATCGGCCAAGCATGCCGCGAAGCTCTTCGCATCGTCGGCTAGGCGGACGATCTCCTGCTCCCCCTCCGTCAGTCCCTCGGCCCCAAGCGAAGTGGAGACGACCGGGATTCCGGCGGCGAACGCTTCCAGCAGTTTGACCCGCACGCCGGACCCCGTCAGGATCGGGGCCGCCATCACGGAGTATCGGTCCAGCGGTTCGCGGATGTCTTCCACCTCGCCTCGAAACTCCACTCCCGGCGCGGCCACCTGCTCCTGAAAGCCCTTTGGCGCTTGCGCGCCTACGGCAATCAAACGCGCGTCGGGCCTCCGCGCTCGAACGGCGGGCCACACCTCCCGAACCAGATACTCCAGAGCGGACTGATTTGGAGGATGTCGAAAGTTCCCGACAAACAGAACGGTGTCCGCTTCGCGCTCGCTGTCCGCGAACGCGTACCGCCCGACGTCGATCCCCGCGCGAAAACCCGCGTGAATCGGAGGGGCATCCCAAGCGAAGCTTTCGAGGTATCGCTTGTTGACCGCCGTGCAAACGTGAACCGAATCAAACCGACGCAGCACGCGCCGCTCGAAGCGCAACGCCCGGAGATACTCGAACAGATATTTGGACCGGAGCGTTAGGCTTTGTACGCCCGACATGCTGCGCCCGACCGACTGAAAGTAGACGTCGTGCTCGAACAGACAGGTGGCGATGCGCTTGAAGTCGAGTGCGTACACCCCGAGCTGCGTGTACTCAATCTGTACCGCGTCGATTCGTCGTCGGTAGATCGCCGAATGCAGCTTCCAGAGCAGCGCCGGATCCCAAAAATGCTGTGCGGCGTAGGGCCGCCATGGGTCGGACGTCTTCGCTCGAGCGTGATCGCGCACGTGGAACTCCGCACTCGCGCAGCGCTCCGCTACCGGTTTGTTGGCGGCCTCTTCCTCCGCCAGGTCCAGGATGCAGAGCAAGTGGAGTTCGCATCGTTTCGCCAAGTGACGCACCGTCTGATTCATGAAGACGGCGCCGCCGTGGATCGGCGGCTCCAGGCCGTACGGCGAAAAGAAGAGGACGTTCAGTTTTCTCTCATCCGACGGCGTCGCAAGATCTTCAAACCGGTCGCGAAAGTACCCCGGCCACGGACGCCTCAGCGCCTCCGTGTCGTCGATCACCGCAAACCGACGTGCGCGGAGCCTTGCCCGGCAGACGCCCAATGTCTGCGCGAACGCCCTCAGCAGAGCGCCTGAGTCGGGCCGTGTCGGAGAAGCCCCGGCGATCAGACGGGTCCACAGCGCAGCCCAAGTCCAAAAGAGATGTCCCGCCAGCCGGCCGGGTTCGTGGATGTTCTTCCACACAAAGAGCAGGTCGTTTTTCTGGATCGTACGCTCGATGAACGACGCGTCGAACCTCTTGCCGATCGTCCCCCGGTGCTCGTGATAGACCACGCTCCCGGGGGCGTAGAGAATCTTCCAGCCGCGCTTCCACGCGCCGTAGCTGACGTCGGCGTCTTCCACGTAGAACGGGTGTAGGATCGGATCGAAACCGCCGAGTTCTAGAAACTTTTCCCGGTCGTAGGCCGACGATCCGCCCCCGGCGTAGAACGTCGGAAACAGCTCTTCGATCTCCTCGTCCTCTATGTGGCCAAGCTGCAGTCGGCCGTGCTCCCAGCGGCCTGTGGTGAGTCCGGTCTCCTCTCGCCGCTTTTCCGGATCCGAGAAAAAAATCTGCGCTGAAACCGCGAACACCCCCGGCGCCCGGAAACCCTCGAGTAGCGGCTCGACAAACCCCGGCTCCACCCGCATGTCGTTGTTGAGCAGGACGACCACTGGATTTGCGGCGGCCTCAAACCCCGCGTTCGAGCCCGCTCCGAATCCCAGATTTTCCGTTTGCTCCAACACCGTGACGCTCGGGAAGCGCTCGCGCAGGAACGCGGCCGAGCCGTCTGTCGACGCGTTCTCCACTACGAGAATCTCGCTCCCAGGACGGTCCGCGATCGCCGCCACGACCGAAGGCAGGTTCGCTTCCAGGTGGTGCTTCCCGTTCCATGTGGGGATGACGATGGATACCGGAGATTTTTGGGGATCGTCGACCAGCGAGCCCGATGGGGAGGGCGAACGCCGCGGCGTGGCTGCGGCAATCAAGTCCGTCAGCCACAGCGCGGCGCACTCGAAGGCCAGCAGCAAGGGCGCGGCCAACAGCAGAAAGAGCGCCTCCGCGAATGCTCCCAGCAGCGCTCTCATTTCTCGAGTCGCGTCGGACTCTCCAGCCGCGAATTCACCCGTACCTCGCACGGCAAGTGGATGTAGCCGTAGATCGGCCGCCCGCCGTGCGCCATCTCCAGCGCAAGCGCGTTGTCGATCCAGTCCGCCATGCGATAGGCGACATGATCGCCGTCGGCAACCGCGGGCGAGAACGAGAAGTGGCCCGGGTAAAGCTCCGGAATCTTCAGATGGAAGTCGACGGTTGCGATCTCGCCCGGCTGCATCGGTGCCATCTCCACCGCCTCGCGCGACGTGTTGGTCCCAGCAAAATCGACGCCCAGGTGGTTGCGCATCATGAAGCCGACATTCGGCGCCGCCAGCGGGCGGTTCGCCCGAAAACTGACCCGCAGGACGAGCGGCTTACCCGGTTCGATCTCCTGCAGAGAGGTCCCCTCCGGAGTGAGCGCCGCGATCCCGATGATCTCCGCCGCTCCGTCGCCGTGACGGTGGTCGACGTTTGGAATCGTCTCCACGATCTCGGGCGCGAGCGAGGCTCGCGACTCGGCCGGTCGGGCGTCCCCCGCGCCGTCCAAATACTCGGCGTCCTTCTGCGCCATGCGGCCCAGGTACTTCCTGATGACTTGGTCTGGAGTCCCCAATTCCACCATGTGTCCGTTCTCAAGCCACAGACACTGGGTGCCCAGCTCCTTCACGTCCGACATGGCATGGGAGACGAACAAGATCGTCACCCCCTGGGCGCGCAGCTCATGGACCTTGCGCATGCAGCGCTGGCGGAAGTAATAGTCGCCTACGGCCAGCGCCTCGTCGACCAACAAGATGTCCGGCTCCACGTTGATCGCGACCGCGAACGCCAGCCGCACCAACATGCCTGAAGAGTAGGTCTTCACCGGTTGATTGATGAAGTCCCCGATCTCGGCGAACGCCTCGATCGCGTCGTACCGCCCTCGCATCTCCTGCGCTGAGAGACCCAGTACCGCGCCGGAGAGGAACACGTTGTCCCGTCCTGAGAATTCCGGGTTGAATCCAGCGCCCAGTTCCAACAAGGCGGAGACTCGGCCGTTGATCTCAACCATTCCCGAGGTCGCCGGAAAAATCTGAGCGGCCAACTGAAGGGTGGTGCTCTTGCCGGAGCCGTTCTCGCCTACCAGGCAGAACACCTCTCCCGGCTGGACCTCAAACTCAACGTCGCGCAGCGCCCAGTGTTCCCTGTGGCGCTGGATCCGGTTGAAGGAAACCAGCTCAGCAAGCCGGTGAGAAGGCTTCTCGTAGATCGCGTAGCTCTTTGAAACAGAGCGAAAAGAAACGGCGGCCGGCACGGAGCTTCAGCGCCCATTGTAGTCGGGCGAGACGTCCGAATAGGGGGCTAGGTCAGGTCGGCGGCGTCGATGGGACCGATTCCGCGTCGTAACTCCTGGTCAGGTACTCCTCCAAGGCGACGTGGATTTGGGTCGCCATCTGGTGTTGAGTCTTAGCTATGGTTGCGGGCTCAATCGCGGCTCCGCGAGCCACGCCTGGAGCGCCTCCACCATGCGCCCAACGACCTCCGGCTCGTCCCGGACCAGGTTCTCGCGCTCGCGCGGATCCGTCTCCAGATCAATCAGCTCCACCGGTTCTCCATCGCGCGCAAACAGCTTCCAACGCCCGTCCCGCACCGCTTCCGTCGCATAGGGCTCGGGCTTAGGGTAGTGCCGCTGCAGATTCGCATAAAACCCGATCTGCCAAAAGACCATCCCCCGATCCAGAATCGGGGCGCCGCTCGCAAGGTGCGGCAGCAGGCTGCGGCCGTCGATCTCATGATCGACGGCGACCTCAGCCGCGTCCGCCAAGGTCGGCAGCACGTCGTTCGAGTGCCCCAGCTGATCGCTCGCGACCCCCGCCGGGATCTTGCCCGGCCAGCGGGCGATAAAGGGCACGCGAACCCCTCCCTCGTGTAAGTCCGTCTTGCCGCCCTTCCAAGGGCCGAGGTTCGCCTCAAACGCGCCGCCGTTGTCGGAGGTAAACACGATCAACGTCTCGTCCGCAATCCCGAGTTCGTCGAGCTTCTCGATGATCCGTCCAATCTTGTGGTCCATGTGCGAAACCATCGATCGGAACTTCCGCTGGTCGCCTTCGGCCCACCCCTCGTACATGCCGAAGAACGGCTCCGGAGCCTTCTCATAGGGCTTGTGCGGAACCATCCACCAGACATTCAGAAAGAACGGGTCGCCCGCTGCGTGCAGTTGCTCAATGTAGGCGACCGCCTCGTCGCCGTTGATATCGGTGTAGTGCCGCGGGTCAGGCGGCAGGTTGCGGTCGTCGCGCACCAAGTGCTTCCCGCCGTCCTTGTAGAGCCGGTTCTCACGATTGATCACGCTCCGGATCGGCGGGTCTTCCAGTTGCGTCACATAGTGGTCAAAACCATGTTCATGCGGACCCGGGATGGAATGCGCGCGGTCCTCTAGGTGCTTCTGATGGAGGCCTCCCAGGTGCCACTTGCCGACGTGCGCCGTGTTGTAGCCCGCTTCCTTGAGCAACTCCGCAATCGTGACGGACTCGGGCGGCAGATGCTGTTCGTCGTCGGGGAAGTGCTTCACAATGCCCCAGCGCAGCGGATAGCGCCCGGTGAGGATCGAGGCGCGGGTCGGCGTACAGACCGCCGAGGCCGAATAGAACTGCGTCATGCGCGTTCCCTCGGCCGCCAACCGATCGAGGTTCGGCGTCAGCGAGTCTACGCCGCCAAACGCACCGAGGTCGGCGTACCCCATATCGTCGGCCAGCATGAAGATGATATTGGGGCGATCGGCCGCGGACAGACCGGCCGCCGCGACCAGCAAGAGCGTCAAGCGGAGCATTGACCTAGATCTTACTCGCTAGCAGGTGGCCCGTTCCCCAAGCAAATTCAACGACCCGAAGATCCGTGCGGCCGTGCATCTCGGACAAATAGCGCTCGACCTTGGCCGGATGGTCGTCCGGCCAGTTGGGTTGCGGAAGCAAGTCGTCCGCCAGATAGAGCGCCCCAGTCTTCAGTAGCGTCAGGGCTTCGTCGAGGTGAGTGTACTTGCCCGACCAAGCGTCGGCAAACATCAAGTCGATCGACTCCGGATCCTGCGCGAGAATGTACTCCCCGCCGTCGCCGGTGACGAACTCGCACCGCGCGTCCCGGACGTGCTCCCGCGCGACCGCCTGAAACTCCGCGCTCTCATCCACGGAAACCAGCCGCGCGTCCGCGTTCATCCCGTCAAGAATCCACGCGGTGGAGAAGCCCGTCCCGGTGCCAAGCTCCAAGATCCGGCCGCCCGGCTTCGAGGTCGCGAGCGCTCGCAGCAAGGCTCCGGTCTCATCGTTTGAGGCCATGTTGAAGCGAAGTTCCTCTGTGGCTGCCTCAATCGCAGCCAGCGACGCGGGGCGTCTGGCTACATTCATCACGGTCCAGCATCCTCTTCCGGCCGACCGATTCTCTCCCGAGCCATCGCGACGAAATTGCTGAACTCCGCCTCGTCGTCGAAAGCCATCTTGGGAAAGATCGCACCTTGGCTCTCTGCGAGGAGGAGAAAGACGTGCTCGTCGGTCAATTCGACTCGCCTAAAGGACTTCCAGCTCAACTTGGACGCTACCGTCTCGCTTTCCATGTCCAATCCCGTATCCGTGACCTGCACTACATGCCGTCCAAGCGGATGGGCCTTCGGGTCGCTCCGCATCTTCCGCGTCGTCCGGGCCACCTGGCTGATCCAGTAGCGTCGCGCAAGAAGGGCCCAGGCCAATGCGACCGGCACTCCGAGTGAGAGCGACACCCAGATCATCCTTGTGTCATATCGCGGATTGAGGAGGACCACCGCCGTTGAACTGCCGAGAAGCGCCAAGAATAGTCCGCCGATCATCCAATAGCTGCCACGTCGTTGACGTTGTCTGAGGTATGGGTTCGTACGAGCCACGTGCACACTGAACGCGACGAGGTCCTCGACGGTGAGTTCAAACCTTAGCGTCATCTCCTAGCACCCCTCACAAAACGTCCGCGAACCCTGTCTTCGCCCGTCGGAAAAACAGTCCGCCCAAAACGAACGTCGTCCCCGCGAACGCGACCAGAATCGCGAAGTCTTGCCAGTGCGGCAGCTCGCCGCCCAGAATACTCAGCCGATATCCCCGCACAAAGTAGGTCAGCGGATTCCATTTCGCCACGCCGGGCAGCATGGCCGCCAGCCGCGCCTCATCCATGAAAATCGGCGTCAGCCAGAACCAGGCCGTCAACGCCACCGCCAGCACCTGGGCCGTGTCCCGCAAGTAGACGTGCAGTCCCGCAAGGATCCAACCCAAACCCAGACTCAGGAAACCCATCAGCAGCATGTAGACCGGTAGGATCAGCAGCGTCGGAGCCAGCACGCCCGCCCAGACCGCGGCGGCCACAATCAAGAGCGCCAATGCCAGCAAGTGGCTCGCCAGCCCGGAAACGAAGATGCTGAGCGGCACCACCTCGGACGGAAATACGCTCTTCTTGATCAGGTTCGCGTGCTCAGGCAACGACGAGGCCGATCGCTGGATCGTCTCCGAAAACAACATCCAAGGCAGCATCCCCGCAAATAGAAACAGCGGATAGTTGTCCGTCACCTCGCCTTCGGGCAGCTTGATCCCAAACGCGTATTGGAAGACGAACGTGTAGATGATCAGCAGCGTCAGCGGGTGGATCAGTCCCCACAACCAGCCGACGATCGAGCCGACGTAGCGCTGTTCAAAGTCGCGGCGCACGAGCTGATAGATCAAGCTGCGCCCTCGGACAAGGTTCTGCAGGAAGTAGCGGCCGGGAACGCGCGCCATCTGGCGAGGCTAGCACGTGAGCCCGGGGTTGGGCCCACAAATGAAAAGCGGCGAGGGGTGGGAGCCCTCGCCGCGCTTCTTATCGGATGTAAGGAGAAGCGGAAAGCGGCTCGAATGTTGAGGAGGTACGAGCGCTTTCAATAGGTAGGACGAACGACGTTTGTCGTTTTACGGCAGTATCCCAAAAATAACTTGGTGGAGGCTTGCGTAGTACAGGAGGGCCTCTCGATGTTTCGGACGCGTCCTCCGAGGGCTCCCGCTGCGGGCTGACCGCCAGGGTCCTCAGCCCAAAAAAAGAAAAGCGGCGAAGGGTGGGAGCCCTCGCCGCTTTTTATCTTGTGGGTTTCGCAAGGAGAAGCAGATGGCAGTCTTCGACAGAAATCCTAAAATCGCCGTCTACTGTTAGGACGGGCGTCGCGAGTGTTTTTTCGGCCCCCGGAAGAAAGTTTTTTCGAACAGGCTCGCGATCTAGGCTCAAGTGGTTCAAAATGAGAACGTTGCACCTAGACGCCGAGCAAAAGAAAATTGTCGCCCCTCAAGCGGTCGGCTTTTTCGGCCTCCTCGGCGTCTGTCTTGGTGAGGACGGAGCCTGAACCATTGATCTTCCGTGAAGTCGAGGATCGGGATCTAATCCTGAAAGCCCAACGGGGCGACGTGGACGCCTACAACGTTCTCGTATCTCGTTGGGATAAAAGGGTCTTTGCGTACCTGGTGCGGTCGGTCGGCGATCGCGAAGATGCACTCGATCTAGCTCAGGACACCTTCCTCAAAGCCTATCGCGGGCTGGACAAGTTGGCCGACGTAGAACGGTTTCCGCAGTGGTTGTTTCGGATCGCCCACAACGAGGCGATTTCGATGCACCGGCGGAGCCGGCCCGTCGGCGGCGAGGACGAATTGGAGGTTGCCGCCTCCCGATCGCCCGAGTTGAGGACGCGAGCGGCGGCGGAAACAACGGTGATGGTTGAGCAGGCGCTCAAGAATCTCCCGGACGATCAACGCGAAGCCGTGGAACTGAAGGTCTATCAGGGCTTCAAGTTCCATGAAATCGCTGAGATCACCGAGGCCCCGTTGTCCACCGTCAAGTCAAGGGTTTATGCCGGGATGGACGCGCTGAAGACGGCGCTGGCCCCCGCTGCGAGGGAGGTATAGGCAGTGCAACAGACTCCTTACAATCTGCACGACTACGTGCTGGGCGAGCTCGATGCGAGCCAACAGGCGGAGGTCGAGGCCTATCTGGCTGATTCAGCCGAGGCGCGCGACGAGGTCGAGCGCCTGCGCCTGACCCTCACCGCCCTTGAAGGTCTGCCCGCCGAAGAGCCCCCGCGGCGCATCGCCTTCGTCTCCGACAAGATCTTTGAGCCCACCGGCTGGGCGCGCTTACGCTCCTGGTTGACCGGCGGCGCGCCCGGCATGGCTTTCGGGGCCGCGGCCTGCCTCGCCGTACTTTTCGGCGGGATCGCTCTGACCGAGCCTCGCCTGGCGTCCAACAGCGACGGGTGGGAACTCGCCTTCGGCGCCGAGCCGGCGGCCGCGCCGACCGTCCAGGAGCCTGTCGCTCAGCCGACCGGTCTAGATGAAGCCGCAGTCGCCGCAATCGTCGCTGAAGCCGTCGCCGCTGAACGCACCCGCAACGATGAAGCCCTGGCCGCCCTCGTCGCCGGTCAATCCAGAGAGACCGTCGCCGAGTTCCGCCGCGCCCTAGCCGAGCACGAGTCGGACGCCGAAATGGGCTTCCTTCTGGTGCAGAAGCGACTCGATGAGTGGCAGAAGGGATTCTTCCAGACCGCGGAGGTCCGGTAGTCATGCGCGCCCTCCTGCTTCTCGCCTCCGCGCTGCCTCTGGCCGCGGTTGAAGTCGCCCCCGATGCCTCCGCCCTCCGCAGCCAAGTCACCGACGTGGAGCGCACTATCGATGCCCGCTTCCGCGATCTAGCCGGAGCCCAGCCGATGTCGATGCTCGGCTCGGCGCGCGGCGTCTACCTCGACGGCTACGGCGCCGTCTTCACCGTCGAGATCAACCTCGCTCCCGTCGCACGTCTCTCTCCCTTCCGCCAGTCGTACTCGGCCGAAGAGAAGCGCCAACTCAACGTCCGCAAACGCCAGCGCCTCGAAGACCTCGAGCAGCAAGCCCGCAAGATCCTCGCCGAGGTCGCCGGCAAGCTCACGCTCATCCCGGCCGACGAGACAGTCTCGCTGGCGGTATCGCTCTTCTACTTCCCCTGGGAGGACCTGACCGGCCTGCCGCGCCAGATGGTCGCCGCCGCCAAGCGCTCCGCCATCGCCGGAGCGCCGGCCGCAGCCATCCGCGAATCCCTCGGCGTTCGCTACTTCTAGCAGGCTATGGACAACCGAACCATAGTTCGTTCGTGCGGCTGGATCTCGACCCGTACATTCCTTCTGATCGGTTGTGCGGCAATCGTCGTATGCGTTGGTTTTTGGGAGTCTCAGAGCCTGTATTGCATTACGCGCCAGACTGCTGTCGCTGGCCAGGTCGCGATACTGGGTTCGGCACTAGAGCGCTACAAGGTAGAGCACGGTCGCTATCCGACGATCGAGGAGGGGTTGGCAGCACTCCGGCCTTACCTCGACCGAGAAGTGCCGCGTGATCCTTGGGGGCGTGCCTACGTGTATAAAGGCCTCGAACGGCCGACACTGCTGAGCTATGGCGCGGATGGTCTCCCGGGTGGATCTGACATGGACGCGGATACGGATTGGCGCTGGATGAACGACTGATGGAAACCGAAAATCCTACCGGGGCCGTAGCTTCCGGATCAACGGATCAACCGATCAACGGATCAACCGCGTCCGGTCGCCTCGGCGAACGCCTCATCGCCAAAGGTCTGCTCGACCCCGACGACCTCGAAAAGGCCCTCGAACTCCAAAAAGAGCGCCCCGACAAGATCGGCCGCATCTTGATCGATCTCGGCTTCGTTGCCCCCCGCGACGTACTCGCGACTCTGGCGGAGCAACTCGATATCGAACTGTTGGCGGCGGACCAGTTCCCGGAAATCCTGCCGGAGCTGGACCGTATCGCGCCGCGCTACATGCGCCAGTTCCAGTTCCTGCCCATCGCCCGCGAGGCGGACGTCGTCTGGGTGGCGATGGCCGACCCGCTCGACTTCGAGACGATCGCGACTATCCGGCACTTCACCGGCTGCGACGTCCAGACAGCGCTAGCGGCCGAGAACGACGTCCTCGACGCCATCGATCGCCACTTCGGCCAAGAAGAGGAGAAGAAGTCCGACGACTTCTCTTTCGGCGAGGGCGACGACTCGGCCGAAATCGAGCACCTGCGCGATATGGCGAGCGAAGCGCCCGTCATCCGCTTCGTCAATGCGATGATCGCCCAAGCGCTCGACCAACGTTCGTCGGACATTCACATCGAGCCGTTTGAAAAGGACTTCAAGGTCCGATTTCGCGTGGACGGCGTTCTCGCCGAACAAGAGCCGCCGCCCCGCGAACTCCGCCCCGCCGTCATCTCGCGCCTCAAGCTGATGGCCCGGCTGAACATCGCCGAACGCCGCCTGCCCCAAGACGGCCGCATCAAGATCAAGGTCATGGGCCACGAGGTCGACCTCCGCGTCTCGACTCTTCCGACGCTTTACGGCGAATCCGTCGTCATGCGTCTGCTCGACCGTTCCGCCACCGACTTCTACGAACTCGGCCGCCTCGGTTTCGACGACCACATGCTCCAACGCATGGAGCACTACACCACGCTCCCGCACGGCATCTTCCTCGTCACCGGTCCCACCGGCTCCGGCAAGTCGACCACCCTCTACTCGGCCCTCAAGCGCATCAATGGCCCCGAGAAGAAGATCATCACCATCGAGGATCCGGTCGAGTATCAGATGGACGGGATCAATCAGATCCACGTCAACGCGACCATCGGGCTGACTTTCGCCGCGGGCCTGCGTCACATCGTCCGCCAAGATCCCGACGTCATCATGGTCGGCGAGATCCGCGACCGCGAAACCGCCGACATCGCCATCCGCTCCGCCCTGACCGGTCACTTCGTCTATTCCACTTTGCACACCAACGACGCCCCCAGCGCCGTCACCCGCCTCACCGACATGGGCGTCGAGAACTACCTCATCACCTCATCCGTCGTCGCCGTCCTCGCCCAACGCCTGGTCCGCCTCATCTGCCGGGAGTGCCGCATCGGCGACGACGAAGTGGTGAACCCGGAAGGCCGCCGCATCCGGACCTATCGCGGCGCCGGCTGCGACCAATGCAACGGTACCGGCTACAAAGGCCGCATGGGCATCTTTGAACTCATGGAACTCAACGACGAGATCCGCGACCTCGTCATGAAGAACGCCGACGCCTCGGTCCTCACCGCCGCCGCCCGCAAACGCGGCATGCGCAACCTCCGCGAAGACGGCTGGCTCAAGATCGAACGCGGCGAGACGACGGTGGAAGAGGTGGTGCGCGTCACCCAAGAGTTCTAATGTCTGTTGATCCGCTGACCGTTGATCGGTTGATCCGTTTGATGTCGGGCGGCACATTGGTAAGGAGAACGAAAGTATGGTCCTTGGTACCTACGAGGACCTGGACGCCTGGAAGGCGGCGCACCAGATGACGCTCGCTGTTTACCGAGTGACGAAAATGTTTCCAAGAGACGAACTCTTCGGCTTAACAAGTCAGATGCGGCGCGCGGCCGTATCCATCGAAGCCAATCTCGCCGAGGGCTTCGGTCGACGCTCTCCGCGTGAGATGCTGCGCTACGCGCGGATCGCCGACGGATCCTTGCAGGAAGTCAAGTGCTACATCCGGCTCACACGAGACCTCGACTACATCAGCGACGATGAACATGAAAGTCTAGGCCAACGAGCCGGTCGCGTCGGCGCTCTCATCGGAGGCCTGCAAACTCACCTCGGCCGCCGCGCCGCCGAGGCCTAACCGGATCAACGGAATGGCAACCTTCCACTACAAAGCCCTGGCAGCCGACGGCCGTACCCGCTCCGGCGCTCTCGTCGTCGACAACGACAAGGCCGCCGTCCGCGAACTCAAACGCCAAGGCCTCACCCCACTCTTCGTCGGCGCCGAAAAACCCGGCGGCTTCTCCCTCCCCTCGTTCTCCAAGAAGGCCAAAGCCTCCGACATCCTCCACTTCACCCAAGAGATCGCCACGCTCTTGAACGCCGGCGTCCCGCTCGACCGCGCCCTCGAAATTTCCGCCGATCTCACTGAGCGCGAAAGCTTCCGCACCATCCTCCAAGGCCTCCAACGCACCCTGCGCGGCGGCAAGTCCTTCGCCGATACCCTCGCCACCCACCCCGAGGTCTTCTCCAGCCTCTACGTCTCCATGGTGCAAGCCGGCGAGGTCTCCGGCACCCTGCCCGACGTCATGGATCGGCTCGCCGAGTTCGAGCGCCAGCGCGACGAACTGCGCGGCTACATCATCAGCTCGCTCACCTATCCGGCCCTGTTGTGCGTCGTCGGTTCCGGATCCATCTTCATCCTGCTGCGCTATGTCATCCCGCGTTTCGCCGAGGCCTTCACCACCTCCAACATCGCCATGCCCCTGCCCATGCAGGTGCTCATGACGTTCTCTGAGCTGATCCAGTCCTACGGCTGGATCTTGATCCTCGCGCTCGTTGCGGGCTTCGCCATCCTCCAGACCTGGATTCGCTCCCCCGACGGTCGCGACGCTTGGGACCGCTTCAAACTTCGCGTCCCCCTTCTCGGACAAGCGCTGCTCAAAGCCGACACCGCTCGCTTCGCTCAGGCGATGGGCACCCTCGTCTCGAACACCGTCCCGCTCGTCCAGGCCCTATCGATCACCAAAGGCATCCTCGCCAATCAAGTTCTGTCCGGCGCCCTCGACGACGTTTCCAAGGGCGTCAAACGAGGTGAAGGCGTCGCCAAGCCGCTCAAGAAGACCAAAGTCTTTCCTGCGCTCGCCGGCCACCTGCTCACCGTCGGCGAAGAGACCGGCAATCTCGATCAGATGTTCGAGCGCATGGCGGATATCTATGAGAAGGACACCCGCGAAGCCGTCAAGCGCTTCACGGCATTGTTTGAGCCGATCGTCATCGTCATCATGGGCGTCATCGTCGGCGCCATGATCTTGAGCGTGATGATCGCCATCACCAGCATCAATCAGGCAGGATTTTAGAGAGGTCTCCGCACATGAGAGAAAGACAACGCCAACGCGCACGCCGCAACGCCGGTATCACCTTGATCGAGATGCTGGTCGTCATCACCATCATCGCTCTGTTTTCCGCGGTGGCCTTCCAACAGTTCACCCCGGTCCTCGATCAAGGTCGCCAAACTGCCGCCAAGAGCCAGATTGAGGCGCTCCGCGGTGCACTGTTGCAGTACAACATCGAGCACGGCAACTACCCCGCCGAGGACGAAGGGCTGGCCGCCATCCGCCCCTACCTTGAAAAGGACATCCCCCTCGACCCTTGGGGCAACCCTTACGTCTACCGCTTCCCCGGCGAGCACGGCTCCGGTCCGGACCTGATGAGCTACGGGGCCGACGGCCAGCCGGGCGGGGAAGAGACGAACGAGGACGTGGTGAGCTGGAAGTGATCTCCGTCGATCCGTTCTCCGTTGATCCGCTGACCGTCGATCCGACCATTCGCTCGACCGACCGCGGCCGTGAGCTCACGGATCAACCGATCAACGGATCAACCGATCAACGGGCTGATCAACCGATCAACCGATCCACGGTCTCCGGCATCACCCTCATCGAGATGCTCGTCGTCATGGCCGTCGTCGCCGTGATGATGGCCATCACCTACCCCAATTTCACCGCCGGGCTCGAAGGCATTCGCCTCAAATCCGCGGCGAGTCGCGCAGGCGCATTCTGGTCCTCCGCGCGCCAGCGCTCCGATCGCTTCCAGGAAGTCGTCCAGGTCGTCGTCGATCCCGAGAAGCGCGAACTGCGAGCTCGTTCGACCGAAGGCGGCTGGCGGGACGCGCTGTCCGTCGATGATGGTCTGTTTGTCGCTTCGCCCGAGCAAGCCCACAGCTGGATTCTTTACCCCGGCACTCCCTCGCCGCGTTTCGAACTACTGCTGGGCGGAGGAGACGGCGGCCGCGCGGGCATCCGCGTCAACGTCCTCACCGGAGTCCCCGAGGAGTGGAAGCCATGAAGGCCGTTGACTGGCCTGCCGGGCACAACCGCGGGGACTGTCCCATCCAGGCTCCAGCGCTGCGGGAACAACCCAGCGCGTGTGGACTGTCCCCAGCCGACTACGGCGGTCCAATCCGCCCGCCTCTTCTCCGGTCCAACCCGACCGCCGGCTTCACCCTCCTGGAAATGATCGTAGCCACGGCTTTGATGGGCATCGCCGTCATCGGCCTGATGTCGCTCATCTCGCAGTCCACCGCCGCCGCCGCCCGCGTCGCTCAATACGACCGAGCGTCCATGCTCGCTCGCTCGCAGATGAACGAGCTGCTGACCATGAAGCCGCTCCCGGTCGGGCAACCGCTCTCCGGCGCCTATGACGATGATTCGGGCTGGGAAGCCAAGATCGAGCCCTATCAAACTCCTCAAACCGAGGTCTTCGGCCAAAGCGTCCTCGCGCGTATCGATCTGACGATTTGGTGGCGTGCAGACGGCCGGCGCAAGCAGTTCCAGTTGGAAGGCTTCACCCGCACCCGTCGTACCCGAGACATGGACCTTGCCCCCGCCCCCGCCCCCACGGTCACCCGGAGCACGTTTTGATCTCTGCGTTCTCACAGCCGCAGCACGACGGCCAATCGCGAGGCCAAACGCGGGGACTGTCCCATCAAGGCTTCGTTGCTCCGGAAGCGACCCAGCGCGTGTGGACCGTCCCCAGTCGACTACAACAGCCCGCCTCACCCGCGCACTCCTCCTTCCGGACAGCGGAGCGACGGACCGCGGACAGCCGTCCCCGCGATCCGCGCGCCGGCCTCACCCTGATCGAGGTCTTGGTCTCCGTCAGCATGCTCGCCTTGCTCGCCGTCGGCATGACGACCGCTCTCACCATGGCGACCGGTTCCTGGACTCAAGTCCGCGAGCGTCTGACCCTCGATCGCCGCGTCTCGTCGCTGAACCAGATGTTGCACGCGCACTTCGCCGGCGTCGTGCCTGTCGTCGCGCGTCCCCGCCGCGAGGTCGGCGTGGCCGAGGCGCCCTTCTTTCACGGCGAGCCCGACCAGATGCGCTTCGTCAGCTCCTACTCCATGTACGAGGGCGTGCGCGGCGGCCTGCGGATTGTGGAGCTCAATACCATGCGCACCACGGAAGGACTGCGTCTCGTATTGACAGAGAGTCCCTACCTGGGGTCGCGGAGCGTCGGGCGCTTTGTGCGGGGATCGGAACGCAGCGGCCGGTACTTGCGGTTGCTGTTCGATCCCGTCAGGCCCCGCGAGGACTCGCTGATCGTCGCCGACAAGCTGGGCAAAGTCGAGTTCGCCTATCGCGGAGAGCCCGAGGGGCCCAACGACCGCGACGAGGTGGAGTGGACGCCGACCTGGGGCAATTCCCGCCAGATGCCCGCCGCGATTCGCGTACAACTCGTTGCCGCCGAAGAGCAGGCCCGACTCCAACCGGTCACCATCGTCTCGCAAGTGCGCGCCCGCTACGTGGAGCCCGGCGGACAGCGCGCTCCCCAAATTGATTGGGACCTCTATGAGGTTATCGACCTGCCGAACGGCGGGCGGACTCTTCAACGGAGGCGAGAGTGATGAGGCTCCGGCAAGCCAACGCCAGACGCGGCGGCGCCCTCCTCGCAGTGATGTGGCTCTCCATCGCCATGACGGCCGTCGCCTTCGCCATGTCTCGGTACGTCCGCACCGAGTACGACCGCGCCTCGCTCAGCATCGATTCGACCCGGGCTTATTTCCTGGCGCACGGCGGAGTTGAGGCCGCAGTCCGGCATCTGGCGCGTCCCAACGCGCGGCGGCGCGACGGCGAGGACGGCGGACCGGGCTTCCGGACCGGACAGCGCTACATGCGGTTCGATTTCCCCACCGGTCGCGTCGAGGTGGAGATCATCGGTGAGAGCGGCAAGATCGACGTCAACACGGCCGAACCGGAAGTCTTGGTGCGTATCATCGTCGCGACGGGCGTCCCGGGGTTTGAGGCCGCACGCATCGCCGAGGGCATCGTCGACTACCGCGAAAAGATCCGCAGCGGCGAACGACGCTACGGACTCTCCGCCGCCGACCTTTCCGAGCGCCTCGGTTTCTCGGTCGACGAATCGGCTTTTTCGCGCTCCACAGCGTCTATTGAGGAAGTGGAGGAGTTGACTGCAGTGCCTGGAGTGACCCCTGACCTACTTTGGGGCGGCTACCGGGAAAACGACGAAGGTCGTTTGATCCGTTCCGAGGGGTTGATGGGAGCACTGACGACTCGCGGAAGCTCCAGCGTGAACGCCAACTACGCTTCCCGCGAGATGCTGCTTGCCGCTGGGCTCAGCGAAGACGAGGTCTCGGAGATCGAGGACCTCCGTCGCAACGGCCCTCTGGACCGCGACGAAGCGGGCGTCGATCGTCTTTCGGCGTCCGATGGTCCGGTTCGGGTCGGACTAGGCGGGCAAGGCGACGCCTATACCGTGCGCGCCACGGCCGAGTTGAGCGGAGGCAGGGCTCGCCGAACTGTCGTAGCGCTGGTTGAGGTCGGCACGTCGCGCGGCCCGGACCCGGTCCGCATCGTTCGTTGGTACGACGTCGGTTTTTAGGCGCCGCATCTTTCAGGCAGTCTCTTCGTACACGCAATATCTCTCATGGCTTGGAACGACATCCGGCGCTACGGCTCAGGGATCGGCATTGAGATCCGCGGCGACGACCTCCGCGTGGTCGCCGTCCGGTCGCGGCCTTCCGGCGTGACGGTGCTCGGCGCGACCACGATCGCAAACTACGCCTCGAGGCCCGCCGCCGAGTGGGGCGCCGACTACGCCGCCTTCGCTCGCGACTTGGGCTTGGGGCATGTCTCGGCCGCCGTCTGTCTACCCCGGCAAGACGTGGTCCTTCGGCAGATCCAACTGCCTCCCATGGGCGACAAGGAGCGAGCTGCCGCCGTCCGCTTCCAGTTGGATGGTCTACATCCGTTCGGCGACGACGATGTCGCCTTCGCCTCGGCGCCCTTGACCGCCGGGCTTGAATTCACCTTGATCGCGTCGTCGGAAACGATTGAGGGCTACGCGGATCTTTTCGGCGAGGCCGGCGTCGCTGTCGCGTCGTTCACCGTCGCCCCCGCCGTTTTGCGAACCGCCTTACGCTCCCGGTGGGATGAGCCGCCGCACCCCTTGCTGATCGCTGAATTGCGCGGCGATGTCCTGGAGACCTACGGAGAAAGCGAAGGCCGGCCCCTTCTTAGCGCGGAGATGAATCTGCGTACGGCTTCGGCGGAGTTGGCTGTGGGGCGCGCCCTGGCTGATCTCCGGCTGGAACCTGAGGCGCTTCCGGTGTTCGTGCTTGCCGGCGATCCGCCTCCCCCAACGGACGACGAGGAGCCGGTGCGCGCCTCCGACTGGGCGGGGCAAGATGCGAGCCCGGCCGTCGAGTTGCTTCCGGCACCGCTCGAGAGCCCCGAGGGTTTCGACCTGAGCGCCTGGCTGATCGCCTTCGCGACCGCTCTCGAGGGCGCCTGCCCGCGACTCGGATTGCGAGCCAACCTGCTGCCTGAGGAGCGCCGCCAGAGCGATTCGCGCTGGCTCTGGGCGCCCACCGCCGCTCTAGCAGCTCTGTTGGGCATCCTGGCCGTCGGCTATGCCGTCCGCCCGATGGTCCAAGACCGCATCTATGCCGCCGAACTGCAAACGCGTATCGATCGCCTGGATGCGATCAACGCCGAGGCGGAGCAGGCGCGCGGACGCACCGAGGAGATTCGGCGTAAGACCGCGACACTGGAGCGACTCGCAGCACGCGCGCAACAAGACCTGCGCATCATGAGCGAACTCTCCGAGGTCACGCCGGATACGGCTTGGTTGAGCCTGCTGCAGATCGACGACGACGGCGCGCAACTCACGGGCGTCGCCGACCGCTCCGCTCCTCTGCTCAGCGTGCTCAACGACACGCGGTCTCTACAGGCGGCCTCCTTCTTGGCCTCCCTGCGCAAGACGGATGAAGGCGAGCAGTTCCGCATTGGCGCCGAGCGCGTCGAAGCCGTCTCGGGTGAGCTGCCTGCATTGCAGGAAGAAGAGCCTTCGGCGCAAGCTGAAGCGACCGCGGCTTCCGCCGATGAGATCTCCGCGGAAGCGGCTCCCGAGGAAGAAATGGCCGGCGAAGCCGCTTCTTCCGATGCCGCAGCGACTGAACAGCCTCCCGCAGAGGCGCCCGCCGCACAGGAGGTCCAACCCTAGCCATGTCCGATCGCGACAAACGAGCGCTACGTTGGCTGGGCGGCGCCCTGGTTCTCTTCCTGATCTTCCAGCTCGACTTCTTCAGTCCGTCCGCGCCCGGTGCTGTCGCTTCCCCGTCCGACTCCGTCGCGCGGCTGGAGCAAGATCTGAAGATCGCTCAGCTGCGCGCACGGCGGAAGCCGATCAGCGACGCTGAACTCGCAGCCGCGCAGCGCCTCTTGGAGGTGCGCGAGCAGCGACTATTGACGTCGGCCGATCCAGCTCTCGCGCAGGCGGAGATGCAGCAGATCATGGGCGAGATGCTCGTCGCCGAAGGCATCGTTATGAAAGGGTCGCGATTCGTGACGGCAGCGCTGGAGGGGGAGGACTACGCTCGAATCGGCGTCTCCGTCAACTTTAGTTGCGGCATTGAGCAACTCGTCAACTTGATGGCCTCGATCGCCAACGCCGAGCGGCTCCTGACTCCTCGCGACGTACGCGTGCGGCCCGACAACAAGGAGATCAAGTCCGTACGAGTCGAGTTGACCGTCGCCGGCTACTTGCCGCTGGACCGCGCTCCGGAACTACGTCCCAAGGAGCGCCAGGCGACGACTGCGCAGGGAGGTTTGCTGTGAATACCAAACGTCGTCTCCTCATACTCAATGCGTTGCTCTGCGGTGTCTTGATCTTGGGCGCAACCCAGCTCTACGCCCGCTGGCTGCAAGCCGAGATGCGTTTGGCTCAGCTCGACCTCGTGGCCCCCGACGCAGTTCCTCCGTCGTCTTCCGAGCCGCGCAAGCGTCCCGCCGTTCGCGCCGGGGCCTACCGGGCCGTGGTGGATCGCCTGCTCTTCTCTCCCGATCGCAATCCGACTGTGGAGGTGGAAGAGCCGGAAGTCGTCGTCGTCCAGCGGCCCGAGTTGCCTCGTTTGGACGGTCTCGTCGATTTTGGCGACGGACCGACCGCGCTGATGGCCGCCGATGCGACCGGCAAGCCGGAGTGGCTGAGCGTCGGCGGCAAAGTCGGCGAGTTCGTCTTCAACGGCGTCGACGGGGGCAAAGTCAAGCTGCTTTGGAAGGAAGAAGAGATCCTCGCCGCGCCGAAGGAACTCGTCGGCGCCAAGGCGAAGCAAGCAGCCGCTCGCTCGAAACCCCGCGCTCGTCGTCCGGCGGCCGGGCAGGCCGCGCCGACACCCGCCGTCCCTGAAGCCAACATGGCCGCCGACGTACCCAAGCCCATCGGGGGCAAGCACAACATCGGCACGGAGTTCATTCCGGGCCGCTATCGCGCCGACCCCGGAGATAGTTCGCCCGACGGAACCGAGTCGGGAGAGTACAGAAAAGTCGTGCGCCCAAGCCCGTTTGGTTCGCAATCGTGGTGGGAGAAAAAGTAATGACCAAGTTCACGATCACAGTCCTGGCGTGCGCCTTGTTTGCCGGCGCGGCCTTCGCTAAGCAACCGGAGAAGAAGGACGACTCCGCCGAGAAATCGGCCGCCTCGACTGGAGACACCGTTCAAACGCCGTTCGGAAAAGTCTCCAAGCAGAAACAGGCCCCCGCTCCCGTTTCCAGATCCAAAGCGCCTTCAATGGTCAAAGTGAAGATCGAGGGCGACCAGGTCCACTTCAGCCGCAAGACGCCGTTCGGCGCCCAGAGCTGGACCCGCAAGAAGTCCGAACTCTCCGCCAGCGAGAAGGACCTCGTCAAAGAGGCGGGTCATAGTCTCGATGCGGCGCCCGCCAAGGCCGCCCCTAAGCCCTAGTCCTCCTATCGCCTAATTTGCCGCCTGCCCTCCGTGTACCAAGGAAGAATTCTTTGACCATGCGTCCCTCTAGATCGCTCGTCGCCGCCGCCCTCGCTTTCGCGATGCTGCTCGCCGCGGCTCCTGCCGCCCGCGCACAGCAGGCCGACGACCCGACCGTCACCTTCAACCTTCGCGACGCCGGCATGTTCGAACTCATCGACATCGTCGCCCGCCGCTTGCAGATCAACTACACCATCGATCCCGGCGTCAGCGACGGGACCGTGAACATCAACACCTACGGCGAACTGCGCGAGTCCGAGCTGTGGCCGCTGCTGGAGTCGATCCTACGCATGAACGGCGCCGCCGCCGTTCAAGTCGGTCCGGTCTACAACATCATGCCGCTGGCCGGGGTGGCGCAGTCTCCCATCTCGCCCGAGCTGGACCTCGAGAACGTTCCGGAAGGTGAGCGGATGACGCTCAACGCAATCCGGCTCAAGTACATGACCGCCGCAGAGGTCTCCGATGTGCTTGCACCCTTCCTCGGGCGCGGCGGGCAGTTCGCCGTCGTCCCCCAGGCCAATACGCTCATCGTTCTCGACAACGCTCGCAACATGCGTCGCACGATGGAGCTCGTCGCTCTCTTCGACACCGAAGAGATGGCCAGTCAACGGATGCGCTTGGTGGAGATCAAGAACAATCTGGCCACGACCGTTGCCGCCGAACTCGAGCTGATCTACGGCTCGCTGTCGCCCGGCGGCGAAGACTCTTCCGCCATCCGCTTCTTGCCGCTCGAGCGAATCAGTTCGATCCTCGTTGTCAGTTCGAGCTCCAGCGTCTTCGAGGAAGTCGAAGAGTGGGTCGTCAAGCTGGACAAGGCCGTCTCCATCGGCGGCGTCCAGAACTTCGTCTACCGCGTTCAGTACGGCATCGCCGGAAATCTCGCCTCGACCCTGCTCCAACTCTACGGTTTCGGCGGCGGCGGCTATGGCGGCGGCTACGGCGGTTACGGCGGAGGGGGCTATGGCGGTTACGGCGGAGGGGGCTATGGCGGCGGCGGTTTCGGTGGAGGCGGATTCGGCGGCGGAAACTTTCGTGGCGGCGGATTCGGCGGCGGCGGATTT
>Ga0070726_10000299_pt1 | contig 70394 bp, 67 predicted proteins | sample tdAd471_FD_67275 | JGI IMG/M metagenome (GOLD analysis project Ga0070726, IMG submission 67275) | Marine sediment microbial communities from the Atlantic coast under amendment with organic carbon and nitrate - tdAd47.1 | ecosystem: Environmental > Aquatic > Marine > Coastal > Sediment | place...
GAGCTTCTCGGCCATGTCCGTCATCGCGCACATGGTCAGAACGGCCGCTTGCGGATGGTTCGGAGCGCGCCAGGCTCGGGCCGGACCGGTGTTGGTCGCGACGCTCAAGTGGCGAATCTTCTGGTTCGGGATGTCGGCGAACACATAGGGCAGCGGCGGTGAACCGCGACCGGCGACGCCGCCCGTCGACCAAGTCTCCGCTTCGTAGCCGGTAATCGTTCCGTCCTTCTTCGCGGCCATACGAACGTTGCCGAAGTCCGAGGGTCGACCGCCCGCGACGGCGATCTCCTGGTCGCGGTCGAGCATCAGTTTCACGGGATGCCCGGTCGTCTTCGACAACTTCGCGCACGCGATGCCCCAAGTATCGATGTTGAACTTCGAACCGAAGCCGCCGCCCATGACCGGAGTGGTCACGCGTACCTGCGAGGCTTTCACGTCGTCGAAGCGCTCGTCGTCCGAGAGCCCCTTCGCCAGATCGGCGCCGAGGCGATGCACGGCCTGCGTCGAAGCGTAGACGCGAATCTCGTCGCCGGTCCAGTCAACGACCTGACCATGAGGCTCCAGACAGCAATGCGCGATCGTCGCCAGACCGTAGTAGCCTTCCACCGTAGCGTCGGCGTCGGCGAACGCGGCCTCCGGGTCGCCTTCGCTCTCGTCCTTCGCCGGCTGCACCCGGTTCATCTGTCCGGCGGCTTTCACGTCTTCCTCTTGCACCAGGTGCGGGAGGACTTCGTACTCCACCTGGACGGCCTCGGCGCAATCTCGAGCCGCCTCTTCGGTATCGGCGGCGATCGCCAAGATCTCCTGGTGTTCCCACTGGAGTTCGGCGCCCACGTCTTTGATGAGTTCGGCGCCGCGGTACCCCTTGACCTTCTTGGCGGGTTCTAGATCGATTCGCAGGATCTTCGCGTGCGCGTGCGGCGAAGTGACCAGCACGGCGTAGAGCATGCGGTTGAGGTTGCGGTCATAGGCGTATTCCGCCGAGCCGCGAACCTTCCAGGGACCGTCGAGGCGGTCGTGCCGCGTGCCGATGTGCAGGCGGTCTTCTTGCGCGGGCCAATCGTATTTAGTCGCCACTGCGGCCTCCTTGCATCGCGGCGTCAAGCACCGCCTGACGGACGCCGACGTAGGTCCCGCAGCGACAGATATTGCCGCTCAGACCCGCCTCGACTTCGGCCCGCGTCGGATTGGGGTTCTTATCCAGGAACGCTTTGGCCGCCATCACGAATCCCGGAGTGCAGAATCCGCACTGCTGGGCGTCGTTGCTGACGAACTGCTCCTGCACGGCGTGCATGTTGTCGTCGCTTTCGGAGAGGCCCTCGACCGTCTGGATCGAGTGACCTTCGGCCTCGAGCGCCAGCATGGAGCAGGCGTAAACGGGCTCGCCGTCGAGGACGACCGTACAGGCGCCGCACGTCCCGCGATCGCACACCTTCTTGGCGCCGGTGTGCTCAAGCCGGTTGCGCAGAGCGTCAAGCAGCGTGACTCGCGGCTCAACCGTTACCTCGTGCGCCTTGCCGTTGATTTGGAGCGCGATCGTGACCGCATCGGGTCCGACCGGCGCTTCGGAGGCCGTCGCTGCGGCCGCCTCTTCGGTCAGCAGGCCCACGGCGCCCGCACCCGCGCCGGCGCCCTGCAGAAACAATCTGCGGGATACGCCGTCTTCCGGTTGCTTTGCGTCGTGGCCGTCCGTGTTCTTCTTCGAAGTCACCAGACACCTTCCTTGTTGGGGTGAAAACTCTCGGCGAAACGCCCCGGCTAGGGGCCCTTGCCAAAACGCTCGCCATTGTATCAAACGCTCCGGCGGCGCTCGATGTTACCGACGACGTTGTACGGGAAGCGAATCTATGGCGACAACCCCCGGCAAACAGCCGCCGCGCGCTCGGGCGCCGGACCAAACAGTCGCTGGTCGTAGCCGATCCATCCCGGCCCCGGCTCGGGACGATGGGCAAGTCCTTCAAAAGTCACGGCCGCCCGATCCGCGTCCCCGCGCGCCCATTCAGATCTTCCGCGCAACCAAGCGAGATAGGGGTCCTCGGGCACGAGCGACCGCGCCTCTTCCAGCAGACTCTCGACGGACCGCTCGTCCTCTAGGCCGAGCTCGATCGCCCGCGCGAGGACGGCGAACTGCGTCGGGTGACGAAGCCCGGCCTCTCTCATAGAGCACAGCGCCCGGTCCAGGGCGTCGCGATAACCGCTTTCGTCCCCGAGGCAACGCAGGGAATCCGCCACATCCAACCACAGGAACGCAGGATTCCTCTCGCTGGATTCTTCGTCGCGAAGCCTCCTGCGCAGCAAGGGCAAGTTTCGACGAGCCTTCGGGCGTGGATCCCCCTCGTAGCCGCGATGATCGATCTCCAGCGGACACTGCTTCAGAGCCAGTCCCGTCGATCGCCGCAGTTCCGACGGCTGGAGGTTCTCGTGCACGACGCCGCGATAGCGCGACGCACCTTCACGACGGTAAAGCTTGAGCTGCCAGTTCCGGGTCAGCCCTCGGCGGCGTTGAAAATTGACATAGTAACCGCCCGACCCCCTGTCGCAAAGCAGTTCTCGAAGAGGGCCGGTCGAAGACCGCCGCACCGTCTCGTCGGCGTCGATCTGCAGAATCCAACGGCCTCGACACTGACTCAGCGCATGCCGGCGCGGAGCGCCAAAATCCTCACGCCAGGGCACGTGGAAGATGCGCGCGCCGGCTTGCTGCGCAATCTCAATCGAACGATCCCGCGATCCCGTATCCACGACGACAACCTCATCCGCCAATCCCTTCAGCGATTTCAGACAATCGGGGAGGAGACGCTCTTCGTCGCGAACAATCAGCGCCGCGCTCAGCAGAGGAGAGTCAATGGGGAGCGGCTCGCGCTCGAAGGACGACCCGACGGCCTCCGGCTCGTCCTCGGGGCCAAGGGCAATCTTCCACACACCGAGCTGGAGGAGTTCGGGGAGGGCGCGTCCGTCGGACCGGCTCTCGCTCAAGTCCGCTCGAACTGGTAGCGGTCGATCGTCGCCGCCACCCGCTTTCCGGCCCCTTGTTCGTCAGCTCGGACGACCCGACCACGGCACCGCAACTTCACTGGCGGAGCGTCTTTCGGAAGCAGCGGGCCCTTCATCGTCACCAGGAACTCGATGCGGTCACCTTCAGAAACGGCGTCGTCCTTGATGGCGAAGAGCGCTCCCACCGAACTCACGTTGTGCGTCTTGGCCGGCAAGCTGACCAGCCGGTCGCTCACCCTCACCACGTGGAGCGGTAAGTCCAGGTCAAAACGGGTGGATCGTCGCCTTTCTGCTCCAGTTCTCAACATGAGTCGTTGGGCGATCTCTTCCGCGCCTATGGGAGGACTCGTTGTCACCGCCCGGTATGGTAATACATTTTTGACCACTTTTGTACTAGAAGGCCGCAACTTTCTCTTGGTAACCAGGAGGGCTTGGTTGATTCGCTATCCTCGAATCGCATGGCGTACCAGTCTCCTACCCTCGTGGAATCCGACCTGCCCGGCATTCGCCGGATCGCGCGCGGAAAAGTTCGCGACATCTACGAGGTGGACGGCGAGACGCTCCTGCTGGTCGCCACGGACAGGATCTCCGCGTTTGACGTGATCCTGCCCACGCCGATCCCCCGCAAGGGTGAAATCCTCACGCAGCTTTCGCTGTTCTGGTTCGACTTGCTCAAGGACGTCGTCCCCAATCACCTCATCACGGCCGAGGTCGAGCAATACCCGGCCGCCTTGCGTCCGTTCGACAATCAACTCCGCGGCCGCTCGATGCTGGTCCGCAAGCTGGAGATGTTCCCGGTTGAATGCGTCGCACGCGGGTATATCGTCGGCTCGGGCTGGAAGGACTATCTGCGAGACGGAGCCGTCGGAGGAATCACCTTGCCGCCGGGTATGGAGGAGTGCGGCAAACTCGCCGAGCCCATCTTTACCCCGGCGACCAAAGCCGAGAGCGGCCACGACGAGAACATCACCTACGAGCAAATGGTCGAGGTGATCGGAGCCGAGAAGGCCTCTCGCCTGCGGGATTTGACGATCGAGATCTACGAGCGAGCATCTCAGCACGGACTGTCTCGCGGCGTCATCCTCGCCGACACCAAGTTCGAGTTCGGCATGCTGGACGGTCAGATCGTGTTGGGCGACGAGGTCCTGACGCCTGACTCTTCGCGCTATTGGCCGCTCGACCTTTACCAACCCGGCCGGGCGCAAGATTCCTACGACAAGCAATACGTGCGCGAGTACTTGGAAACGCTCGACTGGGACAAGACCGATCCCGGACCGGAATTGCCCGCAGAGGTGGTCTCCAACACGACGGCCAAATACCTCGAGGCCCTTGAAGTCCTGACGGCCTAAGTCCGTCCGCCTCACTCGCAGGACCGTCCAGTGTTTTTAGTTTGTTATATCGTGATATCTCGATATAATGATATTTAATGCCGCGCCGCAAGAAAGCGAATCTCGATCTCGACGCCTTGGAGCAGGCCGCGTCCTGCCTGCGTACGCTCGCCCATCCGCACCGGCTGCGCATGGTGCAGATGATGCTCGAGGGCCGGCACACGGTCGGAGAGTTAGCTGAGGCTAGTGAGATCCCGAGCCACTTTGCGTCCGAGCATCTGCGACTCATGAAGCATTGCGGGCTGCTTACGAGCGAGCGGGAAGGCAGGCGCGTCTACTACCGAGTCGCCGAACCTCACTTGCAAGGAATCATCACCTGCATTGAAGAACGCTTTGGGAGGAAGTCATGAGAACCGTGACGTCCCTGTGCCTGTTATTGGCTGTCGGCTGCGCGACGGACGGCATCGCAAGCGAAGACGCGGCGGAGCCCCCGCCGGAACCTCCGTCATTCGTCTCGGCCACGGTCTGTTCCGATTGCCACTCGCGGATCTATCCGCCGGGAGCAGAAGCCAACTGGGAGGGCATGCGCATGGCCCACCGCGGAGAGGCGCCCACGCCGGTGGACCCGGCGGCGGTCGGCCCCTATTCGCTCTGGTCCGGAACGATGATGGCGCACGCCGCTCAAGATCCTTACTGGCTGGCGAAGGTCCGCTTCGAGGCCCGCGAGACACCCACAGCCGCGGCGGAGATCGAGAACACCTGTCTGAGTTGCCACGCTCCAGCCCAGCAGTACGCCCACCGGGTGACCGAGCAACCGATGCGTCTTGACGCCATCGACAAGATGGGTTCGGAAGGCGTGACGTGTACGGTCTGCCACCAGATCGCGCCGGACAACCTGGGCTCCTCCGACTCCTTTACGGCTGGATTCAAGATCAATACCGAGGACCGCATCTACGGCCCGCACGCCGACCCGTTCCCCATGCCGATGCGCATGCACACGGGCAAGACGCCGACCGAATCGGCCCACATGCTGGAGTCCGCGCTGTGCGGAACCTGCCACACGGTGATCACGCCGACCCTCAACGCCGAGGGCCAAACGACCGGCCGATTTCTTGAACAAGCGACCTACCTCGAATGGATGGCATCCGACTCGCCCGCCCAAGGCCGAACGTGCCAGTCGTGCCACATGCCGCTGCTGACCGGCGCGGACGGCGACCCGGCGGAGCAGTTCATCGCACACACGCCGCACGGCGGATTCTTCGGTCCCACAAGCCCTCGAAAACCGTTCGCTCAACACACGTTCCAAGGATCGAACGTGCAGATGCTGGGGATGCTCGCCGAGCTGTTGCCGTCGGAGCGAACTGTCCTGGAGATCTCCGCGGAACGGGCCCGGAAGGCCTTAGCGGGAGCCGTCGAGCTAGAGGTCGAAGCCTCCATGGTTGCGGGTGAACTCACGGCGCTCGTCACCGTCCGCAACCGGACAGGCCACAAACTGCCCAGCGGGTTCCCCAGTCGCCGCCTGTGGCTCCGCCTGGCCGTGACCGATCCGGCCGGACGGACCGTATTCGAATCGGGCGCCTTCGATGCGCTCACCGGAGACCTCTTGCACTCGGGAGCTGCGATCGCCGAGCATCTCGACGTGATCGACCGGCCGGAACAGACGCAAGTCTACGAAGCCGTCCCGGCCGCGGCGACGGGGCGGCGCACCACATCGCTGATGCGGGCAGCGGCGTGGGCCAAAGACAATCGGCTCCTGCCGAGCGGCTTCCGCGGCGACCAGGCCCTGCCCGAAGGGGTTTCCGACCTGTCCGTCGAGCCCGTCGGAGTCGGCCAGGACTCCGACTTCATCGCCGGGAGCGATCAGGTTCGCTACCGCATCCCCCAAGTTCCGACGGAAGGACCGCTGCGCGTTCGAGTGGAGGCTCTCTATCAAAGCTTTCACTCCGAGCACTTAGCCGGAATGGACGCCGATGCTTCCGAGGAAGAGGCGGCGTTCCTCAGCGCGAAGAACCGACACGCGGCGCCCGTATCCGCGGCTCAAGCCGAGACGGAGGTTTCCCAATGACGGGCCTGAGATTCTACGCCCTCGCTTTGACGTTCGCCTCGACCGTCGTGCACTCTGCGCAGGTCGCCCAGGCTCAGCAACCACTGACTCTCCGCGAGGCGGCGGAGATCGCCCTGCAAGAGCACCCGACGATGGAGGCGATTGGCGCCCGCCAGGACGGCGCCGCCGCGAACATCGAAGCGGCCAAAGCCGGCCGACTACCGCGAATCGCTCTGGAGGAGTCCTACATGCGCAGCAACAATCCCGTATTCGCGTTCGGGACGTTGCTCAACCAGCGGCGGTTTGGTGAAGAGAATTTCGCCATCACCAGCCTCAACAACCCCGACTCGGTCCAGAACTTCCAGTCCCTGCTGCGGGTGGAGCAAGTTCTGTTTGACGCGGGCCGAACCAAGCATGCGATCCGCCTCGCTCGGCTGCAATCGGAACTCAGTGCGGAGGAACGCCGAAGACGCGAGAGCGACCTTCTTCTTGGAGTCGTGCGGACCTACTTCGCAGTCGCACTAGCGGCGGGCAACCGAGAAGCAGCGAGCGAGACGCTGGTCTCGGCCGAGGCCGATCTCGTGAACGCAAAGAATCGCTTTGAGGCCGGAATGACGACGCGCGCCGACGTGCTTTCGCTGGAGGTATTTCTCGCCGAAGCCAAGCAACAACAGATTGCAGCAAAGCGAGACGAAGAGATCGCGGCCGCCGCGCTGAATGAGGCGTTAGGCCTTGACCAGTCGACTCCGCGAGCCGCCTCGACCCCGCTGGTTCGCGCGGCTCCTCCATCGGGAGTACTTGAAGACTATCTCGCTCGCGCGGCGGAGAACCGGCCCGATCTGGACCAAGCGCGTCTCGTCTCTTCGCTCGCTGAAGCCCGCACGGCGGAGGCCAAGAGCGCATTGCTGCCGCAAGTGGTCGCGCAAGGCCTGCTGGAGGCCGACCGTGGCCGCTTCGTCGACCAAGCCGGCGGCAACTGGCTGCTGGGAGCGGCGCTCAAGTGGGACGTCTGGAACGGGGGCCGGAACCGTGCACGACTGAAGGCGTCGCGATTTCAGGAGGCGGAATCCACCGCGCTGAGCCGGCAGGCGGCGTCCCGCGCCGAGTTGGCGGTGCGTCAGGCATGGGCTGAATGGCGGTCAGCGGCGGAGCAACTCGAGGTCGCGGAATCGGCCGTCGACTCGGCCGAGGAGGGCTTGCGGATCGTGAAGAACCGCTACGACGCCGGCCTGGAAAACGTGACGACCCTGGTGGGCGCTGAGACGGCGTTGAGCTCGGCGCGATTCCGGCGACTGGCGGCGCTCTACGAGCAACGGACCGCGCGCGCAGCGCTCGACCATGAGGCCGGAGTGCTGACGTTGGCCTCAGAGGCAATCCAATGAGAGGCGATCCAATGAAACGGCTATTCCTATCGATGGCGCTCGTCGGGCTGTCGGCTTGCGACTCGGCCCCGGAACCAGTCCAAACCCCGGAGAGCGCGCAGCCCGTCCGTGTGACGGTCGAGACATTGGCGCCGAGGGCGACGGTCTCCGAGATCGAACTCGTCGGAAGCGTGGCGGCGCGCACGCGGGCCGTCGTCTCGGCCAAGGTCGCGGGACGAATTGAGCGTGTTCGGGCGGAAGAAGGACAGTTTGTCCGTGCGGGTACGAGCCTGATCGAACTGGATCGCGCGGCGCTCGACGCGGCGGTGGAGGCCTCGGATGCCGCCCGGCTGGAAGCCGAGACGGCGGTGGCGGCGGCTGAGCAGGAGATCGCCGCGGCCGAAGCGAGTCGAGACCTCGCCTCCGCCACCCATGACCGTTACAAACAACTGCTTGCGAAGGAGAGCGTCTCTCGGCAGGAGTACGACGAGACGGCGGCCGCGCTGCGAACGGCGGAGGCCGCGGTGGAGCTGGGTCGGGCACATCGAGCGCAAGCGGAAGCAGCGGTCGCCGCTGCGGCGGCTGCGGTGAAGCAGCAGTCGATTAGGCGCGACGAGGCGGTGATCGAGGCGCCGGTATCGGGAGTGGTGACGGCTCGTCTCGCCGATCCCGGAACCATGGCGATGCCCGGCGCGCCGTTGTTGGAGATCGAGCCCGCGGGCGGCTACCGACTGGAGGTTGCGGCCCCGGAAGCCCATGCCGCCGATCTACGAGTCGGGCGCGAGCTGCGTGTGGAGATCCCCGCGCTTGGCGATGCGTCACCGACCGAGGCGAAGATCGTCGAAGTCGTGCCGGCAATTGATCCCGGCTCGCGCACGTTCACCGTGAAGCTGGCTCTACCGTCGTCTCCGGCATTGCGCTCCGGCCTTTTCGGAAAGGCTTTCGTCAGCGCGATGCCGGTAGAGCGGCTGACCGTTGCTGAGCTTTCAGTGGTGGAGCGTGGGCAAGTCCGGTCCGTGTTCGTCGCTGACGCAGGGCGAGCCAAGCGGCGGCTTGTGACGTTGGGCGAGCTACGCGATGGACGTTATGAAGTGCTGTCTGGGCTCGACGCTGGGGAGCAAGTGCTGGTCGATCCAAGTGCAGTCCAAGACGGCGCGCCGGTGGAAGCTGAGGAGCGGCGATGAAGGAAGCGCCCCAACTGGGAGCGGCCGGCGTCGTCGCCAAGACCTTCGTCGACTCGAAGCTGACGCCGCTGATCGTGGCCTTTGCGATCGGCAGCGGCCTGTTCGCGACGTGGATGCTGCCGCGCGAAGAAGAGCCGCAGATCGCCGTTCCCATGATTGACGTCTTCGTCGAGATGTCGGGGGCGTCGGCACGCGAAGTCGAAGAGCGCGTCTCGGGCCCGATGGAAAGGCTGCTGTGGGAGATACCCGGAGTCGAGTACGTCTACTCCACCTCGTCAGCCGGTCTGGGCATGGTGGTGGCGCGTTTCTATGTCGGCACCGAAGAGGACGAAGCGGTCGTCCGATTGAATCAGAAGCTGGCGGCGAATTTCGATCGGATTCCGCCCGGCGCCTCAATGCCGCTGGTCAAACCGCGCTCGATCGACGACGTGCCGATCCTCGGCCTGACGCTGAGTTCGGAGCGCTACGACGACTACGAACTGCGTCGCGTAGCCGCGCAATTGGCCGACCCGATCCGACAGGTCGTGGACGTGTCGGCGGTGGAGCTGATCGGCGGGCAGACGCGACGAGTCGTGGTCGAGGTGGATCCGGCTCGCCTGACGGCTTTCGGAATTACCGCGTCGGAGGTCGCAACGCGCATCAGTGGCGCCAATCAGGCCATTGACGCCGGCACGATTGAGAGCGGAAACCGGCTGACGGTGCTGGAGGCGGGTTCCCGCCTAGGATCGGTCAGACAAGTCGAAGAGACGGTCGTCGGCATGTACGACGGACGGCCCGTGCGCGTCCGCGACGTCGCGGAGGTTCGCGACGAAGGCGCCGAACCGGAGAGCTACGTGCGCTTCGCCTCGAAGGCCGCTCCCGGCTTTCGGCCTGCCGTGACGATCGCCGTCTCCAAGCGCCGAGGCGCCAACGCCATCCATGTCGCTGATCGAGTCCTAGCCAAGGTGGACGCGCTGCGCGGAGAGTTGCTGACCGCCGATATCGCGCTCGACGTGACGCGCAACTACGGGGAGACGGCCAAGCAGAAATCCGACGAGCTTCTGGGCCACATGCTGACCGCCGTCGTCGCCGTCTCCTTGCTCATCTGGTTGACCTTGGGCTTTCGCGAGAGTTGGATCGTCTTCCTCGCCATACCGACCACGCTCGCGCCCACGCTGGCCTTCTTCTACCTCTACGGCTACACGCTCAACCGCATCACGTTGTTCGCGCTGATCTTCTCGATCGGCATCTTGGTGGACGACGCGATTGTCGTGGTGGAGAACGTCGTGCGGCATGCGCGCATGCCCGAGAACCGGGGGCGGCCGCTCGCCAAGGTCGCCGTCGAAGCAGTGAGCGAAGTCGGGAACCCGTCCATCCTGGCGACCTTCACCATCATCGCGGCCGTCTTGCCGATGGCGTTTGTCCGAGGCCTGATGGGGCCGTACATGGAGCCGATCCCGATCGGCGCATCGGCCGCGGTCACGATCTCCACCTTCGTAGCGTTTGTCGTCACCCCGTGGGCGGCAATCCGGTTCCTGAAGCCCAGCGGCGAGAACGACCCCGAGCATGTCGAAGACTGGACGACGCGGCTCTATCGGCGGGTGATGACGCCTCTCCTTCACCAGCCGATGGTTCGCTGGGCGTTCTTGCTTTCGATCGTCGTGCTGTTGCTGGGCTCGATGGCGCTCGTGGCGATCGGGTTCGTCGAAGTGAAGATGCTTCCGTTCGACAACAAGAGCGAGTTCCAGATCATCGTGAACATGCCCGAGGGGACGCCCCTGGAGGAAACCGCGCGAGCGACCCGTCGTCTGGCGGAGATCGCCCGCGAAGAGCCGGAAGTCAGCAACGTGCAGACCTACTCCGGGGCCGCCGGGCCGTACAACTTCAACGGGTTGGTCCGGCACTACTTCCTGCGGAAGGCTCCGCACCAGGGAGACATTCAGGTCAACCTGGTCGACAAAGAGGAACGGGACGCGCAGAGCCATGACGTCGCTCGGCGCGTGCGGGCCAGGATCGAGCCGGCGGCTCGCGAGATGGGCGCCCGCATCGAGGTCGCCGAAGTGCCTCCAGGACCGCCGGTGCTGCAAACGCTGGTGGCGGAGATCTACGGCCCGTCCTCGGAAGGTCGTCGTGAGGCGGCCACCGAGGTGCTGGAAATCCTGGAATCTACCGAAGGAGTCGTCGACGTTGACTGGACCGTTGAACAGCCGACGGCGAAGACGCGCTTCGTGGTCGATCGCGCCAAGGCGGCGCAGCACGGAGTTTCGGTGGAACAACTGGCGCGGGAGCTGCAACTGGCTTCCAGCGGAGCCCTAGCCGGTCTGCTGGAAGATGCGGACGAGAAGGAAGACGTACCGATTACGGTCCGGCTTGGACGAGGGGACCGCTCGAGTACCGCCCGTCTCGGCGGCCTCCGGGTCCGCACGCAAGACGGAGCTCTCGTCCCCATCTCTGAACTCACCCGCCTGGAGTCGGGCGTCGAAGACCAATCGATCCACCACAAGAATCTGCTGCCGGTCACCTATGTCACCGCCGACGTGGCGGGCGCGATCGAGAGCCCAGTCTACGCGATGCTCCAGGTGCAGGAGCCCATCGGCCGAATCGATGCGGGCGGTCAGGGAGAGCTTGAACAGTTCACGGCCAGCCAGCCGTTCAGCGACGAGGCCTACAGCCTCAAATGGGACGGCGAGTGGTACATCACCTACGAGGTCTTTCGAGACCTGGGCCTCGCCTTCGCCGCCGTCATGGTGCTGATCTATGTACTGCTCGTCGGGTGGTTCCGCTCGTTCGTGACGCCGCTGGTGATCATGTCCGCGATTCCGTTTTCGCTGGTCGGCATCCTTCCGGCACACGGGTTGTTCGGCGCCTTCTTCACGGCGACTTCGATGATCGGCTTCATCGCGGGGGCGGGCATCGTGATCCGCAACTCGATCATCTTGGTCGACTTCGTCGAACTGCGCCGACGAGAAGGCATGCCGTTGGACGAGGCGGTGATCGATGCGGGCGCCGTGCGCTTCCGGCCGATGATGCTCACCGCGTCGTCGCTGATCGTAGGCGCGGCGGTGATGGTCTTTGACCCGATCTTTCAAGGTCTGGCGATTTCGTTGATGGCGGGCGAGACGGCTTCTTTGCTGCTCTCCCGCATGACGGTTCCAATCGTCTACTATCTGGCTGAACGAAATAACTGAAGGGAGGAATGAACAATGACTGTCGATCGCTATCTGAGAATGGCCGCCGGGTTCTTTGTGCTGCTGAGTCTGGCGCTTGGCTACTGGGTCCACGCCGGGTGGTTCTACTTCACGGCCTTTGTGGGACTGAATCTGTTTCAATCGGCGTTCACCAACTGGTGCCCGCTGATGACGATTCTGCGGAAGGCCGGAATTCGCGATCCGGGTCGGGCGGCCGGCTAAGCCTCGTCTTCTTCAACAAGCCCGGCGTCCACTAGGCGCCGAAGAAAGCTGGGCTTGCTCTCATGTTGCTCTCGGACGACGTCGAGGCCGAAGCGGAAATCGGACTGCGTCTTGGTGACGGCGGCAAGGTCATGCAGGTCCACAAGCAGGAGGACAGCCTGGTCGTAGTCGCTGGGGCGCTTGCCGTCGATCAGTTCGCCGATGCGGTCCCACGTCTCCTCTTCCTTGCCCGCCAGTCCTTGGAGCTCCTTCCGCCGTCGCTCGGCTTCGTGGGCCTCGCGGAGTCGGCGCTGCTCTCGCATGCGGGCTTGGCGTTCGCGCTCAAGTTCCTCTTCGAGGGCGTACTGCGCATTGCGTAGTTCTCCGACCGTTCGCGGAGTCGGCCCTTTGGCCTGGGCCGCCGCCTCGATCAGCGTCCGAGGAATTTCAAGAAAATCGACGAAGGCTTTCAGGGCCGGCGACAGAACATCGAGGCCGGGGGGAACCGGCGGCTCCAGCTGATGGTCAGCGACGCTTGCTCGCTGGACCGCGCCCAGCCAGGAGAGATAGAGACATCGCAGGTCGCCTCGCAGCAGCCCCTCGCGGACCGGCAGCAAGGCGGGCATCCACGCCGAGTCTTCCGCCTGCGCAACCGGCGCGCCGTCCTCAGCCGAGAACCTGAGAACCAAGGACGCTCCACACGCGCGCAAGCTCAGTGGGCTCCCTGTTTGATAGCGGCGGCAGGTTTCAGCGTCCAGCACGCTCTGAGGAACGCGGAACGACAGACTGCGCCTGCCGGTATTGGACACCCAGACGAAAGCGTCGAACGTTTCGGCGATCAGGCGCTCCGAGTCGCCGTTGAAACCCTCCGGCGGACACGACTCGACGAAGCTTTCCGGAGTCATCACCGCCGACGCGGACAGTTTGCGCAGGTCGCGCATTTCGATGGAGTCGAGCGGTCGGTCCACGCTCCGGAATTCGTAATACTGGCGCTCACTCACGACCGGGATCCCTGGATTCTAGCGAAGACACGGTTCGGCAAAGGCGATTCGGATATGCTCAGAGGCGTAATGACTCGACTCCTCTCGCTTCTCGTGTTGTTGGCGCCGCTGGTCTCGGCGCGTCACGTCGTCCTGGTCTCCATCGACGGATTCGCTGCGTACCACTTGACCAACCAGGAACTGGATCTGCCCAACATCCGGGCGCTGATCCATGAAGGCGTTTGGGCGACGAACAGCCGAGCGGTATTCCCTACGGTGACGCATCCAAACCACACCACGCTGCTGACCGGAGTCCAACCGCGTGTCCATGGCGTCTACTCGAACGGCCTGACCGACCGGCGCACAGGCGAGAGTTTCCATCCCACCAACAAGCCGCGCAAGGAGATCGTTCAAGCGCCGACGATCTTCGACTTGGTGAAGGCGCGGGACATGGGAACGGCCGCTTTCTTTTGGCCGGAGACGCGCGACGATCCGGCGATCGACTTCAACATTCCCGAGGTTTTTGACGCCAATCGGAAAGCGAATCTCGCCGCCATCGACCGCAAGGTGATCAAGGAGCTGAACAAGGCCGGAATCCCGATCGAACTCTACTTCCAGTGGTATCAGACCTTCCGGCAGGGCGCGGGCGACGGACTGCTCGCCGAGGCGGCGGGGCACGCATTGAAGACGCGCAAGCCCGGGCTCACCGCGATTCATATCCTGGTGACCGACCAAGCCCAGCACGACTGGGGCCCGCACCACTACCGCTCTTCCGCCGCGCTCACCCAAGCCGACGCCGCTGTGGGCATCCTGCGCGATGCGGTGGAGGAAGCCGGTCTCGCCAACGAGACGACCTTCATCATTGCGGCTGATCACGGTTTCCATTCGATCGAGCACGAGGTCAACATCTACCCGGCGCTCAGCCAGTCGGGCATCTTAGACAAGGTGGACGTGGGCGGCTACGGCTGGATGATGTGGGTGCGGCCCAAGGAAGGATTCGACGAAGCCGCCGACGGCCCCCGCGTCGCCGCCGCTCTGAAGGGCCTGCTGAAGCACGAGAACATCGTGCGCGTCGCCGGCCCCGACGACATGCACGACCTCGGCCTCCCGCGCTGGGAAGAGAGTCCGCTCTCGCTCGGACACTCGGTCGTGCTCGCGGACGCGGACACTTACCTGGTGATGGATCCCGAATCAGACTCAATGGAGCGGCGCCCGAAGAAGGCCGCGGCCCACAGCCACGGCTACCTGCCCGAGCATCCGAGGATGCGGACGGCCCTGGTGCTTTCGGGCGCGGGCGTGAAGGAAGGCGTCGTCATCGGCGAGGTCTCCAATCTCGACGTGGCGCCGACGATTGCGCGGCTGCTAGGTTTCGAGATGGAAAACGTGGACGGCCGCGTGCTGACGGAGGCGCTCGACTAGCGCGCGGGCCTTCGCGCCGCAAGTTGTTCCAGAGCGTCAGGATGTGCGAACCTTCCCGCGTCCCTAATGCTGACTTGGATTGATTGGGCGATCGTCGCCGCCTACGCGGCCGGAACGATCGCGATGGGTTGGTATTACGGTCGACGCCGAAAGACCTCGCAAGAGTATTTCCTTGGCTCGGGTCGCATGAGTCCCATGCTGATCGGCGTCTCGTCGTTTGCGACGCTGCTCTCGACCATCTCCTATCTCTCGATGCCGGGGGAGGCGCTCGGCAAGGGGCCGGCTTGGATGACCAACGCCTTGGCGCTTCCGTTCATCTACTTGACAGTTGGATACGTACTGCTTCCGGTCTACATGCGCAGGAAGGTGACGAGCGCGTATGAGCTGCTGGAGGACCGGCTGGGATTGAGCATACGGCTGCTGGGTGCGAGCCTTTTCCTGATCCTCCGTCTCGTTTGGATGGCGCTGTTGATCTACCTGACGGCGAGCGCGCTGAGCGTGATGACGGGTCTTGGGCCGGAGGCGATCCCGTGGATTGCGGCGGCGGCCGGATTCGTGGCGGTGGTCTACGCATCGGTCGGCGGATTGCAGGCGGTGGTGGTCACCGATTTTGTGCAGGCGTGTCTGCTGTACGGCGGCGCTCTGCTGGTGGTCGGTGTGGTGAGCTACGAGCTCGGCGGCCTCGGCTGGGTCCCGACAAGCTGGGATCCGAATTGGGACAGCCAGCCTTTGTTCAGCTGGGACCCGGCGACGCGCATCACGATTTCCGGCACGCTGACCAGCTACTTTTTCTGGTACGTCGCCACGGCGGGCGGCGACCAAACGACGGTCCAACGCTTTATGGCGACCCAAGATGCGCAGGCGGCTCGACGGTCGATGGCGTTCCAGGTGGGGTCGTCGGGTCTGACGGTGGTGACCTTGGCCCTGGTCGGGTTCGCGCTGCTGGGCTACTTCAGCACGTTTCCCGAGAGGTTGGGCGAGGGGATGACACTGGCCGCAAATGCGGACGAGGCGTTCCCCTACTTCATCGCCTCACAATTGCCGACTGGAGTGACGGGCTTGGTGGTAGCGGCGATGTTCGCGGCGGCGATGTCGAGCGTCGACTCCGGGGTGAACTCCATCACGGCGGTGGTCCGAACGGATTTCGTCGAACGGTTGGGCTGGGGGAAGGCTTCCACGACGGGGGCGCCGAAGTGGACGGCGTTCGCCATCGGGGCCGTGGTGGTTGCGGCCAGCACGACGATGGGATCGGTGCCCGGCAACATTACCGCCGTCACCACCAAGACCTCCAACCTGCTCACGACGCCGATCTTCGGGCTGTTCTTCTTCGCGTTGTTCGTGCCGTGGGCGACGACGGCGGGCGCCTGGGTAGGCACGATTTGCGGCACGGCGACCGCCGTGTTGATCGCCTTCTCAGGCCCGATCTTTGGGCTGACTGCGGAGGGTCTCGATCCGGTGAGTTTCCAATGGATCGCCCCGACTGCGATCACGGTCGATATCCTGGCAGGTTGTGCGGCAAGCAAGTGGCTACCGTTTGGACGAAAGGAAAACGCATGAGAACAAGCAAGACGTTGGCGCGCGTCCGCAAGGGCGAGACGGTCCGGTTGTGCTCGCTGGGGCACTTCATCCCGGCCTATATCAAGCTGGCCGCGGCGGCCGGGTTCGATTGCATCTGGCTCGATCTGGAGCACCGCCACTTCTCCGACCACGAAGTGCTGACGCTGCTGGCCCACTCGCACCTGCACGACATCGACATCATGGTCCGGGCGCCGACGCTGGAGAAGACGCGCCTCTATCGCTACCTCGAAGACGGCGCGACCGGGCTGATGATCCCGCACGTCAGCACGGCGGAGAAAGCGCAGACGCTGGCGGCAGCCGTGAAGTTCCCGCCGCTCGGCGATCGCGGCGCGGACGGCACCGGGCTCGACTCTGATTTCGGCGTGGCGGCGTTCGACGACTACGTGGAGCACGTCAACCGTGAGACGTTCCTGGTGGCGCAGATCGAGACGCCCGAGGCGGTTGAGAACGTCGACGCGATCGCCGCAACGCCGGGACTCGAAGGGCTCTTTGTGGGACCAGGCGACCTGGGACTGCGCTTGAAGCACGGTGCGGGATTAGACCAACTGGAACCCGCCTACGAGAAGACGGCCGAGGCGTGCCGCAAGCACGGAAAGTTTTGGGGAACGCCGGTGGCATCCACGACGGACCTGCAGCGGCGGCGCGAGCAGGGCGGACAGTTCCTGGCGCACGGCGGGGATTACCGGGCGCTGGAGAAGATGCTGGGGCTCTATGCGGAAGCGTTTGCGAAGTAGCCTTTCGGCCTCCAGCGCCGGCCCTCAATGCGAGTTGTGAAGCAAGCCCGCCAACGTCGCCTCATAGTCCCCTCGAGCGTCCTCGATGCGGTAGGACAGGGCGTGTTCACGAGCCGCCCGCCCCAACCGTGTTCGCAGCTTGGGATCGCCTGCCGCGCGCAGGGTTTTCTCGGCTAGGTCGTCGACGTCGCCGAGACTAAAGATCAGACCATTGACCCCGTCCTCGACCATCTCACGCGCCGGGGCGATGTCGCTGACCACCAGCGTGCCGGCGCAAGCCATGGTCTCTAGGTAGACTCGCGAAAGCCCTTCGAGTTCCGACGCCATGATCGTCAGATCCGCCGAATTGAGATAGTCGGGCATCGCCTCCTGACAGACCCGACCGACGAAGCGAAAGCGACTCGCAACCCCGAGTTCCCGCGCAACCTGCTTCACCTCGTCCAGGCTGGGCCCCTCGCCCGCAACGACGTACAGCAGCCGCGGATCACTCGCCAAACAAACTTTGGCCGCATGCACGACGTCCAGCGGCCTCTTCAAAGGTTTGACGTGGCCGGCCATGACGACGACGATATCCTCATCAGCGGCCCGCAACTTGTCGAGTAGTTCCAGGTCCTTTGGGCGCGGAGAGAATCGCTCGGTGTCGACGGCGTTGGGAATGCTCTTGAGGTTGGAAATCCCGAGTCGCCGCAGGGGCTCCAGGTAGTAGTCCGCCACCGGAATCACCAAGTCGGCTTTGCGGTACTCAGCCAGCAGCCGCTCCGTGAGCTCCCGTGGATAGCGGCCGCTCACGATCGCCGCCGTCGGGTTTCCGCGCACGAGTATCACGGAAGGAATCCCATACCGCTGCGCAATGTCCATCGCGTACCAAGCGTAGATCTCGCGGACGAGCAGGACCTCCGGCTGTTCCTCTTCGAGCAGCCGGGGCAGCTCTCGCTCGATTCCGGCGCGTTCCCAGGCGGCGTAGTCTTCCGGAATCGGCAGGTGAGGCTCGATGTGGAAGAACGGGACCGGAAATCGACGGATAGAGAGTTCTGGATGCTCAGCGGCGAAATCGCCGGCGTTGCCGCCTTGGGCCATCGGCACGAGCACGCTCACCCGGTGACCCGCGCCCGCCAGCTCCAGCATCAGCTGCGTGGCGGATACCGCCGCGCCCCCGTTTTGGGGATGAAACGTGCCCAGATAGCCGATGCGCAGGCCGCGACTGAATTGCCGGGACATCATGCTAGCCTACCGGGTCCCTCTCTATGCCGTGGAACCCAGCCGTCGTCACGCTCGCTGCACTCGCAGTCGCCGTCGCGGCGAGCATTTTTTGGTCGATCAATCTCGGCGTCCTTTCGATTGGGCTGGCGCTCCTAGCCGGAGTCTTCTCAGCAGGCATGAGCACCTCGGAGGTCATGGCGGGATTTCCAGCCGACCTGTTCCTGACGTTGTTCGGCGTGACTTTGCTGTTTTCCGCGGCCTCTCAGAACGGGACCCTGCCCGCGATTGCTCGGCGCGCGCTGGTGCTGATCCCGGCGAAGCGCGGTTGGATCCCCATCGTCTTCTTCCTCCTCTCCCTACTGGTCTCCGGAGTGGTGGGCAGCCTCGCGGCGGCGGCGATGTTGGCGCCGGTCGCCCTGCGCATCGGGCGCGACGCGGGAATTAGCCCCTTCTTGATGATTCTGATGATCGCCAACGGAGGAAACGCGGGCGTTATGTCGCCTTTCGCCCCGGCAGGCATCATTGCCAACGGCACGATGGAACGCGCCGGCATGCCGGGCCACGAGTGGAGCAACTATTGGAACGCCTTGGTCGCGCAAAGCATCGTGGCGTTCTTCGGATTCACAATAGCGGGCGGATTCAGCTTGTTCCGCGAACGGGACGACGACTCGCGGGCACAGACGGAGTCGACCACCGCACTTACTCGGTCACAGCGGATGACGCTGGTCATCCTCGCCGCCTTTGCAGCAGCGGTCGTCGGCTTTGGAGCGCCGGTTGGGGCGGCCGGCCTGTTGGCCGCCGTCGCTGTTTCAGGGCTCGGACTAGCCGACGATGCCGCATCCATTCGCGGCGTCCCGTGGGGCGTCGTTCTCATGGCCTGCGGTGTTACGGTGCTTGTCAGGGTGCTGGAGCACGCGGGTGGACTACAGTTGGTTTCAAGTCTGCTTGCCCAATCGGTGGATGCCGGTTTCATGCCCGGACTCATCGCCTTTGTCGTCGGCCTCGTCTCCGTGTACAGCAGCTCTTCAGGGGTCGTGATCCCCGCCTTCATGCCCATGGTTCCGCAGATTGTGGAGGTACTGGGCGAGGGCGACCCGCTCATGCTGGCTTACGCGATCAACGTCGGCTCGCACGTTGTCGACGTATCGCCCCTCTCCGCCTTGGGCGCCGTCTGTTTGGCGGCGGCACCGGAGGAAGAAGACCGCCGGGCCTTGTTTCGACGCCTGATGGCCTGGGGACTCTCCATGACTCTGTTTGGAGCCGTGCTTTGTCAGATCTTCTTTGGATATTGGCGATGAGCGCGGTCCGCTCGACGCCGAAGCAATGCTCCCTACGGAGGAGCCCGGTATTAGCGGTCTCGGCTGTCTGGATCGTCTGGAACCGGCGGCGGGGCTGGAAACGGAACGGTAGAGCCTAGGCCCGCTGCCCGGTAATTCGTCCCAAAGACCTCGCTGAACACCCTGAATCCCACGTGGCCGGTGCAGTGCGCCGGAGCGACGGCGGAGACGCCGAGTTCGTTCTTCATGCGAGACGCGATGCCGCGCACCTCGTCGGAGGTGTACGGAAGGAGATGGTACCCGCCGAGGACGAGGCCGAGGTCGCGATCGAGAAAGCTCTTGGTTTCTCGCACGATCGACTCCACCATGCTGTGCGAGCATCCTACGATGAGTAGGTCGCCCTCCGGGCTCGCCAGGTTGAACGACAGCTCCGGCAGGCCGATGAACTGTGATACTCGGGGGACGCGGTTGGGGTGATCTATTCCTAACGCGCCAAGAGAGCTTACGGAAGGCGTCGTTCTTCGGATGGTATTTCGGCGAGCTGCGGCATTCGCATTCGGGCTGGCCGTGGTTCTTCTGGCTACGTGGGTCCCAGTAGTGGGCGCCCTCTTCGCCTGGCCGTACTTGCCGGAGTTGGCCCAGGACCACGTAGTACAAGAGTCCCCTCACTGGCGGCTCTCAATACTGCTCTCGGCAGCTATCGTCGCAGGCGCAGTAGGGCGCAAACTTCGCAGGTGGGGGTTCGTAACTATGGCCTGGGGCATCACGGCGGCTACCGTCGTCTTCGCCTTGCTCTACGGGGCTCCCGAAGTCTTTCGGGCATGGGAACTCCACCGCGAGTTCGGTCTGGCACCCTTCGGCCTCTAGCCGATCCATAGAGAAGATCGACCTGGCGTTTCTGTGATACGTCCCAGCCGCCGAGCCCAACCGGCTCACACTTCCATCGCGGCCAAGACATCCTCTGGGATCTCAGGCTCCGGCGTCATCAACGACACGCCGACGAAGATCGCCAGCGAAACCGTCAGCGCTACCGCCCCTACCGGCAGTCCGTTCGGCAGCGAATAGAGGCCGTGGCGCGCCGACAGCTCCAGCGCAAAATTCAGGAAGATGCTCACCGCAATCGACGAAGTGCAAGCCGCTGCGGTGGCTCGTTTCCAGTTCAAGCCGATGGCTATACTCGGCACGATCGCGGCCGCAAACGTCCCCCAACCGAACGTCCCCAGCAACGCCACCAAGCTCTCCATGTAGAGCGCGAATAGCGCCGAGGCGACCAGAATCACGCCCGTCACCACCCGCGTCCAAAAGAGTTCTCTGGGCAGCGGCGCGCCCCACAACGCCGTTGGGATATCGCGCACGATCGCGGCCGCTCCAATGTTCAGAAAACTGTCCGCCGTCGACATGATCGCGGCCAGCAGTCCAGCGAAGACAATGCCGGCCAGCAGCTCCGGCGTGTGGCCCAGCAAGAACGTCGGCGCGGCCAAGTCCGGATTTTCAAGCGGCGCCTGCTTGCCCTGGAGGACCAATGCACGCATCGCCAAACCGATGGACATCCACAGCAGCGCCAGCACGCTGTAAGCCGCCCCCATCTGGAAGGCGCCCCAACGCAGGTCGCGAATATCGCGCAGCATCATGAGCTTGGTAATCGTGTGCGGCTGCCCCACGGCGCCCAAGCCGAACAGCAGGTACCAACCCATCGCCGTCACCGCTCCGCGCGTCCCCCACGGGCCGATGAACTCGGGATCCATCTTCCACAGCGTTCGCGAGATCTCCGCCATCCCGCCGCCGCTCTCCAACGCGTAGTAGAACACCGCGACGGCTGCGATCACCATCAGCACGCCTTGGAACAAGTCCGTATAGACGCCCGCCAAGATACCGCCTGCAATGGAGTAGAACGCCAGCACTGCAAGCCCGATCGCCATCGCGACCGGCTGGCTCACGCCGAACACCGCGATCAAGACCCAAGCCACCGCCACCACCTGGGTGCCGAGATATCCCAACACGCCCAACAGCACGGCGAGCCCCATCATCAGCCGCGGCATGCGCCCGCCGTAGCGCGCCGCAACGGCGTCGGGCAGGGTCAAGATTTCGCGCGACTCGGAGACCAGCCGCAGCCGCTTACCTGCAAGCGTCCAGCTTTGCGCGGCCCCAATGGTGACGACGAAGACCATCCACCACGAGCTCGCCCCCGACTCGAAGACCAGGCCCGGCCCGCCCACGAACCCGAATCCGGACATGGTCGACGACATCGCCGCAATCACGACTACGTAACCGGAAAGCGACTGCCCCGCCATCAGAAAATCGGAGATCGTGTGGGTCCGACGCATGGCCCACACACCGATCGCCGCGCACACGGCGAGATAGAAGATCACCGAGGCGAGAATGATTGGGGAGTCGGCGACGGGCACAGGCGGTTGCGCGAGCTAGGCGGACGAGCGCCCTTGGGGACGATGACGCGAGTAGCGCCGAAGGAAGGATTGTAGACGCTCTTCGGGCAAAATGTCGCGCTTGAATCGTAGCCCGTAGAGAATCGTCGGCAAAGTCCCCAGCGGCCACAGTCCAAAAACCAGCAAGGCAGTCGCACGCGGGAAGCCGCCCCACAATACCGGCTCCGCCGTCGTCGGGTCGTCGAGGGCGATCATGGCGAGAATCAAACCGGCGTAGAGCAGTAGGCAACCGCCCAGATAGATCGCCACCGGACGCAGGCCCAGGGCCGCCCCCCAACCCAGCGCCAGACTCAGAATCAGCACGGAGATCAGTCCGACCGCCATCGTCGGCAAGGCGTTCACAAACCCAGCTCCGACCGTGAGCAGCCCCAGCGCCGCCAGTACCGCGGCCAGTCGATTCTCAAGACGGTTAGGTAGGGAGGGCACTAGTCGGCCTCCCACACAAAGGCGGAGAATCGTCGACCGACCTGGAAACCAAAGCGCTCGTAGAGCCCGACCGCTGCGCTGTTGTTCGCCGTCACCGTGAGGCTGACAGCCTCGCATCCGGCCGAACGGACAGCCGACAACGAGCGCCGCAACAACTCTCGCCCGAGCCCCGTGCCGCGGTGCGCCGGGTCCACGCAAATCTGGGTGATGTGTCCCGCGTCGTCGTCCACGCGGCTGGCGAGGCAGAGGCCGACCGGTCGAATGCGATCCGGCGGGACGGCCAAAAACGACGCGCCGGCAAGAAAGGCTCCGCAGCCGGTGTGCTGCGTCGTATTGAGCAAGAACCGGCGCGCACCGCCGAGGGTCCTGTACTGATCGTTGATCTTGCTGTCCACGTGCCCGAAGTACCCGGCTGCAATCAGTTCGGCCGCCTGGTCGATATAGGCGCCGGACCAAGTACGGTAGCGCAGTGCGGGTGGGTTACGGGCGGGCTCAGCGAACGCCGTCAATCGGTCGTGGATCATATAGAGGCGCTGATAGGGGACCAAACGCCGCTGATAGAGAGTCTCGGGGACGAGTTGGTAGGAAAGAGAAAGGAGCTGGCCCTCAATCCTGCGGACGCCGGGATAGAGTGCGGCGGCCCGGAGAAGCGGATCCAGCAGCGCCCTCTCGGCTGAGGCGTCGCGAAAGGCCTCCAGCACGAACAGGTCGCCTACAAGCGCCTTCCCATCCTCAAATATGAAGTAGGAATAGCCGACAGGCCTGCCGCCGGAAATCATGGCGTAGCCGTGCAGTTGCCGGTTGTCGAGGAATCGGCGGAGGACTTGCTTGGAGGGGCCGAAATCCCACCGAAAGCGACGCTTCCAGTAGTGGGTTTGCGCAGAGAGAACCGGCTCGAGGTCGTCGCCTCGAAGTTCGCGCAAGTCGGCGAGGATCGGGTTGGGGATCACGGCCCGCGACGCTGCCATGATGCCGGTAGTATACACGGGCGGACGCAGAGGGCTGCGCCGGAGCCGCCGAGAACAGTCGTCCGACGTGATCAGGCGGTAGCGAAGGCGGCCGTCAGAGACGCCGTCGACGGCCGATCTCTTTGTTCAAGCACATAGCCCTGGCGCACCACCGTGTGAATGGCGATGTCCGGGCGTAGATTCAGCTTCTTGCGCAAACGGCTGACGTGCACGTCGACCGTTCGGGTGCGCGTATCGTCGCTGTAGCCCCAGATGCGTCGGAGCAAGTAGGCGCGCGAAAAACATCGGCCCGGATTGCCCTCCAACAGTTCGAGCAGTTCGCGTTCTTTCCGAGTCAGTTGCGGCGACTCGGAGGCGCCGTCGCTGGCAGTCGGTGTCATTGGCAGAATCCTCCAGGGCGGTTGGTATGTTCAGCCCTGCCTGGGAATTTCGGCGCTCGACGCCGAAAGTTACGGCCTTTAGAGAAACTTCATTCGCCCAAGGCGGGGGGATCGCCCGACAAGACGCGGCTCCGAGGCTCTTCCTCGCACGTAGGTAAGGAGTTACGGCTGTAGAAGTCCAGTCCGTAGCGAACATGACGACGAAGATCTGCAGTACAAATCTCGTGGTGCTGATGTGATATTTCATACCAAAGCGAGCGTGATCCAGCGGCCCGGTCGAGAGCCGGGAACGTCTGGGTTTTGACCGCGATCAGCGAGATGGCGGCGCCTGCCGCCAGCAGACCCGCGGCGAGTTGCTTCCTGCCGGCCGCGGCGGCGGCGGTGATTGCTAGCGAGAAGAGAACCACGGAGGCGAGTGCGAACCACGGAGGCGATGCCGGAGGCCAGGCGCGGCTCAACCCGTCGGCGAGCGCTTCAGGAAGCACGGCGGCCGCCAGCGGCGCAGCCAGCAGAGTAGCGCCCGCGAGGCCGAACCAAACCGGTCGCGCTCCTTGGCGGGCCAGTGCGACGCCCAGTAGCGCCGCCGTGGGCGGCAGGGCGGGCAGGATGTACCCGGGTAGTTTGTTCGTCGAGATGGAGAAGAAGACGATCGTCCCGACGGCCCAGAAGGCGAACAAGCGCAGACGCGAGTCCCGCATGATCTCACCGGGCCGGAGTGCGGCCGCCAACGGAGTCCACGGCAAGAGCGCGACCAGGAATACCGGCAGATAGAACCACCACGGCTGAACATGCTCAAGAGCCGAACTATACAGCCGCTCCACATGGTGCTTCCACAGGAACTCCTCCAGGAACACTGGGCCGTTCGCCAAGTAGCAAAGTACGTACCAGGGGCCGGCTACCAGCAAGAACGGCCCCAGCACTCTTGGGGCGAACAGCGCGCGCGCAACGGAGGCGACGCCGCGATCCCGAACGACCGAGAGCAGGGCGAGGGTAGCCACGGCGGGACCCACCAAGCCCTTGGCCAACACCGCAACGCCCAGCAGCGCCCCGAATGCGGGCAGGTAACGGTCCTCGTCCGCATTCTCCGCCCAGTCCGACAGACACAGCAGCGCCGCTCCCACGGCGGCGGTCAACGGCAAGTCGAACACGCCGGCGTTCGAGTAGGCGGCATATCCAGCCGAAGTCGCCAGGATCGCCGTCGATAAAGCGGCGGCGCCCTCGCCGAACGGGCCGCGCAATCGCTCGAAGAACAGAAGCAAGAACCCAACGGCCAACAATCCGACGGGCCATCGGACGGCTAGGTCTTCCGCAACGCCGGTTTGGTGAGCCAGGGCGCCCATCCAATAGAGCAGCGCGGGCTTCTCAAACCACGGCTCGCCGTTGAGATGCGGGGTCGTCCAATCGCCTGTCTCGGCCATCGTACGCGCGATGGAGGCGTAGCGCGGCTCATCAGCACTCAGCAGTCCGCGCGCGTCCGCTCCAAAGACGTACAGCGACAAGCCGACGACGACGATCAGCGTGCGAAAAAGCCATGGTTGCGACGTCATGGACGGAGGGCTCCGGAACTATGATCGAACAAAACGGACGAATCCGCCCGGCGTCGTTCTAGCACGCGGGAAAGGTCAAGAATCTCGGCGGGACGGCCTCCGTCAACCACACTCCGTTGGCGGACAAGAAGAAGATGATCCCTGCGTCGGACATCTCTCCTGAGGCGACTTCCAGAGTCACCGGCCGGCCGCGCCGACTCCCGACCTTTTCAGCGGTAGCTCGGTCAGCCGAGAGGTGGACATGGTTGCGGGATCGCTTGAGGAGTCCTTGCTCGCGGATCGATGCAAGAAATGCGTCCACGGTCCCGTGAAAAAGCGTTCGCGGCGGCCGCTCGGGTCGAAGTCCGAGGTCGACGGTTTTGAGGGAATGGCCCTGGTTCGCACGAATCCGTAAACCGTCTTCACTCAAGGCGAAACGCTGTTTGTCGTTCCCAGCGACGGCGGCGTGCACCAGCTCTAGGGTCAGCCCGGAACCTCTTCGATTCGCGCCTTCGATGAGATGATCGACGTCGACCCAGCCTTCGGCGTCTAGTTCGATCCCGGCACGGTCGGGCCGATGACGCAGGACCAGACTCAGGAACTTGCTCGTCTTGATCAGGCGCCTGTTCACGTCGAAGGCCGTCCTAGCGAACCCGCTTCAACCCGATCTCTTCTCCGCCGATGTGGAAAACGGCGCCGGTCGGCCGCCCTCTCCCGTCGAGGTCGAAGACGAACTTGGCGGCGGTCCAACGCAACGACCACTCGGTCGCCGAATTGGTCACCAGGTCGATCGTCGTGGGATTGTAGGCGAACTTGGCCAACATCTGGTCGCCGTCGCGCCGCACGGTCAGAAAGTCCTGTCCGGCCTCGTTGCGATAGACGCCTAGGTAGCGGTCGAGCTCGTCCGACTTCATCGTGATCACCCGAGGAGCCGGCGCCTGCGTCGGACCGGGGCGCGAATTCTCGTCCAGCTCGCGCAGCCATACGTTGCGGAAGCGTACCGGATTGCCGTGGTCTTGGAAGCCCAAAGGCAGCCGGTCGGGATGCTTGACGTAGCCGGAGGTCTGCAACCACTTGGTGGGGCCCCAGGGCTCGACGTTGTCTTGGGTGAGCACGCCGTTGTGGAAGATCGTCACGCGGGCCGGCTTCTCCAATCGTCCGTCGACCGTGAAACGCGGGCGTCGGAAGACGATGTCGTAGCTCTGCCACTCTCCCGGCTTGCGGGAAGCGTTCACCAGCGGCGGATGTTGTCCGTAGACCGATGAAGCCTGACCGTCGGCATACGTCGGGTTCTCGTAGGAATCGAGCACCTGAATCTCATAGAGACCCATCAGGAAGACGCCCGAGTTGCCGCGTCCCTGACTGTCGCCCTTGACCGTAGCCGGCGAGGCCCACTCCACGTGCAGTTGGATGTCGCCGAACGACTCCTTGGTGAAGACGTACCCGCTGCCCGCCACCGATTCCATGTATCCGTCGCGAGCGATCCACTTGGAAGCTTCGCCGTCCGCTCCTCGCCAGTTGGAGAGATCTCCGCCGTCGAATAGAACCTTCGCGTCGGAGGGCGGGGGTACCGGCAGCGCCAGTTGGGAAGTCACCACGGGCGGCTTGGGCCGGGATAGGTCGTGAATTTTCCACTTCGATGGAGCTTGCGCGCCCGCGGATGAGACCAGAAGCAGACTGGAGAGAGAGAGGAAAACGACGATAGTACGCATAGTGCGCTCTCTATCTTAGGACCTCTCGGGCCTCTGTGCTCCCGCTCTCCCGGCCGTTGCTATGCTCGGTGTTTGACTATGTATCCTCAAAATCTCATTGATTTGCCCCCCGGTTCGGACGCTCCGCGGCTGGTCCACGCGATCGTTGAGATTCAGCAGGACGGCAGCAACAAGTACGAGTACGACAAAGAGCTGCGCATGTTCAAGCTGGACCGCGTGCTCTACTCCGCCGTGCACTACCCGATGGGCTACGGCTTCATCCCGGGCACGCTCGCCGACGACGGCGATCCGCTCGACATCCTCGTGCTGACCCGCTCCCCCACGTTCACTGGATGCCTGGTGGAAGCCCGTCCGATCGGCCTGTTCCGCATGCACGACGAAAAAGGCGAAGACGAAAAAATCCTCGCCGTACCGGACGTCGACCCGCGCTTCGACGAGCTCACGGAACTCGACCACATGCGGCCACATCGTCTGCGCGAGGTCGAGCACTTCTTCTCGATCTACAAAGACCTTGAAGACAAGCAGGTCGACATCAAAGGTTGGGAAGATCGCCAGGCGGCGTACAACGCCATCGAGCGCTCGATTGAGGCCTACCAGGGCGCCAAGTAGACGGACTCGACGCTAGGGCGCGGCTCCGGCCGCCACCGCCGCGGCCTCTACTTGCCGGACTTGGTAGCCCGCGTCCTTCAGCAAACGCACCACGCCTTCATCGCCCACGAGGTGCAGGGCGCCGACGACGACGAACGGCGTTTCGCCCGCTTCGAGCATGGCGGCGATCTTCTCGGCCATCGCGTGATTGCGGTCGTCGATCATCGCCTCGTTGACCGCTTGCATCTCCGGGTCCTCCGACTGCGCGACAAGAATTTCTTCGAGCGTCTCCACCTGGCCGTCGCGCCAGGAAGAGATCATTTCGTCGATCATGTCGCCGACGCGGTCCTGGTCGATCAGCGTTTGACGCAAGAAGGTATCCTGCAAATTCTCAGGGAAGCTGGAGAGCAAATCGATCTGGAAGCGCGCCGTCTCCAACTGCCGGACCGGCTTGCCGCCTTCCTTTGCCTGGTTGAGGAAGTGCTTGTCGATACCGAACTCTGGCTGGTAGCCGAGCCGCTGCATTTCGACGACGGTGATCATCATGGCGGCCATCCAGGGCCGCATGCTGTTGAACATGGCGGTCGGCAGGCTGCGCTCCTCTAAGTAGGCCGTAAACAGCTCGGCCGTCTCCGGCGTCAACTCCTCAAGCATCTTGCGACCGTCGCCGTAGACGCCCGCTTGCATCATGAGTGCGGCCATCTCCGCTTCTTCGGTCTCGTTTAGGTCCACCTCGACGACCAGCGAATCGGCGGATTGGTAGGCCTCCTCAATGGCCGGATCCAGGGGATAGAGTTCCGGCTTCGCCAAGTGAATGGAGCCCAGCAAGTAGGCGCTGCCGCCGGACTCGGAGGTCGCTTCCCAAAGAAAGACGTTCTCTTGTCCAAGACCCGGCCCAACGAACAACAGGAGGGCCGCAAGCGGAGCGAATCGAATAGCCATTGCACTCAGCATCGCACCTGAGCGCACCAGCCGGAGGTGAACTCTTGGACTCTGGCGCACCGGATTGGGGGACGCTCGCAGAGCCGGCCGGACAGGTCCCCGTGTCCATAGGGGCCTCGCGGCGTTGCGGATATAGTTTGACGTGGGTGCGTTTGAAACTTGGTTTGGCGCGTTTAAACTTCGTAACCTAGCCCGCAAGACCGCGTAACGTAATAGTGAAGGCAGACGGCGAGCAAACGCCGCCGGCGCTCGGAGCCGGTCTTCGAGTCTCAACCGCCTGACGAATTCAATATGCGCAGCCCTCGAATCTCCATAGGCCTTCTGCCGGCTTGTGCAGCTCTGCTCCTACTCCTGGGGCCGTTCAGCGCAAAGCCCCTGTTGGCCCAGTACGCCACGCGTGCGGAAGCCATCCAAGCCGCTCGAGCTAAGAAGCAGAAGGAAGTTGAGCCCGAGACAGTATCGAAGCTGGAGGCCCGGCTCAACTGGGTGAAAGACGAACGCGTTCTTGAGCGGCTCACCAACGGCGGCGAGGGACTGACTGTGGTGATTGGCGGCCTGGCGACCGGGCAGGGATTTGCGCTCGGTCCGCAGTACTCGCGAGGCGACCTCGCCGGCGGAAAGCTGAAGCTGCGCACTTCGGCCCGCTACGGCTTCTCCAACGCCTACCTCGCCGATTTCGAGTTGGGAGCGCCCGACCTCGCCGGCGGAAAGATGTTCGCCAACTTTCTCACGATCCACGAGAACTACCCTCGGATCGACTACTACGGCCCTGGCCCGGACTCGGACGTCGAGAGCCGAACGCACTTTCTGCGCGAGACCACCTCCATCGGAGGCGAGTTCGGCGTCAAACCGCTCAGGCGCATGCGACTGGGCGCGGGCGCGGGCGCGCTGCTCGTCAACACCGGCCCCGGGAACCTCCAGTCGGTGCGAGCACGTACTGAGGACGTCTTCGCCGCAAGCCAGGTGGCGGGCCTCGATCGCCAAACGAACTTCCGAACCGCTGCGCTCTTCGCCGACTACGACTGGAGAGACAATCCGTTGGGCCCGCGTTCAGGCGGCCTCTATCGCGCACGCTTCACCTACTTCGACGACAGCGACTTGGACCTTCACAACTTCCGCCGCCTCGAGTTGGAAGCGCAGCACTACATCCCGCTCTTCAACAAGCGACGCATTATCGCGCTGCGAGCGTCGACAACCATGGGCTTAGAGAACGGAGCGAATACCATTCCCTTCTATCTGCAGCCCTCCATCGGCGGCTCGGACGACCTGCGAGGCTTTCGCGCCTACCGGTTCTACGACGACAACGCGATCGTCATGAACGCCGAGTACCGCTGGGAATCGTTTACCGGCCTCGATATGGCGTTGTTTTTCGACGCGGGCAAAGTGACGCCGAAGCGATCGCAGATCAACTTCCACGACTTGGAGACCGCCGCCGGGTTCGGCCTGCGGTTCAACGTCCGCAACTCGACCTTCATGCGTTTCGACTTCGGCTTCAGCCATGAGGGCTTTCGTTTGTGGTTTAAGTTCGCCAACCCCTTCTAGGAGCTATCGATGTTGCGCACCCTCGTTCTCCTGCTCGCCGTCTCCACCATTGCGCCGACCGCTGCGCCCGGGCAGCGATTCTACCCGGACGACCCGATCGAAATGGTCCCGGACGCGCTCGTGGTGGAAGACGCCGCCTACCGCAAGCTCAACGACTACTACGACCTGTTCACGCACCAACTCAAGTCGCTCGGCGAGCCCCAACCCGAGAAGGGTCCGCCCATACGCGCCCAATCCATCAACACCATTGACGAGGCGCCCGACGACCCAGGCTGGTTCATCAACCGGATCGGCTCACGCGAAGTGTCGCTGGAGGAAATCGCCCAGGGCCCCGGAAACGGCCAACCTCCCTCCGAGGGCGTCTGGAAGATCGTTGCCGCCAAGACCGAGGGCGTGACGCCCGGATTCAGAATCAAGGACCCAAAAGGCCGCCAGTACATCTTGAAGTTCGATCCCCTCAAGTACCCGGAGATGGCTACGGGCGCCGACGTCATCGGTTCAATGGCCCTCCACGCCCTTGGGTACAACGTCCCGCAGAACTACCTCGTCGTCTTCGACCCCAAGCAGCTCGAAATCGAGGATGGAGCGACCATGCCGGACGTCCAAGGGCACGATCGGCCGATCGAGCGGTTCGACGTCGACCACGCGCTCCTCAAAGTCCCGAGACGTCCCGACGGCCGCATCCGCGCCGTCGCCAGCCGGCTACTCGACGGAAAGATCCTCGGCGAGTTCCGCTACTACGGCACCCGTGCCGACGACCCGAACGACATCGTGCCCCATGAGCACCGTCGCGACCTTCGCGGGCTCTTCGTTTTCGACGCTTGGCTGAACCACAACGACTCGCGGGCGATCAACGATCTGGATTCGTTAGTCCAGGACGGCCCGCTCAAGTACGTCAAACACTACTTGATCGACTTCGGCGCCATCCTCGGCAGCGCAAGCGTCGTCTCCAACACCGCACGCGACGGCAACGCCTATTTCTGGGAGCCTTCCTCCGCCCTAACTCAGATGTTCACCTTGGGCCTCTACGTGCCCCGCTGGGCGCGAGCAAAGTACGAAAAATCGCCGGCAGTCGGTATGGTCAACTCCAAGGCGTTCCGCCCCGACAACTGGAAACCCAACTACCCGAATCCCGCGTTCAACAACCGACTGCCGGACGACGAGTTCTGGGCGGCGAAGAAGGTCATGGCCTTCACCGACGCACACATCCGAGCCATGGTCGAGGCCGCGCGGTACTCCGATCCGAGCGATACCGAGTTGCTGATCCGGTACCTGAAGGAACGCCGGGATCGCATCGGTTCCACCTACTTGACCAAGGTTCTTCCTCTCGATCGTTTTCGGGTGGAAGACTCACAAATTGCGTTTGACGACTTGGGCGTTCGGTACGGACTCTCCCCAGCCGAGGACTACCAGTTCGAATGGTTCAGCTTCGACAACCAGTCAGAGGCTCTGACACCGCTGGCCGACGCCGCAACCGCCTCAGTGCCGAAATCCAAAGGGGACTACGTGGCGGCCCAAATTCGCGGCGAGGATCCGGACAAGACGGTGATGGTCTTCGTCCGCACGAAAGGCGATTCCGCCGAAGTCGTGGGCGTGGAGCGCTCCTGGAAGGGGCTGAACTCCAAGAAGCGACAGCAGCAGTGACGGAAGCAAGCTAGGCGCGCACCAGACGGGCCGCCCAAAATCCGTCGCCCGCTTCCCTGCCGGGCACGCGTTCAAGGTGCTCGTCGATTCGCCAGCCCTCTCCCGCCCCCCGAGCCACGACTCTCTCGTTCTCCTCGCCCTCCAGCGAGCAAGTTGAATAGACCACGGCCCCGCCCTCGGCGACCCGCTCTAGAGCCGCGCGCAAAAGCGCCTCCTGCCGCCGCGCGAGATCTTCAATATCTCCCGGCTGGAGCCGCCACTTGATCTCCGGATTGCGCCCCAACGTGCCGGTCCCCGAGCACGGGGCGTCGACCAAGACCCGATCGAAACGGACGCCGGGCCGAAGCGCGCGCGCCGCGTCGGCGGCTACGAGCGCCACTGTGCCGGAACCGAGAGCGCGCATCTTGCGGAGCCGGTGGGGATGCAGATCGCAGGCCACCACGGCCTCGGCCCCTAGCCGCTCCGAGGCTGCCTGGGCCTTGCCTCCTGGAGCGGCACACACATCCAGCAGCCGCATTCCGGGTTGCAGCCCGAGCAAGGCGACCACCGCTTGCGAGCCGAGGTCCTGGACGGATGCGCGGCCGCCCCCGATCGTCTTCGAACCGCGAGTGCGGCCGGAGACGACGCGGTAGGCGCCGGCAACGTCGGTCTCGGCGACCTCGACGCCCTCGGCCCGCAACAGACCAATCGTCTCCGTCGCATCAAATTGCGGGTTCAATCGCAAGAACGTCTCCGGCGCCCGCAAGCTCGCTTCCACGACTCGCTGGGCGACATCGAGGCCGAACCGCCCTTGCCATCGGGTGCGCAGCCACTCCGGTGCATTCAGGCCATCGTCGCCCGAGGACGTCTCGACCTTGCCGATCTTGCGGAGCGCCGCATTAGTGAGCCCAGACGCGCTGCGCTTCCCTGCCGACTTCACTAGCTCCACGCTCTCTGAGACCGCCGCGTGAGCCGGCACGCGGTCGAGCCGGAGGAGCTGATAGGCGCCGATCCGCAGGGCGCACAGGACCTCCGGATCCAGCTTCGAGAGCGGACGCCGGACGACCTGGCCAATGGCGTGGTCTAGCTCCCCCCGGCGTCGCAACACGCCCATCGTCAACTCCTCGGTCAATCCGCGATCGGCTGGACTGAGCTTGTCCAGTCGCGGGCCGTGCAACAGTTCGTCGGCATAAGCCCCGCGCGTCTCTGTAGCGAGCAGAATCGCAAACGCCGCCCGTCTTGCTGGTGATGCCGACACGATTCCCGTCTACACCCGCCGAAACGCCAGGACAGCGTTCAGGCCGCCGAAAGCGAACGAGTTCGACAACGCGGTTTGGATCTCGAATGGGCGCATCTGATTGGGTACGACGTCCAAGTCGCACTCCGGGTCGGCGCTCTCAAAGTTCGCCGTGGGTGGAATCCAATCTTCGCTCATTCCCAGAACGGTTGCAGCCGCTTCGAGGGCCGCGGCGGCGCCCAGCGTGTGCCCATGCATCGATTTAGTCGAACTGACGGCCAGCCGATCGGCGTGAGCGCCGAAGACCGCTCGCAAGGCGCGAACCTCCGTGCCGTCGTTGGCCTCCGTTCCCGCCCCGTGGGCGTTGACGTAACTCACTTGCTCCGGCGCCGCCCCGGCGTCCTGAAGAGCCCGCTGGACGGCTCGGCCCGCCCCTTCCGCACTGGGTTCCACGATATGGCGCGCATCCGCCGACGCTCCGTAGCCGGCAAGCTCAGCGTAGACGGCGGCGCCGCGCGCCCGAGCTGCATCCAAGGGCTCCAGCACGAGCGCCGCAGCTCCCTCACCTAGGATCATTCCCTTGCGCCCGCGGCTGAAGGGACGGCACAGATCGGGCGACATGACGCGCAGCGATTCCCAAGCCTTCCACGTGCCGAGCGTGAGGCAAGCCTCCGCGCCGCCGACGACGGCAGCATCCGCTCTGCCGTGACGGATCCAGTCGAGCCCTTGTCCAATCGCGTGCGCCGCCGACGCACAAGCACTCGTCGTCGCCATAGCCGGGCCGTGGAAGCCGAACTCCATGCTGACGTGCGACGCCGCGCTGGAAGGCATGACTCGCGGAACGGTTAACGGGTGCACGCGTGGATCGCCCTGCGCGTAGAGCCTCTCGAACGCATCGTCATCGGAGGTCTTCCCGCCCGCGCCCGTGCCGAAGACGACGGCGGTACTTTCTCGATCCAGCATGGCCCCGGAATCGGCGACGGCCTCACGCGCGGCTACGACGGCTAACTGCGCGTGACGGTCGAGCATCTGGAGCCTCTTGGCCTCAAAGTGCGCCGCTGGATCGTAGCCGGAGGCCTCGGCGGCGATTTTCAGCCGTAAATTCTCGGGGTCTGAAAACGTCGCCGGCGCAAAGCCGTGGCGGCCTTCGCGCAATGCTCTACGGAAGGCCGGGACGCCCACGCCCAGAGCGCTCACGACGCCCAACCCGGTCACGGCGACACGGCGCATCTAGTTCTCTCGGGCGCGCTTGGCGGCCAGCAACTTCTCGACGCCTTCAACCACATCTCGCAGACTGCGCAGGCCTTTCGCCTGTTCGTCCGATACGCGCACGTCGAATTCCTGCTCGACGGCGAAGACCAAATTCAGCCCGTCGAAGGAGTCGACTCCTAGCTCTTCAAACGTCGACTCTGCCCGAATGGTCGCCGGGTCGATCTGCTGGTTCTCCGCCAAGAGTTTGCGGATGCGTTCCTCCACCTCGGTCATCGCTCGTCCCAGGATACGCGACGACGAACTTGCCGATCGCCGAGCGACTGATAGAGTGAGGCGGTCGATCGAGCCAAGCCGAGCAACCCCGCAGTCTTACCGTCTCGCTTCAACCTGATCGCTCGGAGGAAACTACACACAATGATTCGCATTCTTGCACCCTTTGCGCTGGCCATCGCACTCGTCGCCGCCGCGCCCCTCTCCGCCGCCCACCACAGCGTCAAGGACGACGTGGTCAAGGCCATCGACGGCATGGAGAAGAAGCTCGTCGCTCTGGCCGAAGCCACGCCCGACGACGCCTACGGCTGGAGCCCGATGGAGGGCGTCCGCACGACCAGTCAGGTCTTCATGCACATCGCCGCCGCCAATTACTTCATCAGCGGCTCGCTGGGCGCCGAGATGCCGTCAGACATCGACGTGCGCGGGCTGGAAAAGAACGTCACTTCAAAAGAAGCCGTGGTCGCCATGCTCACCAAGTCCATTGCCCACGCCCGTGCCGCCATCCAAGCCGTGCCGGAAGATCAGCTCGGCGCGGAAATCAAGATGTTCGGCCAGGACTCGACCAAGCGCGGTGCGATGCTCGTCATCATGGAGCACATGAGCGAGCACCTCGGCCAGTCGATCGCCTACGCTCGGTCCAATAAGATCGTTCCTCCATGGAGCAAGTAAGCCGCTGAGCTACACTCGGTCTGAGACCGGAAAGGGCGCCGATTCTCGGCGCCCTTTTTCAGTATGCGCACCCTCGTCCCATACGCTTGCCTCGCATTGATCGCCGCTTCGGCCTCCGCGGCGGAAGGTCTCGTCGTCATCGAGGAAGTGGACGATCTGATGCGCAGCGTCAAGCGCAAGCGGATGATCGCCGTCTCGCCCGACGGGGCCCGCATCGACGCCTACCAGGACGGTCGCAAGACGACCATCCTCTACGATCTGCGAACGGAGACTCTGCGCATTGTCGACCACGAGCGCCGGATCTACCGCGAGTTCTCCGAACGCGACGCCAAGCGCATGAACAAGCAGCTCTCCTCGCACGCCGGGGCTGCTGAAAAACAGCAAGACCAACGCATCCGCGAAGCTCAACCCGAACACCGCGACCACCTGGAACAACTGATGCGCGGCGAGCGCGGCGGCATGGGCGCCGCCGAGGAGTCGTCGGACCGCGAACCGCTCCAGTTCGAGAAGACGGCCGAAACCGGGGAGATCGACGGACACCCGTGCACCTGGCTGGAGGCCAGCCGCGACGATCAGCTGGTCGTCCGAACCTGCGCCGTCAATCCGGAAAGGTTCGACCTGGACGGCAAGCGCTTCGCTCCGCTCGTCGAGGCCGCGCGCCTGATGGATCGGCTCTCACCCGGCAGCACCGCGCAGCACACGCTGCCCACGCGCAACCGGATCCCGCTCCGCCAGACCGTTTTCGTGCATGGAGCGGCCGTGCTCAAGATCGAGCACCAAGAAATCCGACAGCAAGAAATCCCTCAAGGGATCTTCGAGCCGCCCTCCGGATACCAACTACGCCAAACCTTCGGCTTCGCCTATTGAGACGCGGGCTGCAACGCCACGTTGTCAATCAGTCGAACCGGACCAGCTCGCACCGCGGCTGCAATCCGGGCCTCTCCGGCCAAACGTTTCACCGGCTCCAGCGACTCCGGATCGACGATCTCCACGTACTCGACTTGCAACTCCGGCTCGAGCTCAATCGGTGCAAGCGCAACGGCTCGCAGCTTTGCAGAGTCCGTCTCACCCTGGGCGGCCAACGCCTGCGCCGAGCGGAGGCCTTCAAAGATCGCAGGGGCCGCCTTCCTCCGCCCCGCCGTGAGCAGTCGATTCCGAGAACTCAGCGCCAGCCCGTCCGGCTCGCGCACCGTCGCCACGCCCACAATCTCCACCGGGAAGTTCAGATCCGCGACCATCCTGCGAATGATCGCCAACTGCTGAAAGTCTTTCTCGCCGAAGTACGCTCGGTCCGGCTGTGCGATGAGCAGCAGCTTCGCCACCACGGTCGCGACGCCGCGAAAATGGCCCGGCCGGTGCGCTCCGCATAGCCCGGAGGCCAACCCGCTCACCTCGATCGTTGTATGCGGCTCCCGCGGATAGATCTCATGTTCGTCCGGTGCGAAGAGTATGTCGACGCCCGCTTGGTTGCAGACCCCCTGATCCGCCTGCAAAGTACGCGGATAGGCAGCGAGGTCGCCCGCCTCGTTGAACTGCGTCGGGTTCACGAACAGCGTCACCACCACCACGTCGTTCTCGGCCCGCGCTCGGTCCAGCAGCGCCGCGTGCCCGGCATGCAGCGCGCCCATCGTCGGGACTAGGCCGATGGTTCTTCCCCGCATGCGGGACCACGCCAAGCGCGAGCGAAGGGCATCGATCGTGCGAATGGTCTCGGTCATTTCGTGGCCGGGAAACGCCCTTCCCGAACATCCGCCGCGTAGCTCTCGAACGCGCTGCGCATCGTCTCTCCAACCTGGGCATACTGCTTCACAAACGACGGCGGGTTCTCGAACACGCCCAGCATGTCTTCGGTCACCAGCACCTGGCCGTCGCAGTTCGGACCGGCTCCAATTCCAATCGTCGGGATCTTCAGCGCCTCCGACGCGCGCGCCGCCACATCGCCGGGAATCACCTCAAGGACGACGGCAAACGCGCCCGCCTCCTCCAAAGCCAGAGCGTCTTCAATCAGCCGCTCCGCCGCCTCTTCCGTCTTCGCTTGCTTGCGGAACCCTCCGAGCTGATGCACCGATTGCGGCGTCAGCCCCAGGTGTCCCATGACGGGAATGCCGATTTCAGTCAACCGCCGGACTACAGGGAGGACAGGCGCGCCGCCTTCCAGTTTGACCGCTGTCGCCCCTCCGTCTTGGATCAGCTTCCCGGCATTCGCCGCTGCACGCGCAGGGCCTGTCTGGTAGGTCAGAAACGGCATGTCGGCCACCACCAGCGGACGCCGCACCGCGCGGCTCACTGCGCGTGTGTGATGCAGGATATCGCCCAGGGTGACGGGCACCGTGGTCCCATGGCCGAGGACGACCATCCCCAATGAATCGCCGACCAAGAGTACGTCGATACCGGCCGCTTCCAACAGCTTCGCCGTGGTGGCGTCATAGGCCGTCAGCATCGCGACCTTGCGCCCGTCCGCTTTCCAGCGGCGTAGATCAGGAGCGCGCACCGGGCGCACTTTGGTTTCCGGCATTCGAGTTTCAGTCTATCGATCCAGCCACGCCGCGAGCGCATCCGGCCAGCGCGAATCGAGCGGCGCATCCGGCAGGTGCAGGAACCCGCACGGAACGTGCGTAGCCGCCCTCGCTCGGTAGAACACGTGGTTGCACAAGAATCCGCCGGCGTCGTCGGAATAGTCGACGTCAAGACCGGCCGTCAGCAACGCCTCTCGGAGCTCGCCGATCGGAAGACTCGCCGCCAGGCGGTCGGGAGCTCCGCTCACAATCTCCGATCCGCAACGAACCTCGCCGCAGTTGTCCGGGGTTTCGCAGTCGTCCAGGTTGCGGGCTAGGCGCTCCAGGCGCGCAGTCACAGCACGTCTCGCGACGCCTAGCGCCAAGACAAGGCGCGGCTCGTGTTCCTCAATGAGCTCTTCTATGCGCGGCCCGGCGATATACTCGACCGGCAGCAGCTCGCCAACAAGCTTGCGCGGTCCCAACCGCTCTTGGAGCCCTGCCAGCAAGGCCTCGGAAGGGTTTTCCTTCACATCCGCAAAGGCCCCAAACGCAGTCACTAGTATCGGTCGCACGGCCAACCTCAGCGCGGAAACTCCCTCGCCACGCGCTCCATCGCTTCGTCCTTAGAACTGACCGTCCCTTCCAGTTGCCAGTCCTCCGCCGCCTCCAAGATCGCCTTGAAGTCCGGACCCGGATCATATCCCGCCGCAATCAGATCCGCGCCGGTCACCATCCGAGGCGGACGCAGCTGCTCCTCCGCCAGCACCTCCTGCTGAGCCTTCATGAACTCCCAGTTGTCGAGCGAGCCGTGGCTGGAGGAGCAATCCAGACGATGCAGCGCGAGGTGCTCGTCGAAGCCCTCCATGCGCAGGAACCGCTTCAGTTTGCTCTCGCGCATCTCGCGCACGTGCATGAAGCGCATGTGATGTCCGACCAGCGCCAACGCCTGCTCCTTCTCCTTGTTCGAGTAGCGCAGCCGGTCAAGCAGCTTCTCCGCAATCTCCAACCCTTTCTCCACGTGCCCGTTGAAGCGGATGCGGTCGGCCGCGAACTCCTGCGTCGCGGGCTTGCCGACGTCGTGCAGCAAGACGCCCAGCGCCAGCGTCGCCGAAGTCCCCGCCGGCAGTCCTTCCAGCATAATCAGCGTGTGCGTCCAAACATCTCCCTCCGGGTGATGCTCGGGCGATTGCTCCACGCCTTTCAGCGCGTCGATCTCCGGCAAGATCTCGTTCATCAGCCGAGTCTCGTCGAGTAGCTCGAAGCCTCGTCGGGCGCCGCCCTCGGTCAAGATTCGAGTCAGCTCGTCGCGGACGCGTTCGACGGCGATCTCCCCAATCGCCGAGGCCTGCGCCCGAATTGCGGACAAGGTCGCGGGCTCGATCTCAAAACCCAGCCGGGCCGCGAAACGCACCGCCCGCAACATCCGCAGCCGATCCTCGCGGAATCGATCTTCGGGGTCGCCGATCGCACGAACCAGCTTTGCTTTGAGATCCGCTTGCCCGCCCACGTAGTCGACGAGACGCGCTTCAATCGGGTCCCAAAGCAGGCCGTTGATCGTGAAGTCGCGCCGCTGGACGTCCTCCTTTGCGCTCTTGGTGAACGCGACGCTCTCAGGCCTGCGTCCGTCCACGTAATCTCGGTCCAAACGATAGGTCGCAGTCTCCGTTGCTCCGCTGTCGCAGCTCTTGACCAGCATCACGCCAAACGATTCGCCCACCGACTCCGACCGAGGAAACAACTCACGGATTCGATCCGGTTCCGCATCCGTGGTCACGTCAAAATCCTGGGACTCGACGCCCAGCAGCCGATCGCGAACGCAACCACCCACGAAGTACGCCTCGTGTCCCGCCGTCCGCAGCGTCCGAACGACCTCCAGCGCTGCTCGCTCACTCGGATTCATGCTCTCCAGGCCCCTTGCCCGGCAGCCCGGCGGGATTCTCATGGACGCGTTCCTTCCGCCCATGTTTCATCGCGGCCGCCAGTCCAACCGCCCCCTCCCCGAAGCGATCTCGAAGGCGGTCGGCGGCGCCGAGGGCCCGCGTCCACTTCTTGCGCTCTTCCACATCCAGCAATCCCAGTTGGCCGCCCGGATCGGTCAACGATCCCGCGTGCACGCCGAGCAGCCGGATCGGTCTGCCAACTTCCCAGTTTTTCTCAAAGAGTTCGCGAATCGTGCGCAGCATGACCGCGTCCAACTCGGTGGACTCCTCGAGCGTCTTGGCCCGGGTAATGGTCTGGAAGCCCTTGTAGCGAAGCTTCAATTGCATCGTTCGAGTGAACAGCCCGTGCTCCCGCAAGCGGCGCGCCACCAGTTGGACGAGCTTGGCGAGCGTGGCGTCGATCACTTTGCGGTCCGTCGTATCCTCGCCGAACGTCGTCTCGTGACTGATCGACTTGGGTACGTCGCGGCCGCCGATGCCGGTAGAGAACCATGCTCCGGCATCCTCGCCCCGGGCCTTGCCGGCCAACGCCAGTCCGCCCTCGCCCCAACGCCGGTGCAGAAACTCACGGTCCAGCCTCTGGACGTCGCCGATCAGGCGAATGCCGCACTCGGCCAACGACTTCGTCATCACCTTCCCGCAGCCCGGGATCTTCTTGACCGGCAGAGGCGCCAACAACTCGGGCTCGGCGCCCGGCATGGCCCAGAACACGCCGTTCGGTTTGGCAAGTCCGGACCCGATCTTGGCCATGAGCCGCGAGCGCCCCATGCCGATCGAGCAAGCCAGCCCGGTCTCTTCCCGGACCGCTTCATGCAGTTGGTGGGCGGCTGAGAGCGGGGGCCCGAACAAGCGCTCCGAGCCGGTCATGTCGATATAGGCTTCGTCGATGGAGGCTTGGGAAACCGCCGGTGAAAAATTGCGCAAGACCCGATGGACAAGCTCGGAGTACTCGCGATACTTTTCCGGATTGCCGGGCAGGAAGACGGCCTGCGGGCAACGCTTGTGGGCCTCCCGCAGCGGCATCGCCGAGTGGACGCCGAACCTTCTAGCCGCATAGGAAGCCGCGGAAACGACGCCGCGCTCGGGCCCCCTTCCGCCGACGACCACGGGCTTCCCCTTCAATGTCGGATCAAAGAGCTCTTCGACCGACACGAAGAACGCGTCCATATCGACGTGAAAGACGAGCATGCCGCCCAATCCCGAACCGATCTAGCGGCTCCGGCTGACGTGCTCATTGTCGGCGATTGAGAAGCGCAGGGGAAGCTCGACGCTTTTCGAGATTCCTACCCGCGGGCCCACCGCGATTGCGAACTCCGATCGAGGACGCGCCTCGTGGATCGTCAACTCGGGCGACCGCGTCACGTCCAATCCGTTGTGGGCGAGAGTCAGTCCCAGCGCGGCAGCTAGTTTTCCGGGCCCCGAGGCTAGATCCAACAGGCGTCTGGCCTTTGGCCTACGGGTCTGCATGACGCCAATGCCGGCAACCGGTTCAGCGGCTCGGATCAGAACGCAGCCGGGTCGTCCGTCCGTTTCCGCGACCACGTCCAAACAGTGATGGACGCCGTAGCTCAAGTAGACGTAGGCGTGCCCTGGAGGGCCGAAGATCACGCGAGTACGGTCGGTGAGCCCGGCGGCGCTGTGGGCGGCCAGATCGCCCTCGCCCAGATAGGCCTCCGTCTCGACAATCCGGGCAGCCGTCTCGCCGCGAACCAGAATCTTGCCCAGCAGCCCGCGAGCCACGTCGACGGTCGGCCGCGCGTAGAAGTCACGCTTGAGAGGAGTCTTGAGCCAGCGCATGAGCGCGCGCTATCCGGTACGCTGCCGCACTCCGAGCTTCTTCTCCAGGGCGCCGACGATTGACGAGGAGTACTCGCCAATCTGCTCGTCAGTGAAGCTGGACGAACGCGGTTGCCAGGAAGCCCGCAGCAGCAGGCCGTAGAATCCCTCCGGCGCCGGCTTGCCTCGGAAGACTTCGCGCGCCTCAATGCCGGTTAGGAACTCCCGGGACCCCACCGCGCCGCGGACCTCCGCGAATGGAATCCCTTCCGGGACGAACAGCGAAAAATCTCGGTGGACGGCGGGCAACCTCGGCAGCTCACGGTGCTGTGGTCGCTTCAACCCGGCCGGGTAGACGGAGCCGAGGAAGACCTCCGCGGTCAGCAGCGGTTGCTTGATCTTGTGCTCGGCGAGAAGGGCTGGATCGATCTCACCCAGATAGGCGACCGTGCCTTGATGGTTGGAGACGCGCGCCGCGCGACCCTCCACGTAGTAGCCGGGCACGTTGCGGTCGTCGACCGAGAGCGGTCCCAAATCGAATCCCGCCAACAGCGTCATGAGGTCGGACTTCAGATCGTAAAGATCAACGGCCTTTCCCTTCTCAAACAACGACCCGGGCCGAGACAGTCCAGTAGACGCCAGGGTGAGTATGCGCGGCTCTTCAAACCCGCCTAGGTCGCCCCGCTTATACAAGCGTCCGAACTCCGCCAAACGAACGTCGGACTCGCCGCGATGGAGATTGTGCGCCGCCGCCGCAAGCATCGCCGGGATGGTCGAGGTACGCATTACGGCCGCCAGCTCAGAAAACGGATTCCGGAGCGGCACGGCGGGGAACGCTCCAAAGCGCTCGGCGTCGGCGGCGGCAATGAAGGAATAGGCGATCGTCTCGTCGTACCCCAGCGAGCGCACCGCCGCGCGCGCCGCCGCGTCTTCAGTCTGATGCTGGGCCGTCTGGGGCGGCTTGGCGGCGAGGCCTAGGGTCGAGGGAATCTTGTCGACGCCGTAGATGCGCGCCACCTCTTCAATCAGATCGACTTCGCGTTCAACGTCCAGCCGGTGCGAGGGCAGCTCGACTAGCCATCCGCCCTCTATCGCCTCGGTCGCAAAACCCAACCGCTCCAGAATGTCGGGGACCTCGGCCGAAGGGACCTCAAGTCCGAGCAAGCGCGTCAGTCTCTCGCTGCGCAGGGTGACGGGGGCGCGCTCCAGTTTCCGCGGATAGGCGTCCAGTCGTCCGCTCAACACCACGCCCGGGCTCAGCTTCCCCAACAATCCCGCGATGCGATCCGCCGCCCACGACGCCGCCTCAATGTCGGCCCCGCGCTCAAAACGATGCGACGCCTCGGTGTGCATCGTGTAGCGCCGCGAGGTTCGCCGAATCGGTCCCGGCTCAAACCAGGCCGCCTCAATCAGCACGTTCTTCGTCTTGTCGGAGATCTCCGTCTCCAAACCGCCCATCACGCCCGCCAGAGCAACGGGCCGGTAGGCGTCCGCAATCACGAGTTGATCCGGATCGAGCACCCGGTCCACACCGTCCAGCGTACGCATCGTCTCGCCCTTGGCCGCCGAACGGACCACGATCCGTTTCTCGTTCAACGTATCCAGGTCGAAGGCGTGAGTGGGGTGCCCGAGTTCAAGCAGGACGTAGTTGGTCAGGTCGGCGATGTTGTTGATCGAGCGGATTCCGCAGAGCTCCAACCGGTTGCGAATCCAATCCGGAGAGGGCTTGATCTCAACACCCAGCAAGACGCGCCCTACGTAGCGCGGGCACAACTCCGGCGCCTGAATCTCAATGGAGGCGACCTCGGAAGCCTTGCGCGCATCCTCGGGAAAATCAATCTCGGGAGTCTTGAGCGGACGCCTGTAAAGCGCCGCAATCTCGCGCGCCAGACCATAGTGATTGAGTGCGTCAGGCCGGTTCGACGTGACGTCGAGTTCAAACAGCGTCTCGCCGTCGACCCGCTCGATGCCGTCGACCGCCAGTCCGACCAGCGTCAGATCCTCGGCCACCTTTTCAGGCGACTCGGTGATCTCGACGAAATCCTCTATCCAACTCAGCAGAGCGCGCATGAAAGACCTACCAACCCGCTATCGAAACTGCTTGAGGAACCGCACGTCGCCGTTGTAGAGCAGCGAAATGTCGTTGATGTCGTACTTCAACATCGCGAAGCGATCGAGCCCGAAGCCCGCCGCAAAACCCTGGTGCTTTTCCGGATCCATGCCGCCTGAACGGAGCACGTTCGGATCGATCATGCCGCAGCCCAAGACCTCGATCCAGCCGGTCTGCTTGCAGATTCGGCATCCTCTCCCGGCACAAAACGGACACGTGACGTCCAGCTCGGCCGAGGGCTCGGTGAACGGGAAGAAGCTCGGTCGCAGCCGGGTCTTGGTGTCGGCTCCGAAGAACCGCTTGGCGAAATACTCAAGCGTCCCCTTCAAATCGCCCAGCGTCGTCGTCTCGGAGATGTTGAACACCTCAAGCTGATGGAACATCGGCGAGTGGGTCGCGTCGGGAGCATCGTTGCGATAGACCTTGCCGTGCACCACGTAACGCAGCGGCGGCTTCTCGTTTTCCATGACCCGGATCTGGCAAGGCGAGGTGTGCGTGCGCAGCAAGGTCTTGTCTTCGATGAACAAGGTGTCCATCTCGTCGACCGCCGGGTGATCAGGAGGAAAGTTCAGCGCCTCAAAGTTGTAGAAGAACGACTCGATCTCGGGCCCCTCGAACACCGAGTAGCCCAACGAGCCGAAGATCTCCAAGCACTCTTCAAGCACCAATCGCACCGGATGCCGCGCGCCCAGCCGGAGCTCGGGGCCCGGCAACGTCACGTCCAGCGCTTCGACCTTGCGTCCCGCTTTCGCGACTTCCTTCTCCGCGGCCGCCAGCTGCGCCTCGATTGCCTTCTTGGCGACGTTTTGGAGCTTGCCGACTTGAGGCTTTAGCTCCTTCGGGGCCGCCTTGAGCCAAGCGTCGTTCGCCGCCGCCAGCAAGCCGTTCTTGCGGCCCGCCCAACGATTCCGCAGCGCGGTCAAGGCGTCGGGAGAATTCACCTCCCCCTTCTCGGCCTCAAAGGCCGCCGTGAGTTCTTGGTAGAGCGATTCAACCGACGCGCCCGCCTCGACCAGCTCGCCGATCGGTCGCGCGGTCTTCTCTTCGAGCGTCATGCCTGGTGCTGTCTAGGCAGCCGATTCGGCCGGTGCGGGAGCGTTCTCAAGAGCGGCCTTGGCCTTCTCCGCCAATTGCGCGAAGCCTGCCGCATCGTGGACGCCCATCTCAGCGAGCATCTTCCGGTTGATGTCGATCCCGGCCAGGCTCAGCCCGTGCATGAGCTTGCTGTAGGACAGACCATTGAGGCGGGCAGAGGCGTTGATGCGGATAATCCAGAGCCCGCGGAAGTCGCGCTTCTTGCGCTTGCGGCCGATGTAGGCGAACTTCTGCCCGCGGTCGACCGCTTCCTTGGCGTAGCGATAGAGCTTGCTCTTTGCTTGGAAAAATCCCTTTGCTTGGGATAGTACTTTTTTGCGTTTCAGACGGCGTTTATTGCCGCGTTTTACTCTGGGCACGGTTTCCTCCTAGTTGCTTCTTGCTGGTCGAGAACCAATCTCCCAGGCACGCGCCCGAGGGGTTCTCTGATCTCCGCGAGTCGGGCACCGCGCCATTGGCGCCGCCCGCGGATCCGAGTCGTCGTCGGAGTCAGCTCTACACCGAGATCATTCGGCGGATCGCTTTCTCCATCGACTCGTGAACCAAGACTTGCTTCCGCAGATTGCGTTTCCGCTTCTGCGTCTTCTTGGTCAAAATGTGGTTCGCCAACGAGTGCCCGCGCTTGACGTGACCCTTTGAGGTCAACTTGAAGCGCTTCTTCGCCCCGCGGTGAGATTTCATCTTCGGCACAATGTTTCCCTCATGCCGCGCCATGCGCGCGGCAAAAAATTACCCGACTTGGAATGTCCCACGGGGAGACGAACGAGCGGACTCTACGAAGTATATCAACCTTTGGGGGGCCGGATATAGGCGGGGGAACCAGTCTAGGCGTCGGCGTCCCGCAACTTTTCCTTCACTTCCGGCAGCAGGCTCTTCTTCTTCACCGAGTCCATGCGGTGCAACGGCGTCACCAACGTCGAGAGGACGTTCAGCACGTGACTGGTGATTCGGATGTAAATCTGTGCCGCCAGGGTCTCCGCTGGAGCCCGTAGATTCGCCTGCTCGTCGGTCAGTAGTAGGCGTTGCACCTCGCGCAATTCACCGCGCAGATCGCGGCCGCGATCGATCAAATGGACCGCTTGGACCTGATCCCCGCCGGACATCGCCTCCGTCAGCGACCCCATCCACTCGTCCACATCCGAAACCGCCGAGGCGAAGCGCTCGGTCAAGGGACGACTCGGCGGCATCGGGCCGACCGTTTCCACCAGCCAGGCCAAATCCTTCGCGTAGTCGCCGATCCGCTCCACGTCCTTGACGATATTCATGATCGAAACGCCGAACGACAGCCCCATGCCGGCGGTGCCCGAAGTCGCCGCCATTTCCACAAACGTCTGCTTGCGGATGCTGCGCTGTAAGCGGTTGATCGCCTTGTCGCCGCTGCGGATGTCGGAAAACTCAGCGGTGGACTCCGTGCGACCAAAGCAACGGTCGCCCGAGCTGCGTACCAGTTCGACGCTCGCGTCAATCATGGCGCTGAGGTCTTCGCCAATCGCCTGATCCTGCCGCTGCGACCCAAATAAACTCAGTAGTTCTCGAAGCATGACGTCCGAGAACGATTGTGACAGAAATGTGACGATTTGGTTAAGATCCCGGATCGAATCCCGTTAGAACGAAACGTCCCACTGCAGCCTTGCGCCGAGCGCGGACCGGTTCCGGCCCGAGGTCTCCTGCAGCCCGTAACGACTCACGTCCAGCGTCAGCTTGTTGTTGTGGCCGTTGAAGAACCAATTCACCGCGCCGCCCAGCTCGCCGATGCGGTCGCCTGAGACTCCGGTTTGCGGATCGACGAAGGCGTAGCGCCCGGCGATCTCCAGTTGCTTGGGGACCTTGCGAAAGCTCTGATGCAGGAAGTAGCCAGCGTTCCAGTAGCTGCCGCGCATATTGACCCTGCGTCCGTCCAGGTTGTCGCGTACCCGCTTCCAATGCCACTCGTGTTGGATCGAGAGGCCGCGGTATTGGAAGGCGGTCTCCTCGAGTTGTTGCTGGATCGAATACTGGCCCGGCACTCCCGCCTCAAAGCCGTCCAACTGGCCGCCGCCGCTTGAGGAAAAGCGGGTGTAGCTGGAGCGGTTGCCGGACGTAGCAACGGCGAAACTCAACCGAGGGCCGCTCTCCGGCTTCAGGTCGCTCTGAGAGAGCGCGACTCCGCCGCCCACTGGATTCCACTGATAGCGCAACACCCATAGAGGCGACCCGTCGCGTGCGTCGCCCGGAACCCGGCGTTCCCGAAACACGCCTCGCCCTTGGCCGGTAAACACGCCGGCGAAGTACTGCATGTCCGCGGCCGTGCCCTTGTTCACGCGTCCGAGGGCCATCGCGCCCTTTTGTCGATCCACGGTGAAAGCGCGATTGACGATCGAGCGCTCGGTGAACTGCTGTTTTCCGGAGGAGTCCATCCGCTCGCGGCTATAGTCGGCCTTCCATTGGCCGAGGCGCAGCTTCAGCCATTCCGGCCCGATGTCGAAACGCAAGTCGAGCAATCGCCCGTCTACGAGGTCGTGCTCGTACTTGTAGGTGATCCAGGACTTGCCGAGATGACCGTCGATCTTGAAGCGGGCTCGACGGAATCGAATGTCGCCTTCGTCTGCTCGGTCGAAGTGGCTGGATTTTCGAGGCGCGGAACGGAACGGCGAAGAAAAACGCAACTGCGAACGCACGTTGATCTTGCCGCCGATTGGACCGTCGTCGGAGCCGAAGAGCGTGCCCTTACTCGTATAGCGAAAGAACTTCGGCGCTTCCTCCTCGGTCCGAGCCGGCTCGACCGAGACGACCGGCGGCTCGGGCGCCGGTTGAGCGGAGGCGACCTCGACCGGCACTCGCACCCCCGTGTCCTCCGGGCCGTCAGCGCCAAGCGGCGGCGTGGCCAAGATCCAAACAATGGGCCATAAGGGGCCGAAGAAGGCCATGGGGCGGATAATCTGAGACGTCACAAAGGTCCTTGGAGACGAACTGCGAAGCGACAGTTTCGTGGCTCCAAGGCCAAGGTAGATTCTAGATCATTTCATTTTGGTTAAGAGGCGATGACTGTTCAATGAATTGTCGGCGGGCCGGCGAGCAATGGGCGTCAACACCTTGCGACCATTCCCGCTATAATCTTGCCCGGAGCCGCCCTCCCTAAGAACCCACCGATACCCATGACTCGCTCAAGCCATCTCCGCCTCGCCCTGACCCTTCTCCTCGCCGCCGCGCTCGGAACCGCCTACCACCACTCCACCGAGCAGGCCATGACCGACGCCGCCAACGCCTGGCTGGCCTCGCTGAACGTCGAGCAGACGGCCAAAGCCAAGCTGTCGTTCGACCATTCCGGCGCCAGCAATCGCGAACAATGGCACTTTGTACCGGGCAATAACTTTGAGGCGACCTACAAGTACGGACGGCGCGGCCTCACCTACGGCGGAATGTCGCCTGACCAGCGCCACCTGGCCGACGCTCTACTGGCCGCCAGCTTGAGCAAGACCGGCTTCATCAAGGCCAAGTCGATCCAGAGCCTGGAAGAGATCCTGCGCATCAAAGAAGGCGACATGACCGGTCGCCGCGATCCGTCGAAGTATCACTTCACGATCTTCGGCACGCCGTCCAAGGACGGCAAGTGGGGCTGGCGCGTCGAGGGCCACCACCTCTCTCTCCACTTCACGCTCCAGGGCGGCAAGCTGGTCTCTACGACGCCTACTTTCTTCGGCGCCAACCCACACCGGATCGACATCGGCCCGCGCAAGGGCTTCCGCGCCCTTCCGCATGAGGAAGACCTCGGTTTCGCCTTCGTCAACAACCTCAAGCCGTCGCAGCTCTCCAAAGCGAAAGTCGCCGAGAAGGCCTACAAGGACGTCCTGACCTCAGCCGACACCCGCGCCAAGCTCGACAATCAGCCGACCGGCCTAGCCGCCTCCGAGCTCTCCGACGCGCAGTACAAAGCTCTGCTCACGTTGATCGGCGTCTACGCCCACAACGTACCGGCGGAGATCGCCGCGGCGCGCATGAAGTCCGCCAAGTCGACCCCAAAGGACAAGCTGTTCTTCGCTTGGGCCGGAGCCACCGAGCCGGGCGTCGGAGACTACTACCGCGTCCAGGCGCCGGAGTTCCTGATTGAGTACGACAACACTCAAAACGGAGCGAACCACACCCACACCGTGTGGCGCGACTGGGACAACGACTTCGGCCGCGATATGCTCGCCGAGCACCACTTGCGCTACCACTCCAACGTCGACGCGGACTAGCAGCGGCACAGCCCTAGCCGATCGCCGCGGCTGAGGGGACTTTGCCTGCGCGAGGATTTCTAGAGCCTTGCGTGAATATTACTCTTCCCGCAACGTATCCGCCGGGTTGAGCGAGGCGGTGCGCGCCGCAGGCAGATAGCAGGCCGCCATCGCGAGCGTCGCCAGTAGCGCCGGAGCCCCAATTGACAGAAACGGGTCAACCGCCGCGGATAGGAACTGCGCCATCTCCGGAGTCGTCGAAGCTACGACTCGTCCAAATGCCCAGGCGACGGCAAAACCGGCAGCGCCGCCTACCGCCGTCACAACGACACCCTCCCGCATCACCAATTCCACGACCTGCGCCTGTTTCGCGCCGAGAGCCAGCCTAACGGCCAGTTCCCGCTGACGCCGAACCACCGATTGCGCCGTCACACCCGCCAGTCCGATACACGCCAGCAGCACGGCGAACAGCGCAATGCTTGAGTGAAACGTCGAAGAGGCCGCGATCAAGCGATCGAACTCATCCAACCGCTCGCGCATTGTGCGGGCGTCGAAGGGCGTCAACCGGCTGTCGATGCGCTCCAGTTCCGCCTTTATCGGCTCAAAGCCTAATCCAGGCCGGCCGCGCACGATGATCTTCATCCCGTCCGGCGGCGGCGCACTCAGCCCCACGTCGCTCAAAGCGAGATAAATGGTGGCCGGAGGCCCGCTCGCCGTGCCGAAAGCCGGCCTGCCGTGGTCGACCACTCCGATCACCTCAAGCCGCTCTGTCTGCCATTCGAACACCTGTCCCAGCGCGTCGTCAGTGGGATAGAGTTTCTCAGCCGCCGTTCGGTTAAGAACCACCGGCCGCACCGAGCCGACCGCCGTTTCCGAAGCTCCGGTCTCGAATTCGCGGCCACGCAAGACCGGCGACCGCAAGGCGGAAAAGTAGTCGGGGCCGATGCGCTCGAGGGCCACCGAGTGCACCGTCGCCGGCTCTCCTTCTGTGCCGGGGAGCGAGACCTTCCTGTTCGCCGGCAGGGGATTCAATGGAACCTGGTTCGCGAACGTCGCAACCTCCACGCCGGATATTCGTGAGAGTCGGGAAGGCAGCGAGCGGAACAGCGCCGTTGTCTCCTCGGCTGGGTAGCCGTCGCGCGGCGGATCGAGCCGGAATACGTAGATGTCGTTCGCCGCCGCGCCCAATTCAACGCCGCCGCCAGGCGTCACGCTCACAAGAAGGATCCCCATCACCAGCAACAAGGTCATCGCGGCCGCCACTTGATAGACCATAAACGCATTCCTTAGGCCGAACCTCCGAGGTCGCCGCCCGACCGTCCCCGCCGATCGATTGAGAGCGCCCGTCAGATTCGGCCTTGAGGCTGCTAGCGCCGGCAGCAGGCCGAAGCCGACTCCCGACAGAGTCGCCGCCATGAAAGTCACCGCCGCAACGCGCCAATCCGGGTTCGTGGAGGAATTGATCGGAATCGCGCTCGCAGGGGAGAACCAGTTCAAGAACGCCAGCATCGCAAACGCACACGCGAGCCCAAGTAGGCCGCCCGCCACCGCCAGCCCGAGACTCTCCATCAGCAGTTGCCCGACAATTCGGCGACGATGTGCTCCGACTGACAAACGAATCGCAATTTCCCGCGCCCGCGCCTGTCCGCGCGCCAACATCACCCCGGCCAGATTCGCGCAGGTAAACGAGAGGATCAGGCCCATGAGGACGACGTAGACGATGATCACCAGGCTCCGCTGACGTTTCGGAACCGGCATCATCGTGCCGGCTTCGATCACTTCCACCAAGCGGCCCTCCTGTTCCCGGTCGGCTTCAAACTGGCCTTCGTTCTGCCGCAGTCGCCGAGTCAATGTATCGAGCGCCGTCGCTACACCCTCCCGAGTGACGCCCGGCGCCGGGCGCATGATCACCCGAGTCGCCTTGAGCGAAAGATCGGTCAGGAATCCTCCCCCAAGCTCCGGCGCCACGGAGGCGTCCGCCGTGGTCGGTACGAAAATGGCCGCATGCGTGGTCGGGAACACGCCGTCGAATCCCACCGGCCCCACGCCGACAATCTCCGCCTCGCGCCCGTTGATCCACAGCCTTGCGCCGATCGCCCGCAGGTCTGCATTCAACTTGGTCCGCCAGAATCGCTCGCTCATTACGGCGACCGGAGGATCGCCACGGCGCTCCGTCGCCGGATCAAACAACCGACCCAGCAAGGGCTCGACGCCGAGAGTTGAGAAGTACTCCGGAGAGACCAACTGTCCGAACAGCCGCTCCGGGCGAGAGTCCTCTCCGCCGTCCAGCGCGACTCCAAACGGAACCGGCCCGACAAACGCCGCAGCCCCAGACAGCACGTCCGCTTGGTCGCGGTAGGCCTCGAAAGCTGGATAGGACACCGGAGCCTGAAGTCCAATCAACCCGCTCGGCTGCGGCACGCCCGGCAGCGGCTTCAGCAGTACTCCGTTCAGAATCGTGAACAGCGTGCTGCACAACCCGAGCCCAAACCCCAACGTGAGCAACGCCGTCAACGCGAACCCAGGGCTCCGCCGTAGGCCGCGCCACGCATACTTGAGGTCCTGCCGCAGCACCGCCGCCCAGGGCATGCCGCGCTGATCGCGATAGCTCTCCTTTGTGGATTCCACGTGGCCGAACGTCCGCCGGGCCGCCCGCCGCGCTTCCTCCGGCGTCATCCCGGCCCGCACGTTGTCTTCGGTCATCATCTCCAGGTGGGCGGCGATCTCTTCATCGAGATCGGCGTCGCGCTTCCCGTCAGCGCGCTCCGACCGCAGCGCCCCGATCAACCGGTTCCAACCAAGGCGCAGCATTCGCCTCATGACGCCCCCTTCAATTTCAGAAACGAAGCCACAATGTCGCCGGTGCGATTCCAGCGCTGCGCCTCGGCTGCCAGCTCCTTCTTCCCCGACCGCGTCAGCCGATAGAACTTAGCCCTCCGCTTGTTCTCCGACACGCCCCACGCAGAGGCGATCGAGCCCTCCTGCTCCAGCTTCAGCAGGATCGGATAGAGCGTCCCGTGGTTGATCGCCAGTTCGTCGCCGCTGATCTGCTCAATGCGCCGCGCGACGCCGTATCCGTGCTGTGGGCCCAATGCATCCAGCGTCTTCAAGACCATCAAGGCCAACGTGCCGTGCCAAACTTCCGTACTCATATGGCTTTCCCACAAGAACCGTAACATGGCTCCTCTGGGAAGGCAATAGGAGGAGTTAGTTCTTCCGGCCCGCCGCACCCAGTCCGAAAGAAAACGTCATGACCGCCGCAGCGGCGTAGGGCACAGTCACCGTCCACGCCCAGTCCCAAACCACGTGGTTTCCTAGCACCGAGGCCCAGGTCGCCGTGCTCCCCAGAAGAAATGCGCTCCATTTGATGCGGGGCATGCGTCGCCATTCCATTCCAGAGGCGCGCAACGCCGCCGCCCCGGCCGCGACTCCCGCCAACGACAACAAGCTCGTCACGCTGAGCAGCCACGCCCATTCGACCGCCTCGCCGTAGCGCGGCTGAGTTGAAAACAGACACGCTCCTAAGGCGGCCAGACCGGCCCAAACTTTCTTGCTTCGATCTTCAGCGGGTATGAGCCGGACCAGCAGGAAGCAAGCTAGTCGTGCCGGGACGAGGCCGCTTCCCATGATGAGAAGGCCCTGTCCAATCCACTCTGGATGAGCCTCTAAGCCATAGAGTGATCGGGACAGATAGGTGGGGTATTGGTGGAAATGAATGCTCCACGGGTTCCCGGCCTGCGTAAACAGCGACAAGCATGCAAGCGCCGCGATCACCGGGATCACCTGACGACGGACTACCGGACCGCCGGGCCCAGGGGCCGGATCGAGCAGCGGCGCCGTCATCGCAACCGCCGCCGCGTAGGGCCATATGAGCGCGAGACTTTGAAGCGAAGCCCAGTCAAAGCTCTGCGAAGAGCCCCACAGGTAGGCCAGCCCTCGATGGTGCTTCAACATCGCCCCTACCGCCACTGAGAGCGCCGCTAGGGACCAGAACCGGATCGACCGATTGAACACGTCGCGCGACGAGAGACACGCTGTCCAGACCACTGCCCACCAAGCCACGGCGACGCCCGGTTGCCAACCATACAGGGAAGCGCCGTTCCACCCCCTCGCCCTCGCCCAAACCTCTCCCAGTCTCAACGACTCCCAAGTAATCAGCCAGGCAGTTCCGGCAATAAGGAAACACAGCAATAGAATCAGGGTCATACGAGCCGTCGTCGCCAGCCCGCGCGATCCGAAAATCTCGCTGAAGTAGTCTCCACCGGCCTCCGCCGCGAGCGACTGCACGGGGCGCAGCAAGAGCCCATACGCGGCCGTCGCCACAACGACGGTCGAAGCGAGGCTCCAGCCGAGATGTTGCCCCAGTCCACGATTGACGACCATCTCCATGAACGGCCAGCCTAGGAACATCCCCGCGACGAGCCATCCCGGTCCGCCGGGCTTGGTGAGTTCGATCCGGCGCATGTGCCCTCAGACACCGCCTCTTCAGCCGAAGTTCCAGGCGCAAGAAACCACCGTCAACCGTCTGGTACGCTGACGTTTCTAGCGCCCCGACCGCTCATGCCCCTCAAGACGCTCTTCCTCAACCCGCCGTCGTTTGAAGGTTTTGACGGCGGCGCCAGCTCCCGTTGGCCCGCTACCCGCGAGATCGAATCCTACTGGTACCCGATCTGGCTCGCCTACCCGGCCGGGATGCTCGAAGACTCGAAAGTCGTCGACGCCCCGCCTCACCACGTCTCCCCGCAAGAGACCATCGCCATGGCGGCCGACTTCGAGTTCCTCGTCTTGTTCACCTCGACGCCCGGCTTTGAGAACGACTGTCGTCTCGCCGCGGAGATGAAGCAGGCAAACCCCGGCCTCCAGGTCTGCTTCGTCGGCCCGCACGTCACCGCCCTTCCCGACGAGAGCCTTCAAGCCAGCGACGCCATCGACTTCATCGTCCGCAAGGAGTTCGACTATCAGGTCGTCGACTTCGCAAACGGCAAGCCGCTCTCGGACATCGCCTCCGTCAGTTATCGCAATGGCTCCGGCGAACTCGTCCACAACCCGGACGCACCGCAAATCGAGAACCTCGACGAGCTCCCCTGGGCCGCCAAGATCTACAAGCGCGACTTGGACATCTCGCGCTACAACGTCCCCTTCCTCAAGCATCCCTACATCGCGCTCTATACCGAACGCGGCTGCCCTGCCCTGTGCACCTTCTGCCTCTGGCCGCAGACGCTTTCCGGCCATCGCTGGCGCACCCGCTCGGCGGACGACGTCGCTGGAGAAGTGAAGTGGACGCTGGAGAACTTCCCCGACGTCAAAGAGATCTTCTTCGACGACGACACCTTCAATATCCGCAAGTCGCGCGTCATCGAACTCTGCGAAAAACTGAAGCCGCTCAACTTCACTTGGAGCTGCACTTCACGCGTCAACGTCGACTACGAGACGCTCAAAGCCATGAAGGACGCGGGCTGCCGTCTGCTCATCGTCGGCTACGAGTCGGGCGATCCGCAGATCCTCAAGAACATCAAGAAGGGCGCGACGGTGGAGCGGGCAATCAAATTCACCGAGGACGCCCATCGCGCCGGTTTGGTGATCCACGGCGACTTTATCGTCGGCCTGCCCGGCGAAACCCGCGAGACGATCCAGCGAACCATGGAGTTCGCCAAGCAGCTCGACACCGAGACGATCCAGGTCTCCGTCGGCCACCCCTACCCCGGCACCGAGTTCTACGACTACGTCCAGCAGAACCAGCTGATCACGCCCGACAAGATGACCGACGAGAAGGGGCACCAGCTCCCCACGGTTCAGTACGGCGAGCTGGACCAAGCCGAGATCATGGAGTGGGTCGAGCGCTTCTACGACGAGTACTACTTCCGCCCCAAGGCCGTCTGGCGCATCGTGCGCAAAGCCGTCTTCAACAACCAGGAGCGCAAGCGCCTCTACAAGGAAGCCCGCGAATATCTGGCCCTGCGCTCCAAACGCAAGAAGTACGTCCGTGAGCAACGCGCCGCTTAGAACCGTGGGCCCCCCACGGAGACCGACCGCGGGGACTGTCCCATCCAGGCTTCGGCGCCGTCGAGACAACCCAGCGCGTGTGGACTGTACCCAGTCGACTGCGGAGGCCCGGCCCTCCCATTTCTTCCTCACTCCAACCCGCCCGCGGAAACGAACCCCGTGAGTTCCGATCACCGCCTCACGAACAAGACCTCCGTCGCCCTGGCCGTCATCGTCCTCTCGAACGCCCTGGGCAACATCCTGCTCGGCCGAGGCATGCGGGAAGTCGGCGACATCTCCTCCTACTCGCCCGTCGATCTGTTCACGTCGGGAGTCGCCGCGATGGCCAACCCGTGGGTGCTTGGCGGCGTGGCTCTCCTGATCGTCTTCTTCGTCACGCACGCCCTTGTTCTGAGCTGGGCCGACCTCAGCTACGTGCTGCTCGTCACGGCGATCGGATACGTGCTCGTCGCGCTGCTGAGCTACCTTTTACTCGGAGAACAGATCAGCGCTCAACGCTGGCTCGGCACGCTGGTCATCACGGCGGGCGTGATGCTGGTCGGTTCGACGCCCGTCTCGACGCGGGTCCCGATGCGTGGGGAAGACGCATGATCCTCTTCCTGCTGACCCTGGTCATCGGCGGCACCATCGCCGGCGATCTCCTGAAGGCCTCCGGGATGCGCCGTCTGGGGGAGGTCGACGAATTCCACCCCGGCGCCCTGGCTCGCGTCGCCCGCCTCGCCTCGCGCAGCGGCCTACTGTGGCTCTCGATCGTCGCCTACGCCGTTTCGTTCTTCGGCTTTATGGCGCTCGTCTCGAAGACCGACGTCAGCTTCGCGGTCCCGGCGACCGCCGCCGGATACGTCGTCGAGACCCTGCTCGCCCGCTGGGTCCTTCGCGAAGAAGTCTCCGTGCGACGCTGGTCCGGGGCGGCGCTCGTCATCGCAGGCGTAGCCTTAGTCGGGGGATGATGCTTTTCCTAGTCGCCACTCTTGCCGCCGGAGCGACTGTCTACCAACTGCTGGCCGCCTACTGCGCCTGGCGTTTCGCGGCCCGTAAGCGGTACCCGGAGGCGGACGTAGGACTGGTCTCGCTCTTGAAGCCCGTCGCGCGCCGCACCCCGGTGATCGACGCCGCCCTCGCAACGCACCGCAACCAAACCTACCCGCACGTCGAGTTGCTCGAAGCGGACGGGCCGCAGCCCGATCGCGAGGGCAACCCCAAGATCGTCCGCCTGCAGACCCTCCAACCGGGTGGGGAGATTTTCGTCGTGAGCGATGCCGATATCCGGCTCGAACCCGATTCGATCGCGCGCATCGTCGTCCCATTCGCGGACCCGCAAACCGGCTGTGTCACCTGCCTGTACCGGGCCCGGCCCGGCAAGACTTTCGCGTCGCTGCTCGACGCCCTCTGGATCTCCGCCGACTTCCCCGGGCAAGTCCTCACGGCCGAGCGACTCCAAGGCATGCGCTTCGCCCTCGGGGCCGTGATGGCGGTCCGCCGCTCCGATCTTGAAGCCGTCGGCGGCTGGGAGGCTCTGCGCCCCTACCTGGCCGACGACTACCAACTCGGCGCCCGCATCGCCCAGTTGGGAAAGAGAGTTGTTCTCTCAGACCTCGTCGTCGAAACCGCTCACGGCTCCCCCAGCTGGCGCGAAGTCTGGACTCGCCACCTGCGCTGGTCGCGCACCATCCGCGTCTCCCGCCCGGCTGGACACTTCGGACTCATCTGGACGCAAGCGACCGTCTGGGGCCTCGGCCTGCTCACCGTTGGAGCTCCGCCCATCTGGGCTGCGGTCCCGCTCTTGGCCCGCCTCCTCTCCGCCGTCATAACCGCCCGCGCGGTCGGAGCAAGGTGGGTCTTTCTCCGCTTCCCCCTGGTCCTTGTCGCCGACCTGGTGAGCTTCGCCGCGTGGCTAGCGAGCTTCGCCTCGAGCACTGTCGAGTGGGGAGGACGTCGCTATCGCCAGAGCGGCGAAGGCCGCATCGTATCGCGCGTCGATCGGGGAACTTAGCGCAAGATCACGCCAGAGCCCTGAACTCGCAGCTCCAGAGCATCCCCGGAGAAGAACATGCTCGTCATCAGCGGCATCCCGTAGGTGGCGGTGACCGTGAAGCGGCTCCCGCGGTCGGCATTGGGATCATAGGCCGTGACCACGAGGATTCCCTCGGAGGTCAAGCCGATCGCGTTCGCTCGAACCATGTCCTGGATCGCCGTCGCCGTCGTGTCCGTGCCGTTGGAGAGAACTTGATTGCCGCTGCCGTGGACGGTTGCGAAACGCACTCCGGCCAGGACGGCGTGGTTCAGAGTCGTAAAGATCCACACTCCCCGACCAATTTCGACCAACGCAATGAGCATCATCATGAAGACGACGAAGACCAGCGAGAACTCGATGAGGACCGACCCCGCGCGGGATCTCGTTGGCTTTCGACGACTCATTGCACTCTCATGAACTCCGTAAAGTCGAGAGCGACCGATTCCGGCAACCCGGGGATGGCCGCCAACGGCTGAAAACTCTTGTTCATTCGCACACGCACGTAGGCGCGCGGCTTACCGTAGCCGGAGGGACAGGTCGCCGAGATGCAATCCACCCAGGCACCCGGCGATCCCGGGCAATCGCAAACTCGATCCGCGGTCTCCTGAGTTCCGGTCGCATCCTCCGGCGTTCCTGTCGCGATGTCGACCATGACGTCCGTGTCCGCCGACGTGATTACGTTCTGCGCCCCATACTTCACCGCGTTGGACGCTCCGCCCACCATCACCGTCGACTCAAGAAACATCCGGGAAAAGTCCGCCGCGCCTGCCGTCATCATCAACAGCAGCGGCGCCAGGATCGCGAATTCGACGATCGATGAACCCTTTCTCTGATCTCGCCGCCGCTCGTCTTTCATCGGTCTCTCCTACTCGAAGAACGCCATGCGGAAAGCGTCCGGAGCCTGCTCTTCGGTCGGCGGATTGATCACCTGTGTATCCGCAGTTCCCTGGATCTGAATCGTGTTTGCGACGACCATGCCCCAAGCGATGCTCGACTGCGGGTTGCCGCCCCAAGTCAAGTGCTCGGAGGGAAAGTAAAGCGCTCCCTGGAACGAAGAGTTCGCGTTGCCGCGGGCGATCTTATTGCCCGGATTGCCCGAATTTCCGTTGCGCGGGCCCATGAACAACATGCCCTTGTAGGTCCCGCTGGTCGGGGCCGATAGGTTGACGTTGGCGTTTCCGCCGACGTCCACATAGTCATTGCCCTTGCTGTTGATGTTGTAGAAGAAGACTCCGGTCCCGGTCACCGTCCCGCCGGTAACCTTCATCCCAGCTTCAAGTACGTAGGTGCCCGGCATGAATACAGCCGTCCCGTTCTGAATCTTGATCTCCCTGTCGTAGTAGCCGGGCCAATAGACGGTCGTGCCGCCCCCTCCCCCGCCGGAATTGCCGCCTCCGTTCCCGCCTCCGTTGTTCCCGCCTCCATTGCCTCCCTTGGCTGCAAAGCCGACGGCCGACGCCGCCAAGGCGCCGCTTGTCGCCGCGTTGGTGGCATAGCCGGGAGGAGTCCCGGCGCTTGAAGGCGTGGGCAGGTTCAGGAAGGGATCGATCAACGGGAGCATGCCCGTCTCAGGCGCGGGCGTGAATCCATTGCCCGAGGCCCCGCCGGCGACGCCGATATAGCTGCCGCTGACTTGCGCCTGCCCGTTGGTCACAATCGCCGACCCGGACGTCGAGTTCACAAAGATGCCGCATGAAGCTAGCAGCGTCGGATTTCCGTTGGCCCGTAGCGCTGAGCTCGCCGTTGGATCTAGGGCGACGACGCAGGCCTCTCCGCTTCGCGCCAACCCGGCCACTGCGCGCGCGCCCACCGTCGACGCTGATGGACCAAAGAAGCGCAGAAAGTAGGTTGCAACCTCTTTCTCCACAATCACTTCTACGAAGTCCGAATCGCCTACTGATCCGCCGGCTAGCGGCGGATTGTTGACGGTAATGGTCGCCTCCGCCTCAGGAAACCCGTTGAGAGCCGTGTCGTTGATCGCTGCCGGTCGAATGTCGTCTGCGTAGTTTCGGTTGCCGCGCCGCATCTCCTGCACCGCACCCACCGCTCCAGCATCCGCGGCTGCTTGCGCCCGGCGCTTCTCGAAAAAGAGCATCCCTCCATCCAGCGTCAAGCCCAGGACGCCAAGCAGGATCGTGGACGCCACCACGAAGATGAGTACAGTCTGTCCCCGGCGCCGCTGAAGATCGCCGCGACTATCTTGCCCACAAGTCATGAGATCACTCCCTATGGCGGACTCATCGGCCACGCGGGCCGATACGTGATGGAGAATCCAGTACGACGAATCCCCTTCGAGCGACGCCTCGGGTCCATGCCGGAGGGACGGGCCTCCCGGGGCCCGCCGCCGGCACTGACTGATATACTCTTGGATTCTGGAGGGCCCACGAAGGGCGCCCCGAACTCCCACAGCCTATGCCGGACACAACTGCCGCCGGCCTTCCTCAGCCGGACCCAGCGAAGGTCGTTTACCTCCTGAAGCCGCGTGGCTTCTGCGCGGGCGTTGTGCGCGCGATCGACATTGTCGAACTCGCCCTAGACGCCTACGGCCCGCCGATCTACGTCCGCCGCGAGATCGTCCACAACCGCCACGTCGTCGAAGACCTCGCCTCCCGCGGCGCCATCTTCGTCGAAGAACTCGACGAGGTCCCCAACGGCCAGCGCGTGATCTACTCCGCGCACGGCGTCGCGCCGGAAGTTCGCGCCCAAGCCGAGGCCCGCGACCTCAAGGTTGTGGACGCCACCTGCCCGCTCGTGACCAAGGTCCACGTCGAAGCCGTCAAGTTCGCCAAGCAGGGCGGTACGATTCTGCTCATCGGCCACCCGGACCACGAAGAAGTTGTCGGCACATACGGCGAGGCTCCTGAGCAGACGATCGTCGTTGCATCCGTCGATGAGGCCGAGTCCCTTCAGCCGCCGGCGGCTGAAACGCTCTTCTACCTCACCCAAACAACGCTCAGCTTGGATGAAGCCGGACAGATCATCGCCGTCCTAGAACGCCGCTTCCCCCACATCCAAGGCCCGCCCGCGCAAGATATCTGTTACGCCACGGAGAATCGTCAGCAAGCCGTCAAGCGGCGCGCCTCGACCTGCGACTTCATGCTCGTCGTCGGCTCCCAGAACAGTTCGAATTCCAAACGACTCGTCGAGGTCGGCGGGAACGCGGGCGTTCCCGGTCAGTTGATCGACGACGAGCGCGACATTGACCCCGCGTGGCTCGAAGGCGTCGGCTCGATCGGCATCACCGCCGGCGCCTCCGCGCCCGAGAATCTTGTGCAACGGGTCGTCGATCACCTCCGCACCCAATACGCCTTTGGCCGCGTTGAGGAAGTGGAAGTCATCGAGGAGAACGTGAAATTTCCGCTGCCTCGCGAACTTGCGGCCCACGCCCAAGGCCTCACTCAGATTTCAACGCGATGACCCGCATCGAGAGTCCCGGTTACGCCGCAACCGTCGCCCGCTCCTTCGAACCGAGAAGCGTCGGGGAGGCCGTACGCGACGCCTCGGACCATCTGTTGAGTCTCCAATCGGAGGCGGGCTACTGGGTCGGCGAGCTCGAAGCCGATACGACGCTCGAGTCCGACTACATCCTTTTGCAGCTCTGGCTGCACCAACCGTCAGGCGACGGAGAGTGGCGGCCTCCGCGAAGGCATCGTATTGAGAAGGCCGCCCGCTACATCCTGGAACGGCAGTCGCCTGAAGGCGGATGGCCGATCTACCACAGCGGCCCAGACAACGTCTCGGCCAGCGTCAAGGCCTACTGCGCGTTGAAGCTCGTCGGACTGCCCGATACCGATCTCGCGCTGGCTAGGGCGCGCCGCCGCGTCGTCGAACTCGGCGGAATCGAAGCCGCCAACTCCTACACGAAGATCTACCTCAGCTACTTCGGCCTCTTCGATCGCGACAAGACGCCGTCGATCCCGCCCGAGGTCTTCTTCCTGGAAAAGACCAGCCGGATCAATATCTACGAGATCTCCTCTTGGAGCCGTACGATCCTCGCGCCGCTCGCGATCTTGGGGGCCAAGCGCGCCCGACGCCGCCCGCCCGCCGGCTTCACGCTTCAGGAGATCTGCACGGGCCGCGAGCCAGAAAGGCCCAAACTCGTCAGTTGGCGCAGCTTCTTCCTGTGGGCCGACAAGTCGCTCAAGATCTGGGAAAAACTAGGCCTCCAGCCGGTCCGCCAGAAGGCTGCCGACGCCGCCGCCCGCTGGATGATTGATCGGCTCGAACACTCCGACGGTCTCAGCGCGATCTTCCCTGCCATGATGAATTCCATCATGGCCCTCACCGAGCTCGGCTACTCCCTCGACGACCCGCTGCTCGCCCGCGAGATCCAACGGTTTGAAGACCTCGTCATCGAAGACGAGGAGACGCTGCGCCTGCAGCCCTGCCATTCGCCGGTGTGGGACTCGGCCATCAGCGTCTACGCCCTCGGGATCGCTAACCCACAGCCGGACAAGCGGCTCGAGGCGGCTCTCCAGCGCGCCGGCGACTGGCTGCTCTCCAAGGAAGTCCGGCGCCCCGGCGATTGGTCCTTCAAGCGACCGACGGTCGAACCTTCCGGCTGGTACTTCGAATACGCCAACGAGTTCTACCCCGACTGCGACGACACGGCTAAAGTCCTTCTCGCGCTCGAATACACTCGCGCCTCGGCCCCGCTCGCCCTAGACGCTTCCCGCGAGCGGGCCCTCTCATGGCTTGCAGCAATGCAAGGGGCGGACGGCGGCTGGGCGGCCTTTGACGTGGACAACGACGCTGAGATCCTGACCCACGTCCCCTTCGCCGACCACAACGCCATGCTCGACCCGAGTTGCGCCGACATCACCGGGCGAGCTCTCGAGGCCCTCTGCGGTCCGGGAGGCGGGCGGCGTCGCTCGGCCATCCGTAAAGGCGTCGACTACTTGTGCCGCGCGCAGGAAGAAGACGGCAGTTGGTACGGCCGCTGGGGCGTCAACTATCTCTACGGCACCTGCTTCGCCTTGCGAGGTCTCCACGCCGCCGGTGTGGATCTGAATGAAGCGCACATCAACCAGGCGGGCGAATGGCTACGCTCGGTCCAGAACGCCGACGGCGGGTGGGGCGAGACGCCCGGCAGCTATGAGGACCCCGCCAAGAAAATCCACGGCCCTTCTACGCCCTCCCAAACCGCCTGGGCCCTGATGGGCCTGATCGCGTCCGGTGACCACCGCTCCGGCAGCGTCGAGTCCGGCATCCGCTACTTGCTGGACACGCAGAACTCCGACGGTTCGTGGGAGGAAGAACCCTGGACCGGCACCGGTTTTCCCGGCGTCTTCTATCTCCGCTATCACCTCTACCGCCAGTACTTCCCGCTCATGGCGCTGGGCGAGTACGCCAAGGTCGCTCGCTAACCGGAGAACTCTCGATGCCGCGTTTTCCGCTCGACATGACCGCCCGCATGGGCGCCTACATCGCCAAGAACAAGTGGTCGCCGAACCCGACCTGGCAGCAAGATCCGGACCCGTCGCGCCAGGACCCCTTCCCGATCCTCCGCAACGGGTCAACCGAGCAGCCGACCAACGGATCCACGTCTGTCGCCGACAACCCCTATCTCAAGCGCCGGTTCCCGCTCGTGCTCATGCTGGAACCCTTGCACGCCTGCAATCTCACCTGCACCGGCTGCGGCCGTATCCGTGAGTACGAAGACTCGATCACCGAACGCCTTTCGGTGGATCAGTGTTTGGCCGCCGTTGACGAGTCCGGCGTGCCCATCGTCTCCATCTGCGGCGGCGAGCCGCTCATGTATCCAGAGATCGGCGAACTCTCAGCCCGCATCCTCGATCGCAAGAAGCACATCTACCTCTGCACCAACGGGATGTTCATCCCCAAGCGCCTCGACGAATTCACCCCGTCGAAACGGTTCTTCTTTAACGTCCACCTCGACGGGCTGGAAGAGACGCACGACATGGCGGTGGAGCGCGAAGGCGTCTTTGCGGAAGCCGTCGAGGGCATCCGAGCCGCCAAGGCCGCCGGCTTCATGGTTTGCACGAACACCACCGTCTACCGCGAGACCGACATGCGCGAGATCGAAGAGCTGTTCGCCTACCTCGAACAGTTCGACGTCGACGGGCACATGCTCTCGCCCGCCTACCCCTATTCCGCCGTCGACACGACCGAGATCTTCCTCACCCGCGAAGAGGTGCACGAGAAATTCAAGGACGTCGACAAGCTCTTCGCCCGCTTCAAGCTCAACTCCACGCCGAGCTATCTCAAGTTCCTCAAAGGCGAGCGCGACCTACCCTGCACGGCCTGGGGCAACCCGACGTACAACGTCCAAGGCTGGAAGGGCCCGTGCTACCTGATCACGGACGCCCACTGGGAGAAGTTCGACGACCTCATGTCCCAAACCCCGTGGGAGAACTACGGACAAGGCCGCGACACTCGCTGCAACGACTGCATGGTCCACTGCGGCTTCGAGCCCACCGCGGCCCTAGGCGTCAACTCGACCCTCGGCGACAGCCTCAAAATGATCGCGTGGGCGTTGGGGTGAGACCCCGATCGGGCGCTCAACAAGGTGGCGCGGGCTTCAGCCCGCAGCGGGACTTCAGTCCCGCCCTCGCCCGACCGGCGAGCCCGGAAGGGCGACATTTCGTTAGCCCAGGGCGCAAGCCCTGGGATTCCCGCGACGAACCCGCCGCATCTTGCCGGCTGAAGTGCTCGTCGCGGCGTCAGCCGCACCGGGCGCTCCAGCCGGCGTCCCTCCGGATCAAACGCTCGTGACCCTCCTGACCGGCGCTACCGGCTTCCTCGGCAACCACCTGGCCCGCCTCCTGCTTGAAGAGGGACGGGATCTTCGGCTGCTGGTTCGTGAGACCTCCGACCGCCGCCCCTTGGCCGCTTTGCCCCGGATCAACGGATCAACCGTCAACGGATCAACCGTCTTGGGCGACCTCCAGGACCGCGACTCCCTGGACCGGGCAGTCGAGGGCTGCGACCAGCTCTTCCACGTCGCCGCCGACTACCGTCTCTGGTCCCGCGACCCCGGCGAACTCCGCCGTTCCAACGTCGACGGGACCCGCAACATGCTTGAGGCCGCCGCTCAGGCAGGCGTGAAGAGGATCGTCTACACCTCAACGGTGGGCACTCTCTCACTCCCCGGCGACGAATCGACGCCCGCGGGCCCTCAGGACTTGACCGGCCCCTACAAGAAGACCAAGTTCGAAGCCGAGCAGATCGCCCTCGATTTCGCACGCGGCGGCGCTCCCGTCGTCATCGTCAACCCCACCGCGCCCGTCGGCGAGCGCGACTTCAAACCCACCCCCACCGGCAAGATCATCCAGGACTTCCTCGACGACCGGATGCCCGCCTACCTCGACACCGGCCTCAACCTGGTCGACGTCCGCGACGTCGCCCGCGGCCACCTCCTCGCCGCCCAGAAAGGCCGGCCCGGCGAACGCTATCTCCTCGGCGCTCGCAACATGACGCTCCAGGAGATCCTGGAAACCCTCTCCGAGATCACCGGAAAACCCGCCCCCAAGCTGAAGATCCCCTACGCCGCCGCCTACGCTTTCTCTTTGCTTGAAACCGGCCTAGCCGCCGTCACCGGTCGCGAACCCCGCGCCCCGCTCGAGGCCGTGCGCATGGCTCGCAAGAAGATGTACGTTCATAGCGACAAGGCCGAGCGGGAACTCGGCTACCAACCGGGCCCCGTCGAACCCGCCCTAGCCCGAGCCGTCGAATGGTTCCAGAACCCCAGCTACTGATCCTCGCCGCCGAGAAGCGAGAACTAGCGGGCATTCCCGCCGCTCCAGTTGCCGCCCCCGTTGTCCGCTTTCTGGCGGAGGCCACCCTCAACAACCAGCCCACGCTGCTCGCCGCCAACGGGCCAGGCCGCTCCAACGCCGCCGCCGCCCTCACCGCCCTAGCCGACCTCCACCCCCTCTCCGCCGTCGTCTCCGTCGGCTACGTCGGAGCCCTCGACCCCTCCTTCGCCATCGGCGACATCGTCATCCCGTCCGACATCCGCGCCGCCCACTCCAAGGTGGAGTATCCTGTCAGTTTGCAAGTCGTTCCCCCCAACGACGTGCGCTTCCAAACCGGTCGTCTCGTGACCATCGACCGCGTCGCCCAAACCGCCGACGAGAAGCGTACCCTCGCCCGTGACCACGCCGCCTCCGCTGTCGACATGGAGGCCTCCGCCGTCTTTGAGACCGCCCAAGCCCTCGGCCTCCCCGCCGCCGCCGTGCGCGTCGTTTCCGACCGGGCCGAAGTCGACTTCCCTTTCGATTTCAACCGTGCACGCCGCCCGGATGGTACTTTCTCCGGGTGGAAAATCGTACGACAAGCCGGGTGGAAACCCTATGACTGGCGACGGTTGCTTCAATTAAAAAGGGATGCAGACGTCGCATCTCGTTCGCTCACCGCCTTTCTGAGCCAATGCCGCTTCCAGACGCAGTAACGCTTCCCGGCCCCCACGCCGCCGACGTGCCCGCCTCCATGGCGGCCTCCGTCTATCGCGGCGAAAGCTCCTTGCGCCTGGAAGAGGTCCCCGTCCCCCAAATCGGCCCCGGCGAGCTGCTCGTCCGCGTCGAAGCCTGCGGCGTCTGCCACACCGATCTCAAGAAAATCGAGCACGATCTGCTCCCCCCGCCCCGTATCTACGGGCATGAGACCTCCGGCGTCATCGTCCAAGCCGCCCCCGGCGCGCACAGCTTCGCTGAAGGCGACCGCGTCTCCGTCTTCCACCACATCCCCTGCAAGAACTGCTTCTACTGCAGCGCCGGCGACTACGCCCAGTGCGAGGGATACAAGAAGGTCGGCGTGACGGCCGGTTTTGAACCCGCCGGCGGAGGCTTCTCTCAATACGTCCGGGTGATGGACTGGATCGCGGCCAAAGGCGTCGAGAAGATCCCCCAAAACGTCGATTTCGACCGCGCCACCTTCGTCGAACCCGTCAACACCTGCCTCAAAGGCCTTCAGAAACTGGCCGTTCGCCCTGAAGAGACGGTAGTTATCCAAGGTCAAGGCCCCATCGGCCTGCTCTTCACCATGCTGCTCCGCCGCCACGGCGTCGAGCGCGTCTACGTCACCGATCCCCTCCCCTTCCGGCGGGAGAAAGCCCTCGAACTCGGTGCCGTGGAAGCCTGGGACCCCCTTTCCGGCGACCTCCGCGAGCGCCTCGACGCCCTCACCGAGGGTCGCGGCGCCGACGCCGTCATCGTCGCCGCATCCGCCCCCGGAATCGTCGAGCAGGCCGCCGAAATCACTCGTCCCGGCGCCCGCATCATGCTTTTTGCTCAAACCTCGCCCACGGAAGTTTTCCAATTGGATGGCGCTCAGGTGGGTAAAGGGGAGAGAATGGTATTTGGGTCCTACAGCGCCTCGGTGGATTTGCAGCGCGAATCCGCCGATACGGTATGGGATCCGGCGTTCCGCGTCGACCAGCTCGTCTCGGATCGCTTGCCCTTGCGGGAGCTGGAGCGGGGAATCGAGATTGCGCGCCGACCGGAAAGCGGTTCGCTGAAAGTCGTCGTGCATCCGCCGAAGGAACAGACATCGTGAGCAGTCAAATGACAGCCGCCGTCCTCTACGGCCAAGAAGACCTTCGCGTTGAAGAAGTCGCCGTACCGGAAGTCGGTCCGGGCGACATCCTCGTCAAGGTTCAGACTGCGCTCACCTGCGGCACCGACCTCAAGGTTTTCCGCCGCGGCCACCACGCCCGCATGATCCAGCCGCCCGCTCTGTTCGGACACGAACTCGCCGGCGACGTCGTCAAGGTCGGCGAGAACGTCACAAATTTCAAAGAAGGCGATCGCGTCGTAGCCGCCAACTCGGCCCCCTGCGGCGATTGCTTCTACTGCCGCAAAGGCAAGCAGAACCTCTGCGAGGACCTACTGTTCAACAACGGCGCCTACGCCCAATACATGCGCATCCCGGAGCGCATCGTCGAGAAGAACTGCTATCACATCCCCGCCGGCGTCCGGTATCGCGAAGCGGCCATGATCGAGCCGCTGGCCTGCGTCCTGCACGGCATTGAAGAGACCGGCATCCAAGAAGGCGACACGGTCACCGTGATCGGTCTCGGTCCCATCGGCCTGATGTTCGTCCGCCTGGCGACCCTGGCCGGAGCAAGAGTCGTCGCCGTCGGCCGCCGCGCCATGCAGCTTGAACGAGCCATGCGCATGGGCGCGAAAGAACTCATTACCTCCCGCCCCGGCTCGGAGCCGGTCGAGGAAGTGAAGGCCGCCACGGAAGGCGGACGCGGCTCGGATGTCGTGATTGAAGCCGTCGGCTCCCCCCACGCCTGGCGCGGTGCGGTCCAGATGGTCCGCCCCGGCGGTGCAGTCAACTTCTTCGGCGGCTGCCCCAAAGAGACCCAAGTCTGTCTAGACACCCAGCTCCTGCACTACGCGGAACTGACGCTCAAGGCCAGCTTCCACCACACCCCCCGCCTGATGCGCAAAGCCCTAGGCATCGTCGAACGCGCCGAGATCAACATCGAAGATTTCGTGATTAACCAGGCCCCGTTGCAGGACCTCTTGAGCGTCTTCAAACACATGATGAGCCACAACGGCCACCTCAAGACCGCCATCCTCCCAAACGAGTGAGGTGAGTAGGGACGATTGGCGAGGTTGCCGCTAAACGGAGCTGAGGCTCCCTAGACGGTAGGTCCAACCGACGAGTGACGTACCGAGGGACGCGTCTGCGACAGTGTCAGCGGGACATTCCGCCAAAGGTGCTTGGTCGGGCGGGCGGCGTGACAGGCCCGCCGACACGGGGATGCCCCCGCTCCCCTATCTGAACATGGACCAGTCCATCTGATGGATTACGAACTCTTGATTATGAGTCAGGTCGAGTCTGTCGTAGAACAGCGGATGGAAAACGAGCTCGTCTTCACCGACAAACGGGTGCTTGCTCCTCGAATTGTATGAAAAGCTATATGCAACGTGTACTTTGTTTTGCTTGATCGTCCCATTCACGCCCTTCATTTTTCTCGCTCGTGATTTGCGAACGCCAACGACACCCATATCGAAAAGCCGAACCATCGTATCCTCAATCGACGCACCATTGGCATACGGAAACTCCCGGACGTACGACTTGAGTTGCTCGTAGCTAATCGCAGTTGGCAGATTGGGGATACTCTCAAGCTTGTTCAACAGAGCCTCAAGTTTCGGGAAAGACTTCTGGTACTCCGGGATAAATCCGGTGTTGACAATCTCGCGGGATGTCTCGGAAATGACGCGATGGAACAGTTCGTCGTCCGCTGGCGAGCCGGACTCTTTCATTTCAGAAATGATTGCCGAAATGTAGCGCTGTAGATCGCGAGGTCGCCAGTGAGAGTGTCGAGCTAGAAAGAGGAACGAATCCTCACGCACGTCTGCCAAGACACGATTGTGGATCGTCTTTGGGAAAATCTTGTACCAGACTTCTTCAGACTCCTCTCCCGTGATACCCAGAGCCCAGGCTATTCTGGTATTGGCAAAATCCCAGAGTTCGCGCGGTCTCCAGTCAATGTATGTGACATGCTCTGTCTCAATCTGGGCGCGCTCTCTCAACTGAAGATCATGAAATCGGTCAGATGGAACCGTGACCAATAGGTCGATGTGCTTGAACGACGGAAGGCTTCGAATGTCCCTAACCGCCAGTATCATGCCCTCTAGGAGATACGACATGAACGTTAGCTCTTGCGGGTCCTCTATATTTTGGACGAAGTGATCATAATAGTCGTCAAACTTGTCCACGGTGATCAGGATACGTAAGTCATTTCGCTCGAGAATCTTGTTGACGGTCTCAAGTATCTCCTTCGAGTCCAGTTCGCCTGGGCGTCGCCTCGAAAGTAGAGCGTTCACGCGCGTAGTTAATGTGGCCAGGAGATGTGCTACGTTTGGGAAGTCCTCCTCAAGGACAGCCTCAATAACTTCTTGTACTTGCTCGAAAAAGAAAACTAGCGGGCCCTCCAATGCGGGAAGATCAGACGGCGAGCGAACATCCGCGATTCGCTTAGCACGGTTCTGATAGTCCTCAAGCTCTGCTCGCTCCTCATCTGTCAAGTCGTCGAGTGCCCTTAGTTTGGAAATGAACAGGAGAGCCGCGTAGCACCGTAGTGTGCTACTCCAAGCGAACGTGGATATTCGTAGTGGGTCGATAATCGCAGGAAGATCGCCGCTGGTTCGCTTTGCGAGTTTCTGGACTAGCTTTTGAGATCCAAGATAGAAGTACTCATAGAGAATCCGAAACGGAAAGTCGTCCGCAAGGATCGGACCTTCGACGAAGTAGTGATCTGGCGTTCTTATCTTGTGGCCAGAGATCAGAGCCGTCTTGCCCGCTCCTTTTCTCCCGACGAAGATGCACCTTCCAGTTTCCTGAGCAGCCCGATACACGTCTGTTTCGACAAAGACGTTTTTCCACCATTCCGAGCGAAGTTCTTTTTCGTTCTTGATGTGTATAAATACTTCTCGGAGCCGGTCAAGTTCTAGGGGAGTTGGAAGGTACGTCATCGGTCTTCGGGTCTTTGGCTGCCCGATAGTTGCAGCGGAGCGCGTTGGAGGGGCGGAGTTGTGTCAACAACAGAGATCGTGACGAATACTGCCATCCTGATGGTTGCGTTGTCAAGCACAAGGGCCCGAGAGGGACAGCCTTGAACGCACCTATGGCATGCACCCCTAAGCTGAGACAACGGAAAACCGAGACACTGACCGTTCGCTGAAACATTCTTGCCGGCTCCCAGTGGGGCGCCGCACACTCTGAAGCAACCGGAGAAGCGGAGGCGGGCTCTGCTGGAGAGCAACCCGCCGAGGAATATCCGGGCCGGAAACTCATCGAGACGGTAAGCGCTCGGGGCGGGACAATTTCGCGGCCCGAGAAGGACAGGCCCGAGAGGCCAAGAGTGACAGCCTTCGATGCACTTAACTAGTATTTACATCAACCACTTACAAATATCCCGATACAAGCGATTCCAGCCGCAGCCGGAACGCGATCAGGAGCTTCCCAGTCTCGGACTCATCCGCTGATGGAGAACGCGAACAACCGTCACCTCGGATTCCCCAACCGTGTAGTACGCCACGTGCCGATTGATCCGTAGCGAACGATAGCCCTCCCGAATGAAGTCGCACCGCGCGCCCAATTCCGGGTATCTGCGGAGCTTCTCGATCCCGGCGCCAAGTTCGTCCAGATAGCGGTCAGCCTGCTCCTCGCTCCACCGCTCGAACGTATAGAGCCAGATCTCCACCAGATCAAGCTCGGCCTGAGCTTGCTTGCGAATGCTACGCATCGGCGGCCGCGAGACCAGCCTTGCGGCGGGCTTCCGACCGTATCGCGCCGATGTCCAGCGGCCCCGCATCGCCGCTTTCCTCGCCCGCGATCAACGCCCGCCGAACAGCCTGTACCTGCTGCTCATGCTCTTCCAACAACCGCAAGCTCGCGCGCACAACCTCGCTGGCCGAGCCGTAGCGGCCCTGACGCACCTGCTCGCTGATAAATCCCTCAAAATGCTCGCCCAAAGAGACGCTCGTGTTTTTCGCCATGGTCGTTGTTCAATCGCATAATACCTACAAATACCCAAACTTGGTAGTTCGAAGAACGCCTAGATCCACTTCTCAATCCAATCGAACGCACTCTCTTGCATGGGAATCGTGAACGAATGCGGCACATCTTAGAACTCCCCTTTGAACCGCTCTGGAATCCCCGCCTTCGCGAAAATCCTCTCCAGCCGCTCAACTGATCCCCGCATGCCCTCCATCGGATAAGACCGGTGACGGGCGCAAGGTGACGCGCGCAAGGTGACCGCGCGAGGTGACGGCCTTCG
>Ga0070726_10000300_pt1 | contig 69982 bp, 63 predicted proteins | sample tdAd471_FD_67275 | JGI IMG/M metagenome (GOLD analysis project Ga0070726, IMG submission 67275) | Marine sediment microbial communities from the Atlantic coast under amendment with organic carbon and nitrate - tdAd47.1 | ecosystem: Environmental > Aquatic > Marine > Coastal > Sediment | place...
TGAGGCTGACCGCATGATCGTCGACAGCCGCGGCGGGCAGGGCCGGGAGCACCATGCAGGTGAGCAGCGCGATCGGGACGGCGAACAGGATCAGGACGATGACGGTCAGGGTGACCTGCCCGGCGGCCGATTCGAGGATACCCGCTGTGCCCGCAACGGTGCCGATGGCCGGGACGAAGGTCGCCGTCACGATGAGGCCGAGGCCCATGATCGCGATGACCACCACACCCTGCCCGATATAGCGCCAGTGCCGGGCCCGCCAGGCCAGCCAGGCCAGCGGACCGGTTCGTTCGGTGGCGCCCAGGACCAGCCGGTGGAGCTCGACGGCATAGAGGAGCAGCGCCGCCGCCATGATCAGGTAGGCGAGGATGAACGGGGCGTTGAGCAGCGTGTAGGCGATGCCCGGATAATCGCTGCCGATCCCGAGATTCCAGCCCGCCAGCCAGCCGCTCGCGACGGCGATGGACAGGACGAGCCAGATCGCCAGGGGCAGGATGGCCAGCTGGAACCATGCGGTAAACCGGCCGATCAGGAACCGGTAGGCCTCGGCGATAGTCGCGCGGACGGGCAGCTTGTAGGTCACGTCGCCACTCCCGTCAGACGGTGAAGTTCGTGGTCGGCGGCGGGGCAAGCTGGCGGAACGCCTCGGCCAGCGCGGTCACCTGGGATGCGATGGCGACGAACATGATCGCCTGCTGCACCAGCAGGACGACAAACAGGAAGGACAGGGACGGGCCGGTGAGCGAGTCCGCCAGCCCGGCGAGGAGCTGGGCAATGATCACCAGCGCGAACAGCGCCGGCAGCAGCGAGAACAGGTAGATGCCGAGCATGTACCAGCTTTTGCCGCGGGTGACGGTCCCGGCGTCGCGAAATCCGAAGGTCCGGTCGACGGCGACGGCCGGCAGGACCAGCAGCAACCGCGAGGTGATCAGGAGTGTGCCGACAACGATCGCCGCGCGCCCGAACAGCCCGAGGACCGGGTTGACCGAGGTCAGGAGGTTGATCGGCACGGTGATCAGGAATCCAAGCAGCAGCACCAGCCCGACGAGCATGAAAAACCGCGAGATGAACCGCCACTGGCGCGGGCCCCAGCGCATGGCCGTGCCGATGGTCGTGCCCTCGGGTCCGATCAGGTAGCGCCGGAACCAGGCAACCGCGAACATCACATAGGCGACAAAGGACGCCACGCCGTTGGCAACAGTCGCCGCCCCCTCGACGGACAACATGTTGCCGAGATTGATGACGATCTGCGGATCGCCGGGTGCTGCGGGTGCGGGGGGCGGCGGTGGCTCGAAATGAAGCTGCCAGTCACCCGTCGCCCACAGGCCGGCGATCTGGACGAAGGAGACCAGCAGCACCGGAAGGAACGCATAGGCGAACAGGTCCCGGCGTTCATTCCAAAGGAACCGGTAGGCGGTGCCGAGGGTGGCAAACAATGTAAGCGGCATCAGCCCTGGTCCTTGTTCGGGTGCGGGTTGGCGGCATCCCCGCTCGGTTGTTCGAATGTCTGGAGTGCGTCCGCCAGCCGCGCGTCCGCGCTTCCGGGACGCAACGGCTTGGGCTGGCTCGCATCGGGGGCCCAGCCGGTCAGAAAGAAGAGTTCAAAGGTGGCGGGGATCCGATCATCGGGCCCGGCGAAACGCTCGGCATAGATTTCCGCCGTCCGGAACAGCGTATCGCGCCGGGTCGGCGTGCGGCGGCGGTCGAGGCGGATGTTTGTCTCCCCCATGCCGCGCAGGTCGCGCATCAGTTTCAGCGGATGCTCGTAGGTCACGCGAATGGGGTCGAGGTCGGCAACCGGCAGCGCAAATCCGGCGCGCTGCAAAAGGGCGGCCGCGTCCGCCAGCTCCGCGAACGGCGCGACCCGGGGGCTGGCGCCGCCCTCGAGCTCGGCCTCGGCTGCAAGCCAGGCCGTGCGCAGTTCATGCAGGGTCTCCCCGCCAAGGAGCGCCCCGAGAAACAGTCCGTCGGGCTTCAGCGCATTCTGTATTTGCGCCAGCGCGCCGGGCACGTCGTTCACCGCGTGGAGGGTGCCCGCGCTGACCACCAGATCGAAGCTGTGTGCGGCAAAGGGCAACGCCTCTTCGTCCGCCACGACGGTGGGGTTCCCATGGGTTTGTCGGCCATCAAGGGCCAGGTCGAAGGAGATCTCGCTGTGGATCAGCTGGCCGATCTTGCCCGGGGCGAGACGTTGTGCGGCATCGGCAAAGAGCCCGGTGCGGCCGCCCCAGTCGAGGGCGAAGTCGAAGTTGCGGCGCACGTCGGCGGTGCGTTCGGCGAGGCGCTCGGCGATTTCGCGGAACAGGAAGTCATGGGCGGCGAAATCCGGTGCGACCCGCGATCGGCGCTGGCGCAGGAGTGTCCGATCGAAGATGTCCACGGGTCCGGTCATGAATTCTATATGGCATGGCCCCGGCTCCGGGCAAAGCGCGGGTGGTGCGATTGCGCGCAAGCGTGAACATGAAAGCGAGCATTCTTGGCGAAAGGGCGGCAATTGACTCCGGTCCTGCATTTCCGGCCTGATTGACCGTCATGCCGGAGCATCTGGACCATCTCGATGATCACGGGGATCATCTTCGGCACCGCGCGGTGGCCGTTCTCAACCCGGCACTGCAGGCTGCACGCGTCGCGCTCGATGTGCTTCTGCCGCCGCAATGCCTGGCTTGCGATGTGCTGGTCTCTGAGACCGGGACCCTGTGCCATGCCTGCTGGGACGGCGCCGTGTTCGTGTCCGCCCCGCTCTGCGCGGCCTGCGGCACGCCGTTCGAGTTCGATCATGGGCCGGACGCATTGTGTGGCGCTTGCGTGCGCGACCGGCCGCGGATCGACCGGGCGCGTGCGGTGTTTGTCTACAACGATGTCAGCCGCAATCTGGCGATCGGATTGAAGTATCGCGATCGCACCCATGCGGCGCCGGCTCTGGGGGCCTGGCTGGCGCGGGCAGGCCGCGAACTCCTCGGGGACGCAGACCTGATTGCCCCGGTGCCCCTGCATCGCACGCGCCTGTGGCGTCGGCGTTTCAACCAGTCCGGACTATTGGCCCAGGCGGTGGCGAAGAACATGGCGCGTGGGCGAACCGAGAGCGTTGCATGCGAGCCGGGGCTGCATCTCGATCTTCTGACGCGCAACCGTGCCACGCCGAGCCAGGGTGGGCTCAACGCCGCCGCGCGAAGGCGCAATGTTCGCGGTGCTTTTTCCGTCCGTCCCCGCCATCGACCCGCGGTCGCCGACGCCCGGATATTGCTGATCGACGATGTGTTCACAACCGGCGCGACACTCGGGGCCTGCGCGGCAGTTCTTCTCGATTCCGGTGCCGCCGCCGTGGATGCGCTGGTGCTTGCGCGGGTCGAGCGTCCCGGATAGCCGCCACATGCGATGACATCGTTGTGAACCCCAGTTGCTTGCCGCCACTGGTCAAGCGGGCTCAGGTTCCCTAGATAATGGGCGTAAAGCTGAACAGGAACGGACACTATGGCGAAGATCGAAATCTACACGGGTATGATGTGTGGCTATTGCTCCGCGGCAAAACGCCTGCTCAAGAAAAAGGGTGTCGATTTTGAGGAAACCGATGTCAGCTTCTCCAGCGGCAAGCGCAACGAGATGATGGCGCGCGCGAACGGCCGTCACTCGGTGCCGCAAATCTTCATCGACGACGCGCATATCGGCGGTTGCGACGACCTCTATGCGCTCGAATCCGCCGGCAAGCTCGACGCCATGCTCGGGATTTCCTGACCCGATTCTGCGGTCAGTCCTCTCCCGAACCCCTTACTGCACAGATACGCTGGATGACGGACGGGCGCGGTTCGCTAACCTCGCCCTGTTCGAATGCGCGCACTTCGAGTTTCCCCGCGACCGCGTCCTCGAGCTCATTGGGTGCCAGCAGGAAGTCGGGGTTCGACGGCTTTCCGAACCGCTCGTTTCCCGACGCAAACGTCTCGTAGAGAAACATGCCACCCGGCGCGACGGCGTCGATCAACGCCGGCAGAAGCGGGCGCCAAAGATAGTTGGTCACCACCACCGATCCATATGCCGCCGCCGCGGGGCGCCAGGGGTCGGCGTCCCGCTCGAGGTCGGTCTCGATGATCGTCAGGCGGGGATTCGCCGCGATCGCGCCCAGCCGCGACGTGTCCCGGTCCACCGCCGTGACGTCGTGACCCAGGCCCAGGAACAGCTTCGTGTGCCGCCCCGAACCGCATGCGACATCGAGCACGGGGCCCGCAGCCTGTGCGGAAAATCGGGCAATCCAGGTGGACGGTGGGCTGTCGGAGGTCATTGCGGGGCTCGATAGAGGCTTGTATTTTCTCTGAAATAGCACCAATTCTTTGGCGTTTCGCGTAATTTGGGTCGGCCTCCGCCGATATGCTGCATCAGGAACGGTTCGGGATGATTAGCTTCAATCTGATCTGCCAAAACGACCACGAGTTCGAGGGTTGGTTCCGGAACTCGGCTGACTTTGAGCGTCAGGCAAAGAAGCAGCTGGTCGCATGCCCGGAATGCGGCGACGCGCAGATCGAGAAATCGTTGATGGCGCCGGTTGTGGGCGCGAAGGACACGGTCCGGGCCAGTCGCACCGAGAAGGCTGAGCAGGCCCGAAAGGTGCGCAAGATGCTCGGTGAGGTGCGCGACTATGTCGAAAAGAATTTCGACGATGTCGGCGATGATTTCACGGACGAAGCGCGGAAGATCTACTATGGCGAATCCGACGAGCGCCCGATTTACGGCAACGCGACGGATGAGGATGCCCAAGAGCTGGCCGAAGAAGGTGTTCCCGTCGGCAAGCTGCCCTGGGTGAAGCGCGCCGACAATTAGATCGTGCTTGGATGAGTGCGCCGCCCTAAGCGTGCCGGCAACCCACCCCCATATAGTTCACATCCATGTCGGAGCGGTTGCGTGACCAACTGCCCGTGAGCGGGTTGAACACCACGCCCGTCAGTTCGAGCATCTCGATTCCGCCCGCTTCCAGTCCGCTGACCAACTCCGACGGTTTGACGAATTTCCGCCAGTTGTGGGTGCCGCGCGGCAGCCAGCGCATGACGTATTCGGCGCCGACGATCGCCAGGGCAAACGCCTTGGGTGTCCGGTTCAGGGTCGCCGCGAAGGTGAGCCCGCCGGGTGCGACCAGCCGGGCGCAGTCGCCGAGAAATGCCGCGGGATCGGCCACATGCTCGACGACCTCCATGCTCAGTACGATATCGAAGCTCTCGCCGGCGGCGAGCAGCGCTTCGGCGGTTTCGGCCCGATAGTCGATGTCCAGGCCGGACGCCGCCGCGTGGAGCGACGCGATCTCGATATTCTGGGCGACGGCGTCGATGCCGGTCACCTTCGCCCCCAGCCGTGCCATCGGCTCACACAGGAGCCCGCCGCCGCAGCCCACATCGACGAGGCTGAGCCCCTCGAGCGGGCGGGTCGAATGCCTGTCGCGGCCGAAATGTTCGCACACCCGGTCGCGGATGTATTCCAGACGCACCGGGTTGAACCGGTGCAGCGGCTTGAACTTGCCCGCCGGGTCCCACCATTCGTCGGCCATGCGCCGGAATTTCTCCAATTCCGCCGGATCGCGGGAATCGGGTGCGATGGTCTGCTTGGTCATCTGAGCGTTGCTTCCGTCATGTTCTCGTTTTCAATCCGGCTCGCGGCGCTTGCAAGCCGGGTTTGGGCTGAGTATGGATACGCCGCCTTTGCATCACAAGCTGGCGCCGCAGGCGCCGAACGCGGCGACGCCGCATGTTCTGCGCGCCTATATGTGTGCTCGTGACAGGCGTAATGGAAGAGACCATGGCACGTATTGTTGCAAAATTCGGCGGGACATCCGTCGCTGATCTGGATCGAATCCGCGCCGTTGCGGAGCGGGTGAAGCGTGAGCATGACGCGGGGCACCAGGTAGCCGTCGTGGTTTCGGCCATGGCCGGGGTCACGAATGACCTGGTCGAGCTGACCCGCGAGGCCCATGCCCTGCACGATGCGCGCGAGTATGACGTCGTGGTGTCGACCGGTGAACAGGTCACCGCGGGCCTCCTCGCCATCTGCCTGCAGGAGCAGGGTGTTCCGGCGCGATCCTGGCTCGGCTGGCAGATCCCGATCCGCACTTCGGATGCGCATGCGCGCGCGCGTATCGAGGGGATCGAGATCGAGGAAATGGAGCGCCGCTTCTCCGACGGGCAGGTCTGCGTGCTCGCCGGATTCCAGGGCATTGGCCCGGACAACCGGATCACCACGCTGGGGCGCGGCGGGTCGGACACGACGGCGGTGGCGCTGGCGGCGGCGCTCAAGGCGGACCGCTGTGACATCTATACCGACGTGGACGGGGTCTATACTTCCGACCCGCGGATCGTGACGCGTGCCCGCAAGCTGAGTAAAATCACCTATGAGGAGATGCTCGAAATGGCATCCCTCGGTGCAAAGGTCCTGCAGACCCGCTCGGTTGAGCTGGCGATGAACCACAGGGTTCCGGTTCAAGTTCTCTCATCATTCGACGAAGCCGTCGGCAGCGAGCGACCGGGAACCCTGGTCGTGGACGAGGAAGATATCGTGGAGCATGAAATTGTAAGCGGCGTTACCTACAGCCGCGATGAAGCCAAGATTACCCTGGTCCAGGTCTCTGACCGGCCGGGGGTGGCGGCCGCCATTTTCGGGCCGCTTGCCGACGCGAACGTCAATGTGGACATGATCGTGCAGAACGTCTCGGAAGACGGCGCGAGCACCGACATGACGTTCACGGTGACCCGCGGGGATCTCGACCGCGCCATCGAAATACTCAACGCCCGCAAGGATGAGCTTGGTTTCACAACGCTGGTGCCGGATGCCAACGTGGTAAAGGTATCGGTCGTCGGCGTCGGGATGCGCAGCCATGCCGGTGTCGCCCAACGGATGTTCTCGGCGCTCGCCGAACGCGGGATTAACATTCAGGTTATCTCCACATCGGAGATCAAAATCAGCGTCCTGATCGCCGAGGAGTTCACGGAACTCGCTCTGCGCGCGCTGCACACCGCCTACGGGCTCGACGCCGCATAGAGATCGACATGTTTTCCAGCTTCGTCCAATCCGAGCACGGTCGAAGCCGCGCCTCGGCGACGGCGGGGCAGGCGGTGCGGCTATGAAGCCGCCGGTTACGCCCGGCGGAAAACCCGCGAATGCATCGACAGTTTCCGGAGGTTGGGCGGGTTCGCGCCGCCTGTTGCGCCAGTTGCGCGACATCATGGCCGGGCCCGACGCGGTCCAGGCGCGGCTCGACCAGATCGCCACCCTGATCGCCCGCGAACTCGTCGCCGAAGTGTGCTCGATCTATGTGCGCCGTGCCGGCGAAGTGCTCGAGTTGTTTGCCACCGAGGGCCTGCGTCCCGACGCCGTGCGCAACACCCGCCTGATGGTCGGTGAAGGCCTGGTGGGTTTCGTCGCGGCGCAGGCGATGCCCGTCGCACTTGCCGATGCCCAGTCCCATCCGCTGTTTGCCTACCGGCCGGAAACCGGCGAGGAGCTCTATTCCTCGCTGATGGGCGTGCCGGTGCTGCGGGGCGGACGCGTGCTTGGTGTCCTGGTCGTCCAGAACAGAACCCAGCGCACCTACACCGAAGAAGAGGTGGAAACGCTTGAGACCACGGCGATGGTTCTTGCGGAACTGATCACCGGCAACGACATCCTGGACCTCGATGAGGCGCGTTACGACGCCGTCGCCGATGCCTTGCCCCAGCGTATCGAGGGTCTGGCGCTGAGCCCGGGCCTGACGATCGGGACCGCCGTGGTGCAACACCCGCGGATCACCATCGAGCGGATGCTCAGCGATGATCCCGTGGTCGAGGAGCAGCGCGTCCGCGACGCGCTCGCCGGCATGCATGGACAACTGGATGCGGCGCTGGATCGGCCGGAGTTTTCCGGGACGGGTGAGCATCGTGATGTACTGGAAACCTTTCGCATGTTCGCCGAGGACCGGGGATGGCTGCGGCGGATCGATGAAGCGATCCGGTCGGGCCTTTCGGCCGAGGCGGCCGTGCAGCGCGTTCAGGACGAAACGCGGGTTCGTATGGGGCAGGTCAAGGACAGCTTCCTGCGCGAGCGCTTACTCGATTTCGAAGAGTTGACTGACCGGTTGCTGCGTCAGCTCGTCGATGGCGGCCTGGATGTGGGCTTTCAACTGCCGACGGACGCGGTGCTGGTCGCACGCACGCTGGGGCCTGCCGAGCTGCTGAACTATGAGCCGGAAAACCTGAAGGCGGTGATCCTGGAGGAGGGCTCGGCCAACGCCCATGCCACGATCGTCGCACGCGCCCTGGGGGTGCCGCTTGTCGGGCGCCTCGAGGGTTTGCTCTCGCGAATTGAAACGGGCGATGCGGTTCTCGTCGATGGCGAGAACGGGGTGGCCTATCTGCGGCCGGGTGAAGAGGTGCGGGCGAATTTCGAGATGGCGGTGGTCGCCCGAAGCGCACGCCTGCAATCTTATCGCGGGCTCCGCGACCTGGCGGCGGAGACCCGCGATGGGGTGCCTGTGTCGCTGTTGCTGAATGCCGGGCTGCTGGCCGACATGAACCATCTGGAGGAGACCGGTGCCGAGGGGGTGGGGCTCTATCGCACGGAAATTCCGTTCATGATGCGCGCGACCTATCCGGACGTCGCGGCGCAGACCGAGTTCTATGCCCGGGTGCTGGATGAGGCGAAGGGCCGGCCCGTCACCTTTCGGACACTCGATATCGGGGGTGACAAGGCATTGCCTTATTTGCACAACGCCACCGAGGAAAACCCCGCGATGGGCTGGCGGGCGACCCGCATTGCACTCGACCGGCCGGCGATGCTGCGGCACCAGTTGCGCGCCTTGATCGTCGCGAGCGCCGGTCGCGACCTCGACGTTATGTTTCCGATGATTGCGCAGGTCTCGGAGTTTGAGGCCGCCAGGCGGCTACTTGATATCGAGCTTGCGCGCGCGACGCAACGGGGCGAGCCGCTGCCCGCAACAATCCGATGCGGGGTCATGCTCGAAGTGCCCGCGCTTGCGATGCAATTCGAAAACCTGCTGCCGCGCATCGATTTTCTGTCCGTGGGCAGCAACGATCTTGTGCAATTTCTGTTTGCCTCGGATCGTGGAAATCCGAGGATGGAAGGCCGGTACGACACCCTTTCGCCGGCGGTGTTGAACTTTCTCAAGCAGATTGCTCGGCACTGCGACACACACGCGGTTGATCTGACGGTGTGCGGGGAAATGGCGGGTGATCCTGTCGCGGCGATGGCGCTGATCGGGATCGGCTACCGGCGGCTTTCCATGTCACCGGCAAACATCGGGCCGGTGAAGGCCATGATTCGTTCGATGACCGTGGACGGATTGGTGGACTACCTTGAGGGCCTGTTGCACGGACCATACCCAAGTATTCGTTCGCATCTGCGCGGCTTCGCACGAGATCACGGAGTTGAAGTCTAAATCATTGCGGCTGGGACTCGCATTTGATACTAAGTCGAAGTGCAGACGTGAATTGCGTTTGATTATGGTGACTTAGGTTGCAGTTCGCGATTTATAGACTTGAACCTGGCATCTGACAGGAACTGGTTTTTGCGGCTGGCGGAATACACCGAACGTCGATGGCTGGGGACTCGATGGTACGTTTGAACCCACGATCGTTTCGCGTCCTGAATCAGGATGGCGCGTCGAACATGATGCACCCGGTCGAGGGCGCGGATCATGTCGGGGCGTTCCTGCGTGAGGCCCGCGAATCAACCGGTCGAACGGTCGTTGATGTCGCGCAGAATCTGCGTATTCGCCGGGTCTACCTTGAAGCCATCGAAGACGGCCGGTACGACGAATTGCCGGGCGCAACCTATGCCGTCGGGTTCGTACGCTCTTACGCGGCCTACCTGCGGCTCGATGCGCCCACGCTGGTGGCCCGCTTCAAGGAAGAGGCGAGCGGTATTCAGTCACCGCAGGAACTCGAATTTCCCACACCGGTGCCAGAGGGGCGTTTCCCCGGCGGCTTGCTGGTCACGGTTTGTCTGCTCCTCGGTGCGGCGGCATTCGGCGGCTGGTACTGGTACCAGAACCAGAACAGTATTGAGGTCACGCGGGTGCCTGCACCACCCGGTGATGCTGAGGTCACAGCCGAAGCAAGTGCGCCGCCGGATGCGACGGCCACGGCGAAGGCGACCGCTGCAACGACGGCGCCTGCGGCCCTATCCGCACCCGCAACGGGAACGGTCGCGCCGGAACCCGCCGCTGCGGATAATGCTGCACCCGTGACCACGGCGGCGGCCCCGACAATCTCGGGGCCCGATGATTCCGGACCGGTCACGAATGAGCCCGAGGTTCCGCTGGTCCCGCCGTCCTATCTGCAGCCGCAGGTGGATCCGCTTGCATCGATGGCTGATGTGCCGTCTCGCGACGAAACATCTGCGGATGCGCCGACGGTGGCCGCTGACACGCCGCGTGAAACTGCGGCGGTTGCCGAAACACCGGCTCCCGACGTGATGCGCGAACCGACCGCCGGGGAGCAGACGCCCGTCGAGACGACACCCGTCGAGACGACACCCGTCGAGACGACACCGGTCGAGACGGTAGCGGCCGAGACGGTAGCGGCCGAGACGGCGGCGACCGATACTTCTGCGGGCGCTGCCCCTGCGGATGAACCCGCAACGGTCACGGCGCCGGTCACGGACGTAGCGACCGTCAGTCCGGCTCCCGCACCGGCCGAATTCTCCTCCGAGCCAGCCATTATTGCGCTCCCTGAAACCGTCGAAACGGATGCGCCATCGAGCGCGGCCGCGTCGGACAGGGAGGGGCGCACCTTCGGTGCGAGAAACGCGGCCGCCCGGATCATCCTGCGGGCGCAGGAAAACACCTGGGTCCAGGTCCGCGACGAGGAAGAGAATGTCGTGCTGACCCAGATGCTGCAGGCGGGTGACCGGTATCTCGTGCCCAACCGCGACGGGTTGCGGTTGATGACGGGCAATGCGGGTGGTCTCGACATAGTCGTCGATGGTGACTCTGTTCCGGCGATCGGTGAACGCGGTGAAAGCCGGCGTGATGTCCGCCTGGACCCCAATCTCCTCAAGACCGGGACCGCGGTCGTCCGATAGCTTCCGCGGCGCTTGCGCGCGGTTGATATTTGACCCGACGGCGCGCATGTTACGGCAGATTTCCACGGTCATTTTGTAGTGTCGAATCCGAAGGTTGATACGAGTATGAGCGTTCGCCCCTATCGCGACATCGAACGGCGAAAAAGCCGTCAAATCATGGTCGGCGACGTCCCTGTGGGCGGCGATGCGCCGATTACTGTGCAGTCGATGACGAACACCCGGACCACGGATGTGGCGGGCACGATCGATCAGATTCGCGCCCTCGAAGTGGCCGGCGCGGATATCGTGCGGGTGTCGTGTCCCGATGAGGAAAGCACAGCAGCGCTGCGCCAGATCATCCCCGAAGTCACGGTCCCGATTGTCGCGGACATCCATTTTCACTATCGCCGGGCCATCGAGGCGGCCGAAGCGGGCGCCGCCTGCCTGCGATTGAATCCGGGCAATATCGGCTCGCGTGAGCGCGTGCAGGAAGTTGTCCGGGCGGCGCGCGACAACAATTGCTCCATGCGCATCGGGGTCAATGGCGGCAGTCTTGAGAAGGAATTGCTCGAAAAGTATGGCGAGCCCTGTCCCGAGGCGCTGATCGAAAGCGCGTTGAATTCCGTCCGCATGCTCGAAGACGAGGATTTCCGCGAGTTCAAGATTTCGGTGAAGGCGTCGGATGTCTTCCTCGCCGTCGCGGCCTATATGGGGCTCGCCGAGGCCTGCGACTATCCGCTGCATATCGGCATCACCGAGGCGGGTGGATTGCGGTCGGGCACGGTCAAATCCTCGGTCGGGCTCGGCATGCTGCTCTGGTCGGGGATCGGCGACACGCTGCGTGTGTCCCTGTCGGCCGACCCGGTTGAAGAGGTCAAGGTCGGGTTCGATCTGCTCAAGTCCCTGGGGCTCCGCCACCGGGGCGTGAACGTAATCTCCTGCCCGTCCTGCGCGCGCCAGCAATATGACGTGATCGAGACGGTGCGGGTTCTGGAAGAACGTCTGTCGCACATCACCACCCCGATGACGGTGTCGGTGATCGGGTGCGTGGTGAACGGCCCCGGCGAGGCGACGATGACGGATATCGGTTTTACCGGCGGCGGCCGCGGCACCCACCAGGTGTATATCGGCGGCCAGCCTCATCACCGCCTGCAGGACGAGGATATCGTCGATCATCTGGTCGGCCTCGTGGAGGCCAAGGCCGCCGAGATCGATGCCGCCGCTTCGGATGAGGCCGACAGCCTGTCGTCCGCGGCCGAATAGCCCGTTACGCATCGAGAATAATCATGGCCAAACTCCAGCCAGTGCGCGGCACCCATGACCTGCTTGGTGATGAGGCGCGCGCGCATCTCGCCATCGTCGAGGCCGCGCGCGAGATCGCGGGCCGATATGGCTACGGCCCGATGTCGACGCCGATCTTCGAGTTCACCGATGTATTTCAGCGCACGCTCGGCGACACGTCCGACATCGTCACCAAGGAGATGTACACCTTCGAGGACAAGGGCGGCGACAGCCTGACTCTGCGCCCCGAAGGCACGGCGGGGATCGCCCGGGCGGTCATCTCGGGGGGGCTGCGTGACAAGTTGCCGTTGAAATGCTTCTACACCGGCCCGATGTTCCGCCATGAGCGCCCGCAGAAGGGCCGCTTGCGGCAGTTCCATCAGATCGGCGTTGAGTTGATCGGGGTGGCCGAGCCGGCCGGGGACGTCGAGGCGATCGCACTGGGCGCCGATATTCTGGACGCGCTCGGCATTCTGTCGGAGACGACCCTTGAGCTGAACACGCTGGGGGACGGCGAGAGCCGGGCGGCGTATCGCGACGCCCTGGTCGCCTACTTCACCGCCCACACCGACAAGCTTTCGGACGACAGCCGCGAACGCCTCGCGCGCAACCCGTTGCGTATTCTCGATTCCAAGGATGCCGATGATCGCGCCGTGATCGCCGATGCGCCGGTGTTCGACGACTATCTGAGCGACGATGCGCGGACCTTCTTCGACGCCGTCCGGTCGGGGCTCGAGACCGTCGGGATCGCCTACACGCTCAACCCGCGGCTGGTGCGCGGATTGGACTATTACAGCCACACCGCGTTTGAATTCACGACCGAGGCCCTCGGCGCACAGGGGACCGTGCTCGCGGGCGGGCGCTACGACGGCCTGATCGAGACCATGGGCGGCCCCGCCACGCCGGGTGTCGGCTGGGCGGCCGGGGTCGAGCGGCTGGCGATGATGCTGGGTGACCCCGCCCCCGCCTCGCGTCCCATCGCCCTGGTGGGGATGGGCGAGGACGGCGAGCGCGAGACCGTCCGGCTTGCACGTGAACTGCGTCGTGCAGGGTTTTCGATCGAGTTGCTCTACAAGGGCGGCATGAAACGCGGGCTGCGCCGCGCGGACCGGGTCAACGCCGCGGCGGCCGTCCTGATTGGCGACGACGAGTTGGCCAAGGGCGCCGTGACCGTGCGCAATCTTGACAGCGGTGAACAGGCCGACGTGGCCATCGCCGACCTGACCGACCACCTCGCCGCATACCGTTAGCGACGCATAGATATGGGCCACCGTCCTGAACATCGGGCGGCGCCGGCCGACTATGTTGTCGTTGGCGCCAGCCACAAGACCAGCAGTGCCGCCTTGCGGGATCGATTGTTTATCGAGGACGCGGATGTGCCCGCCATGCTCACCGCGCTGCGCCAGGGCGGCTTCGATCAGGCACTGGTGATCTCGACCTGCGACCGGGTCGAGTTTCACGGCGCCGCCATCGACCCCGATCGCGCCGTCGGCACGGCGCGGGAGGTTCTGCGCCGGCGTGCCGGGGGCGCGGCGGATGAGTTTTTTGATCTCACGGGAATGGAGGCCGCGCGGCACGTGTTTGCCGTTGCGGCGAGCCTCGAAAGCGTCGTCGTGGGCGAATCCGACGTCCTCGGGCAGCTCAAATCCGCCCACGCCCTGGCCCGCGATGCGGGCAGCATCGGTCGTGAGCTTGAAAGCCTGATGCAGCATGCCTATGGGGCGGCCAAGGATGTTCGCGCGAACACCGCCATCGCTGAAGGGCCGGTGTCGCTGGCGACGGCGGCCGTGCACGCGGCGCGCAACCTGTTTGGCAATCTGGAGAATGTCGCGGCGCTGCTGATCGGGCCGGCCGAGATGGGCGTGTTGATGCTTGACCAGTTTCGCAACGGCGGCCTGCGGCGGGTCACGGTTGCGGCCGGCAACGCGTCACGCGGCCAGGCGATGGCGCGTATCGTCGAAGGCCACAGCGTGACCTATGACGATATTCCAGAGGCACTCATCGGCGCGGATCTCGTGATCTGCGCGGCGGGTCTGGGGCGGCCGATGGTCACGGCCGCCATGCTGCGGGACGCCTTGCGAACGCGCCGGCGCAAACCAATCTTCGTGCTCGACGTGGCCATTCCCAATGATGCCGATCCCGACATCGCCGATCTTGAGGATGCGTTTCTGTACGACCTCGACAATCTGGAGTCGATCTCGCGTTCCAACCGCGAATCACGCGACGCCGCGATGGCCGATGCCTGGCAGACAATCGACCGACATATCACGGTGTTTCGCGATGCGCGGGCCGAGCGCGACGCGGTGCCGGTCGTGGCGGATCTGCGGGCACATTTTGAGGATACGCGCGCCGAAATTCTCGCGGACAATCCCCATGGCGATGCGAACGAAATCTCGCGGCGGCTGATCAATCGGCTGCTGCACAAGCCGTCCCAGATATTGCGTGCCGCGGCGCGCGACACCGGCGCAGACAATCCCCTGTCCGATGCGGCCCGGGATATGTTCGGGCTGACCCCAGAGAAAAATGTAAATCAAGCCAATCCGGAAACGGACGGCAAGGCGCCGACCGGGAGTGAAGACGAATGAGCATGGATGACAAACTCGATCGGGTGATCGAACGCCATACGCAACTCTCCGACCTGCTGGCGAAGACCGACGGCAGCGATCCCCAGGAGTATGTCCGGCTGTCGAAGGAATATTCGGAGCTCGGCCAGGTCGTGGAGAAGGTTCTGGCGCTGCGCGGTGCACGCGAGGAGATCGTCGGCCTCGAGGAAATTATCGCGGACGGCGAGGCGGACGCGGAGATGAAGGAGCTTGCGCAACTCGAAATCGAGGAGTTGCGCGACAGCGTGCCCGCGCTCGAGCAGTCGCTCAAACTCATGCTGTTGCCCAAGGACGAGGCGGACACGAAGAACGCGATCCTCGAGATTCGCGCCGGCACGGGTGGCGATGAGGCCGCCTTGTTCGCCGGGAGCCTGTTCCGGATGTATCAGCGCTATGCCGAGACCAAGGGCTGGAAGGTCGAGGTGATGGAGTCCAGTGGCACGGGCATCGGCGGTTATAAGGAAATCGTCTCGAGTATCAGCGGCCAGGACGTGTTTGCGCGCCTGAAATACGAATCCGGTGTACACCGTGTGCAGCGGGTGCCCGAGACCGAGAGCAGCGGTCGTATACACACGTCGGCGGCAACGGTCGCCGTGCTCCCCGAGGCCGAGGAAGTCGATATCGACATTGCGGAGACTGATTTGCGGGTGGACACCTACCGCGCGTCGGGCCCGGGCGGGCAGTCGGTCAACACGACCGACAGCGCGGTGCGGATCACCCATATTCCGACCGGGATCGTGGTGACCCAGCAGGATGAAAAGTCCCAGCACAAGAACCGCGCCAAGGCGATGCGGGTCTTGCGGGCACGTCTGTATGAACATGAGCGCCAGCAAATTGATGCGGAGCGCGCCGCGTCGCGGCGCAGCCAGGTGGGATCGGGAGACCGGTCCGAGCGCATTCGCACATATAATTTTCCCCAGGGCCGGGTGACCGATCACCGTATCAACCTGACCCTTCATAAGCTCGACCGTATCCTCGACGGGGAGGCGCTGGACGAACTGGTTGATGCGCTGACCACCGAGGACCAGGCCGCACAACTCGCCGAGGATGACAGTCCAAATGCCTGAGATGATATCGAACACGATCGCAGCGGCTCTGGCCGAGGCCGGCGGACGGTTACGTGCTGTCGGGGCCGACAGCCCCGAACTCGACGCACGGGTGTTGTTGCGGCAGGTGACGGGCCATGAAGACGCATGGCTGATCGCCAATCCCGATGCCGAGATCGATGCGGAGGCGTTGCACGGATACTCGGAACTCCTGGCGCGTCGCGAACACCGCGAACCGGTCTCGCAGATTGTTGGGGAGCGCGAATTCTGGTCGCGAAACTTTCGGGTGACGGCCGATGTCCTGACGCCGCGCGCTGACACTGAGACGCTGATCGAAACGGTTCTGACGCGCATCGAGGACCGGGATGCGTCGCTGCGCATTCTGGACCTGGGCACCGGCAGCGGATGTATTCTTCTGACCCTGCTCGCGGAATGCCCGAACGCGACCGGCCTGGGTGTTGATATGTCTTCAGCTGCGCTCGAGGTGGCCGCAACCAACGCCGTGGCGCTCGGTTTGTCCGGGCGCGTCAAATGGCAGGAAGCGGACTGGTGTGAGGGTGTCGAGGGGCCGTTCGATGTCATCGTTTCCAATCCGCCCTATATCGCGGGCTACGAGTTCCGGCATCTGGAGCCCGAGGTGCGCGATCACGAGCCGAACATGGCGCTGAATGGTGGTGCGGACGGGCTGGCGGCTTACCGCCGCATCATTCCGTCATTGAAACGCCTCGGGACCGGGCATTCGGTAATCGCGATGGAGGTGGGGCAAGGACAAGCGCGTGGTGTCGCCGCACTGGGGCGCGTGGCGGGTCTGCGGATTGCCGATACCGATCAGGATATCGCGCGCCGGGTGCGTGTCATCACCCTTGAGCCGGCGTCGGAGAGTTAACGGGTGCAGAAAGTTCTTGGAAAACAAAACCGAGCCGCCTAGGGTGCCCCGGTCAGATACGCCGTACACGCCTGTTGCGATCACAATCCCATAGGCTTTGGCGACAATCTGAACTCCCGTATCCGAACTTGAAATGACCTCTCGCGGTCGAGCGGTCATTTTCGGAAAGCGTGCGATCCATTTGGACCGCGCCAGATCGGGCGGGAGTTGGGCCGTAATCAGTAACTCTGATCGACGGAAGCAATGCGACCAAATACGAACAACAACAGGCGGGCACGGGGCCGCGGCGGACGTAAGTCCGGCAATTCCCGCAACCAGACATATGACAGCAACGGCCCGGGCGCGCGCGTGCGCGGGAACCCGTCGCAGATCTATGAGAAATATCAGCAACTGGCCCGCGATGCGGGGTCGGCCGGTGATCGCGTGGGGGCTGAAAATTACCTTCAGCACGCCGAGCACTACTATCGGCTGATGAGTGCCGCTGCGGCCAAGAACGAACAGCGGAGCGGTTCGGACGAGGGGTCTCGTGACGAGGGTTCTCGCGACGAAGGCTCTCGCGACGAAAGTTCTCGGAACGAAGGCTCTCGGAACGAGGGATCTCGGAACGAAGCGCCGCGTGATTCGGGAAATGGTCATGGCTCTTTCGTCGAAGACCTGCAGGCCGAGGATGCCGGCAATGCCGAGAGTGACGCGTCCGAAGACGAAGCGCGGGCCGATAAGGCAGACGATGCCGGTTCGCGCCCGCCTGCCCGGAAGCGGCGTTCGCGCCGTTCCAACGGTCGCTCTGCCGAAAGCGACAAGAGCGCCGGCGCAGACGATGCGGGAAATGATGCCGCGAACCCGGATGATGATCGCGACGATGATGATGGCGAGGCCGTAACGGCCTAGTTGTTCATTGCGACCGTTTGCCGGTCGATCATGGAATCGAAAGGATCTGATCCCCCGGGCGAATTTCGCCCGGGTCGATGACGCGTGCATATACGCCCATGTCCGTATGACCCCATCCCTTCCGCAGGGCGCGGGGCAGATTCAGGTCGCGTGCGGCCGTGTCGGGGTTGACGTTCGTCGCGGCGCATCGCCGCGTGCGCTTGATCGCTTCGACAACGGCGCCGCCGATCCGGAATCTGCGGTTCACCCAGTCGAGCTCGCTCCACGCCGGTGCGCCTTTGACGTAGACGTTTGCCCGGAATCGGCGCGCGTCGACGTCGGTGCCGATTGCCGCCCCCAGGGCCGCGACGCTGTCGAGATTGATGAGCGAGATCACCTTCGCGTCGAGATCGGAGAAACTGTGGTCGCCGGCCTCAAGCAGCGTCGGTGGCCCATCGATCTCGTCGGCGAGAAACGCCGCGAAGAAGGATTCCACACGAGATCGGCCGTCGTCGCTTGAAAGGCAGGCGGTAAGGACGACCCGCCGGCCCTGGCGCAAGGTGAGTTCACCGGTCGTGTCATTGTAATCGGCATCCAGTTCCGCCAGTTTTTCATCGCGCACGAGCGCCAGAAAGTTGGTTTTGGGCATCCAGACTGGTTTCTCGGTGTCGAACACAAACCCGGGGCGCCCGAGCGCAAACCGGCGGTCTCCCGCGATTGTCTGTCCCTTTTTGAGCGTCGCATGGGGCAAAACGCGGCCGGACAGGCCCTTAACCGGGTAGCTACGAATTTCTGAGATACTGGCGTTCATAATTTTGCTGTTTCCTGCCGAATATCGCGCCCCAGGATCGGGTCGTGGGTCTTGTGTTGGGGCGTCGCAACACCATATTTCAAGGACACAGACTGGCTCGTGCATCGAAATGGCGGGCCGCCAGCGTGTCCTTGTGGTGAATGCCGAAACCGGGTTCGCCGTCCATGCCTGCCTCATGTGAGGGGGTCGTTCGAGGAGAAGAACATGAACTTTGAGAAATTTACAGAGCGCGCGCGCGGATTCGTTCAGGTCGCCCAGGACCTGGCGCAACGCAGCGCGCATCAGCAACTGGTACCCGAACATCTGTTGAAGGCCCTGCTCGATGACGAGGAAGGGCTCTGTGCAAACCTGATCCGGGCCGCCGGTGGCGATCCCGCGGGTGCGGAACAGGCCGTCGAACTGGCGCTCGGCAAGCTTCCCAAGGTTGAAGGCGACGGTGCCGGGCAGCTTTACTTGTCGCAGGAGACCAGCCGAATTCTGAATGCCGCCGAGGAGGTCGCCGAGAAAGCTGGCGACAGTTTCGTCACGGTCGAACGGCTTTTGCTGGCGATTGCACTGGCGACCGGCACGGGTGCGGCAAAGATTCTCGCCGACGCGAACCTCACGCCCCAGTCGCTGAACGGGGCGATCAACGAATTGCGCAAGGGCCGGACGGCAGACAGCGCCACGGCGGAAAACGCCTATGAGGCGCTTGCGAAATATACCCGCGACCTGACCGAGGCGGCCCGCGACGGCAAGCTCGATCCGGTGATCGGGCGGGACGAGGAAATCCGCAGGACGATTCAGGTGCTGGCGCGGCGGACGAAGAACAACCCGGTCCTGATCGGTGAGCCTGGTGTGGGTAAAACCGCCATCGTGGAGGGCCTCGCGCTGCGCATCGTCAATGGCGATGTGCCGGAAAGCCTGCGTGAGAAACGCCTCCTGTCCCTCGACATGGGTGCGCTCATCGCCGGCGCGAAGTTTCGCGGCGAGTTCGAAGAACGCCTGAAATCGGTCCTCGAAGAGGTTGGTTCGGCGGCGGGTGAGGTGGTGCTGTTCATCGACGAAATGCACACCATCGTCGGCGCCGGCGCGGCCGAGGGGTCGATGGATGCCTCCAACATGCTCAAGCCGGCGTTGGCACGCGGCGAACTGCATTGTGTCGGGGCGACGACCCTCGATGAATATCGCAAGCATGTGGAAAAAGACGCCGCTCTGGCGCGCCGCTTCCAGCCGGTTTTCGTCTCCGAGCCGACGGTGGCGGATACGATTTCCATCCTGCGCGGCCTGAAGGAGAAATACGAACTCCATCACGGGGTGCGGATCACTGATTCTGCGCTCGTGTCGGCGGCGACGCTCTCCAACCGCTATATCACCAACAGGTTTTTGCCCGACAAGGCAATCGACCTCGTCGACGAGGCCGCATCGCGGCTGCGCATGGAGGTGGATTCCAAGCCCGAGGAGATCGACGAGCTCGACCGCCGGATCATCCAGCTCAAGATCGAGCGGGAGGCGCTGAAGAAGGAAAGCGACAGCGCATCGGCGGAGCGGCTCGAGGCTCTTGAGGAGGAGCTCGGCGGTCTGGAAGCCAAGTCGGCGGATCTGACATTCGTCTGGCAGGCGGAAAAGGAAAAGCTCGCCGGGACCCAGAAGATCAAGGAACAGCTCGACGCGGCCCGTCTCGAACTCGAACAGGCGCAGCGGGTCGGCAACCTGGAACGCGCCGGTGAGCTTGCCTACGGCCTGATCCCCAATCTCGAAAAGGCCATCGTCGAGGCCGATGAAGCCCCGGACGGCAACATGCTCGACGAGGAGGTCACGGACAGCCATATCGCAGGGGTCGTCTCGCGCTGGACCGGGGTTCCTGTCGACAAGATGCTCGAAGGTGAACGCGAGAAGCTGCTGGAAATGGAATCTGTTCTCGGCAGCCGCGTGATCGGGCAGGGCGAGGCCATCGGCGCGATTTCAAACGCCGTGCGTCGCGCGCGCGCCGGTCTGCAGGACCCGAACCGGCCGATCGGCTCCTTCCTGTTTCTCGGGCCGACCGGTGTCGGCAAGACCGAGCTGACCAAGGCGCTTGCCGAGTTCATGTTCGATGACGACCAGGCGATGGTCCGCGTGGACATGTCCGAGTATATGGAGAAGCATGCGGTTGCGCGCCTGATCGGCGCGCCGCCGGGCTATGTCGGTTATGAAGAGGGTGGTGCGCTGACCGAGGCGGTGCGTCGCCGGCCGTACCAGGTCATCCTGTTCGACGAAATTGAGAAAGCCCATCCGGACGTCTTCAACGTGCTTTTACAGGTCCTGGATGACGGTCGGTTGACGGACGGACAGGGTCGGACGGTGGATTTCACGAACACCCTGATCATCTTGACGTCGAACCTGGGCAGCGAGTATCTCGCAAATCAGCCCGACGGCGAGGACACGGATGTCGTTCGCGACGCTGTGATGGAGGTCGTTCGGGGCGCGTTCCGGCCCGAATTCCTCAACCGTCTCGACGAGGTGCTGCTGTTCCACCGCCTCACGCGCGAGCAGATGTCCGGGATTGTGGATATCCAGTTGGCGCATCTGCGGCGGCTGCTTGAGGACCGCAAGATTGTGCTCGAACTGGATGATGCTGCGACCAGTTGGCTGGCAAATGCCGGGTATGACCCTGTCTACGGCGCGCGCCCGCTCAAGCGGGTAATCCAGCGTCATCTGCAGAATCCCCTGGCGTCGATGTTGCTCGATGGACGCATTGTCGAGGGTGACACGATTGGCGTGAGTGCCGGGCCGGAGGGTCTGATTATCAACGGCGAGACGGTGCACGCCGCGGCCGCCTGACGGCACAGCATGGTCTCAGCGAGGAGACGTAGTGGTGACAGGACAACCCCCCCGAAGGCGTCGATGGCTGTCCCGTGGCGGATTGTTACTCCTTGTGCCGGTGCTCGCTGTCGCGATTGTTGTCGTCTACTTCTTCACCGTCGGCGCGCAGCAGCGGCATGAGGTGGTCATGCCGCCTCCCGGACTTCCCGATGTGTCGGGTGATCTGAGCGGGCATCTGGCTGCGTTTATGGTGGACGGCCAGCTGGATGCCGCGCGTGTCGCGCCGCGCTTCGAGGAAGCTCGCGCCCGGTTCGAGGGCATGCGCGTCATCTTCGTGCCGTCCTACCTGAGCGATTCGGTCATCCCGTCGGTCAATCTCGGGAACGAATTCGGCTATATGGCGGGAATCTACAACTGGCTGGCCGAGGAAGGCATCGACGCCGAGATCGCGGATGTCGAGACCGAGGACACCGTCGCGGCGAATGCCGAACGTCTCGTCGGCATTGTCGGCGCGGGAGAGTCTCCGATCTGCTTCGTGACCCACAGCAAGGGTGGATTGGATGTGATGGAGTATCTGCGTCGTGCCACGCCGGGCCAGCTTGACCGGGTGGCGTGCTGGATTGCGATGCAGACGCCGTTCGGTGGCTCGCCGGTCGCCGATCTGGCGCGTGACGTACCCGGGTTGCCCGACCTGATGGATGCGGTGCTGCCTGTTCTCGGCGGGCGCGGCGAATCCCTCATCGATCTGACGACCGAGGCGCGCGCGCGTTATCTCGATGTCCATGGGAAGGAAATCGCGGCGGTGTTCGAGGTCGTGCCGACGCTCTGTGTCGCGACCTATGTGGATGACCCGGGCAATTTTGCCCGTCCGACCTCCTGGAGCTATCCCACCCTTGTCTGGATGCACGAGAAACAGGTGCCGAGCGACGGCCTTGTGCCGGTCCGGTCCGCTGTCGACATTTGCCCGCGATCAATCACGATTGCGGGTCTTGATCATACCGGCATCGTCTCGCCGGGTTTGGTGGCGCCGATCGACCAGACCGCCTTGATGCGGATTCTGTTTCATCTGGTTTTTGGGTGAGCCGCCGAGATATCGCTTTTTCGGAGTTTCTCGGGGAATAAACCGGCAATTCACCTGTTGATGAGGTGCCTAGGCAAGTAGGCGGTCGGGTGACCGTGTGCAGGGCGGCGCCGGGAAACCGGCCATGCTCCGCGTGCGCGGTCATCCGGCGATTCTTGTGATCCAGTTCGCGGGCTGGACGGGGGTCTGATCCCCAAACCTCCTGTCTCACAGCTCCTGGGCGCGTCAGGCTTGCCGGTGAATACCCCCGAAAGGTGGCGGACGGTGATCTCCCTCAACTTCACCGGCCGCCACCGCTTTTGCATGCGAGTGTTGTATAAAGGGGGCGGAGACTTGGGATGCAGCGCCGTTCGTACGAGCTCATAGAGACGCATATACCCAGCTTGCGCCGTTATGCGCTGGTGCTGTTGCGGCATGACGAGCCACGTGCGGACGATCTGGTGCAGGATTGCCTCGAGCGGGCGTTGAGCCGCTGGCATCTGTGGCGCCGGCCCGGAAATCTGCGCGGCTGGTTGTTCACGATTCTGCACAATATCTACGTCAACGATGTGGCACGCGCCGTGGCGCGACCGGATGTCGTCGAGATACAGGATTACTTTCCCGCGATGGCTGTCCCGCCGAACCAGGCGGACCGCATTCGCCTCCGCGAAGTGACTGCGGCCATCCAGGAACTGCCCGACACGCAACGCCAGACCCTGTTGCTGGTGACGATGGAAGGCTTCAGTTACGACGAAACGGCGGATATCACGGGGGTTCCGATCGGAACGGTGATGTCCCGCCTGTCGCGCGCGCGCGAGAAAGTGCGGGCGGCGAGTTGGGGGGAAACGCGAGAGAATGGACGGAGAATAAAGTGAGCGATCTTCCCGAAATTCCCACCGAGGACGAGATCCAGGCGCTGGTCGACGGCCGCCTTGATCCCGGTCGTCGCGCTGACGTCGAGGCCTGGTTGTCGGAAAACCCGGACCCAGCGGCTCGGGTCGCCGAGTTGCGCGATATCTCGACGGTGGTCGAGCGGGCCTATGACCATCTGCTGGAACGGCCGATCCCGGCGCGGTTCCAGAACATGGGGTCACGCTCGATGACCCGAAGCCCGGTTTGGCGTGTGGCGGCCATGATTGTGCTTATCGCGATGGGTGCCGCCGGGGGTTGGTTTGCCAATGATGCGGTGGGCCCGGGTAACGACCCGGATGTCAGCCTGGCACGCGGTGCGGTGAAGGCGCATCAGATGTACGCGCGCGAAGTGCGCCATGCGGTGGAGGTGCCGGCGAGCGAGGAGACTCATCTGGTGGCCTGGCTCTCAAAGCGTCTGGATGCGCCTTTGCGGGCACCCAATCTGGATGACCAGGGTTACCGGCTGGTCGGCGGCCGCTTGTTGCCGGCGTCGGAGTCGGGGCCTGCGGCGCAGTTTATGTATGAAGCGGAATCCGGCGAACGGCTGACGCTTTATGTCGAGCAGAATCTGGTGGGTGGCGAGACGGCCTTTCGTTTCACGGAATATGACGACGTCTCGGCGTTCTGGTGGAAGGACGGGCCGCTGGCCTATGTGCTGATCGGGCAAGGCGAGCGCGATCGGTTGCTGGCCCTGGCCCGCGCGACCTATCAGGAACTCAATCCGTAAGCTGCTTGCCGGCTGCGTTGTCGGCCAATGTAGGTGCCGCGAGTGATGCGAAGCGGGTATCGACCGATTCGCGAAGAGCTTGAAACTCAGCGAGGCGATCGCCCTTGAGTTTTTCACCGCTCGGGAGCTTGAGCCCCAGCGGGTTGATCTGCTTCCCGTCGCGGTGAATTTCATAGTGGAGATGGGCACCCGTCGACCGGCCGGTCGAACCCACATATCCAATCACCTGACCCTGGCGCACGCGTTTGCCCGTGCGCACCCCGCGGGCATATCCGTTCAGATGCGCATAGGCCGTGGAGTAAGTGCCATTGTGGCGAATGCGGATGTACTTGCCGTAGCCGCCGTTGGTTTGCGCCATCTCGACCGTGCCGTCACCGGCGGCATAGATCGGAGTTCCTGTCGGTGCGGCGAAATCGACACCCGCATGCAGACGGGTATAGCCGAGGATCGGGTGCTTGCGGTTGCCGAAGCGTGACGACAGGCGCGCGCCGTCGAGCGGCGTCTTCATCAATGCCTTGCGGACGCTTTCGCCCTTTTCATTGAAATAGTCGATCGTGCCCTTCGATGTTTCGAACCGGTAGAAGGGCAAACCGGTGCCGCGCAGGGTGAGCTTGGCATAGTGGATGTCGCCATTGTTCACGACGACATCGTCCTGGTTGCGTTGCCGTTCGAACATGATCTCGAACGCATCGCCGTTCCAGATGTCACGCTGGAAATCGACATCGAAGCTGTAGATGCGGATCAGTTCGATCAGGACCGAGATCGGAATGCCCGCGTCGCGCCCGTTCACGAAAAGGCTCGAATCAATCGAACCGGAGACGCGGACCAGTTCGGTGGTGAGCGGCAACTCGATTTCCCGCGCGACAAAAGTATCGTCCGCGCGTTCGACCTCGACCTCCCGATCATAGGTTACGGGCAGGCGCAGGGCCGAAAGTTGATAATCCGGTTCTTCGGTGGGGCGTGGGGTTGTGGCGTCGGTCACCGGCCCGAGGGTTATCTGAAGTTCGTCGCCGACGCGCAGGTCACGACGGGGATCATAGACACCCTTGAGCGACTGGATGGCGGTGTGCGCCTCGGCGCGCTCCGCGCCGGCCTTGATAAGGACGTCCATGAGATTGTCGCCATTCTCGATCTCCACAGTCTGCACGAGCGGCAGGAGGGGTTCCGGCTCCTTGACGACCGTTGCAATGGGCGGCGCCGCGGCGGATGCGGGCGCGGAGATCTGGGGCGCTGGGTTGGTTCCGGTGACTGATCCGGCCAAATACGCGATGAGCGGCAGCGCGACCACCGCGGCGGCGATCACGATAAGCGCAGGCTTTTTACGCGGGTCGAACCTCAAGCGTCGTATCCTTCACGCGAATCAAATGTCGGCGAAACCCTGAACCGAGACGCCGACGTCACGGCAAGATGGCGAACCGTCGCGCTTCGTGTCAACCGGCGATCGATCAGATTGGATAAATTTTTTGTAACAGTATCAGGTGTTTGCCACTATTCCGCCGCCATTCGTTCGATCCGCGGATAGAACAGTGCGAGCGTTACCGCGCGGAGCACCATGAACAGCATTACGGAGGCCCACAGGCCGTGATTTCCCATGAATGTCGGCAGGGTGAAGATCGCGGCTGTATAGAGGGCCACCGAAATGAGCATGGCGTTGCGCATTTCGGCTGCCCGCGTGGCGCCGATAAAGATGCCGTCGAGCTGATACGACCAGACCGACAAGAGGGGGGACAGCGCCATCCAGGGCAGGAATTCGCCGGCAAAGCTGCGCAGGGATTCGATATCGGTCAGGAGTGCGAGCAGGTGCGCGCCAAGGGTCGCATAGACCAGCGCATAGCCGAGTGCCACGCCGCCGGCCATAAACGTGGCGGCAACAACCGTGTCGCGCAGCATACGGCGGTTGCGCGCCCCGACCGCTTCGCCGACCAGCGCTGATGTGGCGTGGGCAAAGCCGTCGAGACCATGGGCCAGAAACGACTGGAAATTCATCAGCAGGGCGTTGGCGGCGAGAACGTTGGTGCCCATTCGCGCCCCCGTCCAGGTCAGCAGGGACCAGGCGAAGATCATGGCCAGGGTGCGGATGAAGATGTCGCGGCTGACGCGGAACAGGCTGGTGAGCTCCGCAAGATCGAAGATCCGAGCGCGATTCCAGACACCCTCAATGCCGCGAAGTCGAAACGCGATCAATATCAGGCCCAGAACGGCGCCCGTGTACTGCGCAAGCGCGGTCGCCAGCGCAACGCCTTCGATTCCCCATCCCAGTTCGACGACAAACCAGATATCCAGCGCGGCGTTCAGCCCGTTGATGACGATCTGGATCAGCAGCGCCGCGCGCGCGAACTGCATGCCCAGCATCCAGCCCAGGATCGCATAGTTCGCGAGCGTCGCCGGGGCGCCCCAGATGCGGGTGTCGAAATACGCCTGTGCGAACCGCTCCACGTCCGCGGCGGCGTCGAGAATCTGCAGGGCGCCGACGCGCAGCGGATGCTGGAGGATTAACAGAATGAGGGCGGCGGTCGCCCCGATCACCAGCGCACGCGCCAGGATGGCGCGGACCTCGTTGCCGTCGGCGCGGCCGTGGGCCTGGGCGACGAAGCCCGTCGTGCCCATGCGCAGGAAGCCGAAGCCCCAATAGAGGAAGGAGAAGATCATGGCGCCGACCGCGACCCCGCCGATATAGGCCGGGTCGGGCAGATGGCCCATGACGGCGGTGTCGACCGCGCCCAGCATCGGCACGGTCAGGTTCGACAGGATGGTCGGCCAGGACAATTGCCAGATGCGGCCATAAGGCCCCTGGCGCAGGCGATCGGTCAGCCCGGCGGGCTCGCGCGCCGTCATCGGGGAGGTCTAGCGACCGACGGCGTAGGCTTCCTGGAACCGCGGATGGGCCGCGCCTTTCAGGAACCAGCCATGTTCGCCTTGCGCGCGGCCGACGGCCGTCATGCGGCCCGACGCCCAATCGCCGACCACCGTCATGCGATGGCCGCGTGCGCGCATGGCCGCGATGACGTCATCGGCGTATCTGCCCTCGGCCTTGACCGCGCCCGGCTGGAAAGTACGCGGATAGAAGCTTGAGGGGAGATGGTCGGTATGGAAATTGGGTGCATCGATGGCCGCCTGCAGATCATAGCCATGGTGGATATGGCGCAGGAACATGCTGAGCGCCCACTGGTCCTGGGCGTCGCCGCCCGGGGTGCCGAAGGCAAGGGACGGTTCACCGTCGCGCATCGCCAATGTCGGGCTGAGGGTCGTGCGGGGGCGAATGCCCGGTTGCAGGGTTGTGGCGAACCCCTCTTGCAACCAGAACATCTGGGCCCGCGTGCCGAGGCAGAATCCGAGGGACGGGATTGTCGGTGAGGATTGCAGCCAGCCGCCGCTTGGCATGCAGGCCACCATATTTCCCTCCCGGTCGACCGTGTCGCAATGCACCGTATCGCCGTTCGCGCTGCTGGGCGCGGCGTTGGGTTCTCCGACCCCGGCCTGTGCGGCGTTGGGCTCGCCGGCGCCCGGCGCGGATGCCGCGGCGGCGTGGGGGTCGAAAATCGTGAACTCCGCCAGCGCCGGGTTGCGGCCGTCGGGCGCGCCAGGCTGGAATTCCAGCGAGGCTTCGTCGCCGACCATCGCGCGGCGCGCGTCGTTGTAGGCGGCAGACAGCAGGGTCTCGAGCGGGACATCGTTGACGACGGGGTCGCCATACCAGGCCTCGCGGTCGGCCAGCGCCAGCTTCGCGCACTCGACCTGCGTGTGCATGAATTCCGGGCCCAGCGGATCCATCGCGGCGATGTCAAACCCCTTCAGCAACGCCAGCTGTTGCAGGAATACCGGGCCCTGGCTCCATACGCCCGGCTTGCAGACCGTGTAGCCCCCATAGTCATAGGTTGCGGGCTCCTCGACGGTGGCACGCCAGCGCGCCATGTCGTCGCCGGTCAGCAGACCGCCATGCAGCTCACCGGACGAATCGAGCCATTCCGTGGTCCGGCAGAAATTGTCGATTTCCTCGGCGATAAAGCCTTCGTAGAAGACCCGCCGGGCGGCCTCGATCGTGTCCTCACGGTCACCGCCGCCGGCCTCCGCCTCGTCGAGCAGTCGCTGGTAGGTCGCGCCGACCACCGGCGTGCGATGCATGGAGCCGACCTTCGGGGCCTCGCCATCGACCAGCCATGTTTCAGCCGAGGTTGGCCAGGCGGTGCGGAACAGCTCTTCGACGCCGCCGATAATGGTGTTCATCATCGGCACCACGGCATAGCCGTCGCGGGCGTATCCGATCGCGGGCTCGAGGACATCGCGCAGAGACAGACGGCCATAGTCGCGCAGCATCAGCATCCAGGCGCCGAACGCGCCGGGAACGCAGGGCGCCAGCAGGCCGGTGCCGGGCACGAGGTCCAGGCCGAGGTTGCGGTAGGTATCGATGGTTGCCGCCGCCGGCGAGACGCCCTGACCGCAGATCACCTCCACCTTGCCGGTTCGTGCGTCATGCAGGACGATTGGCAGGTCGCCGCCCGGCCCGTTCTGATAGGGATGGACCACCTGCAGCGCGATGCCGGTGGCGACGGCGGCGTCGAAGGCATTGCCGCCGATCTCGAACATGCGCCAGCCCGCCATGGTCGCCAGATAATGGGTCGAGGCAACCATGCCGTGGGTGCCACGGATTTCCGGTCGTGTGGTAAACATGGGGGAATTCTCCGCGCGGGTTCAATGCGGACAATAACTCTCCGCCAGCGCGCGCAGCAACCGCGCCTGGTGGACCAGAGAGGAGCGAGCGACTTTGCGGATCGAACACCCATATCTGATGTTTCTCGGCGACGCCGCCGACCAGCTGGCGGCCAAGACCGCGCATGGCATCGTGCACTGGCGCCGTGACTGGTGCGTTGGGCAGTTGCGTCTGGAAAACTGCAATGCTGATCTGGGCCTGCCCGACATGACGATCGAGGCTGCGGCCGCGGCCGGGGTGCGGACCCTGGTGATCGGGGTCGCCAACCGGGGCGGCGTGATCGGCGAGAACTGGATCGCGACCATTCTCGCGGCCATCGAGGCGGGCATGGATGTCGCCTCGGGGCTGCATGCGCGGATAGCCGAGATTCCCGATATCGCAGCCGCCGGTGCGGCGAACGGCGCGCAACTGTTTGATGTGCGCCACCCGACCGAAACCTTCGACGTGGGCACCGGCGCGCGGCGGCCCGGCAAGCGCATGCTGGCGGTGGGAACCGACTGCTCCGTTGGCAAGATGTACACTGCGCTGGCCATGGATGCGGAGCTGCGTCAACGGGGCGTCGATTGTGATTTTCGCGCCACCGGCCAGACCGGCATTTTCATCGCCGGAACCGGTGTTTCGGTCGATGCGGTGGTGTCGGATTTCATTTCGGGTGCGACCGAGTGGCTGGCCCCCGCCAATGCGGCGGATCATTGGGATCTGGTCGAAGGGCAGGGGTCGCTGTTCCATCCCTCCTATGCCGGGGTGACGATGGGGCTGGTGCATGGGGCACAGCCCGACGCGCTGGTGTTGTGCCACGAGCCGACCCGGACCCATATGCGCGGCTTGCCGCATCAGGCATTGCCGGACATTGATGCCTGCATCGACGGGCATCTGGCGGCGGCCCGGCTGACCAACCCCGACGCGGTTTGTGTCGGCATCGCCGTGAACACGTCTGCGATGGCCGGCGACGGCGCGCGCGCCGAATTGCTGGGCCGCCTGTCGGATCAGTTTGGAATCCCCGCCCTCGACCCGGTCCGTGACGGCGTGGCGCCGATCGCGGATCGACTGATGCAGCTTTAGGCGCATGCGCAACCTGGATGCGCAGATCGAGACATTCGCGCTGCGGCGACATTTCACGATCTCGCGGGGCACGAAGACCGAGACGATTGTGGTCGTCGCCACCGTGTCGGGTGACCAGGCTGTGGGGCGTGGCGAATGCGGCCCGAATGCCCGCTATGACGAAACACCCGACAGCGTCATGTCGGATATCCTGGCAATGGCGCCCGCGCTTCGCGCCGGCATGACGCGGGCCGCATTGCAGGACGCGATGGCGCCGGGTGCGGCGCGCAACGCGATCGATTGCGCGCTCTGGGACCATGAGGCCAAAGCGACAGGAACACCGGCATGGGCCCTGGCCGGGCACGCCGCGCTCGAACCGGTCGTCACCGCGTTCACGTTGAGCGCGGACGGCCCCGATGAAATGTCACGCGCGGCGGCGGCCAATGCCGACCGCCCCTTGTTGAAGCTCAAACTCACCGGTGTGGATGATCGCGCGCGGGTTCTGGCCGTGCGATCCGCTGCGCCTGAAGCGCGGCTGATCGTGGATGCCAACGAAGCCTGGGATGTTGCGACCTATCGGGCACTGGTTCCAGAGCTGGGCGCGCTGGGCGTGGAGTTGATCGAACAGCCCTTCCCGGCCGGAGACGACACGCCCCTCGCGGCGCTGGATCGTCCGATTCCGGTCTGCGCGGATGAGGCCTTTCGTGACCGGACGAGCCTCCCCGGGCTGCGGGGAAAGTATGACGTCGTGAATATCAAGCTCGACAAGACGGGCGGGTTGACCGAGGCGTTGGCCACGTCTGCGGCTGCGCGCGCAGCCGGATTTGGCGTCATGGTCGGCTGCATGGTGGGCACCAGCCTGGGCATGGCGCCGGCCTTGCTCGCGGCGCAGGGGGCGGATTTTGTGGATCTCGATGGCCCGCTTCTCCTGGCCGATGATCGCACGCCGGGACTCATGATCGATGGCAGTATATTGGCTTTGCCGCCTTCTGGATTGTGGGGCTGACTTGCCCAAGTCATTGTTCTTCAATAGTTTGTTGTCGGTCGGCGCTCGCGCCCGCATCGCCTGACGAGCTACGCATGTCAGTATCGCAGAACTGGGATACTCCATCGTCGAATCCGGATACGGAGCATCCGTATGCCGACCGGCTGAGGCGTGCCCAGATGATTGCGCTGACGCGCCTGTCCCGGCTGAGCAACCTGGTGCCGCCGGTCAACAGCGTCATCCTGTGCATTCTGTTGTGGGGAAATGTCCCGACCACGGCGTTGGTTGTCTGGGTGGCCTTGGTGTGGGCGTCGTCGGCGTTGCGTTGGCCGACATATCGGCGCTTCGATGCCGCGGTGGCCGACGGGCGTGGCTACGAAAATCATTGGCGAACGATCTGGATCGCGGTGCATTTCATCTCCGGCGTGGCCTGGGGAATCGGCTCGATCATCCTGTTCACGGAGAATAATTTCCTGATCCAGGCCTATCTCGTGATCTTTGTACTGGGGATGGGCGCCGGCGCCACGGCCAGCTTCGCAACCTTCTTTCCGGCGCTCGTCGCCTATCTCGTCCCGCTGACGGTTCCGATCGCGGCGATCCTGGTCGTCCAGGAAAACACCGAGAGTACGGTTCTGGGGGTGTCGGGGTTCGTATTTCTGATCGCGCTTGTTTTCCTTGGACGCGCGGCCAACCGAAGTTTCTCGGAGAGCTTCCGGCTGGGTATCGAGAACGAAAACCTGACGCACGGTCTGGCGCTGACCCAGTTCCGGCTGGAGGGCGCGCTCGACAGCATGTCGGACGCTTTCGGACTGTTCGATTCCGACGACAATCTGATCGAAATGAATGACAAGTTCGGCCAGCTCGTCCCGGAGTTGGAAACAGAATCCCCGCGGTCGATCACCTATGGGAAAATTCTCCGGACCCTGGCGGACAGCGGCCGGGTCCTGGACGCCGTGGGGCGTCCCGATGCATGGATTGAGGAGTTTGAACATCTTCGCCGGACGGATGATATGTCCATGGAAATCGCCATGGTGGATGGAACCTGGTTCCTGCTGAACGAAGCGCCGACCGACGATGGCGGCACCGTGACCACACTGTCCGACATCACCGTCATGAAGCGACACCAGGTCGAGCTCTCGGAAAGCGAGCAGCGGTTTCGCGATTTCACTAGTGCTGCGTCGGACTGGGCGTGGGAGTTGGACGCCGAGGGTCGATTTGTTCATGTCAGCGGCAGATTTTCCGAAGTGTCGGGGCGCCCGCCCGACTACCTGATCGGCCGCAAAATTCGCGATATGCCGTCATTGGGTTCTGACGGTGAGTGGGATCGGATGGTTGCGGCGTTGGATGCACGACAACCATTTCGCGATGTCCGCATGCAGCGTCCACGCGAGAATGGGGAGAGCTATCACTTCCTGATCAACGGGCGCCCGGTTTTCGGCCCCCTCGGGGAGTTTCTGGGCTATCGCGGCACCGGTACAGACATGACGGCCACGGTCCTGGCGGAAGAGCGTGCGCGCAAAGCGCAGTCGCGTCTGTTCGATGCCATTGAATCGATTCCGGCGGGATTAATTCTGTTTGACGATTTGGGACGCCTGACCCTCTGGAACTCGCGGGCGCCGGAGTATTTCCCCGGTGCGAGTTCACGTATTGTTGCCGGCAGCACGTTCGAGACCTTGATACGCGGGTGTGCGGAGAATGGCGCGGTTGCGGATATCAGCGACCGGGTCGAGGAGTGGATCGCAAGCCAGGCCGCCTGGTTTGATAACCCGAACGATCGCCGGGAGATGCGATTCACGGACGGTCGCCACGTGCAGTTGCTTGGGCGCCGAACGACGGACGGCGGCACGGTTTGCGTGATGACCGACATCACCGATATCCGGTTGGGTCAGGAAGAGCTCGCGGAGAAGACGACCTTGTTGCAGGCCACGCTCGAGGGTATGGGCGAGGGGCTGATCGTGCTCGATGCGCGTCTGTGTGCCGTGCTGACGAACACGCGGCTGGATCGTCTGGCGGTGTTCGGCGGGGACCGGGATTTGATGGGGCGGCCGTTCGATGAAATCCTCGAATCGATCGGCGCGGATATCGGGCAGATTGCCGATGCGCCGGGCAACATGGACCCTGGCAAAACGCTCGACGAACGGCTTGCGGATGGGCTTCCATTTCAGTTTGAAATATCCCGGACGGGGCGCCAGATCATGCTGGTGCGCGCAGACCCGCTGCCAAATGGTGGCTGGGTCTGCGTATTCACCGACATTACCGCAGAACGCCGTGCGGTTGCGGCTCTGGAGGAAAGCGAGGATCGCTATCGCCGATTGATCGAGGCGTCCCCGGATATGATCGCGGTCCAGGCGCAGGGCCGGTTCGCCTTCGTAAACGCCGCCGGCGCCCATCTTCTGGGTGCGGCGACCCCCGAAGAATTGGTCGGCCGAAGGGCATTGGATTTTGTCCATCCGGACGATCATGAGGCGGTTCGAAATTCGAAGCCGATGACGGGTTTCCATAGTGACATGGAAATCTATGAGTTCCGCGGACAGCGTGTTGATGGCTCTGTCTTTGAGGGCGAGGCGACCGGGATCGAGTTCGCCTATCAGGGCGCACCGGCGGTGCTTGTAATTATCCGTGATATCAGCGATCGCAAGTTTGCCCAGGCCCAGCTGATTCAGACATCGAAGCTGGCCCTGCTTGGCGAAATGGCCGCCAGCATGGCCCATGAGCTCAATCAGCCCCTGAACATTATTCGGATGGCGGCGGATGCCAGCCTGATCCTGATGGAAGAAAACAAGGCCGATATGGAGAGCCATCGCGAAGAGTTCGATCGAATTTCGAACCAGAGCGAGCGCATGGCCGACATCATCAACCACATGCGTGTATTCAGCCGTCAGGAGGACGAATCAGAGGATAGCTTTAATCCGATTGAATGTGTGGCTGCGGCGGCATCGATGGTTCGCGAGCAGTATCGCCTCGATGGTGTCGAAGTGCGCACCGTCCTGCCCAAGGTCGCGCCCCAGGTATTCGGTCAGCCCATCCGTCTCGAACAGGTCGTCCTCAACCTGCTCGCCAATGCGCGCGACGCCGTCTTCAGCCGCGAGGAGATGATGGTGGATGGCGCGGGGGACCGGTCGCGCATTGAAGGCGGGTTGATTGAAGTCTCCGCATTCGTTGCCAATGCCGAGAATGATCCGGGCGCGCGAGACCGCCGCGGCGAGGTGGTTATCAACGTCTCTGACAATGGCGGCGGCATATCCGAAGACGACCTGGACCAGGTCTTCGAACCCTTCTTCACGACAAAGCGCGCGGGACAGGGAACCGGTCTCGGGTTGGCGATCGGGTTCAGCATTATCTCGGGCATGGGGGGAACGATCTCCGTCGCCAACGGGGCGCACGGGGCCGTTTTCGAAATTCGACTGCCGGTCGCAGAACCGATTGCGAAGGTGGCACCGACGGTCACGCAAGAATCAGCGGCAGACCGGTAAGACGCGGCGGCTATTGCGATGGCGCGCATTCTGATTGTGGACGATGAGCCGGAAGCGACCGCCACATTGTCCAAGTTTCTCGAAACGCGTGGTTATGAGACCGAGACGGCGGCGAATGGCTCGGAGGCGCTCGAGCGGGTCCGCTCGAATCATTACGACATGGTGATGACCGATCTGCGCATGCCGGGTATGGATGGTGCCGACTTTCTCGCGCGGGTGCGGCTGGAGCAGCCACAGCTTTCGGTCGTGGTAATGACAGGGCACACAAGTCTAGGTGGTCAGGACGATATTTGGACCCGGGCCGGTGTCACGGCAGTGTTGCAGAAGCCCCTGAATCTGCGGGAGGTTTCTGAAATGCTTCGAGAATTTTTGGCCTGAATCGCGCAAATTCTGAACATTTGGCTCAAATATGATACATATGCATGCCGCTGGACGGTTGGCATATGCTAATTAGTCTGCGGTATGACCGCATGTATTCAAGGGAACGGATACTAGGAAATGGCAGGTATTGCAGCCACGACCCCGTCGGAGGATGGTCGCCAGCGCCCGCTGGTGATGATCGTTGACGACGATCGCGAACAGGCAGAGCAGATCGCGTCGTTCCTTTCGCGGTTCGGGATTTCAGTGGCCCAGGAAGATAACGGCTTTGCCGCAGTGAACACGATGCGACGGGACAAACCCGCGGTGGTGATCATGGATGTTCGGATGCCGGGCCTGGATGGAATCAAGGCTGCGCAGCTCGCGGCCAACCTCGATTACAAGCCGAAGATCATTCTGATGTCGGGTTATGCGGATCAGGTGAAGCGCGCGACCGAAGAGGGTCTGGATGTCTTCGCGGTGGTCGACAAGCCGCTGCCACTTCGCGTTCTGGTGCGCTTTGTTCAAAACGCCCTGAACGACCAGGAATAGGCCTAACTGCGTGCGGCCTGTCCGGACTTGAGTGTCCAGGTCACCAATTCCTTCAAAACCTTGCCCAACGCATCGTCGAACGCCGCCACGATCTCCTCAAGCGTGTCTGCTTTCGCAGGAATACGGCGCGTGAATCGTTGGGAGCCGATGATGGTTCGCTGTGGCATCTGGACCAGTTTGGCGTTGAGACGCACATGTGCCTCCGGCGGGCCGTCACCCGAATACTCAGTCTGGAACTCGCGCAGGTCGAGCTTCAGGATGAAATCCGAGCGCAGGCCGAGCGATTCCCGCCCGACCGCGACGATGCGTTCCGAATTCTCGAATGATTCCACGGCGAGCGTGTGCACCATCGCCGGGGCCCGGTCCGTCCAGTTGGCGCGTGCGTAATATTCGAGTTCCACCGCACGCCGCTGGAGCGGAATGCGCGTCGTACTCAGGCCCGTCGGCGAGATTGGTTCCTCAATGACCAGCTGCCAGTCGACGGTTGGAAGATCTTCGTCGAACGTACTTTTCGGCGAGAGTCGAAACAGGCGCGGCGGTGGGCCCTGACCGGGAAGGAGTTCCCCGACGCCGCAGCCTGCGAGGGCGGTTGTGAGTGAAAGTGCGCCGATTCCCTGCAGGAATAAGCGCCGGCGCGCACGGTCGGGCGCATGCTGGGTGCGTTCGAGATTATCTAGCTGTTTCATAGCCCTGCTGCTGGTTGCCAAACAGGAAGCGGGCGGGGTCGCGCTCGACCTGCGTTGTCACACGATCGAGGCCGTCGATCAGGGCCCGCGCCTCGGTCAGGAAACTTGTCAATTCATACAGGCCGTCGCCGGTGAAATCGCGCAAAGATGGTCGGTTCTCCTCGATCACTGCGTTCATCTCGTTGGTCATGGTCGTGATCGAGTTGGATGTTCGACGCAGGTCCGTGATCAATGCGGCCAGGTCCGGCTGACTGACGTCCACTGTCTTGGTCACGCTGTCTGCGGCGTTGCCGACCGAAGCCAGCGTAGCGTTCGCGCGGTCCGATAGGGCCACCATCGTTTTGCTGGCGTCGCGCAGATTGGACATTGTCCCCGATGCTTCGCTCAGCAGCAACTCGATGTCGCCGGTACGTGCGGCGAGTGCGCCCGTCAGAGCCGCGGCATTGGCCAGGGTCTGGGCAAAGGCATCCTGATTTTCCGCGTTCAGCAATGTCGCCGCCCGCGCCACCAGGGTCTGTAGGCCCGACAGCAATTCCGGCGCACCGTCCAGAAACTGCTCCAACGCCGAGGCCTGGGAGACGATCACGGCGTTTTTCTCGCCCGGTTTTGGTCGCAACGGCGCGGCACCCTGGGTGCCGCCGGACAGTTGGATCGAGACACCCCCGGTGATTCCCTGGAGCTGCATGTTCGCGACGGTATCTTCGCGGATCGGCGTTTGCGAGGGCACCTCGATTGTAACCTTCACACGCTCGACATTGTTGGGATCAATCCGGATTCCGATCACCTCCCCAACGGGAATGCCGTTCAGTTCGACCGCCGCGCCGGTTTTCAGTCCACTGACCGAGCCGGGAAAATCAATGTCGTAGCGGGTGAATTGCTGGTCGAACTGAAATTTCGCCAGCCACAGGATGAAGATGATCGTGCCGGCGACAATCAGCAGTACGAAGCTTCCAACCAGCAGGTAGTTTGCACGGGTTTCCATCGTTCAGCCTTGCTCCGCTTCATTGGCTGTGGTCATCGCCGCACGCGCGCGCGGTCCGTGGAAATAGTCTCGCAGCCAGGGATGATCGTCCGCCATCAAATTCTGCATTGTGCCGACGCGAATGCGTTTGTCGAGAAGCACGGCAATGCGGTCGCAGATCGCGTTGAGACTGTCCAGGTCATGGGTGATCATTACGACCGTCAGCCCGAGTGCGGCGCGCAGCTCGCTGATCAATTCGTCGAACCGTGCGGCGCCGATGGGATCGAGCCCCGCTGTGGGTTCATCCAGAAACAGAATTTCCGGGTCGAGCGCCAGCGCGCGGGCCAGCCCCGCGCGTTTGCGCATGCCGCCCGACAATTCCGAGGGATACTTGTTGGCCGCATCGAGTGGCAGGCCAACCAGATTGATTTTCACGTCTGCGATTTCGCTGCGCAGTTCGGGCGACAGGGCGGTGTGCTCGGCGAGCGGGACCTCGATGTTCTGCGCCACCGTCAGAGAGCTGAATAACGCGCCGTCCTGAAACAGGACGCCGACGCGGCGTTGAACGGCCCGCCGTTCCGCATCGGTGCAGTTGGAGACCTCTTGGCCGAATATCTCGATCTGCCCGGCCGCGGGTGTGATCAGCCCGATAATGGTGCGCAGGAGTACTGACTTGCCGGTACCCGAACCGCCGACAATACCCATCACCTCCCCGCGCGCGACCTCGAGGTCGAGCCCGTCATGAATCACATTGGTGCCGAACTGCGTGCGCAGGCCGTGGATGCGGATCACCGCTTCGGGGTCGAGGATTGGAGCCGCAGACACGCGCTAGACCCCCAGAATGGCGAACAGGATTGAGAACAATGCATCGATTACGATCACCAGGAAGATCGCCTCGACGACGGCGCGCGTGGTCATGCGGCCAACGGATTCGGCGCTGCCGGACACGCGCATGCCCTCGTAGCACCCGACCAGCCCGATGATGAAGCCGAATACCGGCGCCTTGATCAAGCCGACCCAGAACGTCCACAGCGTGACCGCGCCGCTCAACTGCCGGACAAACTGAAAGAACGTCATATCGAGGACGACAGTCGCCATAACGGCGCCGCCAAGCAGGCCCATGAGGTTGGCGTAGAAAGTCAGCAGCGGCAGACAGATGACCAGCGCCCAAAGGCGCGGCAGGACCAGAATCTGCATCGGATCCAGGCCGATCGTGCGCATCGCATCGACCTCCTCACGCACCTTCATCGTCCCGATCTGCGCCGTAAACGCACTGCCAGACCGCCCTGCCAGAATGATGGCTGTCAGGAGCACACCCATTTCGCGCAGCACACCCTGCGCAACGATGTTCACGGTAAAGATTTCGGCGCCGAACTTGGTCAGCTGTTCCGCGCCCTGGAACGCGAGGACGATCCCGATCAGAAATGAAATCAGTCCGACGATCGGCAGCGCGTTGAGGCCGGCCTGTTCGATGTGGTGGACCAGGGACGTGAAACGAATGCGCCCCGGGCGGAGGATGGAATCCCCCAGCACGATCACGGAATGGCCGAGGAAGTTGATCAGGTCGCGCGCTTCCACCGCGGCGTCTACCGTGGCCCGTCCGACCCGCTCGATCATGGCAACAAACGCGTTGGTCGGCTCGGGTGGTTCGGGACAATGGGCGTCGTTGGCGCGAACCGTCTCGAGCAGGCGCGCATGGGCCGGGATGGCGGCCCGGCACTCGACCTCGATATCACGGGCCAAGAGCGCGAGTTCGGTACGATGAATCAGCCATGCGCCGGCCGTGTCGAGACTGGATACATCGCCGATTTCGATAATTGCATTGCCCTGCGACGGTAACTCGAGCGCGCGCAGCTTCTGATCCACGGCGCCGATCTGCTGCGTGATCCACGCACCGTCGAGCCTCAGCACCCAACCGTCTTGATTGGACGCGATCGCAAAATCAGCATCGCTTAAAGTGTCGTCGGCGAGCGCGGTCATCGTGCCGTTCCGTTCCTCGGTGGACAACGCACCATGCCATGCGGCGGGTGCGCCGTCCAAGACGGCACCTATCTGAGATGAATGTTATCGATCCCCGGCGCTAGCGCGCGGCGGCGAGCTGTGCCTGTCGTTCCGCCCGCCAGCGTGCCCGCTGGGCCAGGTGGGCGGCGATCACGGTCTGCCGGTGCGCTTCGGCCGAATCCTGACGGGCCGCATTCCAGGCGCGTGCGACCTTCTCGTGGTAGGGGCGGTTATACTTGGCGTTGCTGGAATGATAACGCCGGATCGCCTCGCCCCAGGAACTGTGTGCCTTGAACAGGCCAGCCAGAAAATTCGCCGCGTAGGCTGCGTTTGTCGCCGGGTCGAACGCGGTCTCCAGGTCGTCGAAGGCATCGGGGTGATGGTGCAGATTGATCTGCATGCAACCCACGTCGATGTTGCGGATGCCGCGCGCCTGCAGGGCGCGGACATGGTCAATGGCCTTGGCCTTGGTCGGAAAAAATCGCCCGTCGGGGCCATTCGTTACGGTCCACGGCCAGGCAGAAATTGCCTTGCTGGCCGCATCCCATCGTCCGGATTCTGTCTGGGATATCGCGGTCAACAATGCGGTCGGCAGTTGATGCGATTTTTCGGCCTCGACGATCGAGCTCGCACAAAGATCGTGGGATTCCATGGCATTGACGGGCACCACCGTGAAGAAGAGGCCCCAGCCGAAGGCCATAACGGCGAGGAGCGCGGGCGCGATTGTGTATCGGCGGATGGGAAATGGAATTTGCATCGTGGCAAACACATCGCAATCGCCGTGCCAAATGCAGCGGTCCGGTGTGATCGCCGGGTGTGACCGTCAGATATGACGGCACGATAGATTCTTGCACATCGATTGTGCAGCGCATGATATCGCACGAAATATTATTTCAATAACTTTCCTGCGGTGGAAAATTTTCTTTTAATTACCATGAGATGTGCTCAGCTCTCTTGTATTCGCATCTGCGAGAATAATATATTGCACTGCGGCATCGTACTGCGGTGCCGCTGTATAGCGTTTCCTCCCTATGACTTCGGGCCGTGGTTTCCACGGCCCTTTTTTTTGTTCCCTGCGCCTAGTTCGTCACACCGCCCGAATCATCGGGCGGCGCGTGTGCGCCGGGGCCAAGCGCACGCTGCATGCGCACGCTGTCCACCCAACGGCCGAATTTGAACCCGACGGCCGGCATGGTCCCGACCGTTACAAACCCCAGATGTGTGTGCAGACCGATCGAGCCCTCGTTTGCGCTGTCGCCGATCACCGCGATCATCTGCCGGTACCCCGCCGCCGTGCACCGCGCGATCACCTCGCTCAGCAAGACCCGGCCCAGCCCGCGGCGCAACGCGTCGTTGGCGATGTAGACCGAATCCTCGACGGTGTAGCGATACGCGGACCGTTCGCGAAACGGACTGGCATAGGCGTAGCCACCAATCCGGCCCTCATATTCGGCCACGATATAGGGCAGGCCACGCGCCTGAATGACAGCCATGCGCCGCGCCATTTCCGCCGCATCCGGCGGCACTTCCTCGAAGGAGGCGAGCCCGGTCAGGACATGCGTGGCATAAATCGCCTGAATGGCCGTTGCATCATCGGTGCACGCGTCGCGCAGCGCAAATGCGCCTGCCGGGTCGGGGGCCGTTGCCAAGGTCCGTCTCAGGCGGCGAGCGCTGCGGGTTCAAGCGCGGCCAGTCGCGCGGCCAGCAGGCTCATATTCGCAGCGACCTTCGCGAGGCCTTCGGTGCGCTCGATGGTCGCCTCATCCATGTAGAGCGCTCGATTGATTTCGATCTGCAGCGCATGCACGCCGAGTTCGGGGCGGCCATAATTGCGGGTGATGAAACCGCCCGAATACGGCGCGTTGCGGACGACGGTGTAACCCATCTCGCGCAAGGATTCCTCGACCAGGCCCGTCAGGGACCGGTTGCACGCCCGGCCATGGGCATCGCCGAGGATGAAATCCACCTGGCGTCGACGCCCGGCATCATTCTCCATGGGCCCCCCGATGGACGGCATCGAATGGCAGTCGATCAGTATGCAGGTGCCGAATGCCGAACGGGTCTGCGTGATGAGGTCTTCCAACGCGTGATGATAGGGCTGGTAACAGCGCTCGATACGCGCGCGCGCTTCGGCGAAGGAGAGTTTGCACGAATATATTTCCGCACCATTGGCGACCACCCGCGCGATTGTGCCAAGTCCCGCCGCGACCCGTGGTGAGCGCTTGTTGACGAAGGCCGGGAGCTCCTCGATGAACATCGCCGGATCGAGCTCATAGGGCTCACGATTGGGGTCCACGAAGGCACGGGGGAACAATGCTTTCAGCAGGGGGGCGCCATGATGCGGCGCCTGGGCGAACAGCTCGTCGACAAATGAATCTTCCGAGCGCCGGATGGCGTGCGCATCGAGTTTGGAGGCGGCAAGGAATGCGTCGGGATAAGCGCGCCCGCTGTGGGGCGATGAAAAGACCAACGGCGCACGCTGTTCGGCGGGCGCGAGAATCTCAATCGCGGCGTCGGAATCGTTGATGGTTTCGCGGTCCATAACATGTCTGATGTAGCGAAAAGCAGCCTGACTGTCACCCTTGACACGAAATCCTGTTCTGACGTGGGCACCGGGATGTGGCGGGCGCTGTGGCGCCCGATTTTCTTCACCCTTTCGAAACCGGTTGCGCGTAGCATTCGGGACCCCGCGCTGACGGCGTGGACCCCGACTGACGAGCCTAAAGGACACGGGTTTGATGGCGCGAATTCTGCTCGCCGAAGACGACCAATCGATGCGTGAGTTTCTGACCCGCGCGCTTGAGCGCAGCGGCCATGATGTCACGGCCGTGCCGGACGGCTTGTCCGCTCTCGACGCCGTCGCGGAGCGTGCCTACGAACTCCTGATCGCGGATATCGTGATGCCCGGGATCGACGGGATTGAGGTTTCGCGTCAGGCAAGCAAGGTGAATGCAGACCTGAAGGTTCTGTTCATCACCGGGTTCGCGGCCGTGGCCATGAACGCGCGCGAGGAAATGGGCGACACGAAGGTCCTGTCCAAGCCGTTCCACTTGCGCGACCTGGTCGATCACGTCGATGCGATCCTCGAACAAGAGGTCGCCTGACGCCGATCTTTCTTCGTATAATGTCCCGAACCTACGGACAGCAGAATTGGGACACCCGTGTCGAACACCGCAGAAACAGCAACTGAAATTGCCTACACACCCGATGCCGACGACCGCACAGCGGAACTCAGCGAAATCGTGCATGAGGATGAGCGTTCCCGGGTCATCAAATACACCATCAAGCCCGGCGAACAGACCGGCTGGCACACCCATGAGCTCGATTATGTGGTGATCTATCTCACCGCGGGTGAGCTCACATCGCACTTCGCTGACGGGACCACGAAGGTGTTCAGTTACGAACCCGGCAAGGCCGGATCCTATTCGGCGCCGGTGGAGCACAACGCGGTCAACACCGGCGACACGGACGTCGTCGGTTATGAGATCGAGTACAAGCGGTAGGGCTTGTTGAATTTGGCGGGTGCACCTCTTGCCATTGGCCGGGGTGCGGTGTATCACCCGCCCCTGTCGTGGACGGAAGACCGGAGACGGATCGCCGCCGACGACGCTGAAACCCGTATCAGGTGGGGCGCGTAGCTCAGCGGGAGAGCACTGTGTTGACATCGCAGGGGTCGCTGGTTCAATCCCAGCCGTGCCCACCATTTCCCCATTGTTGAACTCGGCCGACCCGCGGCCGAGAACGGCTTTTCCGACAGGTCCATCCGGGTCGAAGGAACGGCGGGGCGGTTTGCGTGGTTCAGATTCTAGCAATTGATGCCACCGCGTGGCTGCCCGCGGCATTTATTGTCTCCGCCCTTCTTGTGGTGGCGTTGCCGGGTGCGTTCGAGAATCGCCTGCCCCTGATCATCGGCCTGTTGATGCTTACAATCGCGGCGGCACTTCTGCCGCTGTTCGGCTACTGGTTGGCTGGCCGCACCCACCCCAATGCGATCGCGGGTCTCCTGCCGTGGAATGACGCGGCAGGCTTTTACGGCTGTGCGCTATCGGTGCTCGATGGTGAGGGGTTGTCCGCTTTCTGTCAGCGCCGGCCGGCGTACACGCTGTATCTCGCGGGGCTTCTGCGGGTGGCCGGCTCGGAATTGCAGCTGGCACTCCTGCTGCAGACCGTCTTGAACGGTTTGGCGATGTTCGTGACGGCATATGCCGCCGCGCGCCGCTGGAGTTTGGGGGCGGGTCTGGCCTCGGTCGCGATTCTCGCCGCGTTTGTTGCGACCGCGTCGATGGCAACGCTGACCGAAAATCTGGGCTTCGTGCTGGGGGTCGTCGGCCTGTTGCTGTTCCTGTCGGGCGCCGAGCGCCGGTCCGGCACTCTGCTCATGGCGGGTGGTTTTGTGCTCAGTATGGCGCTGAATGCCCGCGCGGGTGCTTTTTTTGTCCTACCCCTCCTCATGCTGTGGCCATTTCTGGCGCGCGACATGATGGGCGCCAGGCGATGGCGATTTGCGGCGCTCATTGCAGTCGCGTCGGTGGCCGGATTTCTGCCGGGCCCCGTGTTCGTGGCCTTGCTGGGCGGAACCACGGGCGAGATTCACTCGAATTTCTCCTACACGCTATATGGCCTGGCGGCCGGCGGTAAGCGATGGACATATGTGCTGACCCAGCTGCCCGGCGCGACCAGCGAACAAATTTACAGTGCGGCGCTCGAACTGATCCGTGCGCGCCCGCTGTTGTTGGTCGCCGGTCTTGCGCAGGGTTTTCTCGAGTATCTCCAGCGCCTGCTCACCTACATCCCATGGGTGCCCGCGCGCGTTGTGCTGGGGGCATTCTGGTTGTGGGGTATCGCAGCGCTGGTGCGCCGCCAGGGCACTGACTTTGAGCGGGCCCTTGCGTTGATCTTTCTCGGTGTCCTCATGTCAGCGCCGATATTGTCGATTGATGGCGATACGCGGGTCTACGCCGCGACAGCTGGCGTTGACGGCTTGCTCGTGGCGCTGGGGTTTGCGCGTGTCGCGATGGCTGTTCGCGACCGCCCGGTGATGGTCTGGGGTGGCGCGGTTCTTATCGCGTTGGCGCTCCCCCATCTTGTGGCGGCGGGTGATCCGCGCGCCTGGGGGGCTGGAATGGTTGCCGGGGGGCTCCTCGCTTTGGCGGGCCAGCGTGGTTTGCGCCGCAGCGCGAATGGTCCGCGCCTGGCCTCCGTCGGGCCCGATGGCGCTGGAGCTGGGTTCGCTGCGCTCCTGACACTCATGTTGCTTGCCCTGATTCTGGTGGCGCCGTGGTCGGTGCGTGGTTCGCATGGTCCGCAACAAGATCTCTTACTGAACCCGGTCTGTGCGACGGGCGCCCCGGTTCTGGCGCGGCTCGGCAGGGACAGCCCGGTCGTGAAGATCGTTGAGGGTACGACCGGCAGTCACTGGCCTGTCGTCACGTCGCATGCCGCTTTCCGCGCCGGGCTCGACCCGCTGACACATCAGTATGCGGATTTGGACGCGCTCGGGGCGGGAACGGCGATTGTGTTCCTGTATGACCTGACCCGCTCACCTGGCCGGACTACGCGCACCGGCATTCTGATTGGTGACGCGGCACTGGTTCCGTCCGACGGCCACCTGTATCAAATCTGTGTGGCTGACAACGTTGAGGCGCTGTTGCCTGGTGCCCGTGGGATAACATCCGTGCATCCGGTGCATCACGCAAATACGGTGTCGCGATGAGCGCGATCATAGAAAAGACCAATCCATGCATCTGATGGTTGTCCTGGAAGACCGAATTTCCGAGTGGGAGGCCAAGGGCGAGATCCTGGACGGCTATTTCAATCCCGCAGGCGCCTTCGACACCGTGACGGTGCTTGGACTGGTCGGCGATCGGCCGGAAGATTCGACGGTCGCGCGTCTGTGCGCCCCGGCGCGACATCGTTATGTGAATGCTGGCATCAACCGCCGGGAACTGTTGTTGGCAACATTCGGGCTGCGCCCGGGATTGTTCGAATCGTGGCTGGCGCGCCGAATCGGAGAGGTGGCGTCGGATCCGCCCGACGTCGTGCGCGCCTATGGCGATGGCCTGGCGGCGGTCGCGGCAGCCGTCATTGGGCGAGAGTCCCAGACACCCTATGCGGTGAGCATCCACACAACCCCCGATCCGGAGATCCAGTCGCGATATCGTGGTTCGCGAGACCGTCTGTGGCGCCGCCTGCTGGGGCCGTCGGTCCATCGATCGCTGCGGGATGCCGATGCGGTTATGGCGGTGTACGCGCCGATACGCGATTTTCTTCCGGCCGACATCGCGGCGGAAACGATTTTGCTGCCCAACGTGGTGGGCATCGGCGCGCGGCCGGCCATCGATCCGACGAACAATGGGCCGATGCGCGCGCTCTGGCTGGGCCGACAGATGCCCGGTCGCGACCCCCGGCCTATCATCGCCGCGCTCAAGGTGACACCAAATGTTGAGCTGACGCTCATCGGTGATGGCCCGCTTCATGATGCCGCATGCGGCATGGCCGAGGACCTGGCGTTGGGGCGACGTACCACCTTTATCCGGTCCAAGGAAAACCGCGAACTTTGCGCGAGTTTGCCGCGCTATCACGTGTTGGTGGTGAACAGCGCGTTTCGGGAAATGCCCAAAACCGTCATGGAGGCCACGCTTTCAGGGCTTCCGGTTATCGTTAATCGCTTGCCCGCAGCGGAGTCGCCGGAATATTCAAGTCTGTCGGCTTTGTATGTGGACGCAGACTCCGGCTCTTACGCTTCGGCATTGCGGGATTTGGAGAGCAATTCGCGGAAACGAATCGCGATTGCCCGCCAAACCCAGGATGCGGCATGGCGATTGTGGGATCCGGACAGGGTTGCTATGCAAACCGCGGATATATTGCGCGCGCTATCGGCGGGCGTGGATTGAGGCCTGAATGATGAAAGACGCTGTATGTCTGGTCTGGTGATTTTCGGGACCAGACCCGAGGCGATCAAACTCGCCCCGATGGTCGCGAGTATTCGCGGCGCGCAGCCGGCTGTCGATATCGGCGTTGTGTGCACCGGCCAGCATGCCGAGATCATGACGCAGACGTTGGATGTGCTGGATCTCGAAGTCGACGAGAATTTGAACCTTATGCAGCGCGATCAGACCCCGATGGAGGTCGTCGAGCGAACCATCGTCAGCCTGACCGAACGATATGGTGACGAACGTCCGGACTGGGTTCTGGTTCAGGGCGATACGGCGACGGCGTTTGCGGGGGCTGTTTTCGGGTATCTGGGGGAGAGCACGGTTGTTCACCTCGAGGCCGGCCTGCGGACACACGATATACACGAGCCATGGCCGGAAGAGGGATTCCGTCAGGAAATCGCGCGTTTGGCGAGCCTGCATTTGGCGCCATATCCGTGTGCGCGTGAGAACCTTCTGCGCGAGGGCATCGACGATGACCGCATTCGGGTCATCGGAAATACGGGCCTCGATAGCCAGCATGCCATGCTCGGACAATTGGACGGAGATGATGGGAGTTGGCTGCCGGAGGGTGATTTTATTCTGGTGACATTGCACCGCCGCGAGAACATCGGCCCGCGTCTGGACTCCACATGCCGCCAGCTCATGTCGATTCTGGGCGACAATCCCGATCTTCGGATTCTCTGGCCGGTTCATCCCAATCCCAAGGTTCGAAGCACGGCATTCCAGTTTTTCGGTGATCAGAAGGACCGGGTGACGTTGAGCGAGCCACTGGATTATCCGAAATTCCTCCACGCGCAGCGGGCCGCAAAATTTGTCGTGTCGGATTCTGGTGGGGTTCAGGAAGAGGCCGCCTCGCTCGGAACCCGGGTTGCCATCGTGCGGGAAAAAACCGAACGGCCCGATGCCGTGGATCTCGGCCTGACGCGCATCGTCGGGGCGGACGCGGCGGGGCTCATTAACGCCGTGAATGATTTTTTGAAGGCCCCTGTCGACCCGGAGTCAGTCGCGAAATGGCGCGCGCTTCAAGGTGATGGGAATGCCGGCACGGCGGCGGCGAACGCGCTGTTGAAGCAAATCGAGGCCGATCAGGGCATCCGCCAGCGGGCCTGAAAAAACGCCGTGATCCCGCTCACTGCAAGATAGATGGCGAGAAATGCCCCCGCGACATGCCAGGGCAACAGTACGGCAGGACCCGACACCGCATACATCAACCCAATGACGCCAATCCCGGCGGCGAGGGCCACGGCCGAACGTCGCGTCACGTTTGGCGGGAGCAATTGAGGTCCCAGCCCCTGTTGGCCGGCCATGAACACCACGGAAAGGGCGAATCCTGTTCGTGCTGTCGCGATGGAAATTGCGGTGCCGAACAGGCCGATCTCGGGCAGCAGAATGACGATCCCCGCAACCGCGACGATGCCCCACGCCAGTGACGTCCACATCAGGAATATCGCCTTTCCGGCGATGTACAAATAATACTCCCAGGGGGTGGCGGCTTGATTCACGAACACGGCCAATACGAGGGCGCTCATCGTTGCCGGCGAGATCTGGAATGTTTCGCCGACGGCAAGGGTGAGGATTTGTGATCCGAGGATCGCAAGCAAAACGGCAAGCGGCGTGCCCCAGGCGATAAAATTCCCGAAGAGCCGATGCGTGACCGCCAGCGCATCCGCCGACGCATTGTTGGCCATGGCACGCGCCATGCGCGGGTAGAGCAACCACCAGTAGGGTGCACCCCAGGATGCGAGAAGTGCGATCAATGTCTGCGCGGCGACATAACGCCCCACGGTGTCGGCGCCGGCCAGACTGCCGACGAGGACGCGATCGACGAGGCCCATGAGGGCCTCACCCAGGCCGGCAACCATGAACGGAATACCGAGGCCGAGGGCCGACTTGATGCCGGACAATGGCAGAAATGTGAGTTGGGCGAGACGGATTCGTTGCGACAGCATCAGGTCGGCGCCGGCGAATATGAAGAAGACGAATTTGAGGGCCGCAATGACGATGACCGCGGTGACGGGCGTCAGGCTATCGACGGATGCCATGACGACAATGGCTGAAAGGGAGGCTGCCGATTCGAAAATCTGGAGCAGTGTCGCGGAACGGACCCTGTGCCGTGCACGCAGCGCCTCAAACAGCAGCGCCTGCCACGTGGCGATAGGCAGCAGAACCGCGGCTGCACGGACCAGCGAGGTGGCCGCAGGGTGGTCGGAGAAATGCGCGGCGATCGAAGGGGCGGTCGTCCACATGATGATGGCGAGGGTCATCGATACGCCCGACGCGATCACGAAGGCCGTGGCGATCGGCGCCGCAATTTCTCCTGTCGTGTTGGCGCCCGCGATTTGACGAATGACCGCAAATCCAAGACCAAGCAGGACAATCGGGACGAGCACGGCAACCAGGGCCAGGGTCTGCGAATAGCCGCCAAATCCATCTGCGGCCAGCCATCGCGCGAGGAGGAACGCCATGACGAGAGCGGTCCCCTTCGTGATGCCCTCGGCCATGAATCGCAGCATAAGATCGCCGTCGATCCTGTGCTGCCCGATCATCATCTCACGACGCCTCGCTGCCGTTTCGTCGGGCGACGATGTACCAACGCTCTGCAAGTGCTGACAGGCGGCCGGAGATGGCCGCGTCCCAACCGGGCGTCGTCGCGCGGCCTCTGGTCCGTCGGATCAAGCCTGGAAACAGCTGCAGTCCTGGCGCCAACAAAAGCTGGGAGAGTACGCCATGCGCTTCCATTGAAATGATCTCCAGTCCGTTCTTCTGAAGCAGCTGGCGCGCCTGTTTTGCCGAATGGCCAAAGACCCCGTTGAAGCCGCGGCGACGATAATGGCGACGCCAGTATCTTATCGCGAGGGACCGGGATCCCGCGATATCGACGATCAACGTGCCGCCGGGTCGCAGCAAACCGGCCATCTCGGCAAGCGCGGCTTCCTGATCCCGCGGGGACAGCAGGAGCAATGTCGAAAAACAATAGACGAGATCGAAACTGGAACGGGCGAGCGGCAATCGGGGAAGGGCGGCGGCGCAAGGAAGAATTGCGGCACCGAGATCGTGCGCGGTGGCGCGTTGAACGAGCCGGGTGAGCATTTGCTGGCTCGGGTCGATGGTGACGACGCTCAGTCGCCGTGCGATCTCCAGCGCATGGCGGCCACTGGCCGCGCCAATGTCGGCTGCAATGCCTGTATCCGGCGCATGGGTGTCGATCAGAGCCCATTTTCGGGATTGGATATAATCCGTGCCGATGTGGGTCGGATACTCTGCCGCTTCGTGATCGAAATGCGCGGCGATGTCTCTCAAGGGTTCCCCCCGTCACCACCTCGGCGCATGGTCCGGAGAAGTTCCAGCAGCGCGGCGACCATCGGCCGGGGCGTCAGTGTGCCGCGATGGTAAGGCGCGAGGTCGCCGCCGAAGCCCTTCTTGAAATCGCTGATGCGCCGCCGCTTGCCGGCGGGGGCACCCGGAAAGGCCTCGCCGCACTCATAACGGGCCAGCCCCTGCGCTGCGAACGCCTTGATTGCGTGCCACTGAACGAAATCATTGGCGCCGCTCGCAAGCGCGTCCTCGTCGCTGGCCACGACCCAATAGAGTGCCGCATTCTTGTAAACCGCGAAGATATGAATCGCGATCGTATGCCCGTCGGGGTCCAGCGCGCAGAACCCTGTGGCCATGTCGCGGGCCAAGAAGTTCTGGAAGATTGCATCGAAATAGGCCGCTGGCTTGACCGGCAATCCGTTGCGCCGGGCCGCCTTCTCGTGCAGACGAAGGAAATCCGCTAGATCGTCCCGTCCGGCGTTCCGCGCCGTGATTCCGCTTCGTTCGGCCTTGTTGACGGTTTTGCGCACCCGATGTTCGAGATTGCGCCAGAGTTCGTCTTCGCTTCGTTCCGCGAGGTCGAGGATCCAGCTCTGGGTGGTGGTGTCTTTGCAACCGAGCAACGCGAGCGGATTGACGTTGCTGGCAGCCAGTTCGTTTCGCGCAGGTGCGAGCGGCGCCATCGCCAATTCGATCCGGTGCGCGCCTTCATCCGAGGCGAGTGCCAACAAGGCGTCGCGCACGTCGCGTTCGGCGTTGCTGCGCTGACGCGGGGACAGGGTCGGGGCGTAGGCCGGGCCGCCGGTGGACTCGAGGCGGCTGGTCAACCGCCGCGCCGGCCGTCGCCCAAGCACGCGATGCATCGGCACCAAGGCAACCGGCTCATCCGTCGCCGGATCCAAGAGCGCGAAGCTGATATCGGTGGTGTTCGGCCAGGTCGCATACGCGTCGATCGCTTCCCATCGATGCCATATCCATGCATCCGGGAACGCGTCTGCCGACTGGTTCCAGCGCTCGGTACCGACGTCCGGCCGCGAGGCAAAATTGAAACTTGAACTCACGATCAACCCTCTCGGGTGAATACTTACTCGTTCGTTCGCGATCCGGCCAACCCGGCACTGGCACCGAGAAGGTACACGAAGACGAAGTGCGCCCAATGATAACGAAAAACAGAGCTGTCGACCGTTTGATGAACGAAGAGCCCCAGCAGCAGTGCGACAATCGCGATATCCGCCGACGTTATGAGGCTGTTTGCTTGTGTGGTCCGAAGGGCGGGGTGAAACCACGCGATCAGGACCAGCACGAGACCAATCATACCGGTCTCAAGGAGTATCGACAGGGTTACGGAATGGGCGGCGGTCGCAAGACCGAGGGGGGCGTAGATGGCTTCCTGGGTCAGGCCGAAGCCCAGGCCCAATGGCCAGACATTGCCGATCGCCTGTATTGCGATACCCCACACTTGGGCGCGTTCGCGCAGTTCGAAGATTTCTGTATTTCCGGGATCCGGTACCGCGCCGGAGAGCCAGGTCATGAGATAAAGCGACACGGTCGATCCACAGATCAACAACATGGCAGCCCGGGCCATCCGTCGCCGGTCCGTGCGTAGCAGGAAAACGACAAAAATTCCGGTGGCGGCCATGGCGAATGCCGCGCGCGATGCCGACAGCAGCAGCAGGACGGCGACCAGCCCGATGATGAGAACCAGTCCGGCACTGCGTGTGTCCCGTTTGGGCTGCGTAACCGCGCAGAGACCGACCAGCGCGATGGCGGCAAACAGGCCCATGCTGTTGGGATTCGATGTTAGGCCGGAGAAGCGCGGAACATAGAATCCGAGGTTGATACTCTGACGCCCACCTTCCGCGACACCCAGGGTCCACCCGTTCACATCGATCAACATGTGTCGAAGAGACTCTCCGCTGACCCTTGTGTCCGAAAACGCCGACACCAACGCCGAAAAAGAGCCGGACGCGATGGTGATCGTGACGACCAGTACAAGGAACCAGTTGAAGGTGTGCCGGGGGCGGGTGTCGGCGGCCGCCATCGCGCAAAGCAAAATCCCGGGTACGAACACGAGCAGCCAGCGGCGCAAGCCTGTCGTCGGATCCTCAGCCCATAGCAATGTTGCGCCAGCCCATGCGGCGACCAGTAACAAGGGCATGAGGGCGCTGATATGCCCCAGCAGCCGGGTGCGAAAGAGCAGTATGCCGCCACCAGCTGCGATCAACTGCAGCGCAAGCACGACAAATGGTGGCGGTGTGACGAAGCCGGCGGCATCGTAATAACCGAGGAACCCGACCAAGCTCGCCAGCAAGCCAAGCCAAAGAAATCCGCGCGCCCATGTATCTGCGCGATGTGAAACCGTCATGCCGCGGTGGCCTTTGACGCGATCACATGGTCCAGAACATCGCGAAACCGCCGCCCGATCCGATCGACCCGATACTCGTCCCGCACCACATCAGATAATTCTGGTTTGGACACGGCGAGGCTTCGAACGGCTTCGGCCAGCGCCGCGGCCACTTCGGCGGGGTCGTCTGGCCCGACCGCCCAGCCTCCGATCCGTTCGATCAGGTCTTTCGTCGGTCCGTCCGGCGTGATCGCGAAAAGCGGACGCTTCGCGCCGAGATAGTCGACAATCTTCGACGTCAGAAAGATCGATCGTAAGGGTGTCGGTGCGTCGCTGATCACCAGGATGTCGTAGCCTGTCATCCGATTCAACGCGTCCGTGTGAGGTAGCACGCCGCCGTGTCTGACGTGCTGCTCCGCCGCGCCGAAATTGGAGATCTCGCGTTTCAACGCATCGCCGCCCGGCCCGAAAATGTCGAGTGTGAATTCGGGCAGGGAGGAATCTTCTGCCGCGCGGCCGATGGCATCGAAAAGCAGTTGGGGTGTTCGCGGCCCGTAAAATGTGCCGAACAGACCGAGCCTGACTTTCCCCGATGGCTCTGCGTCGGCGCGCTGGCCATAGAATGCCGGGTCGAACCCGTGGGGAATGACGTGGCTCTTCTCTAGGATCGCTATTTGGGGGTGCAGCGCCTCGAAATAGGCGCGCATATCTGCCGTGGGAAACACGAGCGCATCCGCCTCGCGCAGCACGTTGCGTTCGAGCTCGCGGCTCCAACGTGACATCAGCGGAATTTTCCGATCATAGGTGCCACCCGACCACGGGTCCGAGAAGCACGCCACCCATGGCAGGTTGGGGTGCCGCCGTTTTACTCTGCGCGCCGCAGCATGGACGGAATGATATTGCGAACGCGTGACCAGGCAATCATATCCGTCGGGCTTGAGTGCTTCTGCCCGGGCGGCCGCCTCGCGCGTGAGCAGGAGATACCGGTCCGGACGTATCGGCAGTCGGGAGATTTTCCCAAGCATCCGAAACAGTCCGCCGTCGATCCGCTCGATCCGGCCGAAACGCGCTTCGACATACGCGTCGAGGCTGTGATCGGGCGGCTGGGCATAAAGATGTGCCGAGGCAGTTACGACATCGACTTCGGCAGCCGGAATGGCGGCCAGTGTCTTCGACGACACGAACGCCTCGGGGCTCGCGACGGGCGGGAAGCAATAGCCGAGACACAGGATGCGCATGTTGGTGTCAGCCATGATCGGCCTGCCCAAGTATCGATGCAAAGTCAGCTGCCGCAAACGGCGCAAAACGCGCCAGCAATTCGAGGACATCTTCGTCGGCGGCGATGTCGGCCGGGTCCAGGTAAAGATTGAGAAGGCTCGGTTGACCGTTTTCCATCACCGAAAGGTATGCCTGCAATTCGTCGAGAAGGCGCTGCGACGTGCCGCCGCCGTTGCGTATCAATCCCCAGCTGTCGAGAATCTGCCCGGGTTCGCTCAGGCAGCCACTCACGGGAAACTCGACAATACCCGCGCGCGTAAAGAACGGGCCGTACCGTAAACCGAAAAGCGGCCGGGTGGAGCTTGAGAAGCGATAACCGAGCTCGGACAGGAATTGCCAAAGGGTCGATAAGTCACGCGGGGTCTCGAAGCTCGCGAAATGCGGCGTGCGAAAGCCATCGGGCCGCTGATCCAGAATATCGCCAATGGCCTCATCGCCATGGCGAATATCCGCCTTCCATTCGGCCGTGGGTACGGCCCCGTAGAAATACGTCGAGATCACGTCGCCGGAGGCGGAGTCGATCGCGGCATGGCGGCGAAAGCCATGATTGAGGAACACCGCGCCGTCCCGCGCAATCGCACGGTACTCGTCCGCCGCCGCGGCCAGCACTTCGCCGGCGACCGCATATAGGGGTGACACGCCGCTTGATCGGAGCTTCGCATGCATCGCGCCGACCACCGCGCTGTCGGCATCGGTATCGCAATCGAACGACAGCACGAAATGGGGTTTTCGCAAACCCGCGCGCCGCGCGAGCGCGACGCTGCGTTGCACTGCCTGTTTCGGGCGCATGCGGGTATAGGCCCACGCCCACGCCAGACCAGGGTCGCCCACCGCCTTACGAAGCTTGTCGAGCATCGGTCACCTGGGTTTGCGAGGCGCTTGTTTCTGACATTCGCGAACGGGTGCTCATTGTCTCGAGAATTCGCTGCTTGGAAAGAGTCTGGATTGACGGCGAATTTATGGGAAGAGTGTACGCGATTCTGCCGCTGTGCCGCGATGCCCATTGAAGCTCAATTTTGGTGCGGTTCATGGACTCCCTCATATTCTGCGCCATAGACTGTCTTTTGCGCGGGGGCACGGGCGGGTGACAAAAAGGGAGGTTGCACCATGACGGATGGCGCAGATGACGTATCAGGGGTGCACGAGATCATGGCGGCACTCAACTATCTGGTCGACACAAGCGAGACACCCGTGTTCCGACAGACCACGACAGCCACCGACATTGTCAGCGTAGCCGGCGCGCGCAAGCCACGCACGGTCACCATTCGAAATGCCCGTCCGTTGGCTGCGGATTTGTCTCTGGATATCGAGGGATTCGCCTTCACCGAGCAGGTCACGAAAGTGGCCGACTTCAACGACGATGCGCAGCTCGCATCCGTCTATACCCCGGAAATCGAAGAGTTGGTTGCCACGGTCGCCGGGGCCAGCGAGGCGGTCGTGTTTGACCATACCCGGCGTTCGACCGAGGCGTCGCACCGGGAGGAATATGGCTCGCGCGATCCGGTTCCCGCGCCCCATAGCGATTATGACGATTCCTCGGCCAGACAACGTATGCGTGACAAATTCGGCGATGGGGCAGACGAACGTCTGCGGGGCCGGTTCGCCATCGTGAATGTCTGGCGCTCGATGTCCGGACCGATCGAGCAGTGGCCGCTGACCGTGTGCGATTCGCGCACCATCGATGACGATTTTCTGATCTCGACCCGTCGTGAGGCACCGATTCGACCGGAGCCGTCCTTCGAATACGCACGTCCGAGTGCGACCCGTCACGCCGCCTACGATGCCCGTCATCGCTGGTACTACTTCCCGCGCATGACGCGAGACGAGGTCTTGCTGTTTAAGAACTACGACACGCTCACCGATGGTACGGCGCGCTTTTCACTGCATTCGGCGTTCGAAGATCCCGAAACGCCGGCAGACCCGGCGCCGCGCGAGACCATCGAGACGCGCGCCTTCGTCTTCTACGACTAGAAACCCACAATCCAGGAGAATTTATGTGTCCGACCCCGTCGTCATCGTCGAGGAGGCCGGCAATGACATGCTGGTCGTCCGCCTCAACCGGCCGCACAAGCGCAATGCATTGTCGTCCGAACTGAAGCGGGAGCTCGCCGTGACCGCGCGGTCGCTCGCTGAGCGGACCGACATCGGCGCGATCATCCTGACTGGGGCCGGCGGGTCGTTTTGTTCGGGCAATGACATTTCCCAACCGGATTCCTTCGCGCAGGACCTTCCCCTGGCCGAGGCGCGTCGCCATATCCGCCTCGGCCTGGAGATGTGTCGCGCCTGGGAGGCGCTGCCCCAGCTGACGATCGCGGCGGTGGACCGGTTCGCGATCGGCGGCGGCATTTCGCTCGCGCTTTCTTGCGACTTCCGCATCCTCCAGACTGGCGCGTGGCTGCGTGCGCCGGAGGTGGAGCTCGGCATCACCTATTCCTGGGGCACCCTGCCGCGTCTCGTACGGCTTGTCGGGCCGGCGCGCGCAAAACTGATCGCGGGACTGTGTCGCCAAGTGAATGCCGTGCAGGCGCTCGACTGGGGCCTGTGTGAAGAGGTCGCCGACGACACGATGGCTGCGGCGCTGACGATGGCGGCGGAGATCACATCCAAGCCGCGGGTGGCCCAGCAGATGGTCAAGGAATCCGTCAATCGGCTGTTTTCGGGGCCCGATACAGCGACCCTGGAGCAGGATCAGGTGCTGCTCAATATGACGAGTGATGAGGCCCGGGACGCCCAGGCGGCGGCGCGGGAAAAATTTTCGGGATAAGTCCGGACAACATCCGCTTCCCTCCGCCTCACAAATCCGTTACACAAAAAGAAAAAATCACCAGTTTCTTAACTATTGTGGACAAGGGAGAGGGATCAATGAAATTCCAAAACAAATCTATGTGGGCGGGTGCCGTATCGGCAATCGCGCTTCTCGCAGCCGGTTCGGTTGCTCAGGCCGATGGCCACCTCAACGCCACCGAGAAGGCGCTCATTCCGCTGGCGAAGGCTGAGGGTGGTGTCACCATCATCAACCCGCTGTTCAGCGACCGCACGTCGCAGCGCATGTCGGCAGCGTTCAAGGCCCGTTACGGCCTCGGCGATGACTTCGAGTTCGCCAGCCTGCGTAAGGGCACGGGCGCCACGGTGGCCCAGGTCCGTCAGGAAATTCAGGCGAACAAGTTCACCGTCGACATGATCCTGGTTTCCGCACCGGGCTTCTTCGACCAGGCCGCGAAGCGCGGCGCGTTCCTCGAGCTCGATTCGGGCTACTGGGGTGATTTCGCCAAGACGATGGAGAGCGCCGGTCAGTATTCCAACTACCCGCTCGTCGTGACGCCGCTGGCCTATACGTTCCAGCCGGTCTGGAACGCATCCTGCCCCGGCATGGAGAACTTCAACGTCACGTCCTATGCGGATGCGGTCGAAGCGGGCCTGGCAGGCAAGACGATTTCATCCGACATCACCAAGTCGTTCACCTATTCGAACACCGTGGTGGCGCTGGGTGAAGCGGGTGCCGTCAACTTCGATGATTTCTGGCCGGCTCTGAAGAAGACCGATCCGATCGTCGAATTCCGCACCGAGCCGAAGATGCAGATGGTCATTTCGTGCCAGCGTCCGTTCGACATGTGGAACCTCTCGGGCCGCGTGTATCAGAACGTGCTGAAGTCGCCGGACCTGAAGGACAAGATCAAGATCGGTTCCTTCTCCGAGGGCCAGGTGCTTCTCGGCAACCAGATGGCCGTGCTGAAGGGTGCGCCGCATCCGAATGCCGGCAAGCTGCTCGCCGAGTTCCTGATGTCCAAGGAAGGCTCCGACATCTTCGTCGAGGGCGAGGCGATCTACTCGCTGCGTGACGGTTACACGCCGCCGGCGGCGACGGCACCGTATCTTCTCGATCTGAGCACCGTGAAGCTGATTGGTCTGAAAGACTGGGTCGGCGCACAGGGCGAGTTCAAGAAGGTCCGCGGTCTGTGGCAGGAAAACTTCCGTTAGACCCTATGGTCTGACGGTATTGTGGGGTCCGGATCAATTCCGGACCCCATGATCACTTTTCCTTTCCAGTGCAGCCCTATCTGTCGCGCGGCGGTTGTCGTCGTGTGACCCCATACTGATTTGATCCGGTGGATTTGCCATGACCACGGAAACTCTCTCACCGACACGTGAGCGTTCGCCGCTCAATAACCGCCTGCGCGCCATGGTGACGCAGGAGAACCTGATCACATTCGTCGTGGCGATTATCGTCGCAGGCGCCGTGATCGTGCCGCTGGCGGTGTTGTTCGTGTCCAGTTTCAAGGTTCTCGACCCGCTGGGTTGGGATACGACCTGGGGCTTCGGCAACTATGTCGAGATGTTCACCGACCGGATCATCCCGAAGGCGTTCCTCAACACGCTGATCATTTCCTCGGGCTCGACCGTGCTGGCCACCTTCCTGGGTGTGTCACTGGCCTGGATCAACGCCCGGACCAACTGCCCGGGCCGTGATTATCTCGAGCCCTACAACCTGATTCCCTTCTTCCTCTCGCCCTTCATTGGCGCGATTGCCTGGCACAATCTGGGCGAGCCCCAGACCGGGCTGCTCAACAACTGGGCGCGCGACATCTTCGGGATCGAGGGGGCGCTTATCAATGTCGACAATATTTGGGGCGTGATCTGGGTCACCGGTATCTTCTTCGCCCCCCTTGTCTATCTCTTCGTGGTCGGCTCGTTGCGGCGCATGGATCCTTCGCTGGAAGACAGCGCGCGGACCACCGGCGCCGGCCTCGTGCGCACGACCATGACGGTTACTTTGCCGCTGGTCATGCCGGGCATCCTGTCGGGCGCGATCATCGTGTTCGTGACCAGCGCCGGCGAGTTTGGCGTGCCGTTCAAGCTGTCGGCGCCCTATGGCTGGGAAACCCTGACGACCCAGATCTTCTCGAAAGCGGTGGGCGATGACGCCAACCACTTCCTGGGCGCGGCCATGAGCATGGCGCTGGGTATCATCACCGTGTTCCTGATCTGGGTGCAGCAGCGCTACATCGCGCCCCGCTCGTTCACGACCGTGACCGGCAAGGGCTTCCGCCCGAACGTGCTCGACCTCGGACCCTGGAAGTGGGTGGCCTTCGCCTACAACCTGATGTTCATCGCGGTTGCGGTGGTCCTGCCGATCGTCTGCCTGATCATCGTCAGTCTGCATCCGGTATGGACCGGCAAGATCGTGTGGGCGGACATCACGACGATCAACTATGTAAAGACCCTGTTCTGGTGGCGTCCCGACGCGATTGCGGCGGCGACCAACGGCATCGTCAACTCGCTGATCCTGGCCTTCGGCGGCGCGTCGATCGCCATGGTGATGGCGCTGGTCATCTCCTACATGATCCATCGCACCAAGGGCTTCGGCGTGCGGATGCTCGACTTCTTGTCGGTCGTGCCGATCGGCTTCCCGGGCATCGTGCTCGCGATGGGCGTGCTGGTGACCTACATCCAGACACCGATCTACGCGACCCTGTGGATCCTGATGCTGGCCTACATCACACGGTTCTTCCCCTATGGGCAGCGCAACATCTCGTCGATCATGCTGGCGATCTCCGAGGAGCTCGATCAGTCGTCACGAATGGCGGGGGCGTCCTGGTTCACCACTTTGCGGCGGATCACGATCCCGCTGCTCAAGCCGGGGCTGTTCGCGGGCTGGATCTTGTTGTTCATCATCTTCCTGCGCGAATTGTCGATCTCGATCATCCTGTTCACGACGGGGACGGAGACCCTTTCGGTCGGCGTCTACTATCTGACGAACTTCGAGAATGAGCCGCTCACCGCGGCCCTGTCGATGGCCCAGACGGTGCTTCTGCTGATCGCAATTTATGCATTCCGCCGGTTCGCCGGGCGCGAAGCCCTGACGGCCTAGGCGAGAGGAGCAAGACATGACCAGCGAAAACGCCGACTCCTATCTGGAAGTCGACAACCTCGTTAAGTATTTCGGTGACGACAAGGCCGTCGATGGCATCTCCTTCGGCATTCCGAAGGGCGCCTTCCTGACCCTGCTCGGCCCATCGGGTTGCGGCAAGACGACGACCCTGATGAGCATCGCCGGCCTGCACACCATCGATGGCGGGCGCATCCGGGTCGGTGAAACGATCTTCACCTCGCCCAAGGAAGGCTTGTTCCTGCCGCCGGAGAAGCGTGACATCGGCATGGTGTTCCAGAGCTACGCCATCTGGCCGCACATGACGGTGGCCCAGAACGTCGCCTACCCGCTCGAGATTCGTGAGTGGGAACGTCCGGACATCGACGACCGGGTCGCCGAGGTGCTCAAGCTGGTCGGTCTCACCGACTGGGCCGACAGCCTCGCCACAAACCTGTCGGGCGGCCAGCAGCAGCGCGCGTCGCTGGCCCGTGCGATCGTCTCGAATCCGAGCCTGCTGCTCTTCGATGAGCCGCTGTCGAACCTCGATCTCAAATTGCGCGAGCAAATGCGCGTCGAGCTCAAGCGGATTCAGAACGAGGTGGGTATCACCTCGATCTATGTGACCCATGACCAGTCCGAAGCGCTGGTGATGAGCGATGAAATCATCGTCATGAGCAAGGGCAAGATCGAGCAGCGTGGCGGCCCGGTCGAAATCTACTCAAGCCCCGTCAACGAATACGTCAGCAACTTCATCGGCATCGCCAACCTCATGAAGGCCAAGGTGGTCGAGGTCAGTGAACCGGGAATTGGCAAGGTTGAGGTGGCGCAGGACGGACAGACGGTCCAGCTGCCCTGCCGCCTGACCCCCGGAATCGCCGCTGGCGAGGATGCGGTGCTGTCGGTGCGCCCCGAGAATGTCCACGCCGTCGACGAGAGCGGCGAGGGAACGCTGACGGGTGAATGCACCCATGCGATTTTCCTCGGCAGCTATGTCGACTGCCGCGTTCGCTGGGGCGACTTCGAATGGAAGGTGATTTCTCACCCCCGCAATCATCCGCGAACCGGCGATAAAGTGCATCTGCGCTTCGATGCCGAACACACTCTGGCGGTGCAGCCATGACCACGAATACCGACATCAAAGTCTCGATCGAGCATCTCTACAAGAGCTACGGCCCGGAGACGGCCGTCAAGGACTTCAACCTGGACATCACCCAGGGCGAGTTCGTGACCCTGCTGGGGCCGTCGGGCTGTGGCAAGACCACGACCCTGCGCTGCGTCGCCGGCCTCGAGCGGCCGGAAGAGGGCGAGATCCGGATCGGCAACGAGACGGTGGTCGCGCCCGCGAAGGACATCTACCTGTTCCCGGAACATCGCAACATCGGCATGGTCTTCCAGAGCTACGCGGTCTGGCCGCATATGACCGTGTTCGACAATGTCGCCTATGGACTGCGCGTGCGCCGTGCCTCGGGCGCCGAGATCAAGACCCGGACGATGAAGGCGCTCGAACTGGTGGGGCTGGATCAGCAGGCCGACCGGTTTGCCACGAAGCTTTCGGGCGGTCAGCGCCAGCGCGTCGCGCTGGCCCGGGCCATTGTCTACGAGCCGGACGTCATCCTGTTCGATGAGCCGCTCTCGAACCTCGACGCCAAGCTGCGTGAGCAGATGCGCGACGAGATCGTGCGGTTGCAGAAAGAGGTGGGTATTACCTCGATCTTCGTCACCCATGACCAGTCCGAGGCGCTCGTGATGAGCGACCGTGTGGTGGTCATGGACAAGGCGGTCATCCAGCAGATCGGCGATCCCGAGGATATTTACGCCAACCCGGTCAATTCCTTTGTGGCGAACTTTATCGGCGTGACCAGCCTGCTCGAGGGCAAGCTGACCGCGCGCAACGGCGATGCCTGCGAGGTCGAGGTGCCGGCGGCAAACGGCGGCGCGCCGCTGCAGTTGCGCGGTGCCGGGGCGCCGGGCGCACAGCCGGGCGATCCCATATTCCTCAATCTGCGGCCCGAGGACGTGCAGCTTCATCTCGAGGCGCCCGACGGATCGGACGGCCGCAACGTGATCGAGGGACAGGTGATCGACACGATCTATCTCGGGAGCTTCCTTGAGGGACGTGTGCGGGCCGGCGGCCATGAAATCGGCATCCAGATCGACCATTACGAAAATTTGGTCCCCGACCAGACCGTTTGGCTCACTTTCCAGCCCGAACATGGTCTCTGTTTGACCGACTAAAGGTATCCGTTATGGGTTTGCGTATTCTCGTGTTCGGCGCCGGCGGGGTCGGCGCCTATTTCGGTGGTCGCCTGGCCGAAGCCGGCTGTGACGTGACCTTCCTCGTGCGTCCCCATCGTCAGGCCCAGCTCGCCGAGCGTGGACTGATCGTCAAAAGCGACTTCTTCGATGATTTCTCGGTGCCGGTCCAGACTGTGACCGCCGATCAGATGTCGGGCGAGTACGACCTGGTCCTGCTGGCCTGCAAGGCCTACGACTTGGGCTCGGCGATGGATGTGATCGCGCCGGCCGTCGGTGCCCAGACCACGATATTGCCGCTGCTGAACGGCATGAAGCAGGTCGATCTGCTGCAGGCCCGGTTCGGCGATGACAAGGTGCTGGGCGGCACCTGTTACATCGGCGCCAAGCGCGATCCGGACACGGGCGATATCAGCCATTTCGGGGACTTCCACCGCATCGCCTATGGCGAAATGGCGGGGGGCATGTCGGCGCGGGTGGAGGCCTTCGCGGCGCTCAACGACACGGTCAAGTTCGACATCGACGCGAGCCCGAACGTCTCGCAGGTGATGTGGGACAAGTTCGCGATGCTGTGCGCCATGTCGTCGGTCAACACGCTGACCCGCGGCACGGTGGGCGAGATTCTCGATACCCCGTCCGGACATGAGTTTCTGACGGCCGCGCTGGCCGAATGCCGGGACACGGCCGATGCGCTGGGTCATACAGTGTCCGACAAGGTCATTGCGACCTATGAGAAAATGTTCTCGACCCAGGGCTCGAAATTCGCCTCGTCGATGCTGCGCGATGTGTTGGCCGGAAACCGGACAGAGGGCGATCATATTATCGGCGACATGGTAGACCGCGCCGCCGCCGCCGGGCTGCACACGCCGATCCTGCTGGCCGCGCGTGCCGGCCTGGCCGTGCATGAAAAGAAGGTTGCCGAGGCCGCGTCCTAGGCACTGCCACATAAACCAGGAGACACCCGATGGACATCAACAATCTTTCGGTTACGGAAATGGAAGCCTTCGTGGCGCGGTTTTCCGATCTCACGGGCTCCGACGAGGCATTCGTCGACAGCCGTCTCCCCGGGCACAAGCGTTTCAAGATCAACATCGTCGGCATGGGCGTGGTCGAGGCCACGGACAAGCCGGAACTCCGCCCGAACATTCCGCTGCCGGCCAAGGGCTTCAACCTCGGCATGATCCAGGCCGAGACCGGTAACGGTGCGGCCCTGCATTCCCACGAGACCGAGGAGGTGTTCATGCCGCTGATCGGGCCGTGGGAGGTCTACTGGGCGACCGATGACGGAGACAAATCGATCACGCTGCAGCCCTTCGATTCGATCAGCGTACCCATGGGGGTCTATCGCGGCTTTCGCCATGTCGGCGAGGGCACCGGGACTCTGCTGACGATTATCGGTGGCCCCGAGGCCGGGCGGGTCGAATGGCACCCCACCATCACCAACGCCGCGTCCGAGACCGGCCTGGCACGCGATGCCGCGGGCGACCTGAAGGTCTCGGCATGAGCAAGGCGCTGGTCACCGGCGCATCCACCGGTCTGGGCCGCGAAATCGCGCTCACCCTGGCGCGAGCCGGCTATGACGTCGCGCTGGCAGACCGTGAGATCGGGCTCCTCGACGAGGTGATGACCCATCCCGACCTGTCGGGCGTGACGGCGATGCCCGTCGAACTCGAACTTCTCTCCGAAGCCAGTATCCGCGACGGCGTCGCCGCGGCGATCGACGGCCTCGGCGGGCTCGACACGCTGGTCAACAATGCCGGCCGCACGTTGCTGCAGAAGGTGGTGGATGTCACATGGGACGAGTGGGATTCGGTCATCGGCATCAATCTCAAGGGCGCCTATTTCGCGGCTGCGCGGCTGGCCGAACACTGCATTGACGAGGGAAAATCCGGTTCGGTGACCAATATCGCGTCCACCCATGGCCTGACAGGGCTTGCCGGGCGCTCTGTCTATGGAATCTCGAAGGGGGGCCTGATCCAGATGGCGCGTATGCTGGCCATCGAATGGGCCGATGCGGGTATCCGGGTGAATGCCGTCGCACCGGGAACCGTGTTGACGGAATCCCGCCAGAAGCTCCTGGAAGACCCCGACTTGCGCGCGCGCATGCAAGCCCGCATCCCGACCGGGCAGTTCCCCCACGCACAGGAAATCGCCAACGCCGTGCTGTTTCTTGCCGACGCCGGCCCGTCGCTGACGGGTCAGGTTATTGCCGTCGACGGTGGCCTGACCGCCGAATAGCGCCCTTCGGCGCTATTCTTCACCCAGCACGGCGACCGCGCGGATGGGACTGCCCGTCCCGCCGCGGATCTTCAGCGGAAACCCGATGAACCGGAAACGACCCTTGCCGACGACCTTGTCGAGGTTGGTGAGCCCTTCCATATGGGTGAAGCCCATATCCCGGCAGACCAGATGCACCTCGAAATTGTCCTTGCCCGGTCGGCCGGGGCTCACGGCCTCGACGCCGAACATGACGATGCCCTTGGCACCCAGCCATTCGGCGGATTCCTTGGTCAGGCCCGGGAAGTCCGTGAGAAATTCCGGCGTGCCGAAGGTGCGGTCGTAATGGGCCATGTAGAGGAACACGGTGTCGCGGGGTTGAATCTCCACGCCCGCGGCCTTCTCGGCGGCTTCGAGTTCTTCCACCGTTATCCGGCTCTTGAGTTCCTTGTGAGAGAGGTCGAGGCAGACGGCCTCGGTGTAAAAATCCTCGAGCGGCATCTGATCGACCGAAAGTGCGTTCGGGTCGGCGTCGAAATGCACCGGCGCGTCCACATGGCTGCCAGTGTGTTCGCCGAAGGACATGAACTTGGACGCGATGGAGAATTTGACCCCCTCCGCCTCGCGAAAGGTGTCATGCGTGTTCCAGTCGGTGATGACCGCCGGCGGGTGGTTCGCCAAGGTCGGACATTTGTGGAAAATCTCGCCGCTCAGGTCGATCAGTTGCATGTGTAATTACTCCCCCGGATATCCCGCTGGTGTTTGTCCGTTGCGGGCAAAATCAGTTTTTGTTTTCGTAGGATTCGACGCCGCCGAGATCGGACAAATCTTCCTCGCGGCCGCGCAGTTCGATGGTGTTGCGATCGGGATCGCGCAGGAAGACGGAAACATGGCCGCCGCGCCCGAATTTCACGGGCCCTTGCGTGATCTCGATGTTGTTCTCGTTCAGCAGCCGGATGCAGCCGGCGATGGTATCGACGCGGAAGGCCACATGGGTGAACCCGGGATACTTCGTATCCACATCCATCAGGATATTGTCGCCGCCATTGTCGTCGCTGGCATTGAACACGAGGTTGAGCTCCACCCCGGCGTCATTTTCGACCACGGCCACGGGATCGTTGTCCGCCTTGTGGATCACCTTGAAGCCGAACAGCTCGTAGAACGCCATGGCACGGTCCAAATCCGCGACGCGGATGCCGATATGGTCGATGGTCTCGATTTTCATGGTCTTGTCCTTCCCGGCGGTGATGCGGTTCGAGTTTAGTCGTCCGGCCCCGCTTGGCAATGATTGGTAGAGACTAGGCGAAGATTGCCATCATCGCCGGAATCGTGAGGATCGCGAGCAGGGTGTGGGTCGTAAGGATCGCGGCCATCAGTTCGTGATCGCCCCCCATCTGGCGGGCCAGCACATAGGATGAGGTCGATGTCGGTTGGCTGTGGAACAGCACGAGCATTGCCAGTACCGAGGCCTCAAGTCCGAGCAACATACCCAGCCCCAGCGCAATCAGGGGGGTCGCTACCAGCCGCATCAGGCTCGATACGAGAATGCCCGGCAGATGCGCACCGATCGAGGCGAGGCGGAGGCCCGAGCCGGCGGTCAGCAGCGCCAGTGGCACGCCGGCGCCGGCCAGCATGGCGAGCGTGGAATCCGCGATCTGTGGGATCGGCGGATTGACGAGATTGATCGCGATCCCCAGCGCGGTGGCGACGATGAACGGGTTGGTGAGCAGGCGTTTGGTGAGCGCACCCAGATCCGCTTCACCCTGTGTGCCCCAGCGCGTGAGTACGAGCACGCTCAGGAAGTTGACGGTCACGGTGAAGAAGGCGACGGCGACGATGACCAGGGCGGCACCGTCCGCCGGCAGCAGCACCGGTGCGGCACCCAGAATGATGAAAAAGTTGGCGCGGACCGACCCCTGAAAAACCGATGTGAAGCTGGCGTCATGATCCACCAGAATGCGCGACAGCACGGGGCGGAGGATGATCAGCGCCGCTGCGACGATGAAAATCGCGCCGATAAGCGCAATGGCCATCCGCGCGAAGGGGAGGCTTCCGAGGTCGGCCTGATACAGATCGTGGATGACCAGCGCCGGGATCGCGAGATAGTAGGCGAGCCGCTCTATGGGCCGCCACATCGCGTCGTCGGGGAGCCAGAGCGCCTTGACGGCCCAGCCGATGGCGATGAGCAGGAAAACGGGCGCGAGCGCGAGGAAGGTTGCGAGCATGAGGGGGCCGATGGCGTCCGGAGCGGGCCGAACGCGGTTGTCAGTGGCTCAGAATCTGACTGAGGAACAGCTTGGTTCGTTCCGACTGCGGATTGTTGAAGAATTCGTCGGGGTTGTTCTGCTCCACGATCTGGCCTTCGTCCATGAAAATCACCCGGTCGGCGACCTGCGAGGCGAAGCCCATTTCATGGGTGACGACCAGCATGGTCATGCCGGTGTCCGCGAGGTCGACCATGACGTCGAGCACTTCCTTGATCATTTCCGGGTCGAGCGCCGAGGTCGGCTCATCGAACAGCATGATCTTGGGCTTCATGCACAGTGAGCGCGCGATGGCGACGCGTTGCTGCTGGCCGCCCGAAAGCTGGCCGGGAAACTTCGTGGCCTGCTCGGGAATCTTCACCCGCTCCAGATATTCCATCGCGATCGCTTCGGCCTCGGCCTTCGGCGTCTTGCGGACCCAGATCGGCGCCAGCGTGCAGTTTTCCAGTACCGTGAGATGCGGGAACAGATTGAACGACTGGAACACCATGCCGACCTCGCGGCGCACCGCGTCGATGTTCTTCAGGTCGTTGGTCAGCCGGGTGCCGTCCACGACGATGCGGCCTTCCTGATGTTCCTCGAGGCGGTTGATGCAACGGATCAGCGTGGATTTGCCGCTGCCCGACGGGCCGCAGATGACGATGCGCTCGCGCTCGGCGACATCGAGATCGATGTCACGCAGCACATGGAACGCGCCGTACCATTTATTGAGGCCCTCGATTTCGATGGCGGGCGTCTCAGACGATGCTGTTGCGTGATCTTCGGTTGCGGACATGGGCGTCCTCCGGTCAGCGTTTATCGGTGTCGAGCCGCCGCTCCAGGCGAATAGAGTATCGCGACATGGAGAAGCAGACGGCGAAGAAGAACAGGGCGACGACGACATAGGTCTCGGTCGAAAGTCCCAGCCAATCGGGATTCGAGACCATGGCGTTGGCGATACCCAGGATGTCGAACAGGCCGATGACGATCACCAGTGTGGTGTCTTTAAACAGGCCGATGAAGGTATTCACGATGCCGGGAATCGAGATTTTCAGCGCCTGGGGCAGGATAATCAGCCGCATGGATTTCCAGTAGTTCAACCCCATGGCCTGTGCGGCTTCATACTGCCCCTTGGGGATCGCCTGCAGGCCGCCGCGGATGACTTCGGCCATGTAGGCGGAGGCAAAGGCGGTCACCATTACGATCACACGGATCACGGAATCCAGCGCCATGTCGGGCGGCAGGAAGATTGGCAGGATGATGTTCGAGACGAACAGCAATGTGATCAGCGGCACACCGCGCACCGCCTCGATGAAGATGATCGAGAACCAGCGGATCAGCGGCAGGCGGGACTGGCGGCCGAGTGCAAGCACCACGCCGATGGGAAGCGAAAGCACGATCCCGGCGAGCCCAACCACGAGATTGAGGCTGAAACCGCCCAGTTTGTCCGTTGTGACCGGCTCCAGCCCGAGGCCACCGGCTATGAGAATGGCCGCGATCACGGGGTAGGCGACCGAGAACCAGCGCAGATAGCGGTCACCCGGGACATTCTCCATCATCCAGGGCGCCAGTGCGGGGAACAGCAACACGAAGGCGATGTTGATCCGCCAGGTCTGGTCCGACGGGTAGAAGCCGTAAAGAAACTGGCCCATCCGCTGGTCCAGCCAGGCCCAGCATGCGCCATGTCCGGTGCAGGCGAATCGGTCGTCGCCGACGATCTGGGCATCGAGGAACGCCCATTCGATAAAGGATGGTATGGCCAGCCAGAGGATGTAGAGCGTCACGAGCGTCAGCGCCGTGTTCAGCCATCCCGCGAACAGGTTGGTGCGCAGCCAGCCGATCACCCCGACCGTCGTGGCAGGTGCCGGCCGCTCGGCGAGCATGTCATCGGAGGTTCTGTGGAACGGTTCGTACATGATCTACCGTTCCACCAGCGCGATGCGCTTGTTGTACCAGTTCATGTAGGCCGAGGTGAGCAGGCTCAGGGAGAGGTAAACCGCCATCCAGATGCCCACCACTTCGAGCGCCTGGCCCGACTGGTTCAGGATCGTCCCGCCGATCGAGACCAGGTCCTGATAGCCGATGGCGATCGCCAGCGAAGAGTTCTTGGTCAGGTTCAGATACTGGCTCGTCAGGGGCGGGATGATGACGCGCAGCGCCTGCGGGATGATGACCAGCCGCATGGTCTGGTTCGGCCGCAAGCCAAGCGCGAAGGCCGCTTCTGTTTGGCCGCGGCTGACCGACAGGATGCCCGAGCGCACGATCTCGGAGATGAAAGCGCCGGTGTAGGTCGACAATGCCAGCCAGAGCGCGATCAACTCGGGTGTGACGTTGAACCCGCCATCGAAGTTGAACCGTTTGCGGACGGGCACGTCCCATTCGAGGGGCTGCCCGAGGATGTAATAGACGATCAGGGGCAGCCCGATGATCAGACCCAGCCCGGCCCAGCCGGACGGGAATGTCTGGCCGGTCTGTTCCTGCCGCTTGCGGGCCCAGCGGCTCAGGATGATAGCCGCGACGATCCCGAGGAACACGGCCGCGAAGACCCATTCCATGCCCGCTTCCAGGATCGGAGCGGGCAGGCGCATGCCCCGGTTGTTGAGATAGGCCGCATCCCCGATCGAAAGACTGTCACGGACCTTGGGGAGCGCGGTGAGTGTCGCCCACCAGAAGATGATCTGCAGCAGGACCGGTACGTTGCGGGTGAATTCCACATAGGCGGTCACGGCACGGCTGATGATCCAGTTTCGTGATAGCCGCAGGACACCGGCCGTGAAGCCGATCAGCGTGGCGGTAACGATTCCCATCGCGGAGACGAGGATCGTGTTCAGGAAGCCGACGACCAGCGCCCGTCCGAATGTCGACTGGGACGTATAGTCGATCAGCTTCTGATTAATGTCGAAGAAGGCGGTGTCGGTGAGAAACCCGAACCCCGAGGCGAGCCCGGCGCGTTGCAGGTTCGCCAGTGTGTTCGCGGTTATAAAGGCGATGACAAGCGCGACGGCGAGGAGAACGGCCAGCTGCAATACGATGCCGCGGCTGCGCTCGTCGGTCAGTAGCCGGCGGACGTCAAACTGGTCGCCATCGTCGTTCAGGGTCGGGTTCGACAAGGAGCTATGCTTTTAGCGGCGGGGAAAAGCAGAAGGCCCGCGAACGTCTGTTCGCGGGCCTTCGTGATTTCCTAGCGCATCGGCGGCGCGTAGAGGATGCCGCCGTCTTTCCACAGCGCATTCAGGCCGCGGGCGATACCCAGCGAGGTGTTGGTTCCGAGATAACGCTCGAAGATCTCGCTGTAATTGCCTTCAGCCTTGATGGCATTGACCGCCCAGTCCTTGGACAGGCCCAGCATGTCGGCGAGTGAACCCTCGGACCCGAGCATCCGGTTGATCTCCGGATTGTCCGTGCCCTTGGCCAGTTCGGCGACATTCGCCTGGGTCACGCCGAACTCCTCGGCATTGATCAGCGCGTTCAGGGTCCAGCGCGCGACATCCGCCCACTGATCGTCACCCTGGCGAACCAGCGGTCCGAGCGGTTCCTTGGAGATAATCTCCGGGAAGACCATGTGCGCATTGGCATCAGGGAAGGTCGAACGCGTGGCCGCGAGGCCCGAGGCGTCTGTCGTGTAGACATCGCAGCGCTCGGCCTCATAGGCCTTGCGGGCTTCCTCGTTGGTCTCGATCGGCACCGGCTCATATTCGATGTCGTTGATCCGGAAGAAGTCGGCGAGGTTCAGCTCGGTGGTCGTGCCGGTCTGAATGCAGACGGACGCGCCATCCAATTCCTTCGCGCTCTTGGCGCCCAGCGCGGTCCGGCCGATGAAGCCTTGACCGTCATAATAGTTTACGCCGACGAAGGTGAAGCCGAGATCGACATCGCGCGAGAAGGTCCAGGTCGTGTTGCGCGACAGGACGTCGATTTCACCCGAGGTCAGGGCCGGGAAGCGGTTCTTGCCGGTCAGGTTCACCCATTTGACCTTGTCCGGGTCGCCGAGGACGGCACCGGCCAATGCGCGGCAATAGGCGACATCGAAGCCGGTCCAGTTGCCCTTGTCGTCGGTGAACGCAAAGCCGGGAAGGCCTGTGTTGATACCGCACTTCAGCTCACCGGCGGCGCGCACGTCGTCGAGGGTGCCCGCGTGGGCGGTATTTGCCGTGGCGCTGATCGCCATGAGGCCGGCCGCCGCGATGGCGCCTGTCAGTAGTTTCGCTTTCATCCTGATACTCCCTGGTTGGTATCCACTGTTGGATTTCCCCCGCTTAGGCGGTTAGTTCTTATTTATTGCACTGATCTTGCCTGTTTCGGACGGTCCCCGACAACAGGGTTATCAAAAAAATTGATCTCAACCATTCGTCGGAGGCAAACTTCCGGAATGCCTATTTTTCAAGCATTTACGCATGTTTGGTCGGGTCGGCACGTGGCCATTCTCGCGATGAGTATCGTGCTGGCGGCGTGCGCGTCACCCCATCGATCGCCCCCGGAAATACCTGCGGCGTCAGGGGAGGCGGTGACGATTGTCGCGTTCGGTGACATGCCTTACCGCACGGCGGATTTCCCCGCCTATGAAGCGCTTCTGCGCGCCATCAGTGCCGAGGCGCCGGATATCACCATCAATGTGGGCGACATCAAGGGGGGCGGGCTGTGCGACGAGGCGGTCTATCTGCGCCATCGCGACCAGATGAACAGTGTGGCGGGACCGTTGGTCTACACGCCGGGCGACAATGAATGGACCGACTGCCATCGCCGGGGCTGGGGCGAATAC
>Ga0070726_10000301_pt1 | contig 69692 bp, 89 predicted proteins | sample tdAd471_FD_67275 | JGI IMG/M metagenome (GOLD analysis project Ga0070726, IMG submission 67275) | Marine sediment microbial communities from the Atlantic coast under amendment with organic carbon and nitrate - tdAd47.1 | ecosystem: Environmental > Aquatic > Marine > Coastal > Sediment | place...
TATCGTTTATATAGTCTTGGAGTCTCTTGTCCCCAGAGTTCAGGGAAGAAACATGCACCCAAGTCGGGTCTATGCTTGTTACATCGCCCCTCAGAGCAGCACTAGTAGCTACGAGTTGTGAAGCTACTGAGGTGTGCTTTGTACGAACAGAAGTAATATCGTCTCTAAGGTCCGTACTCGTGGTTACAAGTTGGGTAGCTACAGAAGTATGCTTCAGCCTAACCGAAGTGATATCGTCCCTAAGAGCTGCACTAGTATTTGCTAATTTAGTAGCTACAGAAGTGTGCTTAGTCCGTATTGAGGTAATATCGTCTCTTAGAGCCGCTGATGTTGCTGCTCTTTCCTGATCAACCCAAGTAGATGTCGCGTAGGGAATTGCAATGTCAGCTACGGAAGTATGCTTAATTCGGATACTCGTTATGTCATCTCTAAGAGCGGCAGAGGTGGCTCCGACGACAGCTTGTGCCGCTGCACTTCCCGCTGCTGAGCCGACAGTCTGAGCTACAGCTGATGCTGCTGCGGCTCCCGCTACGGAACCCGCTGCGGCTCCAGCGGCACTACCAGCGCTCTCTGCAGAGGCTTTGATAGTGTTCCAGCGAACTCGTTTTACGTTGGCCCCTTGTTTTATAAGGAAGGAGTTGTTACCTCCGATGGAGCCAGCTACGTTAAATTCGTCCCATTTTTTAGCCATGCTTAAGTACCTGCAACTCCAGCGGACACATTAGCAAATATGGGGAGTTCCCCGCCTTGCTGTCCTTCGAACAAGATGACATTGCCATCTTCGTCACCAATGAGAACTTCGTTGAAATTCTTTTCGTCCCTGCCTGGGAGAGCCCAGCGCAAGGCAATAGATTCACTACGCTTTGAAGGGGGAAAGTTTAGGGGGTGATTGACTACGCTATACTGGCCGTCAGACTCAGCGCGATGCACCAGAAGTCCTGTCCCAGGCTCACGAACCATCTTCCTAAGAGGGTACTTCTTCCCTGAGCGATCACAAATGAATACAGCATTTTTTCCCTTTGCGTACCTTGTCATAATGGCCTAGCATACCATACGAAATTACCTAGCGCCAACGTCAGCAGAGACCGAAGTATTGACACTCACCGCTGCCTCAGGACGGGACCACCTAAGGGCTATAGCCTCTACAATTCGAGCTGGGTGATTCTGTGGGTGATTAACGAGAGAGTTTGACCCGTCGTTTTCGGATACATGAACTAAGTACCCTGTTCCGGGCTCCCTAGTCATTTCTCTATAGTTGTACTTAAACCCTGATCTTTCACAAATAGCCTTGGACTTACGTCCTCTGGCAAAGACCCTTCGTGCTCCCATTAGCCATACGCAGGAGAGATGTACCAGTTCACGCGCTCCCTGTCCTCTTCTTGAGCAGCCATAAGGAGCGTGTCAAACTCAGCCTTCAACTGAACACGGTAGTTAGCATCAACTCCACGTCGCTCAAAGGACATCTTATAAGCAAGTCCAAAGATGATCGCTGGTACGTACCTGTCGTGAAGGTCTAGGGTTTGATGGAGATTTTCTACGATTTGAGGGCGTACAGGTCCTCTGAATTTAAATTTATCGTTTAGGTTAGGAACTGGCCAAAGAGTTACGTTGACGGATGCTTGGGTTTGATCCACCATAAACTGTGAGGGCTTTCCCTCTGTTTCCTTTGTGGGAAAGTTAAGGTACTCCAGACGCCCGATACGGCCTAAGGAATAATCCACCGAACTCCGTACGATAACGGCTTCGTAGATGTCAACAACAGAAGCCCCTAGGTCGTAGGTAGCTACTGAAGCAGAACACTGTATTGTTTTTTCTTTGATCCGGCTAAGGGGGTGGTCTTCGTTAGCCAAGGATAGCAGAAGCTCATTGAGCATGTTCACAGCATCTTCGGCGTCTGTTCCTGACATAGGTTGACCCCCAGCGAGCTTATCTGCTCGTTGAACGAGGTAGTCTACTGTGTAACTCTTAGTGTAAACCCCTGAGGTAGCCATCTGTTACCCCCTAATACTTAGCTTCTACTAGGTACGCCTTGCCACCATTTGTGTTAGCTGCCTTAACAACGCGAACATACGGGTAGTACCCTGTAAGATTCGTTACCGCTGTGCCAGCAGGTATAGGAGCTACGCATACTATCACATCTGTACCACTTGGGGACGTGTGAATAGCGAAGTCTCCTGCTGCCCCAACCACTGAGGAAAATATTGAGATAAGTCCTTCAGAAGCGTACGGGGCATTTGTCTGGTAAAAAGACCCAGTTACTGCTGCGGATACACCAGTGTCAATGAGTTCTACGTATTTGTTGCTCATGTATTTCTCCTAGAAAAACGGGGGGTTCCTTTGGTTTGAGAACCCCCCGAATTTACTTAGTTCCTTTAGAGCTTACGCTCCGCTAGAACCATACCATTGACGATGGTCTGACCAACCGAAGCTATAACGCTCACGCGCCTTAAAGCGACCGTTGCCAGTATCGAAGTCACCTTCGGTAGCTGTACTCAGGGCTTTACGCACGAAGTGTTTAGTTCCGTTTGGACAGTCAGTACGAATAAACCACGCATCGGTATCAGTGAAACGGTGGTTGATGTGATGGCCCTTCGGGAAGTAGCCTCCACGGTTCAACGCATTCGTGTCGTTTGCATTAGACACGTTCTCCGTCCCAGCGACATTCTGTATTGGTGTCGTACTTAGGTCTGAACGCAGGATTTGGAACACAGCGAACTGTAGGTCCGGTGGAATGTGCAGAGATTGCGGTGTGGCACCAATAAGGATACCACGGTCGTCTTTAAAGAGCGAGATCGCAATAACTGCGTTTTCCAGAGCCGTCTCCGACATATCTGTCGCCGTTGTGTTGCTCTGATTTCCTGCAGATAGAGTTGTGTGAGAAGCAGAGAACAGGGGTAACCCGTCACCACCTGGGAACGCTGTGTTGAATCCGTTGTTGAATACAGCAGCAGCTTTCACTTGCTTAGTGTTTGCCATCGCACGGCCAAGGGCCTGAGCGCGAATTTTAGCGAAGGTACCATAGAGATTATCCTCTAGGGCTTCTTCAGTAATAGCAAATGCCAAAGCAATGGTTTCGTGTGTGTAACGTGACGCCCATGCTTCTTGCATGTCGTCGTATTGCACACCGGCACCTTCGGTTTTCACCGGAGCGGTACCGAGACCAGTCATAAGAACTTCTTCTTCGAATGATCTGTTCGACTTCTCAGTATCGAAGAGAACTTTATGTTCGCCGTCGATTTTCTTGTAGCTTGCACCCAGAACAGCATTAAGTCCAGGAACTAGCTGCTTGGCGATATTACCACGATTAATAGCCATAGTTTATATGCCTCCTTAAGCGTTGCTAGTCAGATTAGGATTAAAGATCACTTCAACAACAGTGTTGTCAGCGTCAGTATTCCACCCCGGAGCAAGGTAAGGACCTACAACACGGAACATTGCTGCCCCTGCTGAGATGTTTGTACCTGTTATGTCCAGTTCTGCGAGTGATTGCCCATTTTGAGTTGAGCCTGTTCCTGCAGCAGATACCTTCGCGTAGTCACCGGCTTGAAGGCCAGCGTCTCCCGAAGATGTCCGTGCTAGGATTAGGAATGTTGCATCTGGGTCATCGACCACAAATGCCAAAGGTTGGTTGTAACCACCTTCAATAAGCCCATCTGCAGCACCCATAGAGGTACCAGTTGGGAAGTATGAAGAATGTTTAAGCCCCAGCGCTTGCGTTTGGTATACACAACCAATGAAAACTCCAGTTGGAGTCCCACCGTTGGGGCACACAGAAACCGTACCACTACCTACACGAACCGGATCACCTTTAAAGATGTTTTCCGCTTGTCCGTTTGTAATAGGGTACGTGTTGTAACCACCAGAATTGTAGTTCCCGCCACGCTTGCGCAGAGGAGTCAAACCATTCTTCACATAGTTTGATACTGAAACAGTCATGTTTTAGTTTCCTCTTTGAGACAAGGCACCATGCCTAGTCTTCGTCGTTTTCGGAAATAGCTCCGAATTCAGCGGGTTTACGACCCGTAGTCGCTCTTGATTTGGATTCATTGTGGATAGGCATGTTCCGAGAAGAATTCTGTGACAAGTATTGGTCAACTGCATCAACCTGCGAATTGGCCATATCTTCATAGTACTCTTGTCTGGACTCTGCTATCTCTACGGGAATCTTTGCCAAAACTAGATCGTTGTTGACAATGGCTCCTTCGGTTCGGCCTGTGCCGATTTCAAAGTCATTTTGGAGGCTTTCCGGAATTTCGTCCTTTTGGACCCACTCCCAGCCTTCTCTTTGCCTTTTGACTAAGTTCTTGGCATCGTCCTTTCCTTGCAGACTCTGCCTGACCCAGCGTAGTTTGTACCCGTCTTTTTTAAAGTGGTACTGGACCTCTTGTGGAATCTCCAACATGTTCGGTGGAACATACTGCTTTTTCCGTGAGGTTGTTTTTCTTGTTGAGGCTCTGGCCATTTGTATTTCTCCTTTATTCTACACACGCATTGGTACGCGCGCAATACCCTAGGTGATTTCTGTCCACCCAGTGTCTTCTTGATTTCGAAGTTGAGCCACGTATTCTTGTGGCGTAATTCCAAGATCGTCAATGATTTCCTTATCTTGGGCAGTAAGACGGTACGTCGTTTTACCCCTTCTTCGCGTAACACCTTGGCGACCCGTTCCACCTACAACAGGCTTTGTACGCTTGCGTGGCGCGGTCTCATCTTCACCTTCTTGGTCTTCGTGCGTACTTTGGGTTCCTAAAGCTCCGAATCTAGCGTCGAGACGTTCGTTCAAAGTCTCGTAGTACTCTTCGGATTGTGGGTCTAGCCCTTCTCTCATAAGGACAGTTCCGAGATGAATAGCCCCCTGTTTTCGAATAGCTTCGTCTTGGTCCTTAGGCATGAAGAACCAGTCGTTGTCCTTAGCCCAATCTTGGGCCGCTTCAGGAACTTCTTCTTGTATCTGTGGGGCTCGTCTCTGAGGGGCTCTGCGAGCGGGAGGGACATTGGCTTCTTGGTAGTCCATGACTTCCATCCGAAGATTCGCCTTTGCTATTTCTTCAGAGACTCCAGCAGCTTTCTTGTACTCTCCTTGCTCCATAAGTTGGGCTTGAGATTCCTTTAGGTCTTCTAGACGATCCTTATACACTTGCTTTTGGGTAGAGGCATTCGTTCTCGTCTGTTCCCGCATACGTTCCCCAAGGACAAAGTTCTCTTGCTCAGCCCTGTGTAAACGATCTTCCAGAGCTTTTCGCTCGTTGGCTAGCTTTCTAATTCTTTCTTGAGCTCTGGATTTCCTTGGTTTTTTCTTAGCTTTTTGGCCTTGGCCTTCTTCCTCAGAGTCACCATCTTCCTTAGTCTGCTCTTTTTCTTGAGTGCCATCGTCTTCCCCTTCAAATATAATCGTAGGTCCTTCGTCTTTTTCTTCTGGGTTTAAAGAGATTTCTCCGTCATTCTCAGAGATAGAGTCTAAGTCCAGCTCTCCGTAGTCTTTGTTGTCTTTTCCGCTCATTACGTGTTCCTGTAGTTAGCCATGCCACCCCGAAGGTTGTCCATGGGATTGATTACGTCCGGTCCTTCTACTTGGAGTAAAAGTTCGTCGTCATTTAAAAGTATCAAAGTTACGCCTTGGACCCTTATCTTAGTTCCTGCGTGTTTGGACCAAACGACATAGTCGCCTACTCCTGGGACCACAGAATCGTCCCCAAACTTACCGTAAGGGTTCTTCGACCCTTTATTGATAGCGTCAAAATCTTTGAACGCCGTAGGGCCTACAGCGAGGATTCTCCCTACATTTGATAAGTACTGAATGTCTTGTTTGGTTTTGTCGGGTACAATGATACTACCGACTTTTTCCTCGATTTTGTGGGGACGCACGAGGACATGGTACGTCATTAGTTTTGGTAAAGGACTTGGATCAGGTATCTTGTTGTCTGAAATCCAAGAGGTATTATTTGGCTCAAAAGCAGATGCTTCCATAGGAACTCCGTGGTATCGCCTAAAGCCCACTAAAGGGCTTCTCGGGTCACTCGTCCTCTTTGAACATCCTTTGTTCTGTTTCAAGAACCAACTCAAGAGCGCGAGCGATTCCGTCCAAGTACCCGATGGCTTGCTCTCGCTCGGCCACCGTAATGTCTGGACGTTTACTTATAGCTGCGATATTAGCATCTACTAGTTGTTCGCGCAACACCTTGGAGCACTCTGTTAAAACAATGCGTTGGTACTCGTACTCTATTTGACTTCTAATGGTACTTTCAGTAGACACTTAAGGTGGCCTTTACTTGGTTCCGTCTCTTCCTACTTTTCGCGCTTGGGCTGCAGCTTTCTTCATCTCTGTCGCAGCTTTTCTACGATCTCGAATATCTGCACTTAGCTCTTTCTTAGACTCACGGCGGTCTTGTCCTGCCTCCCTGACAAATATGCTTTTTTCACCCGATGCTAACTTAGCACTTTCCTTGAGGAGATCAGCAGCAAGTTTCTCTTCGTCTAGGTCGAGTTTACGCTGAGCTTCCCCGGCTTTTGTTTGGTCACGCTCCATGTCGTTGAGGAGTGCAAGGAGTTTCAATCTGAATTCCCTATCTCCTTCGAGCATTTCACGTTGCTCTTTCATACGATCTGTCTCGGCTTCCATGAGCTCTGCCTTGGCGATCATGCCAGCAGGACCACCTTCAGCTTTTTCTTGGGCCATCATTTGGTTAGTCTGAGCAACTTGCTGGGCCGCTTGCGCCAAGAGCATCTCTTGTGTCTTGGGATCAGTGGCAGCACCTGTGACTTGCACGGTTTGTTGACCTTGCTGACCCTGCTGACCTTGGGCTTGAAGTTGTGCTTGGACCTTCTCCTGGAACGACATGATTTGATGTTCTTGGATATTGGCTTGAAGGGCTGGCATAATTTGAGGGAACATGCCCGAACCCCCTTGTGTTGGGTCTTGCATCCACGCCATTTTGAACCCAACGTGCGCTTCGTGTGCCTGCCCCGGAAACGCCTTAATAGGTTGACCTTGTTGTGCTGCAAGGACATCTTCCATAGGACCGAGGGGGGTGGCTACCGGAGGGGGCAGAAGGAACTCGTCGATATCGTCTACGCCGAGAGCTAAGTAGAAATCTTTGTAAACCTCACGTTTGTTGTGTATCTCCGGGGCTTGTAGAGCCGCTTGGAGCTTGCTTTGCGCAAGGGAAATCCTGTGGGCTTGGGACGTAATGTTAGGGTCCGAAGCTGGAATAACGTCCACAGTCCGTGGGTCATAGTCTCTTCTAAGCACTTCACGGACACCACCAGGAACATCAAAGGGGTACTTCTCGTCGAGGAACTCGAAGTTAAGTCTAGCGAGAATCTTAAGTTCTTTGCCTTGTGACCTGTGGCATCTCTTGTGGATAGCTGAAAAGAACTTTACAGATGCTTCCAAGAGTGCCATTGTGGTCCCTACGGGGCCATAGTTAGAGCTGTCTTGGATCACCTGCTCTGTAGAGTCCGCGAACTTTTGGGAGGCCCCCGTGAGGTACTCTAGGAGTTGGTACAACGTAGCCGAAGGTTCTTTGAACGGCAAGGGCATAAGGGATTTCTGAATGTCTTGGTTCTGTGTGTTAACCTCACGAAACTCACCCATGCCAATGGGTTCGTCCGGGGTGTCCATCTTGACCCCCTTGGCTTTAAACCCACCTTGAAGGTTAGCGTACTGACCAGCATCTACGAGAGACCGAAGGACTACCGTAAGGGTCTTCTGCATATCCCCGAGAAGGTGAATAAGTCCAAGTCCGTGGAACCCGAATCCAGGTACGTATTTGTAGTGGGAGAACCACTGGCTCATCTGTGCTTTTGGGTCAGACTCCGACCAGTTACGACGAACGCTTAGAAGGCTCTGTGACTCAAGGTCTACCGTGAGAACGTAAGGACGGATAAGACCTCCGTCGATCCCTGCAGGAAGAGCCATGTAAACGTGCTGTTCGTACAAAGTGTGAATGCGGTTAGAAGGTACCGAGTGCGTAGGGTCATCTCCTATCACAGTGTTCTCGGCGTCTATAACTTGCTGAAGCCCTAGTCCCGTGCCACCCTCAGAACTGAAGAACCCTTTTGGTTCCAGGTACACGAGGGCGTTGATATCCTTTTGAAGTTGATTTGGTGTTTTCTCTATGATGTGTGTGTAGCGTTCCGCCGTCTCTAGGGACTTGGCGTTCTCTGCTACTACGAACTGGTCAACGTGGACAAATTCCGCAACTGGGCGGTCCATCGTTTGGTCCCAGTACATCTTCTTAAACGCAGAGCCGTACAAAGGAAGGTGAAACCCTAGCTTGTCCATCTCGTCTGCGTACTCTGGCATCTCGTGTGTGACTTGGTAGTTCATGTGCGTCTGTACACGAGTAGCTTGCTCTGTCTTTTCGTCAGAGCTCTTTCCGATAACTTGTGTCCGTACAGGCCCTTTTGCTGGGAGCATCTCTGCTGTAAATTTACTTTGGAACTTAACAGCGGACTCCAGGAGAAGAGGGTGCGTAGCAGTACACATACCATCAGAGTGTTTTCCGAGGTTTGTTACTGCCATGTCTGGGTCCAGCCCAAGTGATTTGACTCCTTCAGCTAGGGCAAATTTCCACTCTTCTTTTGACTCTTCGTCTGCTTCTAAGTTGTCAATAACCTCTAGGGCTAGTTCGTCAAGATCACGGTCTTCCTCAAAGTAATATATGAGGTTTTCGTAGTGACCCCCTTCTTGGAACGCATCTGGTTCCATCTCTTCCATGTAGTCCGTGTCGGCAAGCTCTACTTCGAGACCTCCGTCGGCCATTGGAGTCACACCTTGGTTCATAGGGGTTCCCGGCTGTTGGCTGGGCATTCCTGGGATCATAGGTACTGGGGCTGTTGGTTGCTGTGGGGGTAGGGCCACGTATTATCCTCTTGGGTTGACCAAGTTCCAGTATGTAACTCGTTTGTTCGGAACTCTGTCATCTTCGTCTTCGTCATCCTCGGGGTATTCCGAGTGCGAAACGGAGTAAATATCTCTAAGCCAAAGTATAGCTTGCGTAAAGGTGTCTGTCAAGTCGTCGTGCTCTGCATACGGGAACTGAAGTATCTCTTCGAGGAACTCATCCACAAAAGGTCTCCATTCGATCTCTTCTTCGGTGAGTTTCTTGGCAGGAAGCCAAATACGACCTGCTCTGCAGAACGGAGTAATGGCGTGGGCGCGAGATACTTTGTCTTTGTCTGGGACGTACTCCACGATTGGGAGGTCCCTGCGACGCATTTCTTGGATAAGGGACATCCCCGACCCTTTCTTCTCTACCAACAAGGTGTCTGGCTCATAGATATCGTTGACTTCCTGGACTTTTTGGCACAGCGTAGGAAAATCCCACCGCCCTTTTCCAGACTCTAGCAAAATAGCGTTGGATATCATGATTTCTCGTCCGTCCAGGTTTGTCTCTACGCTTTTGAACACCCCCCAAACAGAGTACGCTGAGTAATCCGCGCTTTCCCTTGTGCTGAAGGCTGTGTCCACAGACATAATGATGTGATCTGCTAAAGGTGGTTCAGGGTCCAACCAAGGTTTAAACTCGGATTCCTTGAAAATAGACCCTTCTTCAGGAATAGGACTTTGCATGTACAAAGCTGCCCACTCCGCAGCAGTCAAGGTAGCGTCGTCCTTCTTCGCACTAAGGGCTTCGTCTGACCACATCTCAGGCCAGAAAGAGTGCCCCTCTGGGAGGTCCAAGAGCTTTGAAGACTCCTTGTCGAGGAACGCTGGGAACGATGTCACTTCCCAAGGTTGGCTGGATTCTACGTCTGCTTTGAGAAGGTACCCGCTAAGATCATCAATGTGCCACCGTGTGTTGACGATGACTTCAGAGGCTCCACTCAGGAGCCGTGTTCTCAGGCCCGAGCCGTACCACCTGTTAATCTTTGGCCGTTCTGTGTCACTCTTGGCGGTTTGTTCGTCAAGGGCATCATCACAAATACTTATGTGAGCCCTACGGCCTGCGATCTTACCACCCACCCCGGTACAGTAGTACATACCCCCTTTGTTTGTCCACCAACGTCCCGCTGCCTTAACGTCAGCACGGATGTGGATATTGGGGAAAATCTGAGAGTACTCTGCTGTGCTCATAAGGTCTCTGATTTGCCGACCCATGTTATCTTGTGCAAAGTCTGTAGAGTGGCCTAGGTGGAGAATGTTCCACTTCGGGTGCCGCCCAAGAACCCAGGTTACAAACATATTGAGAATCTTGGATTTCATAGAACCTGGAGGCATGAAAAGTTGCCACCGGGCCCCAAACAGAGTTTCTTTGTTTTTGGACTCTTTACGTTTTAGGATGTTTGTACTTTGGGCGGTTCTTTGCTCAATCTTTTGGAGCTTTCGTGCCATGTACTGAATGTGCTTTCCGTCGATAAACCCTTCAGGGAGTATCTCTGGAGCCATAAGCTCTACATAAGTGGGAAAGTGGACACGAGCCTTCTCAATAAGGACAGATTGGATAAATATGGAAGCCTTCTGCTTCTCTTGGTACGTAAGGGTATCCCAGGAACTCTTAAGTTCCTCAACTACCTCTCGTTTCTTAAGCTCTAAGTCCATCTATCGTTCTATCCTAGGAATACTTAGTATTCCTTCGTAAGGAATTCCTAAGAACCCCTAGGGGGTCCTTAGTGTTCCTTCGTAGTACCTTCTAGGGAGGTTAAGGACTTAGATATTCCTTGGAACTCCTTAGGGGGTACCTTAGGAATTCCTAGGAACCCCTCGGGCCTAAGACCCTTAGTATAACCTAGGAATTCCTAGGTGTCAACCCCTAGCGTAACTAGGGCGCGATCCTCCCCCTCTTCGAGGGGTAATACACTAGGGAATCTCTAAGCGTCATACTCTCTTGGGTCATCCTTGGTACCTTCTCTAAGGCGAGACTTGTTTAACAAAGTCATCATAGCCTTAGTCTCATCGTCTACGTCTACGGTAGCGTCTTTCTCAGCGTCCATGAACTCCTGAGCCTTTGAGGCTATCTGAGAGTCTACCTTAGCAGTAGTAAATAACCCCATTGATTTACCAAGGAGTTCTGAGGCCTTGTTAGCTTGGGCGAAGTCCTTGGATTTCATAGCACTCTGGAACACTTCTCTAAGGTTCGATATGACTTCGTTCTTACTCAGGGCAGCAGATTGTATCCTACGGGCCATGCCATAAGCCAAAGCCTTCTGTACTGCGGGTATCTTCCGAGTATTCCACGCTACTTGGTCCAAGCTCTTCGCAGTAGACCCAGCTACCCTGGCTGCTTCTGCCCAAGAGTCCGTGGTAAACGAAGCTTCTACAAACCTCCGTTGGAAGACCGTAAGAGCTGTCATAGCAGTCCTAAAGTCCCCTTCTTCGTCCTCTCTCCAGTTCCCGTACCCGTTAGTAGGTTCTCCGGGGTGCTTTCTACCAGAGGGGGTATTTTCTTCAGATAAATCCTCCATAGGGTCTCTATCTTCGTGTGTGTCTTCGTTCATCCTTATATCTCCTTTTCTCAGTGTACTAGAGGTTAAAGGTACTTGGGGCCCCTAGAAAAACTGTAAACCTAAATCTGCATGTACTATAACACAGGGCCTTAGAACGGCACCAGAGGACCCCTATGGGACCCCTATGGGACCCTCTTAGAAAAATCCAAAGTAAAAAAGTTTACAATAGGGACTCCAAGTAAAATAGGGGTCCCAAAGAAAAAATCCCAAGAAAAAATGTAAGGGTTCCTAAGGAAAAAATCAAATGTGAGTGTGGGGTATGTTACTATAAATAAGAAAACAGGGCCCCTTTTTCCACCCCCCATGCTTGCATAGAGCCCCTAGGTGTCCCCTAGGTAGTGCAAAGGGACCTTGACCCCAAGGAAAGATGACACGGCGTCACCTTTGAGAGAAGGGGTAGCTGAGGGGTGACACCCCGAGACCTAGGACCATAGTCCCATAAGTGTAGGATTGTATTCCCAGGATATGCCACGATATCACCTTAGTCTTGCCTTGTTCTTGCCATAGTCTATTCCCATGTTCACTAGGCATGAAGGTCAGATCATCGTGATCGCCCCTAAGTAGAAAGGAATATGACATGTCCATCAAGTACGCTTATGCTGTGCAAGGGAGTGAAGATGGTCTCTTGGCCGCGTTCACTAGTGCTCCCAAGGCGGTTAAGTTCGCCCGCGAGTACGTGCTCCAGAGCGGGAGTAACGAGGGCAATGAAGCCCCGCGCCTCACTCAAACACCCTTCCGCTATTGCCACGAATTGTCTATGTGGTTTACAGCTACAGTTACAGTAGAGGGCTTTGACACTAACGTATCTGCTAAAGTTACTAAGTTACCCCTAGAATAGAAAGGACTAATCCCATGCCAAGTTCTCGCCAAGTACTAAGGAATATCCCTAGCGTATCCCTTGTTTCGTATGCTGAAGGGAACGCCAAAGTTCAACAGCCTAAGCCCTTAGCTCAAGAGCCTAAGGACACTAAGAAGGCTTTGCCTTCCAAAGCTGCAAAGTCTGGCTTTGCCCAATGGGTTGAGCAACTCAAAGGCCCTACTAAGAACGGCAAGCCCGTCACCCTTAGCCCCCTTGTGCATAAGGATACCTTTGCCAAGTATATAGCTTTGGCCAATGACCCAGAGTATTGCCAAGGGTCCAAAGCTCGCGCCAAGTATCAGCAAGAGCCTAGGCTTCTACCTTCCTTCGATCCCGAAGGCAAAGCAACGTGTTCCCGTTGGGCAAAGAACTAGCATAGACCCTTAGAGCCCCCTAGGCCATCCCTAGGGGGCTTTGTCTTATCTAAGCCCCCTAGTACCAGAGACTAGCTAAGGGCCATCACAGAGCCCCCTAGGCCATCCCTAGGGGGCTTTGCTTTGCCTAGTGTCCTAATGACCCAAGGGTACTTTAGAGCTATTCCAGGTTTGCCTTAATGATACCTTAGTCTTGCCTTACTTATGCCACAAGTATGTGCTAGGTCCCTTGTGCCTTAGTTCTGACATGGTATTGCCTTGGAATAGTCTTAATTCATTCCTTGAATAACCTTAGGACCATTACCATTTAGATAGTGTCCCAAGGGGGACAAGTCGAACCCCAAGGGACAGCGGAAGGCCCGGTTAACCGCTTACAAAATTACCGAGCCAGTACAAGGGTTACTTAGTATGACCGAGCTTTCTTACGGGTTGGCATAAGGCTAGTCTAATGGGAACGGCAAGGCTCTGGCTAAGGCGAAAGCTAAGGCTAATATGCTAGTGACTAGGGACACCTAGGCCTTAGGAAACTAAGGCATTTTGGCACTAGGTCCCGAAACATGGATGCGGACATAATGTCCTAAGAGGCACCAAGTGTGTGCCTTATGGACAAGGCTCCCCCCTTGTGCTTTGGCCTATCGGCCTAAAGGAATTCCCAAGGGACCTAATCCCCCCTTGAGTTCCTTTAGAAGGATAAAGTCTCTTAGGTATCTCCTACAGGGACTAGGCTAAGGATGTCCCCTCTAATACCCCTAGAAAATAACCATAAAAAGAGCACAAGGCACAACCCTTAGACCTAGTCCCCGTCGGGGATATCTAAGGATATTCCCAAGGCGGCAACAGTTTGACCCACGGAATAACCTTTGGGTTGGGCGTTGCCACACCAGGCGGAGGATATTATGTCTGGAAATGTAGACCTTAACTTTGAGTTCTCGGGAAATCTGACCGATTGTGCCATGGACGCTGACACTTGGAACGTGTACACGCGGAAACTTGTGAATTCCCATAAGCGTATGCGGGCTTTGCAATACCAAGTGTCTCTCGCGGCGATAGCTCACTTCTATAACACTGGGGACAAGATTCGTCTTGACCAGATTAGTGAAGTGTTGAGTGATGCCACGGGTGCTGCGTTTCGTGTCTGGGCTTTAGCTGCGCTTGGGAGCATGGTTTCCTATTCGCGCAAGGAAAGCACGTTCACGGTGGCCAAAGGTTGGGCACAAAACAAGGACGAGTTAAATGCTAGTGTCCTTGAGCAACATCCCTTGGACTTTGTAAAGGTGGAACGTGACCCTGAGGAGTATTCCCATGTGAATGTGGAAAATACCCTTAAGTCACTCATCAAGCGTACAAGTGGCGAAGTAGGCAAGAATTTCTATGTCTCCGATGAGGAGCAGGGGATTCTTGACGCAATTCGTCCAGCCTTGGAAGCTGCTCTCGATACCATTGAGACTACTGTGCAAACCCTTGCACCCACCGAGGAAGATAATGAGGATACTAGTGTAACCCAAATGGTTGCTTAGTATCTTCCTATGGCCTATGTAACTTAACCCAGGGGCACACTCTACGTGTGTCCTTGGGTTTATCCTATGGATAGCTTTAGGAAGGAATTCCTATGTCTCACCTTATCATCTCAGGTATTGTGACCTTCTGTATCTTCGTGTACCTGTTGTTTCTCATAGTGGGTTGGATTAGCTTCATGCACATGATGTATACATTTGTTAAGTTCTTGGTAAGAAAGTACCTAGTCATACAAAGGCACAAGGAAGGAATTCCTATGTCTGACCTTAAGTAAGGAATCTCTTGAAGGAGCCTAGTATAATGAAAGGTTTAAAGACAGTCTACGGACACCCTGTGCGTGACCTAGAGAACGCAGTAATTGTGTCACACGAAGAAGCTCTTCGACTTTACAAAGTAGCTAAGGAAGGTGACAAAATCCGCGCTAGGTTCAATCTGAAACCTTGGATAAAAGAAGACTACGTGCCAGAGGAGTTCCGTGATGCCTGAAGATCGTAATTAGAACGCCTTGTTCTCTGGCTCACGGACGAACCTAAACCATTGCGCCTTCCACCCCGCCCAAAAGAACAAAGGACTTAGCTTGACATTGTACCCTTAATATGTTACGGGTATCTAGGTGTGGCACGGTATACAAGACGCAGCACAGGCAAAACCAGGATGTAAACCCCTTGGGGATAGGACTGGTTTTGGAGCTCCCGGTGTGTGTGTCCGTGTACCGTGTCACTCCTAGGTATCCAAGGAGGGCCTAGAAGATGACCTGTGTTAAGAAGTACTACGATGTGAACGTACCCGATGTCCCTTACCTTGGAGTTGTGGATGTCACAGTGTCCAAGGACGGGTACGACAATGAGTTCGAAGTAGAACAAAGTAACCCTGGGTGGAACTCTCTCACCAAGGTGCAACAGGATTATATCCTAACGCACATAGAGGAAGAAGGAACAGGAGGCTAAAGGTATGGACGGAATAGATGTAATTGAGCAACACTGTGGAAAAGACACCGTGGATAAGCTCATAGCCGGGGACGACATAGCAGATACCTTAGAAGGCGACCAAGTCCTCTGGGACAAGTTGTATGAGCTCTACCTCCCTGATATGCCCTACGGCACAGCCAAGGCGCGGGACGGGGACCCTGGTGAGTTTATCACAGATCAGCTTGAGTACGAAGTACAAAGAGCACAGGCTCTCAAGGAAAACCAAAGAGGCACTTAGTATGCCTAAGGACAAACCACCCTCTAAGAGAAAGACACGGAGACCTCCAGAAACCCTGAGGGCACGAGGGCACGTTATACGTGTACCGAAGAAAACCAAAGATAAAGTCCCCAGGCGAACAAAGCACAAGACCGCGCCTTTGGACTTGGAAGATCAGAAGGATTAAACACTTCCCTAGTAAACTAAGGAATACCCTAGTAAAATCAATTCCTTAGTAAGGGGTTGACTTTCAGTCCGAAGTATGGTACTTAAGGTCTTCCTTAGTTAGTACAAAGACGTTCCTAGGAACACCTAGCAGTATCTTAACTGTCCTCCTTTCCTAGGAGTCTAAGTATTCCTAGGATAGCTTAGGAACCCTTTCTTAGGGGTTAAGGAACAAAGGGTATTCCTTAGTTCACTTAGCTATCCCTAGTATACCAAGGAGCCTCTAATGCAAAGAAAGACCAAACTTGAGGGCAGTCACAAGCTACCTTCATTAGAAGCTGCTGAGCGTGTCAAAGCTTTCCTCGACGATGCCGATGCAGAGCCAGGTGACGCTGCCGCACACTTGACGCAGCTACGCATGGATATGGCAGAGGTTGTCGAAGTCTTGAAGGAGAGGAAAGCAAATGACTAAACCCCTTACAGAAGAAGAGGTGGACATTTGGCTTTGGAAAATTGCAACGGCGGTCCAGTACGGACATCGCGGGCCACCTCGCACACAGGAAGTCGCACTAGCTGCCCATGACCTAATCCAATCCCTTAGCGCACGTGTAGAGAGGCTTGAGGGGGCGCTGGAACCGCTTACCGCACTCGCTGAAAAACACATTTATCCGCAGCCTGACAAACCGAATAGTGATTGGGCGACGGTCAAGGCCGCCCGCGCTGCACTCACAGGAAAGGAAGCGTGATGGCTAGATGTTCTGATTGTCGTTTTTGGAGCCAAATGGTCGCTATGGCCGTGGACGAGCGCGGTGTTCAAGCCATGTGTCTCGCTGATGGTGGGCCGGAGCAGTCAAAGTATACGACAGCCAGCCAATCGTGCTCGGGCTACAAGCCACGCACATACGGCGCTGTTGATGACCCGCCGAATTATGGCGAAGAAACCCGCCCTCTGTATATAGAGGCAGAAGGCCCTGACGCATTGAAGGCAACAACCACATGACTGATAAAGCAACAGCGCGTCCACTATGCCCACAGAACACGGGAGGGAGAGTGATGGATCAAGAACACAGCTATGATTTGCCATCAGACAACGAAGATCGACGGGAGGGGGACATACCCCTCGTTGAAATTAAGATTGAGGGCGGCACCATGCGCGTCACGTTGCATGACAGCAACTCATTCATCATCCTTGACGAAAGCGAGGCTCGCAAGCTGGCAATGGTTCTGAAAACGCATGTCGGGTGGGACACCCCATGACCCAAACCCCAGATACGTCAAAAGAGGCGGTGGAGCAGCTTTGCCAAGCGGCGCGTGATGCTTCAATAGAGCTAAACGGCGGTGTTGAACACAACCTTTCGATGCTGTGTGACGCGGCAATAGACCTTGAGCAACAACTGGCCGCATTGCAGGAGGTGATTATGTCAGGAACAGTATTCGAGAACGGCGGACCATCTTACTACAACGGAAGTATGGAAAAGCTACTCGGTATTGATACGCCTACGGATGATAAGTGTGCCGCGTGTGGCGCAACAGAAGATTTGCGCGGATCGCCGTGGCATTCTTCTCCTATCTGTAAACAATGCTTCATTGTTTGGTACGACTGCATGGATAGCCTTGAAGATGCCCGCGATCCTGCAAAGGTTGGCGCTGAAAGTATGCGGCGCAAAGAAGCGGGTGAATTTCCTTGGAATGCCACAACGGATGATGGAGATGGCCCCATGACCAAAGTTCCCAAGCATATCAAAGAGCTTGTCAAAGGAATGCAAGCGCATGGCATAAGGTTGGAAGACCTTTCTCAATATCAGGCTGACCAAGCAACAGCGCGTGAGCCTGAGATACCTCACCATGGAGGAAGGATGAAGATACGCATGGAAATCGAATTGGACTATGACGACGAGCTTATGCACGGTGATGATGAGGAAGCACGGAAATGGTTTTTGTTCGACATTTTGCGGGGAAACCACTTGGTTCTCCTTGATGTGGGGGATTTAGGGGATGAGGTTGGGCGCGTCCGTGTGACCTCTTTCAAAAAGACAGCCAAAAGCCTGAGAACCGTTTGGAACAGGCTCGAAGCCATTGGCGACCCCGTGGTGGTGGCTGAGAACATTGGGGAACTGGTGGAGTCACTAGAAGAACTTTATTGGCTGGCCGATGAAACCAATCGGTTGCGTTATGCTCGGCAATATGACGCGGCTCAAGCCACCCTCGCCAAAATCAAAGGAGCCACTAATGACGCGGGATGAACTGAGAAAGAGAGTGCTAGGCGCAATCAAGAAAACAGTCGAAGGGCCTGAACCCACAACCAATAAAGAAGCTGAGAACTTGCTATCCGACGCCGCCATAGTCGCTGTGCTGAATGTGGTCAGCGAGTTGATCCCGGATGATCAGTGGGTTGGCCCGGGAACGGAGAAGTTTCACGCCCTCCTATCCCAATTCAATCAGACAACAGAGCAAGAGGAATAACGAGTTATGGCGCGGGCTTACATGATGCGCATGTCGGTGTGAGAAGTCCGTTTAAAACTTAAAGCTCCGAAGTTTGGCTAAGATAGGTGCCAACACCGAGGCCGGAGCCAACGGTAGGTAGTCAATCCTGCCCCGCGCCACCCAATAAGTACCCTAAGTAACTCAAGAAGGAACATAAGGAGGTCCTATGAAACCCTTGAAGTCTAAGACAGCCAACATGCAGATCGAAGGCGACGGTCTGCGTAAAACTAAGTTCAAGGTTGGTGTCTCAGAGGCGCAGATTATCAAGTACCTTACTTCGTTGTACTCGGACAAGTACCGAGCAGCGTTCTCTGAGATAGCGTCTAATGCAATGGACGAAGTGCTCTTTGCCTTCTCTGAGGACAGAGACATCGAACCCTACGAAATCCTGTTACCTACCCAGGATGACCCTAACCTTCGCATTCGTGACTATGGACGAGGAATGGAAAGGGAGTTTGCGTTCAACCAAATGACAACCTACGGGTTCTCTACGAAAGACGAGGACAACGTAGCCCTAGGGGGCAAAGGGATCGGACTTAAGTCACCCTTGGCCCTAGGACCTTTCTCTGTTGAGACTGTCCACAAAGGCTTACTCACAGTGATAGCCAATGTCCCCGATGGTGGCGAAGGCAGTCCTGAGGCTATTGAAACCTTTCACGGTCCTACCGATGAACCCGATGGCACTACTGTAGTTATCCCAGCAGGGCAAAGGGACGTTCCTGAGTTTACTCGTGTGTGCAAGGAGTTCTTGAAGTATATGCCAAAGAAGGTACGTCCCAAGGTATCTGGAGTAGAGGTAGATTACTTCTGGGATCGCAAAGGGGCTACGGACTTGAGGTCCCATAAGATTCCCATTGTGTACGACAGGGACGCTGAGAGACAATACTACCGTTCTGATGATACTACGGAGCTTACGTTTATCATAGGGTATCGACCATACACAGTGCGTATGTCCTCCATGCCCCTTGAAGCCCGTAACTCCCACGAGACTATCCTCAAGTTCATAGACAATCCCATTTACATCTTTCCCATTGGGTACCTGAGTATCTCGGACAACAGGGAAACCATAGACCTTGACAGAGTGACCATAGAACGTCTTGAAAAGCACTTCAAAAACACCGAAGGCAAGCTCATAGGGTACTTTGAGGAAAAGCTCAAGACAACCAAAAGCATAGACGAGGCCCTCGAAGCTGCCCAAGTCCTACGAGGTGCCCTAGGACGCCAAGACTACGACTGGACAAGCCCAGAAGGGCACACGTTCACTATCACAGATTATGGCAAAGTGAAACTAGAGAAGTACTTCATAGGCAAGCTTGGTAAAAGTACGTTCTACGAGAAGACCAAAGAGACTAACCCCATTACCAAAGACACCAAGACAGTAGAGACAAAGCGTAAGCTCGCCCAGGAAATATCGTTCTCAGGCAACTCCGTGGGGTCAAAGAAGTACCAGTACGGGCTATCGTGTTTTACCGAGGAAGATAATGAGGACTACTTTAGACTTTACGAGTACTGCGAAGACTGGTTAGACGACGACGGTAAGTTTCCGATCCTTTGGTGTGACCGCAGTAAGGCTAAGAACTGGAAAGTACGGGCTAAGTACTTTGTGTCTGAGGAAGGCAAGGACGCCTTGGACCATTCCTTTGGAGAGGAGTATCCTAGTAGGTATGGTTCTAAGATCATCGTGTACTTCTTTGACCCCACTTGTCTTACAGAGGCGTTCCCAGACATGTACGAGGTCATAGCGTTGCACGACTTGGTAATTCCCAAGAAGACATCAATTTCCTCTAGTCCCAAGTCCTTCCTTGAGAAGATCATACTCCACGGAAGCAACTCTTGGTCGGCTAGGTACATAGATGAGGTATCCAAGAACCGTTCCAAGTACCTTTCCTACGAGTACGAAGACTCTTCGATACCCAAGAACATAGGCAACATCTACTACGTACCTATTGTAGGCTCTGGTTACACAGATTACCCATTCCACAATGATACTTATGGGTACGGTCCAAACCGAGGCAGGTACTCACAGGACCATCTAAGGAGTGACATACACAGGATGATAGACGGAGGAGCCCTCAGGGCTAACGATGTCATAGTGTTCCCTAGCCTCAGTATTCGTCGTACCAAAGCGTGGGCTACCGCTGTTAAATCCAGGGAGGTAAAATCCTTCCTTCACCTGTATCGTAGGTTCTACGCCAGGACGTCTTACGGACAAGGAAGTTCAAGGCAACACCTTGACACTTCTGATGCTAGAAGGACTAGGCACTCCTTAGATAATTTTCAGAGGACCTTTCGAATCTTACAGGAACCAAGTCTACTAAAAGAAGCTCAGGAAGAGACTACGAAAGTCGAGAAGTTCCTAGAGGATAACAGAAGTGATAACACAGGCAACAGCTTAGAAGCTAGTACCTTTTTCCCTGAGTACCTTAGGAAGCACAAGGGTATCAGGTACAAAAAGGTAGAGGCAAAAGGAAATATCGACGGACCCAAAGCGTTCGTACAAAAGTTTTCCTTGCTCAAAGACCACCAAGGTCTCCAGAAGTACTACTTGGAGAAGGAAGGTCTTGGGCAGGGGGGTACCACCCCACCGACTAACTAAGGAGGTTCTTATGAATTACCCAGACGGTGTAGCAGTCATTTTCACAGGTGACGCTGTTACTGTGTCCTATGGGCCCAGTATTAAAACTGTGAAGCGTGGTCAAGAGCAGTACACCCCAGTAATGGAGCACTTGCGTTCTTGGGAAAACAAAGGTGTACACTACGGCTACGTAGCCAAGGAAGAGTGGATTGAGAGCTTACTTAATGCCTTCGAACCCTCTCGTGTCTTGGAATCATACCTAGGCTCTCTAGGAGAAGCATCAAAGATCACATACGAGAATGGCCGAGTGTTCTACGATGGCAAGGAACTCCATAACACGGTGACAGAGCGTATCCGCGCCCTAGCCCGTGAAGGACTTACCATTGAGTACCTTTTGACGTTCTTGGACAGCCTGTTCCAGAATCCTTCGTACCGCTCAGTAGAGCAACTGTACGGGTTCCTGGAGAAGCACAAGATGCCTATTACCGCAGGTGGGTGCTTCAAAGCGTACAAAGTCATCAAAAGCAATTTCACGGATTGCTACACAGGGAATATTGACAACTCTGTGGGACGTACCGTGAAAATGAACCGTAACCGTGTCGAAGACAACCCTGATCTGACATGCTCCGCTGGGCTCCACGTATGTGCCCACGAGTACGCTATTGGGTTCTTCTACGGAAGTGGTCGTATCTTGGTCGAAGTCGAGATTAACCCTCGTGACGTTGTGTCCATTCCAACGGATTACAACAACGCCAAGATGCGTGTATGTCAGTACAAGGTAACTGGGGTTCTTGAGGACCGGACTGATGTCCTTTCCAATCGCATTTACGATGGGTACGATGCCCGTGTAGCCTTTGACGAAGACAGCCCGGATTTCGGAGATGAGTACGACGAATCCTGGGTGTGGTCTGAGGACGAGGAAGATTCGTACGATCCCTATGATAATTGGGACGACGATGGCACGTACGATGATATTCCTTTTTAAGGAAACCTAGGAGAAGTAGCTTATGGATTACACAGTACACGTTACCCCTAAGTCTACCAATAAGAAGACTGGGCCAATCCCGGTAACGACAACAGAGAGGTCAACCTGCCCACCTTCCTGTTCTTGGTACGACAAGGGGTGCTACGCAAAGTATGGTCCTCTTGCCCTTCATTGGAACAAGGTTTCTGACGGTTCCAGAGGGGGTAATTGGGCTAAGTTCATAGAATGGGTCTCAGAGCTCCCTGAGGGCACTCTGTGGCGACATAACCAAGCTGGGGACCTCCCAGGCACTGAGGAGGCTTTAGACTCTGAGAAGGCCTTAGAGCTCTCCCTAGCGGCTAAAGGGACTATGGGGTTCACGTACACCCATAAGGACTACAAGAAGAACTACGATGTTATTCAAAGTATGAACACCAATGGGTTCACTGTGAATACCTCGTGTGACACTTTAGATGATGCCGTGGAGTCCTACAGCCTTAACCTTCCTACTACTGTGCTTATTCCAGAGGCGTACGAAGGCCAGTCAAAGTTCAACTATAAGGATGTAGTGATAACGAGGTGCCCGGCAGAGTACCTTGACAAGACCTGTAAAACGTGTATGTTGTGCGCCCGAAGGTTCAGAGCTTCCGTTGTAGGGTTCACACCGCACGGCACAGGAAAGAAACACGTAAAGGAGGCCCTAAATGGCTAAGTGGCGCTCAATGAAAACTGCCCCAAAGGATGTTCCGATACTTGTTTGGGGATGCGCAGAAGGGGAATTATCCCAAAAGGAGAGGGAACCAGGAGTACACCATGTAAACAACTTTTTTGGTGGATGGTCTTGCATGGACTGTGATGGGTACTCTGTTTGGGTAGCTGAACCCCTTTGTTGGACACCGGAACCTAAAGGACTTACAAATGAACGTTAAAACTAAGATTGTGACGAAGGGCGAAGAACCAAACGTCACTTCATTTGAGCCTGGTATCTTCTACCAACACCTAACCTCTAGACGAGTATACTACTGTGCGTTTGGCAAATCTCGTATAAACCCTTACTTACTTAGTATCCACCCTAGAATTGACGACGAGTACGTAACCACTAAGGACTACCTCCCTTCTTCTTACAAAAAGTTCGAAGGCATCTTAGAGATTACCCAAGAAAAGTAAGGACTTAGGATGACTTGTAAATTCATCGTAACCGGAGGCTTTGACCCTCTACACCGAGGACACTTGGAACTCTTTTCCCTAGGGCCTACCATCGTAGGTGTTAACTCAGATGCGTGGTTGGAGCAAAAGAAAGGCACTTGGTTTCTCCCCTTGGAAGAACGCATGGCCGTTGTAAGCTCCTTAGTTAACGTGGAACGCGCCGTAGATTTCAATGACGACGATGGACACGCTGGGTGGTTCTTGAAGTGGTGTGCTATGACTTACCCTAAGGACGCATTGTTTTTCCTTAACGGAGGGGACAGGTTTTCTATGAGAGACCTTCCTAAGGAAGAACAGGATGCTTTGTACCAGTACAACATTACCCCCTTGTTCATAGCAAGTCCAAAGTCTAACTCATCCAGCAAGATACTAAAGGAATACTTAGAGAGGACGAATAATGGAACAAGAACTAATTGAAATGTTACTAAGGCTTGAGGGCCAAATTAACGGAGCTGCTCCTGTTGCGTGGGAGGCTATTGTACGGGGTGTTTATGCTAAATCTGTCATAGAGGCATTTGTATGGATGTCTAGTATTCCTATGCTCTTGTACACAGGTTACCGGGCGTTCACGTATGACCAATGGGAGCATAGTGAGAGAAGTGAAATTATTTTTATGTCTACCCTATTATTTGGGGCACTAGGGCTTCTGTTCTTTGTCTTGGGATTAGTCTTTGGGTGGTTTACCCTACTAGGGCTTACTGACCCTGAGTCAAGAGCAATACTAGAGTTAGCAGGGATTATGTAGGGTGACTGAGAAAACCCTAAGAAAGCCCTGTAACCTAGGTTTTATCTGTGGCTAGGCCACAAGTGTTACACAGGAGTTAAGGCATGATTGAAGCATTTGCATTAGTGTTTTGCTTGGACCTCAGTTTTTCTAGCAGCAGTATTCAAGGGTACCGTGCTGGAGCCGCAGTTCATTGTGAATCTGTGTATGGACTGCCCACGCAAGAAGTATGTGAGCAATTAGGCTCTGATATGTCAGACAACTATGCTTTGTACTATAACCCTCGTGCTATCGGAGTTGCGAGGAATAGAGGGCAATCAGAGAGAACCGATAGGTATAGTGTTCGTAGGGACCGCCTTCAGTACCAATGTGTTCCCAGTAAGGTGTCTTCACCAGAGGAAAGCAAATGATAAATGATAGGGCCTTTACCTTCCGGGAATGGGGGGAGATGCAATTCTTCCAAGGAAATTCCTTAGAAGAGTTTGACTTTGAGTTCCAGCCCAAACTACTCCGGGTAAAGCCTGGACAGTCCCTCAGTCTTCAGCGCCATGCCAGCAGGGCAGAGTTCTGGGTTTGCCTAAAGGGGGAGGGGTTAGTTGCCTGGGGGTGGCAACGAGATAACCTCCACACAAAGGACCTCTCTCCGGGAGAGACAACTGAAATTCTTCCAGAGATGTGGCACAAGCTCATCAACGTGTCTTCTACGGAAGGGCTCGTTATCTTTGAACTCCAGTATGGAACGGAGTGTAACGAAGAAGACATAGAAAGGGTCTAAAGGAATTCCCTAGAAGGGTCTTCCTTAGGGCGTGTAGCCAGTTCAGGTTTCTACCCTGTTATCTGTAATCGGAGCTGAAAATGAGGGTTCGAGTCCTTCCACGTCTACCACCTTGACATCCCCCTAGGGATATGGTAAGGAGTACCTATGAAAGTCTTAGTACTATTTTTGTTCATCCTTGTCATCCTAGGAGCCATGAGTCTTGTCTCGTAAAATTACCAACGATTCTTTTCGTAGTACCCCTACCCACGTCATTCTGTCCCTCGCTTTATCTATGGAACGCAGGTACGAATCAGTCCTAGCTAAACGAGGTGTAACACGACAAGTCAACGTCCTCTTCTACCTGTGTTCGGTGCTATGGAAAGTCATAGAACTCAAAGAGAAACGAAGACTTACGAAGAACAAGGACAAGGAGTTGTACTCGCAGTACCTATTATACATCACGAACCTTTAGGAGTCCTTATGGATATCTATGAAATATCTATCTTCGTCTGTTTCCTATTCTTACTCCTAGGGTACGGAGTAGACACTAGGTTTTTCGTCGTACCTATCTTTTTACTACTGTGGATGGTTGGAACACTACACGGTATCAATTAAGGAAATACTCAGATACCAAGCTAACTAAAGGAATACCTATGGAAAAATCCTACGGGCGCACCGTAGAACAGCACCTTCCCTGTTGGGACTGTGATTCTTCGGATGCCGCTGCCATATATCAAGACGCTAAAGACCCCTCTCGGTACTACGGCAAATGTTACAGCAACGATTGTACTAAACAATTCACAGAAGAAGAGGCCCTCAAATACGTCGAAGACGTCAAGGGAACCAGGGTATCCGCACCCAAGGTTAATTCCTCTATTGCGGATGAACTACCTGAGTTCAAGAAACCCCCAGCCCCTATCAGAGGAATCCCTACAGACGTCCTCTCTCGGTACAAAGTAGATTGGTTCAAGAAGGACGACGGCTCCCTCGTAGCTCACAACTATCGCTACGGTACTAAGACCGACAAGGGGTGGGAGTATACGTGCATCAAGCACAGGTACGCTAACAAGGAGTTCCGTTGGACCAAGCTAACTCAGGAATCTCCTAGAGAAGCTGGGTTCTTTGGCCAAGGGTGTTCCTTTGAACCTTCGAAGTCTGTGATGATTACCGAGGGTGAGATCGACGCCATGAGTGCGTACCATCTGCTAGATCATAAGATGCCCGTGGTGTCCTTAAAGAACGGTGCTGGGGACGTAAGGGTTAACGAGTCCCAGAAAGAATTCCTGGACAAGTTCGAGTTAATCTACCTGTGCTTTGACATGGACGACAACGGAGAGACGGCTGCTAAGAGATTCTCTCAAGCGTTTCCCCCGTCCAAAATACGTGTAGTCCACTTAGAAGGGGTTAAGGACGCTAACCAAGCCCTCCTTCACGGACGACGTAAGCAGTTCAACATGTCCGTTGCCATGTCCACCTCTGTGATCCGAGAAGGGTTCATCCTAGGTAAGGACACGAAGAAGTATCTCTTTGAAGAGCCTGAGAAACTCCACGAGTACCCGTGGAAAGGTCTCAACGACATGTGCTACGGCATCTCCGATGCTGGGGAACTCATCGTGCTTCTCTCTGGTTCTGGCTCTGGCAAGACGACGATCCTAAAGACACTAGCTCTGCATTACTTCCACACTACTCCGTGGACTATCGGCACTATGTTCTTCGAGGAGAACGCCAAGAAGAAAACAATCAGGCTCATGTGTGGTATGCACATAGGAAAGAACCAAGCTCTGCCTGACATACGGGAAGAGACGACAGACGAAGAAATCGGGGAAGCTTGGGACGCTGTCTTTGACAACGACAGGTGGGTTATCAAGGACAAGTGGGGTTCCGAGGACACCAGCGCTATCATCGACACCATCAGGTACATGGTAGTGAACTTCGGAGTTAAGCTCATTCTCCTCGACCACCTTAGTATCATCTTTTCAGGGTCCACAGACGCTAACGAGCGTAAGGCTATTGACAAGCTCATGACGGACCTTAGAACCCTCATAGATGAACTAGAGTTCTCTGTAGTAGCTGTGTGCCATCTTACCAAGAAGAACGACGGACTAGGCCACGAAGAAGGAGCCCGAGTAGGTCTTAAAGATGCTCGGGGTGCTGGGTCTATCTACCAACTAGCAGACACAGTCCTAGGGGCAGAGAGAAACCAGCAAGATGAGAGCAAAGCCCACAGGCTCCTAATTCTCCTCAGGGTTCTGAAGAGCCGTACTTCGGGAGAAACCGGGCCAGCAACCCGGCTCGGGTGGAACAAGGCCAAGGGGCTCTTAAGGGAAATATCTGAGGACGATTTCAAGACCTTGAACGGAATCCCAGACCCCATAGAACAGATTATGTTTGTAGAAGGAGACTACGATGACCAAGGAAATGCTGAAAACGGGTGAAGTCTTTGACTGGAGTTTCTACGAAAAGGTTGGAGACCTATGTAAAGTGCAGTATGATGACGAGGTTCCTTTGCTCCTTTGGGTATCTGAGTCTGACGGTAAGTACTTTCTAATGAGTACCCAACCTTCTATGGGCTGGCCTTGGACTCCCGCTGATTATACTAAGAAAAAACCACACCTAATTCGCGTTGCCAGAGAAGACGAAGTATTTAATGCTAAGAACAGAGAAAAAATTCCGTACTGTTGGAGGTATTCCTAAGTATGGCTAAGACAGCAATCGTTGACGTAGAGACCGATGGCCTCGACTACACGAAGATTCACTGTGCTGTTGCCTACGTTATCGAAGAAGAGAAGTACTTCGTATTTCTTCCTAGGAAGTTTCGCCCTAGTGAGATACCCAAGAGGTTCAAAAAGGATAACATAGAACTCCTATACGTACGAGACATCGAAGACTGGGGCTCAGGTGTAAGCCGTTGGATTATGCACAACGGTATAGCCTTTGACCGCAAGGTGTTCAAGAAAGTCCTGGGATTCGAGATACCCTTGTCCAAGATGTTTGATACCCTAGTGTTTTCTAGGCTTGTTTCTATAGAACGCGCTAGACATTCTGTAGATTCCTACGGCAAACAGTTCAACCTCCTTAAGCCTGAACATGAACAATGGGATGTCTTTTCGTGGTCTATGCTAGACAGGTGCCTCAGGGACGTAGACATCCAAATGAAAATCTACGGGTACCTAAACTTCAAACTCCAAAGAGGCGGAGGAACTTATGAGCCTTTGTGGCTGGAGCAAGCCGCCCAAGAACTCATGCTACGGCAGACAGAGAACGGGTTTTACCTAGACCTACCTAAGGCTCAAGCTCTTAGAGACGAACTTGCTACGGAACACACACGGCTTACGAGTACAATCCTTAAGGTATTTCCTCCAAAAGCCAAGAAGCTAGGGGACGCAACTCCAAGAAGGAAGAACGACGACACCTGGTACTCAGTAGACCTCCGGTGGGTCCAAGGATTCTGTGACTACTTAGGAGGGTATGAGGACCCAACGGAAGTCCTCGGTGGTCCTTACTCCAAAGTCGAGTTTAGGGAGTTTAACCTTAATAGCGCCCCACAGCGCGTAGAACGCCTGCAGGACGTGGGTTGGGAGCCCATTGAGTTCACCCCAGTAGGGAACCCTAGGTTCACAGAGGAGTCTGTGAGGCTCTCTGGGGACAAACTACCAAAGGAAGTTCAACTCCTTGGAACGTATCTTATGGTACAAAGCCGACTAGCCACCGTGGAGTCCTGGCTCAAGCTAAGGGATGCTAACGGGTACGTCCACGGCAAGATCATAACCCTTGGTGCTAGAACGCACAGGATGTCCCACAATAATCCTAACATGGGAAATATTCCTAAGCCAAAGAAGGACAAGGAAAAGATTCCTATCAAAGGCCTCAAAGGGCGCTACGGGTATGAGTGCCGAGAGTGCTGGAGGGTGGACCCCAAGCATAAGGACAATGTTCTCCTTGGGTGCGACGCCTCTGGAATTCAACTTAGGGCCTTGGCCCACTACGCTAACAACCCTGAGTACATAAGGGAAGTATGTGAAGGTGATATCCATAGTGTTCACGCAGATATCTTAGGGTGTGACAGAGATACTTCGAAAACTTTCATCTATGCGTGGCTTCTAAATGCTGGTCACGCTAAGCTAGGCGCTATCCTTGGTGGTACGAGGAAAGACGGTAAAGACGCCAACAAGAGGTTCATTGGACGTATGCCGTTCCTAGGGACGGTAAAGAAGACCTTTGAAGACTACGGAGAGACCTCAGACTACAGGGCTCTCGACGGGCGACGCATCTATATTCCCAGTGCTCACCTTGCTTTGTCCACAGGGCTCCAATCCTTTGAGTCCATAATAATGAAATGGGTGATGCGAGCGTACCACTTGAAGTTTAAGAACGAAGACATTACCTTCTGGCAACGGAACATGGTACACGACGAGTTCCAGATAGAAATACCAGAGGAGTACGCAACCTACGCGGGAGAAGCTCTCAAGGAACTCTTCGCTAAAGCGGGACAGGCCCTTGGGTCTAGGTGCCCTCTGGATGGGGACTACAAGATAGGGAAAGCGTGGAGCGACACACATTGACCTAGGCAAACCTTGGGTTTTCCTTGTAACTTGCCCCTAAGGACCTAGGGCGGTACAATACCTCTAGGGGTGGTTGGAGGCCCCTAGCCTATGCTTAAGGTGAAGATACAAAACGGAGGGTACATCGTGGAAGGACTTTCTCAAGAGCACGTCAATGCACTTAGTTACGCACTAGAGACTGCTTCAGAAACAGGTGATTTCTACGACGGTACAATGCACTTTGAACTAGAGAAGTTCTTCGGAGACCTTTACTCCGGGGAAGTTACCGAGGAGGAGGAGGAGGGGGACGAACTGTACTCTAACCTCTTGACAACTACTTCAGTACGTGCTATGGATGAACAAGATGTCGTCATTGATTTCACAGAGGCCTTTGAAAAAGACAGAGCCGCTCACTGGGAAACTGAGGACGACTACTAAGACCCAAGTATAACCTTGGGCAAACTTAAGGGAACTGTCCCTTCAAAAGGTAAAGGAGAGCCCAGTTATACGATGAGTTCTCGGGTATACACCGAGTTCCCGTTTAAACACTGAGCACTCCTTCAACCAGACCTAGATACACCTAGGTCAAACCAAAAGGAGTATGACATTGTCTGATACACAATGGAATCAATCCCGTGGCGTTGCGTACTTCGCCAAACTTAACTACGAAAACCCCGATAAAGGTTACGAGGGTAATCGTCCGAATCTTCAGCTGTGCTTTGTTCCTGATGACCCCAAGGAATTTACCAAAGAGGGTCTGGAGCTCAAAGATGCTACTGAGAAGATTCCTGAGAAACACGTAAAGATTACCACGAAGTTTGTGGAGCGTCCTCTACGTGTCGTAGATGCCAAAGGCAATAGCCTTCCACACACTTTCATAGTAGGAAATGGGTCCGTTGTAAATGTACAGTGGTCGCCTAACGACTATGGCCGTGGTGTCAGTGCTATGCTTAACGGAGTTCAGATCATCGAACTTGTTGAGTTTGAGCCTGATGACAGTGCTTCGTTTTCCGAGGCGGAAGGTTTTGAGTACAACCCCGCTAGCGACGCCTCCTCTGCTAGCGATGAAAGTGCCAGAGCCAACGACGGCCTCTAGCACTTCTCCTTGGGGGGCCACGCGCCCTGGCCCCCCAAGGCTTACAAAGGAACATACTATAGAACGTATTATAGAAATCACAGTAGCAGTAGTAGTCGCCTTAGGTCTAGGAATCTTTGTCCTTACGCCCTTGGCGATGCTTCTAGGTGGTGTATCAGCCATGTTTTCCCTCGGACTCCTTATGGGGTTCGACGGCTTGTTTGGCTTTACCAATTTCCAAGTGGGGGCACTCCTTGGGTTCATAGCGTCGATCTTAGGCACGAATAACCTGAGAGACACGGTGATAGAATAGAAAGGACGTAACATGGAAAAAGTTACTGAATTCTTTGGTAAAATAAAGAACGGCTGGAACGGTCTACATCTTTTTATCAAGTGTGGCATCGTAGCCGTAGCACTTCTCATTGCGTTCCAAGCAATAGTCAACTTGTTCTAAGGAGTACTAAGTGACCCTTAAGAAAAACTTGGGAACTCTTCTCCCTGATATCCACAGGATATTTGAAGGACCCCACGAAGTTAGCGAAGAAAACCTTGACCTCTTGGCCGAGAACGTCAAGGAAACAATACGTAGAGCCGTGCAGGAAGCCGGTGTCCCACGCGACTCTACGCTGAGAATGTCCGTACTGGGCACTCCCAACCGCAAACTGTGGTACTCCATGAAATATCCCAAGGAAGCCGAAGAGTCTTTGGCTGCACAGCAGCACATTAACTTTTGCTATGGGCATATCATAGAAGAGTTCCTCCTTTTCTTAGTCCGCGAGGCAGGACACGAGGTTGCTAACGAACAAAAGGAAGTCGAAGTCAACGGTGTCGTAGGGCACATTGACTGCGAAATTGACGGAGTCCCCGTAGATGTCAAGAGTGCGTCTGAGTGGGGTTTCAAGAAATTCAAAGATGGCAACCTACTCCGAGGGGACGATCCTTATGGGTACGTACACCAGATATCCGGGTACACAAATGCCCTTGGGAAGAACGAAGGCGCGTTCGTTGTAATGAACAAGAACCGAGGGGAGCTATGCGTCTTGGAGGTTCCTTCGTTCTTTATCGAAGACACGCCCAAGCGTATCGACGAAATCCGAGACGTCCTAGACAAAGAAGAAGTTCCTCCACGGTGTTACGACGACCAACCCTTTGGGAAAGCTGGTAACCGAGAGCTAGTTATGTCGTGTGTGTTCTGCCCCTTCAAGTTCAAGTGTTGGCCTGAGACAAGGGTCTTCAGGTACTCAGATAAAGACAGGTTCCTCACCACGGTGGTGTCGAAGCCTAAGGTAGACGAAGTTACTCAAGGGTACAAGGACGAGCTAACATGATGGACTCACAAAGGCTAAGCAAGGTCTTAGACCAATTAAGCAAGGCTGGAAATGGTATGGGTACAAGAAACCCTGATGATTACACGTTTATGTTGACAGTTGGTGAGGCAATCGCCCTACGGGACTATATCTCTAGGCTTAAGGACAAGGAACGTATCTTAGACAGTCAAGGGAGTTCCGAGGCGGATTGGTTCTTTAATGAAATTCCAAAGTAAATTTGAAGAAGTTACCGATGGGTACAAGGATACTATGAAATGAAATGGAAAGATCGAAGAGTTATTTGTAGAGAGCATCTGTTTAAAGAAGGTGTCCCAGCGCCCTTCGCACTGTTACCTTATAGAATAGGAGATACATGGTATTGGCTTTGTACTCCTAACTATAGGCGTTACGCATATACCACAGATAGTGATGGTGGCTGGGATGCTAACCTGTATAAACACAATGAAACAGGGAAATCTTCCTATGGAGCACATTTTCCCAGTAACTTAGCTATACCTCTACTACTTCTAAGTACGGTCGTTGTTGTAATAGGAGGCTTATCTTTAGGTGGGTAAAATGCAACGTAATTTTCTATGAAATTCCAAAGTAAATTTGAAGAAGTTACTTACGCAGTTCTCAAAGCCTTCAAAGGCATACTCGTAGGGTACGAAACAGAGAAATTGTACTATGCAATTCCAGCTAGGAAAGCTCAGTACACTCCTGACTTTATCCTAGAGAATAAAGCAAAGACCAAGAAGGTTTACATAGAGACTAAGGGGTACATGCGTCCTACGGACAGAGTTAAAATGCTACGGGTTAAGCGCAGTCATCCCGACTTGGATATCCGTATGATCTTCCAACGTGACAACAAGATTAAGGGAACTAAGATGAACTACTCAGATTGGGCAGTTCGTCACGGGTTTCCCTACGCCATCGGAGAAAAGGACGAGGTGATCAAGATTTGGGCTAAGGAACTACGAAAGGAAAGCTAATGAGCGGTGGTACTACAGAAGAATACGTAAAAGACTTCTTGAGCTCCTTGGTCAACAACGCCATGTGGGTTGACGTAGACGGAGAGATTACCTTTGATGTATCTGAGGATACTTGCGGCATGGTCATGTCCTTAGCGTCAGACTTTGTCTTTGGAAATCCTGAGGATCGGTTCGAAGAGATGGAGCCCATGGAGGATAACAAGTCTGTGTCCACTTCGCCCTTCGATGATGACGAGGAAGACGAAGACACTCATGAGAGTGATTTCTATTAAAGACCAAGAGTTCTCTCTTGGTGAAATTGAGTATATCGTAGCCCACCGGGGCTTATTCCAAAGAGCCCCTATCCCTGATTACGGAAGTGCCCTAGACGAACCTTACCTGTGGAGAGCGGTGTTAGACAGGGCTCTCCTTGACTACATCAAAGGTCCAAAGGAAGTTGGAAGGGACTTTGCTAGAGTTTCAACGTGGTTGAACTATAAAGACCTAGACGAAGAAGGAGACGCTACGGGAGACTTTGGAGCTGTGTGTGCGTACGCCATAGTTGACGAGGACACAGTACGTACAATGTTTAACAAGTGTAGATACGAGGAGATACAAGGTGATGGCAAAGGACTACATTAACAACAAAGGAGCTTCTAGGAAGCTCGCAGAACTCATTAACACGTACTGGAAGAAGAACGGAAAACCCTGGGTCCGCGCCTACGTAGAAGCTGAGGAGCACCCTACGGCAGACGGTGTGTACAATGAAATCTATGTTATTCGTAGTAACCTGGGGTTCAAGTGGAACAAGGGTGGCCAGTACTACTCGGCAACCAAGCTGTGACCCTGTTTACTCTGGGGTTTCTCCTTGGGAGCGCCTTAACGCTTGTAGCTGAGTTTCTTTACATCAGGCACTTAGTCTATAAATCTAGGTATTAGAATGGGACGCTGTGTAAAAAGAAGAGTTTTAGCGGTAGCTTTCGTTGATGGAGAAGTACTCATAGGAGAGAACGGGGTCGAAAATGAACAAGAGGTTTGCCCCCGTAAAGACATGAAAACTGGGGAGGGGTGGGAACTTTGTAAGTCTGTTTGTGCTCAAAGCGGCCACGCAGAAATAGACCTAATTAAAAAAGCTGATGGTAACTTAAAGGGGGCTAACGTCGTTATTTTTAATCACTATTGGGTGTGTGACTCTTGTAGGAAAGCCTTAGAAGAAGCTAATGTAGGTGAGGTTATCTTTGGGTAAAGACCTTCGCCTCCCTTGTGATTGCCATAGGTATTACCCTAGTAGTACGAAAAGCCCTTAATTACTAAGGCGTCCTTGACTTCCCCAGATCACTATGATATAGTCAAAGTCTTTTGTGCCTTAGCAGGTACTAACCTCCCTAAGAGAACAGGCAACCATGTCCTTGAACCCCTTTGAAAAACTTTCCAACCCAACTTATAGTGCATTCATAGCGCTAAGCCGCTACGCCCGTTGGCTCCCCGAGGAAAACCGAAGGGAGACTTGGGAAGAAACTGTAGATCGCTACTTCACGTTCATGGACGGACACCTGAAGAAGAAGCACAAGTACGCCCTTCCTAAGGGCCTTAGGAAAGAACTTCGTGACGCTGTGTACAACTTAGAAGTTATGCCCAGTATGAGAGCCCTGATGACCGCTGGCCCTGCCCTAGAACGATGTAACGTGGCAGGGTTCAACTGTTCCTACCTTCCTATAGATCACCCTCGCGCCTTTGACGAGCTTTTGTACATCCTTATGTGTGGTACAGGGGTAGGGTTCTCTGTGGAAAAGGAGAACGTCCACAAACTTCCCGAAGTAGATGAAAACCTCGAACCTTGTGACACGACGATAATCGTAGAGGACTCCAAGGAAGGGTGGGCTAAGGGCACTAGACAGCTTATCTCCCTTTTGTACGCAGGTCAAATTCCTGGATGGGACACAAGCCAACTAAGGAAGGCTGGGGCTCGCCTCGTTACCTTTGGTGGACGCTCCTCTGGTCCAGAGCCCCTAGAGGACCTCTTCCAGTTCGTCGTAGACATCTTCATAGCAGCCCAAGGAAGACAGCTAACGTCCTTGGAGTGCCACGACATAGCCTGTAAGATCGGAGATGTCGTAGTCGTAGGAGGTGTACGCAGAAGTGCCTTGATATCCCTTAGTGATATCGAAGACATACGGATGAGGGAGTCTAAGACAGGGCAATGGTACGATACTCATGGGTGGCGTAAGCTGGCCAACAACTCAGCGGTGTACTCCCGAACCCCAGATATGCAACTGTTCTTCGAAGAGTGGCACTCCCTGTTTAAGTCCAAGTCTGGGGAGCGGGGTATTTTCAACAGGCAAGCCGCGTACAACGTCATGCCTGAGAGACGCCTAAGGAAGGTTGAGCTAAAGAACTCCGTATCTTGGATTCCCTTTGGGTGCAACCCGTGTTCTGAGATCATCCTTAGACCTTATCAATTCTGTAACCTCACTGAGATCGTAGCCCGTGCTTGGGATACAGAGGAAACTTTAGACCGCAAGGTATTCCTTGCTACAGTCCTAGGGACTCTCCAAGCAACTCTTACGGACTTCAAGTACCTTAGGAAGATTTGGAGAAAGAACACTGAGGAGGAGCGACTCCTCGGGGTATCTATCACCGGGATCATGGACAGCCATATCTTAGCTGGTCGAGGGTACGAAGAAGGGCTTGAGTTGTTCAAAGAACACGCCGTAGCTACAAACAAGGAATTCTCGAAGAAGATCGGCATCCCCCAGAGCGCCGCGATTACTTGTGTCAAACCCTCAGGGACCGTGTCCCAGCTTGTGGATAGCGCCTCTGGCATTCACCCGAGACACTCAGAGTTCTATATCCGTAGGGTCCGTCAAGACACGAAGGACCCCCTTACTCAGTTCATGATAGCCCAAGGGTTTCCTAGTGAACCTGATGTCACAGACAGGGCAAATACCACAGTGTTTTCCTTCCCCATGGCCGCGCCTAAGGGGGCCTTGACACGCGATGATATATCTGCTATAGACCAACTAGAATACTGGAAAGCCTACCAAGAACACTGGTGTGAGCATAAGCCTTCTTGTACTGTGTACATCCAGGAAGACGAGTGGCTCAAGGTAGGAGACTGGGTCCACAGTCATTTTGACATGATGTCTGGTGTGTCCTTCTTTCCCTTCGTGGACCACGTATATCAGCAAGCCCCTTACGAGGAAATTACTGAGGACGACTACGAAGAGCTAGTAAAGGAAATGCCCAAGGATGTCGATTGGACAAGGCTGCAAGAGTACGAAAAGGAAGATACAACAGTGGGTTCCCAAGAGCTTGCCTGTCAAGGGGGAGTCTGCGAAATCTAAAGGAGACTTCGTGACCAAGAAAAATGTAAGAGCCACTAAGTTCTATTCTCAGGCGTGTAGCGTAGTGGCTACTACAACTAAGTACATACGGTTCTTAAACAAGGAACCTAACCAGTTAGACCTAGTAAAATCCATAGGAACTTTAGTAGACCTAGAAAACTCTGTAGAAGCTTTCCTAGGGACTATCCGCGAAACAAAGGAGAACTTAACAGCTAAGTTTTCCCTTGCCCCACCAGAGGAGTAGCCAATGCCTAAAAGACCAAGCGTGGTCGTCTCAAGGGAAGACGCAAAGATCATCCGAGAAAATCAATTAGAGTACGACCACACCCCATTAGAAGATACGTATGCTACTGAGGATGCTCCTCAGTTAGACCTTGACTTAGACAATGGAATCCCTCTGGTTAACGTAGCCCACCCAAGTATTTTCCCAGTAAGTGCACTTGAGACAGCTGAGATTGAAATTCCTTTGGGTGCTTTAGACGAACAAGTGGGTGGGGATCACTACAAAGATTGCAAGATTCAACCTTTAGAGTACGCCTACGCTAACGACCTGAATGTCTGTGAACACGCTATTGTCAAGTACATTACTAGGCACCGTAAGAAAGGCCAAGTCCAAGACCTTGAAAAGGTCATTCACTATGCTCGGCTAGAAGCCAAGCTCACCTATGGAGAAGATATCTAATGTCCACAAAAGAACCAAGAGTTCGCCTTAACCAACCTGAGCAAGAACTGTACGAAGCAGACCTCGAAAAAGCGTTCATCCAATTTAACAATATCCGTGTAGGACGTTGGGAAATCAAAGAACACGACGAATTCGACAGAGTCTTTGCACGTATCATGAACAAGTCACCCTACGACCTCACAGGTCCTTTAACCTTTACTAACTGTGTGACCGGTGATGTTTTTATTATTTCCCCTAGTATGTCAATGTGTGTTGCTGCGGGATTCGATAAGGACACAGTAGGCACTGGACTTGACCACTAATGAGCATCTCCACGCCTTCCTTGGATACGACGAAAAGCAAGACCTCGCGTGGGAAGTCTGCGCAGAATCCATCCGTCAAAGCGCTTCAAGGCCTGTATCCATTCACAAGTTGGACCATAGAATGCTACGGGACCTTGGATTGTTCGACCGGGAGTGGGTCGTCGAAGGAAAAACCGGAAGGTACAAAGACACCGGAGACGGAAAGCCAGCCAGTACTCAGTTTTCGCACAGCAGGTTCTTGGTTCCTGCACTGGTAAAGCACCTTGGCATTAACCAAGCGCACAACGCTTTGTTTGTTGACTCAGACTTCGTGTTTCTTGATGACCCCTATGAGTTGCTCTGGGAGTGTGGTCTTACCGAAGGCAATCATACACAGTTCCCCGTACACGTAGTCAAGCATGAGTACAACCCGGACAAGGGTCTTAAGATGGACGGACAAGTCCAAGTACCCTATGCCATGAAACTCTGGAGTTCCTTGATGGTCTTTAACCTGAGGGACCCAAGAATCTACGACCTCACAGCGAACAAGGTTAATACTATGACTGGTAGGGACCTCCACCAGTTCCAGTGGCTTAACCCTAAGAAAGACCCTCTCTGGAACAGTGATAATTTCTTAGGTAGAATCTCGGAACGGTGGAACTTTATCCCAGACCACTCAGAACCTAGAGTACCTGAGAAGGACATAGGGGCCGTACACTGGACAGAAGGCATTCCTTCTATTCCTGGGTACTCAAATTGTAAGTACGCAGATATGTGGAATGACGTGTGTCGCAAAGTGTACCGCACCAAACTAAAGATGGATTTTTATGAATAAGTATCACGTAGTAACATCGTTCTCAGATAAGCTTTGAAAAAGTGGTGTACGAAAGACTAGCAAAGGAATAGTAAGAAATACTATGGAATATGACTACGAAGTAACAGCTGGACAGATGATTGTCTGGTGCATTATTTTCCTTCCCATCTTCTTTGTGATGGCCCCTGTTTTTTTCCTTTGGTGCTTAGCCCTTTTAGGCATTACCTTTGCGGGTTTTCTCCTAATTGCCACCCTTGGCGCTAAGATAGACAAGATTCTGGAAAGGAACTCTAAGTGACCAAGTACCACGTAGTAACATCGTTCTCAGATAAGCTTTGGAAAAGTTACGCTCAACATACTGTCCCTAGTGTCTACGCTAACCTCCCCGAGGGGGTTGGCCTCACAGTGTGGTACAACGGGGACTATGATCCCAAGTGGAAAGAAGCTCTGCCTGAGGCGGAGTTCAAAGACCTTAACGCTGTGGCAGACTACCAGTACTACCGCCAGAAGTACAAGGGAGTCCAAGCTCCCGAAGGAGTCGAAGAAGGACACAAGTTTCGCTTCGACCACCTTCCCTTCTGGAACAAGGTGTGCGCTCTGTACAAAGAAGCTATGGATTTGTTTGTACACGGTGCAGACTATGAATATCTTGTGTGGATCGACGCTGACGTTCTTTCCCAAAAGAAAATTCGAATTAAAGACTTCGACCGTTGGACTAACGATGCTGACGTAGCCACCTTGGTACGAGGAAAGCCTTGGAATACTTGGGACACTGGATTCTTAGCTATTCGTTGGAATGCGCTTAAACTTGTTGAAGAGGTCTTTGACCTGTACATGAGTGGACGTATCTTTGACCACAACGAGTGGCACGATGCGTACTTGTTCACAGTGATGTACAAGAGATACAAGGAAGACCTTAGGCTCAAAGACCTTAACATGATGTCCTCCTCTGCTCACCCCTTTGACTCTTCGATCCTTCCTCCGTATCTCATGCACCTTAAGGGCCCTAGGAAGAAGACCTTGGAAATTCTAGACCCCCGCTCTCTCAACGGGGTGTTTACTTCGCTCTACACAGGGGTCATAAACGAGAGGAAAGAGACCGTAGGAACCCTAAAGGAAAACGGAGACATTGTTCACCCCAATGGGGGCATAAGGAGTATCTATGAGTAAATCAAAACTTATCTCAGACGAGTACGTAGCTTTGAACAAAAATCTTCACGCAGATAACCCTCTGTACGGGTCGAAGTCCTGGAAGCAGCTTGAGAACGTAGTCCACTCTCTTGACCTTAAAGCAGGAGATACCCTGTTGGACTACGGATGTGGCAAGGCGTCCCTCCAAAGGGAACTTGCCAAGAGAAGTATTAACGTAGTTAGCTACGATCCTGCTATTTCTGCGTATGCTAAGCACCCCTCAGAGTACAAAGAGTATCCCTTTGAGTACGTAGTATGTATGGATGTTCTGGAGCACGTAGAACCTGACATGCTCCCCCACGTACTCGACGATATCCAAAAGAGCTTCACAAAGAAGGCGTTTATCCTTATCTCCACGGAACCTTCGAATAAGACCCTTAAGGACGGAAGGAACGCCCATTTGATTATTCAGGCCCGTAATTTCTGGATGGACAGGCTGGCAGACCGAGGGTTCAACGTAGAGAAGTTAGTAGACAATCGCAAGGGCTGGGTAGGTGTCCTTTGCGCCAAGGAGTCGAGCTAGCATGGGATTTAAAGTAGCTACAACAGCAGAGGTATACGAAGAACTCCATAGCAACGGAGCTAGTGCCAGTAGTTCAGTAGATAGGATCAAGGCTATAACTGGGGAGTTAAAAAATGCTTTGGAAAGTGGTGCTGAAGGTGACGTATATGAATTTGGAGTATACAAAGGCTCTACTTCGTTGGTCTTAGCAGTATCACTAGCACACCCTGGTATAAATAAGAAATTGTACTTGTACGATACTTTTGAAGGTATGCCAAAGGGTGACCCTGAAGTAGATACTAAGATTAAAATTTCCAGAGGGCCTTTACCTGAAGGAGCTTTAGCCTTTTCTGAAGAAAACCTTATAAGTTTCGTAGAAGAAAAAACTGCAAAGCTAACTGGAAAACCCCCTGCCTTTACCACAATAAAAGGTGACATAAGGGAAACGTACAAAGGGTGTTCTCCAATAGCTTTCGCTGTTATGGACGTAGATTACTACGACACTACAAAGTTTCTCTATGATACTATGGCACCCAATCTTTCCGTAGGTGGCGTTGTATACGTAGACGATTACTTCAATTGGGAGGGAGCTAGGAAGGCTACTGATGAATTCTTAGACAAAAACACAGAATTCGAAGGGTACCTTGTTCGTCCTAAGTGGTTCTTTATTCGGAGAAAATTGAAGGGAAATTCTAATGGGGTTTAAAGTATCCCAAGAACAAGAGGAGATCGAAGCCCTCCTAAAAGAGGTCGGAGAGATTTCTTCGTACTTGGAAATTGGTTCGTACGCTGGGGAATCCCTTCTGTACGTTTACAAGTACCTTAAGGAAGGCTCCACTGTGGTCTTGGTAGACTTGCCTGTGAACCAAAAGGCTAGGGACCACCTCATGAAAGTCATAGAGACCCTAGGTAAAGCTGGGATCACAGTTCACCTTATCTCAGGGGACTCCCAAGACCCCTTTATTATAGAGAAGGCCAGAGAGTTTGCTCCTAGTGGGTTCTACGACTTAACTTTTATCGACGGTAACCACGACTTTGATTACGTTGTGAAAGACCTTCACGCCTACGGCCCTATGTCCAAACGTATTGCTATGCACGACATTGACCCTAGGGCTATCAAAGCTAACAAAGCTAAACACGGATACGAGAAACCGAGTGCCGCCCACGTATGGCAAGTTCTTAAGATGTCTGGAGAGACACAAGAGTTTATTAAACAGGGATCATCCAAACCTAGAGGTCTGGGATTACTAAGAGGAACAAGTATAAGTGCCTAAAACACCTGAAATAGAACTAGAGGAAATGCTGGAGAGGTTCAAAGCGGACCACGAAGCTAAAGGACTAGCCCTCTCTACAGAGACGAAATACTCTGGGGGCAAGGTATCTGAGAGTAACCCTCTGCGTATTGTAACGTGGTTTTGGAACGACCCAGAAGCTAAGAACCTAGCGTTCTTTGAGTGGACCCCAGACCACGTCCATAAACTTGCCGCAGGGTTCAAACGGCACCTTAAGATTCCTCACGAGTTCTGTGTTGTGACAGACAGAGGGTCTGAGCTAGACGCTAGTAAGGTCCGTATCATCCCTATGTGGGACGACCTGAGAAACTGGAAGAGGTGTTACACACGACTCAAAGCCTTCTCCCCGGAGATGTACAACACCATAGGTCCACGGTTTGTCTCGGTAGACCTAGACACCCTGATCGTAGGGGACATCACTTCGATCTTTGATCGCCCTGAACCCTTCGTAGGGTACCGGGATTCCAAGAACCCTCTGTGTTACTCAGGGGCTTTGTGGATGAAGGACTACGAGGCAGAGAACCAAGTCTGGGAGACCATACGCCTCGTACGTGCCTTGGACCTTGGGGAAGCTCGGTACGTAGGGTCTGACCAGTGCTGGATTACTACGGCCATTGGCCCTAAGTTGCGCCCACGGTGGTCGAGGGAGGACGGTATCTACGACTTTTGGAATATCGAAGGGTTGCCTAAGCTCCCTGAGAATTCCAAGATCATCTTTTTTAACGGTATGACCAGGGATATGTCTATGAAGAAATTCCAAGACACTTGTCCTTGGATCGAAGAACACTGGAAGGAGTAACTTATGGGTAGCATCGAATGGGATTGTGCTGGTAAGACAGCTTTGTTTTTTGGAGGGATACTTCTTTGGCCGATTGGGCTTGGCTACGGAATAGCCACAGAAAACAGGGCTTTGCTATTACTTCTCATAGCTTCCCTTATACTAGGAGGTATAGGAGTACTCGCTGTGAACTTTTATCGAATTTGTGCCAGAGAAAAGAGGATTAAAAACCATGACTAACGAAGTAACCAATACCCAAGGTATCTGGATTGAAACAGTATGTGTCCCTCTGCCTTCCGCCGTAGTTGGAGGATTTGACCCGAAGGGCCTTTGGGTTATCACGAAGAAGAACGAAGAACCCCCTATGCCTTTAATGGGTTCTGCCCCAGATGTTCTCCATTATGATATCTCAGGTCAGTGGCTCCCGTTCAGTGAGAACACTTTGTTCTTTGAAACACCGGAGCAAGCTGAGAGATGTGCTAAGAAAATCTTGGCCTTTACCAAGGAAACACGCTCTGTTGAAGAGACTAACGTAACGGAGTTGAATTAGTGGCAGCTAAGCACGTCAAAGTAAAGCCTGTAGACTGTGAGCCCGATGAAGTCATAGCACGGAATATAATCCATAATTGCCAGATGATAAAGAACTGGCTTGGCCCGTGTAAGACCCACGACATGCAAGCGTGGTTGTTCTCTGCTGGCCCTTCCTTAGACTTCGCTACAAAGGAGATGTTTCCAAAGAAGTACTTTGATGGGCTTCCTCGGGACTCCTATCGTATCTTCTGTATCAAACACGCTCTCCCAGCCCTCAAAGAAGCTGGGGTTATCCCGGACTTCTGTGTGGCCCTTGACCCTCGGGAGATCAAAGGGACCTCTACACACGGGAAACCCCGTGAGGAGCTCTACGCTGCTGCCCCTAAAGAAACAACGATGCTCATAGCATCCATGACACACCCTAGCGTTACCAAGTACCTCCTAGATCGTGGGTACAAAGTTGTAGGGTGGCACGCCGCCTCAGGAGCTTTGAACTCCTTGTTAGAACAAGGTATCATGAAACAGTGTATCCAACTGGACGGGGGGACTTCTTCTGCTATGCGAACACTGTCCATTGCCCACCACCTAGGGTTCCGAGAAGCCAACCTTGTAGGCTTTGATTGTTCCTTGGAGGGAGAACCTAAAGAGAACGAGTTACAGCCTTCAGACAAACCTGGAGGCCCTGAGAGGTACAAGTACTTCGAGGTCAAGAACCCCAAGGACAAAAGGGATCAGTTTGAGTTCTGGGCCTCTGGAGAGCTAGTAGCCCAAGCCCAAGATATCGAAGCTGCTTTGGCCAATGCCAAGTTAGCAGACCTAGAGCTAAGGTTCTACGGACTGGACCCAGAGAACAGCTACGGTGGTAACGTAGTAGAGCACACTAAGAATTTGACTAAGTTCCCTTTATACGAAGAAAGGTTCCCAAATGTTTGAATCTCGAAGAAGATTCGGGGACGCCCCCTACAGACCAAAAAACTTCGGAGACGAAGAGTCCCCAAGAAACTTTAACATCTTAGCTTCCATAGGGGGAACCCTCGTATCAATCGGAGGGCACATGGTATCTTCTAGTAGAACTGTGACAAGCCTTGCCCTTAGTAACTTAGGTATTGGTACCGCCCCAGAGAAACGTGAAGGAGAGTACGTTGAGTACGACTAAAACTGGACTCGTCATTGGAGATGCCCACGCTACGCCCTCGATTTCCAATAGGAGATTTGATTGGCTTGGTAACGCTATCCTCGAAGAAAAGCCTGACTTCATCATCAACATAGGAGACTTTGAAGACTTTGAGTCCCTTTGTTCTTACGACAGAGGTACCAAGTCCTTCGAAGGCAGACGCCTTAAAGAAGACTACGAGTGTGCTAACGATGCGGGAAGACGCGCCTTCGGACCCATAGATCGCTATAACAAGCGAAGGGTTTCCAATAAGAAACGTAAGTACACCCCTGACCTCTACCACCTTGGGGGTAACCATGCTGAAGCACGTATCAAAAAGATGCTTCAGAACCACCCAGAGTACGAAGGCATCTTCGGGGTCGAAGACGGGGAAATCAACCTGTCCTACATGAAAAGGGCTGGGGGGCAATACGTACCGTTCCTGGAAACCCTTACGTACGAGGGTATTCAGTTCTCCCACTACTTCTACAAGACTATGCAAAGCTACTCCCCGCCTTCCGTAGTAGCCATGCTCAACATCACTCGTAGTAGTGCTGTCATGGGGCACAACCACTTAAGGGGCTTCGAGGAGGTTGTCCAACCTAATGGCCAGAGAGCCTGTGGAGCCTTTGCTGGGTGCTTCTTAGACCACGAGCTCAAATGTGATAACTTCAATTACGCAGGTCCCCAGAAGAAATGGTGGTCTGGGCTCCTTTGGCTCCACGATGTACAGGACGGGTACTTCGATCCCCAGTTTATGAAGATGAGCAAGGTAAAGGAGTTGTATTCCTAGGGTTCCTAGGGTATACTTGGGAGCATGGAGGCCCTAAGATAGTATGTCAGTAGTTAAACGAAGACGACCAAAGAAAAACAGACGTAAACAAGAATCCCACAGTGACCGTATGGCTGACTGGGAAAGGCGTAGTGAGCCTCGGCGTATCCAAGAAGCCCTTGTAGCAGGTAGTATCTACGGCTCTGTCACACCCTCTAACGGTGTACGCTTAGACGAAAACGTAGGTGATACTGAGTACAACAAAGGTGTCATAGATGAGATACGCAGGCTTAGAACCGAGCGTTCCGAGAGAGCAAGACGAAGAGGACGAAGTTACCAAGAAGGTGGCCCAGTCTCTAACGCAGATCGTTACCACGCCCGTAAAACAAGGGCTGGCGAGGCCCCTGATAGTCCAATGACAGACAGAGACCTTGTCATGCTCCTTCGTAGAGAGGCTAGTCGCAATCCAGAGAGTCCTCGTCCTAGTGTTCCTAGACACCAACGTAGAATGGCGCAGGAAGAGCGAAGCCCTATCCCCATCATACCCAATTCCTCAGGTACTGGAAGGTCTACTTCGTACCCCAACCCAAGACAACCTACTAGAACCCCCGTTGAGCCTCGCCCATCCCCCACCCCTAGGGGACACTTTAGACCGCGTGTCAGGGACCACGCAGACTCAGTATCACAACAGATGCGCCGTAACCTCAGGTCCTTTGACAGGGACCACTTGGCAGACAGCGCCCAGGAATGGCTAAGTCGCCCAGACCTGAGTGACGCAGAACGCAGGTACTATGAAGACCTTCTGCGTAGAACTCGCCCCCTCCCTAAGACGTACCCCAACGGGAACACGGGTGGCGGAGGTGGCTATAAGAACGGTGGTCGCGTTAGAAAGCTCATGAGAGAGCGGAAAGGACACTAAGAAGGCCTATGTCGTACGTAGAAGAAATCAATGAGTGGCTTAGGGACTCTATCCGACAAGATGCTATTGATGCTGGGGTTGACTCTGAAGCATACCTTTGGATTGTCGAAGCCCTTGCTGAGAAAATAAGGGAACAGTGGAAGAGACCCTCGGATGCCTGATAACTTTTGTAAACCTTTAGAAACAAGGGAAAGTGCTGTGAAATACCCGTATGAGTGGGCTCCGTTTATCGAAGCTCTCAAGGAAGTAGAGAACGCAGGGAAAACTGGGTACGATACTCACACTAAAACGTGGATGCCCCATCAGTCCCCCGAAGGTGGTCTACCTACCCTAGGGTACGGACACAAGTTGAAACAGAGAGATATAGATAATGGAGATTTGGTCATTACTGGAGCTCGCTATCCCATCTGGGGTTTGCCTGATGATATTGTTACTACTCTTCTCATTGAAGATGTAAAGAAGTCCTACGCTACTGCTATGGGGGAATGGAACGTACTAAGTGTCTCCCCAAGTACTCTTTTAGACCTGAAGTATCGCTCCGTTCTAGCTGCCATCGTATTTAACGCAGGAACCCTTCGGAACTCCAAGGGAACCTTGGGGTGGCCCAAGCTATTCGAAGCTATCAAAAAGCAAGATGATGCCGAGGTCCGAGAGCAGATGCTTACCTCGTACACCATGCCCAACGGAATCAAGGTCAAGTTAACGAAACGCAGGGATATCCTTGCGGATGCCATAGGACTCAAAGAATGAGGGTCCTAGTGTGCGGTGGAAGGGACTTCTCTAATCGGAGGGGTCTCTTCGAAGTCTTGGACAAGCAACATCGCTTCAAGGAAATTACAGAGATTGTCGAAGGAGACGCCCGAGGGGCTGACCGTATGGCAGGGGAGTGGGCAAAAGAAAACGGAGTTAAGCTCACAGCGGTACCCGCTAAGTGGGACATCCACGGCAAGAAAGCGGGATTCCTACGGAACGTAGAGATGGCTGATCTTAACCCCGACCTTTGCTTAGCCTTTGAGGGCGGTGTAGGGACTGAGATGATGCTTCGTATTTGTTCAGAGAGAGGCATCAAACACGTACACCTTAGAAAGGAAACTAGCGATGCTTAACAAATACAGTATAACGAAGAACGGAAAACACTTCGAAGGCCCTCACAAAAGTGCTGAGAAAACGAAGAAACACCTCGAAAGACTCAAAAAAGAGTCCCCTAAGGACTCTTGGGATATCCAAGTTCTCGTAGACAGAGGTAGTGGAATCAAGGATTCTTCCTAGTCATTCTGGGTATGTGGAGAAAGCATAGGTTCCCTGTTGCAATGCAGCATTCTCGGTGTTACATTGAGCTTAGAAAGGAACCAAACCCCATGTTTTACCGAGTTTTCGACGTACTGTGTACAGCAACCCTGTTGTTCTACACATCCTTTGTAGTGTACTACCTAGTAAATACCCTCTAAAAGAGAATACCCTCTGGGAGGCTCTCAGACGCCTCAGGAGAGCCGAAAGGACCCCTAGGCTCTAAGTGACCCTAAAGGTCCCTAAGGGCCTCCTCTGTACCCCCTAGGGGCTACTTAGGAACGATCCCCCGTAACAGTGTTGATAACTGTGTCATCTTGCCTCTGGGAGAACACAGCTTCTGCGATCTTCTCCCCGGAACGGCCCATGACGTACCCGCCTAGCCCAACAGTGACAAGGGTAAAGAACGCTTGCTCTATCTGAGGGTCTGCCGCTGGCACCAAGATTTCCAAGGGAATCCCCGCCCCAAAGAGCGTAGAGAACCCCGCTATTAGAGGGGCTACGAACCACCTCCACATGATAACCGATAGGAACGAGAGCATGGTTATAGGACGCCAGGACCTTGTGATCCAAGATTGGCTCTTTGCTTCCGTCGTAACGACCTCTGCTTGGGCGCGGACAAGAGCAGCTTCGTGCTCCAGTACGGTGGCCCGTAGAGCGTTCCTTAGTTCGTCTCTTTTGTTTTGGTCTGGGATAACACGTTCAATAACTGTGTCAGCCAAACCTAAGATTGTACCTAGTAATGCCATAATGCTTTCTCCTTAGTCTCTACTATAGCCCTTTAGCCAGTCTCGCGCAGCTTCCTCTAGCATCCACTGTCTTAGTCTGTCATCTGATCGGAACTCGTCGTAGTACTCCGGAGGTGGTACCCAGCTTTCTTCTTCGTAAAACCTAGGGTTCTCATCAGCCCAGCTCCTAGACTCTGAATCTCCTCTGCGGTAGAATTCTTCCACAAACTCGGGGTCTTCTCCCCTTAAGTCAGCTTGGTCTCCTGAGATGTTATAGATAGCAGCGTGACCAGGAGAGTCTATCTTAAACCAGTAAGGTATTTCATTGTAGTCGTAGCCCTCAGCAAGTTCTCCACTTCCAAAGTCATTTCCTCTGTACTCGTTAGGTGGGATGATCCTGTCACCAGTCCGCTCCCCCCGTATGTCCTCAGCTCTCCTAGTTAACCCCTCGTGTCCTCTGTGTCTATTCTCGTGGGCAAGGACATCGTTAAGGCTTCCAGAGCCCCAAGCTTCTCTGTCTAACCTGTGAGAATTCTCTGGGTCCCAGTACTCAGTGTTAACGCCGATACCGTGAGGAGGAACCCCCCACGGGTTAGTCCCAATGTCTCGGGCATTATAGATACCGCGTAGGTCTCTACCCGGAGAAGTATCTTGGAATAGGGTAAAATCTTCCATAGGTTTCTCGTGGAGGAGGTACCCCATTAAACCTAAGGGGTCCCTTTCGTCTAGGCGATTCTGACTTTCGAAGGAGTCTGCCACCCGAGGGTCCATCATAGGACGGTCCCTACCGGGGTCATCTCTTAGACCTTGTTCCAAAGAACGGCGGTAGTCCATCTCCCTTAGGGCTTCTCCGTAAGGGTCACTTTCAAATTCACCTTGGACAATACGATAGGCTTCTTCTCTACCTACTTGGTCTCGTAGGGTTTGAAATCTACGCTGGACCTCTGGGTCACTCCAGTAGTCTAACTCCTCCTCAGAGAGAGTGCTTCCGTACATCCATTCTGTTTCACTAGGTGATGGCATACGATTACCCTCCGCTACCCCCAAAGAGCTTGAACCAGGCTGTGAGAGCACTCCAGATAGCGAGGATACCCCCGCCTAACCAGAAGATTCCCTTCAAGGCTCCTTTTCCCCAGGTCATTTCCTTTGTTAGCTCCTTAGCCAACTTTTGGTTTTCTTCGATCATCTTTTCGTGTTTATCAAGACGGGCTTCAAAGTGTTTTGCTTGCATACGCGACTCTGTACGGTGCTCCCTAATCTCTATGAGGAGTTTTATCTCCATAGGAAGGTCTTCAACTGTCCCGAGTAAAAGGTCTTTATCGTCGTTGTTATCTATCATTCGTCTTCCAATTGAAATTCATTTTCACCCCAACGCGACCCTTCAGGGGCATCAAATTCGGGTTGTCTCGTGCCAGGACGTTCACCTTCTGTAAAGGCACCTGGATCAACTCTTTGTGTAATTTCCCTCGCCACTTGGCGTCGGATGCTTGTCATCAGTCTCGGAGGTGGCACAGTGTTATGGGCTGCCATAGACACGTAGAAGTCAAATATTCTGTCGTTGAACGCGTCAGTAAGCTCCGCAGTCCTTTCCACATTCCCTGCTTCTTGGCTGTAGTGGATATTTACCCCGATTTCCGTTAGGTCACGATAGAGAGCCCTTCGTGCAGGTACGATGTACTGTTCTTCCAGTGAGCGCCACGTATACGAATTCAGGTTTCTCTCGGACACAGACAGAGGCTGGATGCCAAGGGCACGTAGAGCAACCTCGTCAAACCGGATTTCCTCCGGTCCTACATATTGTACACCACGAGTGGTTTCTACGCCAGAAGAGGCCCAATCCAAGGAACGGAAGATGTTCTGTGCTGCTACGGGGGCTAGCCTGTCAAAGCGCCCTGCCCCTGTGTCCGCCAAGAGACGTCCCGGAATACCTGTGATCCGTTGCTGAGCGTAAGAGGAGTCTGGGTTGGCCATAAAGGAAACCGCGTTCTCAAAGGGAAGCGGGATACCAATACGACGACTCATGTCCATGTTCATAGATGCCAGAGACCCGTTAGTCAGGATACGCGCTACCTCAGGCTCTAGTCCAAGCTCTTGTGTAAGGTACCAATTCAGTCTTTCGTCAGCGTTGACAATTCTTCGTTTGTCTTTAGGCACCAAGTATTGCATGATGAACTCAAAGAGCTCTTTGTAAGTCTCAGCCCCAGGGAATCCGTTGATCCCGGCGAACACGAAGAACATAGTCATTGCCAAAGCAAACGTCTGCTTACCTTGAACCCCAGTGTGGAAAGCGGAGTTACCCAGGAATTCCAGGACAGTAAGAGGATAGGTCATGAATGGGAATATGATAGACCCAGCCCACCCTCTTTGGATAGCGCCACGGCCTGTCTTGTCGTAGACCCCGTGTGTGTCTTGTACCATTTGTACTGCGATGGGACCTAGAACCCTAAGGTCTGATGCATCGGTGATCTTTCTGTTCTCTAAGATAGTCCCAATGAGAGCGTTATCTTTGTTGGACGTCAGGTAGCTGTTGATCGCATCTGTGTTCACAGTACCGTCGTTACTCACCATGAGATCAAGGTACGACAGGAACGCAGACAGACGAGTGTACCGTTCCGCCATGTGAAGGGGGAACCCGGCAAACATAAGGGTCTTGTCCTTGAACCTACCAAGGGCACTCTGGACCTTTCCTTGGTACTGGTCGTGGACACTTTGGAGCCGCCCACGGGTAAAGGACTCTTCCATAATGGACTGCTGAAGGTGTACCATGTTGTTCTGGGTAACACCCATAATCGTTTCTACCTTCTCCTTAGGGAAGTGCTTACGAAGGGTTTTTCTCAGGCTTGCTTCAGAATACCTGAGTTCAATCGTACGTCCTTTAATATCAGTGTTGTTTCTTCCAGCTTCTACTTCCGCTGTATGTATAATCTCTGCTGCTGCTGCACTCATCTTAGCCATAGTCTTAGCGTTACCTAGTACGCTTGTGCGGAACGAAGAGAGACTAGGGTACACAACGGTTGGGATTGTGAATAAGTTAAGGAACGCTGTAGACAACTGGAAACCTAGAGCGTAGAAGAAGTTCAACTGACGCATCAGGCTTAGGTCATTCGCAGGTTCTGTCATGTACTCCCATTGTTTCTTAAGGAACGCACGTTGTTCCTCTGGGAAGTGTTCGTTAATAGTATCCGTAGATAAATCTCTTGTAGTGTTATTCAGAATATCTCCGTACCTTTTGAACACGTCGGCGTACCTGTCATTAGCAAGAACCCACGGTGCGTTGGACAAGTACTCACCTAAGACTGATACGTAATCTTGGCTATACCCACCGATATTCGTAGTCATACGAACGTACGACATAAGAGACCCTTTGCGGCCCTCTGCAGACATTCTCTGGGACCTACGTGATCTAAGGTCCTTGATAACTTTTTGCATGTCTTTGGAGGACAAATCAGTAGCCCGTAGTACGTGCCCCATATCTTCGATGGTAGCTTCGAACCCAAGTTCTGTTAGCTCGCCTCGTTTGATACTGGACCTATCTACAGGAGTAGTCTCTTCGTACTGTACGATGTTCAAGTCAGGGTAGTGAGCTTGGTAAAGCTGTACCATATCCTTCTGCACTCGGGCGCGGGCAGCAGCAAGGCCTTCAACTGAAGGTTTGTTCTTCTTGTTCACAGGTATCTCTACGACCATCTTAAGGTACTTGTCCCCACGAGGTCCTGCGTCAGGGTTCAGGACACGTATTCCTTTGGAGTTCTTGAAGTAGAAAGCTTGGAACATAGTGTTCGGAGAACTTCTAAGGTGAGGGAAGTAAGGACGTGACGGGTCCAGGAGAACTTCGGAGAATTCCAACGTGTTCGCGTAGACTTCTGCTCGGTCAACATTTTCTTGCAGCTTTGCCTTGGCAGGTGATTCCACTGTCATAGCACTTAGTTCTTCCGTAGCGTTCTCAATCCACTGGTAGACTTCCTTAGAGGTTGTTTCTACGTCGCCTAGGGTTCTACCATCTACGGAGATTCCTAGATCACTAATAGACTCCTGAGTCATCACCTTGTACATCAAAGGCACTTTCTTAAGGGTCTTAGTCAGGTTATCCACCGCCGCTGTTTCTTCAGGTGTTAGGGCAAAGGTACGTAGCTCTCCTGAGCTTGGGTCCCAAGCCTTGTAAAGGAGTCTGTTGTCATCCGTACGGTTCTCCAAGGATTGTCCCGTAGCGTTCATGATGTCTAGTCTGTGGAGTGCTCTCTCCGTTTGTTTCACTTTCTCGGGGTTGTTAAAAGGCACCGCGTCAGCGAAGTCCGTTTGGAACTCCAACATGATTTTTTCAATGAGAGTGTTCCTAGAACGTACAGCGTCAACTAAGGTGGCTAGGGCAGGAAAGTCCTTAGCTTGTCTTTGAAGTGTTCTCCAGGACTTCTGAGATTTGAACATCGCGTCAAAGTTATTGGAACCTTGGAGAGCGACGGTGTTAGGATTAGCGGACATCTGATCTGACGCTATAAGGTCTACGACACCTCTGCCTTCTTTGTTCATACCCTCTGTAGTATTTCTACGTACTTCACGTCTGATGCTGCTTTGGTAGTACTTATGCGAGGCCTCTTCAATACCTCTACGCACTTCGTAACTGTCCCAAGTGTTCCCAAGGAGATTCTTTAGGTCACCGTTAGCGGCTCTGCTCATGGATGTCTGGGCTCTCATGAAATTAGGATAGAAAGCCTCACGTACTGCGTGAATGATAACTTTCTTAGTCATGTACTGGGAGAAGGCTTCTGATGTAATGACTTCTGAGAATTTGTTCTTGCCAAGGTCACGGACAAGGGAGCTTTGGACGTTGGCGTCCAGGTCCATCAAAGAGTTCTTGATAGTCTTTGGGTTGATGTCGTACATCTTAGCGAGCTCTTGAGGCGACCAGAAGTCCATCTCACGAAGAACGTGAAACAAAGCAGTACCATCGTTTACACTAAGGTTGTCCATGTTGTTCATGGCGTACGTAAGGGTAGTGACACGAGCTCTAGCATCTAGCGAAGTTTCAAACGCACGGATGTCTCTTTCCAAGTTATCTCGAAACTTCTTTAGACCTGGTCCTGCGAACGCTTGGTTTACAAGGGCGCTTGTGTTCCCCCTATAGTTGGAGAAGGACGGAGCGATCTTAGCTTGCTGGAAGTTTGTCCAAGTGATGTCACTGAGACGGACGTCTTGGGCATCTACGCTATACAGGTTTGTATCAGGTGTAGCAAAGGCTTCTCCTATGCTGTCCAAGAGTTTCCCAGCTTTGATTTCATCGAGGACACTGTCTAGTTCTTTGTACGCCTTGTCCATTTCCTTGAGCTTAGCTCTAGGGACACGTCGCATTATTTCGCTAGGTACTCTCCAAGCAGATGAATTAAGGAGTGTTCTAGGGTCTACTCCAGATTCCTCTGCTTTCTTCACAAAATTGTCGTAGGCGCTTTGGGCTTTCCCTTTGATGTTGCCTAGGGAACTGGGGTGTATAGTAGGAGCGCCTTCTGGTTGAGCTTTTAGGGCATCTTCAATCTGAGCCAACACAGGGTTCTCCCGAGAGAGTATCTCACGGCTTTGGTCCTTACGAATCTGGTCCATGACAGTAGAGTACCTTTGTTGGTCTTGGTCCATCATAGCGTTAGCTTGTTTAGACAGACCACCTACGGCACTCTCAATATTCGTAGTGTCCATGTCTGTACGGTCTGGAGTCTTCTGTGTGTACCTTAGGTAGTTTGCTAATTCGTTGGAGACCCTCGGTGTCATCAAAGATAGTTGCTCTACCGAGAAGGGTCTAAAGGACACAGTCTGATCTGGATTGCCAGGGTCTCTCTGTGTGGCTTCGAACTCGCTAAGGAATTTTCTGTCTTGGTTGACTTGTTCGTTCCCTGTGTTGAAGACCTCACTAAGGGACATACCTCGGAAGTTATTCGCCCCGTATCCTGTGAGTTTCATGGTTCCCGCCGCCATAGCAATCTCTGCCAAGTTAATAGCTTCTTGGTCAGGAAGGGCAGCAATAGATTCTTCTGTCATAGCCCCTACTCCAACTTCGGGAGGAGTTACAGCAGTAAGAATTTCTGTTACCATATTCCCTGTCGTTCTAAGGTAAGCTCTGGCATCCTGAGGTGTCTGGAATACGTGACCTCTGATACGATTACGCTCTCTCGTAAAAGCTTCGTTCTTAGCGTTGTCAAGGACACTTGTTACTTCTCTGGTTGACAGGGGAAGGAACGTAGGTGTGTCGTCATAAAGGTCGTCTACAGAGACAACGTCGTTCTCTACGGCTTCTGTGGCTCTACTTTGGATGGCTCTAGAGGTAAGAGCAGGGTTAACATAGTGGTTTACCCCGGAGATACCACTACCTAGAGGACCTTCCATAAGGGCTCCACCAAGGGCGCTCCACGCGTACTCCTCAAGGGCGTCAGGACCTAGGACTTCAACTCCGGGAGCCGCAAGGCGTTCAAAGCCAGCTTGGAGTGTTTCCTCTGTAGCCCCGGTGCCAGCGCCTATGAAGAACTCCCTAGTCACTGTGGACAGAAGGCCTCTACGAGCTTCTTGGCTCATAGTTGTTTGCGCAGCTTCCCCAGTCATACGACTAGCAAGGTTTCTGAGGACAGGGTTAAGAAGACGAATGGGTACGATGGCTTGACTAAGACCTTCTACCGCCGCAGCGGGTAGAGCGAGGCCCATAGTTTGTACTGCGTTGTAATCTGGGTCTTCTCCGTCTTGGGTTGTTTCCTCGTAGTTGCGGTTCATCATCTCAGACAGAATGAAGGGATACGAAGCTACTGTTGCTGTGGCTCCACCAGCGACCAAAGCTGCTGCGCCTTCCGCAGGAGCGGCGGCTCCAACAGCAGCCCCAGCAGCTAAGATAGGAAAGGACCGTCCAAAGGTCTCCCTAAACCACAGAGTGAAGTCACCCCAGTTCTGTAGAAAGGACTCGTCGTCAAAGACATCCCGTAGGTCTGTCCACTCCCCACGCTCTTCCCTGCGTCTGTTGATTTCGTCGATAAGGTGAATACGATCTTCGTGCGTAGCATCATCTTGACCACCTAGAGGCCCCCAGTTTGTATCAAAGGCATCACCTAGTTGTACACCGAGACGAGGAATATCATCTTGTATCCCTGAGATAAGACCACCAAAGAATCCAGGCTTCTTATCCCCTTCTTCCCAAGGGTGCCAAGGGTTAGGTCCTTGTGCACCTAGGATAGCTGCTCTGTGACGTTCCGTGCGTGTTTCCGCAGGACCTTCGTGCTCTGTGATTACATCGGGGAGAAAATCCCCTGCTAGGACTGGTTCTTCTGTTCCTTGGGCTTGCGACGCAGGTAGGTACTGGTTGGTCTCAGGATCATAGACCAAACCCATGGTTTCGGCATAAATTGCGTCGTACTCTTTGGGCATTACTATTGTAGTCCATTTCTATTTTCGAGTTCCCTCTGGATGTTCGCGGCAAGCTGCTCAGGAGGGATTCCTTCAGAGTACACCTCTCTAGGTATACCTGCTGCATCTAGGTACTGCAAGAGGGTTCCTATACGGGCGTTCTCTGGAATACTCGGGTCATTTAAGAGAGCGGAGACAAAGTCGTGGGCCCTCGTTGGGCTGCTTAGAACTTCGTTAAACATAGAGTCTCTCTGAGAACGTCTCTGAGCTACCTCTGCCATAGCCTCTTCTCTTTGGGCTCTTTCGTGTTGAGCCCTTGCTATCTCCAGAGCTTCCCTTCGCATATCGTTGTCTTGCTTTCGTCGCTGAGCTTGCATAATAGACTGCTGTTCTTGAGCTTGCTGTTCCTGTGCCCTTGCTTGTTCTTGTGAAATATGGTTTATGGCTGGCCCTGCACCTTCTGTGGCCATAAGGAGTCCACCTTGAACTAGGTCCCAACGAATTCTGTCTAACCAAGAAGGTTCTTTTTTAGAGTTTCCTTGGGGCTTCCTTAGCATTTCTTCTGCCATTTCCTCTAACGGGGACCCTCCTGCTTCTACGGGTTCTGGGTCCTCGTACGAAGGCCACTGGGGTCTTTGCACGGGCCTCGCCATAGGACCCTGGTAAGGTCCTGGCTCTTGGCCCCCTGTTAAGTACGATGGGAGATTCCTAGGAGGTTCTCCGTATGTTGCTAAAGGATTTTCTGAAGCTCTCCCCATGTCCATTGGGACATTAGTAGGAACTCCGTACATACCTGTGTTAACCCCAAGCATGTTATTAATTCTGTCCATAGGGTTCAACTGGTCTAGGACTCTTAGACCACCATCGGCAAAGCCTTGGACCTCTCCCCCGTCCTTGAAGCTCGAAGACCCACCTTGGCCTTCTTGTTTCCAAAAGTCGAAGGGACTTCCACCGCCTTGTCCAGCAAGGAAGTCTTCCCCGAAGTTTACGTTCATGCCTTGCCATCCGAAGTTCTGACCCATGCCTCCTTGTTGCTGTTGTTGCCCACCTTGTCCACGTTGTGGTCCAACAGGTTCCATTGGGTGGCTAATCTGAGGGACATCTGCTGATACAATAGGGGCCGCAGGTTTAAATGTACCACTTTGTAAAAGGCTCATAAGACCACCTTGGGGAATACCCATAGGGGGTGCCATGCCTTCCATAGCACTCATGGGATTCTGTTGGAGGCCCATTGGAGAACCTCCAGTGGGGTTAAAGCCCGGTGCGTTCCAACCTGCTTCAGCAATTCCGTAGTTCACGTTCCCAGCATCCCTTATTTGGGGTTGGAAGGACCCTTCTCTCATTTGTCTTTGGTAGACACCGGGTGGTGTTATTTGTTGCCCACTGTGTCCGTACCCTGTGTACCCTGTGCTTCCTGCACGGAGGACTTGGCCACCATCAGCAAATCTTAGTCTAGCTTCCCTATTTTCCTGAGTGTTATAGTAACCTTCGTAGTCAGGGTCTGTTCCAAAGTATCGTCCAAGGTCTTCTTCATTCCTTTGGCGAAGAAGGGTGTTAAGAGGTGTTGGGTCTTCTTGGTTATTTACGATGCTTATAATTGAATCAGCTAAGTACTCATCTTCCTCGGTATAAGGAAAATTTTCTTTGTAATACTCTGCTACTCTTTCTGAAATCCTTAGTGTATCTTCTTCACTAACTCCTCTTTCTCTTAAAACTCTTGCAAACTCCCCTGCTGCAGGGCTTACCCCTCTGACAATATCATAGTTGTACATATCACCTAAGGTATTTCGATAAGGCGTTTCATGACTTCCGTAGTAGTCATCCCTATTGCTTTCTGGTGAAATCCCTTCTCTTTGGAGGATGCGAGACACAGCATAATTTAGGCTTTCTAGGTTTCGATAAAGGGAGTTTTCCTCTATTTGTTCTCGTTCCGAAAAGAAGAATGGGTTGGAGGTTGAAGGGTCTCCGCCATCAGGGCCTCTATCATGTGGGAGTAGGCCTAGGGATTCAATGAGGGCTTGGGTGTCTCTAGCTCCTCTATCGTGTAGGTCATACCTAAGGAGCTTACCACCTTCGCCATCGTCAGGGTACCTTCCTGTACCAATAAGCCGCTCCAATTGAACCTTTCTAAGGTCTGTAGGATTTCTAAAGTAATCGTTCATGAGGGGATACGCAAAATCCATTAAACCCCCTTGTTCCTGGACAGTATCGAAAGCCTCTTCCCAGGTTTCTTCATTATTAAAGGCCTCTGGGATTAGACCCCCTGAAAAGGTATAAGCCGGGTCAACTCTTTGGGGTACTCCACCTTTGTATTCGTCTGATACTAGACGACCAGAAACCCTTCCTCCATCTTGGTACGCTGGGTACCCTGTGCTTCCTGCACGGAGGACTTGGCCACCATCAGCAAACCTAGGTTGACCTTCAGAGTTTCTACGTGTATCTGAGATACGTCTTCCTAAGTGAACCGAGTTCTCTCCTGCGTATAAGTCTTCTATAATTTGGTCTGTGATCCCTCGGATTTGGGACTCACTTACGTCTTGGGCTCTTAGGGCGTCTGCGAAAGCACTAGAGTAAACGTCTCTGTCCCTTAATACATCTTCTGCAAAGATTTGACCAAGGTTGTCTCCGCCTTGGAGTCTAGAGTTGTCTAAGACAAGTCCTGCAGCAAAGGACAAGTAGTCCCTATCGTCTGTCCTTTGAAAATCTCTTAGAAGACCCCTGTTTTCCTCTGCACGTACCATGGCATCAAAAGGAGGGATTAGGGTAACAAAGTTATCTGCCATATCATCCCAGTCTTCCACTTCCCTTTGGGCGTATCTTCTTCTGCGGTCTCTCCCACGCTCACCTGCGTCCATGTATTCTTGGAGAATACGGTCTCTACCTGGATCAGACTCAGGGTATTCTTGCTGACCCCTTCGGTAGTTCACAGGGCCACCGTCTTGGTACGCCGGGTAATTATGCCCGAAGCGGTCACTTAGATTTCCTGTGTTACGGCCTTGGCTGGCCACTGAAGGGCGTTGAGATTGCCTCCGGCTTTGCCTCCACTCCTGCCCACCAAGTCCTGGTAGTCTTCGTCCTGGTCTGTCTCTCCTACTAGAGTCTCCACCTAGGGGTGTCCCAGCAAAGGCTGGTAGCGTAGGTGCTGAGGCATTATACCCATTTGGTCCGTAGACTTCTGGGTAGTGCTCCTCAGCGTACGGTGACATACCGTAGAGTTGGTTAATGAAAGGATTGTAAGCCACGGTTCCTGAAGGAGTTCCGTGTGACATAGACCCTTGTGGCATTCCGAATGGTGCTTCGCTACTCTGGCCAAGAAGACCTGCTAAAGGACTTCCTTCAGGTGTACCTGGAGTTCCGTTGCCCATTTGGTTCATCATGGCCATCATTTCTAAGGTACTTCTGTAGTCTGACCCAAGTCGATCATAGGCTCTACTGTCGGTAGGATTTGGAGAACCCCAAGAGTCTAAAGCAGCTTGGTCTCTTTCGTTGAACAGGATGCCGCCTTGTTCGTCTAGGTCGTAATGAATTTGGTCTCTTCCGTGGGGGTTTCTCTTGTTGTTGAAGGATACGTACCCACCATCTTGGTACTCGTCCTCGGGTCTACGTTGTGCGTAGGTAACACCGGGGGGAGGTGCTCCGTACATTCCTGGACGGTAGCCTTCTATAAGTTTCCAAAAAGGGGTGTCGTACCCTACGTCTGGGAAGCTCACGATGCGTTCCAACCACGAAGGGTTCTCGTGTCCACGTTCTTCACGGACGATCTCTCCACCGTCTGCGTAGCCTCCAATGAGACCTCCGTCTTTGACCATAGGAGCAAACTGACCCGGTGGCATAGCAGCGTTAGTTGCCCCGCCACTCAACATGTTTCCAAACCCTAGCGCCGCCATGGGGTTTCCACCCATGAGGCCAGCAACACCCATAGCACCACCTAGGACTTGCTCAAAGAGACCCGGTCCTGGTTGTGTAGTTGTCGTTGTACCTTGGGATGTTCCAGAGGTATGTTGAGGGGAGGACTGCCAAGGGTACCCGTAGGCAATGTTTGAGTAGAACTGAGCTGTATCAAAAGGATACTGAACACCTCTTCCGAACTCCCCTACTCCAAAGTCCAAAGCGCCTTGAGCTTGTCCTTGGTACTGTTGCCCAATGTTTAAGAGGTTCTGAGCGTTGGCTACCTGTTGAGAGCGTAGGGCCTCACTAGTCCCCATACCAGTTCCAATGGCAGACGCGTTAGCACCTTGACCCCTGTACCAGTTGTCGAGGGCACTGTTGTAGGCGTCTTGTTGACCCCCGTAAGAAAGCTCCATGGCATTTCGGAGGTGGCCACGTTGAAGTTCACCTTCTTGCACCCCGTGGCGACTTCCTCCAAACGACCCCGCTAGCGCTTGGTTGCCATAGAGTTGTTGACGCATTACGTCGTATTGCTCTTGGAGATTTTCCATACCGATGTCCGTAACATTCTGTGTGTACGGGTTCATCCGACCTTGGATTTCTTGAGAAGTAGGGGGACGACCTGCTTGGTCTAGGAGAGCTAGGGTGTTCCCTGTCACCGCTTCGTTAATGGGGTACGCAGCGTCAGAGACCCCTCGGATACGTTGGTGTCCCTCAAGAGAGTCTGGTGCAAACGAAGCAACAGGCACCCCTGGGTAGGCTTGGAAGGACTGATCAGCAGCACTCCCTGCCATGCCCAAAGCTCTTGTCCAAGCGTTCTGTGCTTCCTGTGGAACTTGGTACTCGCTCCACTGGTCAAAGCTCTGGTTAGTGTTATGTGTACTTGTTTGTGAGCCTTTGCCCATGTTTTTTCCTTATTTACCTGTACCTACACGGCCATACGTAGTCTCAGCAGCAGCATTAATCGTCTGGTCAATTTCTAAGTCAGATAGCCCTTGGCTTCTAAGGTATGCGGCGAATCTACCGTTAAAGGCATTTCCTTCCTGTACGTCTTGGGCAAGCATCCTTGCTAGTCTGTCGGTGTCATTCCCATAAGAATCTCCATAGGTATTAAGGATATCTTTGTATATTCCAACATCGTACCCACTACGCCCCTGTGGAGAAACCCCCCCGCCGTCTTGGTACTTCTTGGCTAACGCGGATAACAGCCTGTTTTTCACGGGACCTCCATTCTTGTATTGCCCTGGCGTATAATCGTCAAATTCAGAAACCCCGTAGTCTGGGGTACCTAGTTTTGCTGCTGCCCAAGAAGCGGCATCAAGTCGGGCGTTGAAATTATGAGATTCACCTGCCCTATAGTCTCTTGTTTGATGTCCAATGGCGTAAGGGAACTCTCCTTGCTCCCAATCACTTGCTGTACCCCTGTGGTAATCTCTAACGAATGCCTGAGCAATAGCCTCTATTTCCCCTTCGTCTGGAGGGGAGCGCACTCCTTCGTAGTCGTCAACATTTCTTTCGTATACTTCTCTTATCACAGGTAGAATTTCTCGGAACAGGCTATGTTCTTTTTGTCCCCAGTCATCTTCAACGTAGCCATTCCTATGAGAATACCTTTCCCCGTACCTTGGTAAAGACCCACCTTCAAAAAGGTTCATTTCCTCTAGGGCAAAACGTGCCTCGTCGCTTCCAACGAAACGGCCCTTATCGTCGAAGACATCAGGGTATCCTGAGATAGCCGCCCTACTTCGTGGACCTAAGTCTCCGATAGTTCCTCCGTCTTGGTATTTTCTTCGTTGCATTTCTTATCCTTTGTGTATCAACACGCTCCCTAGCTTGTCGAAGCCTTTCCTCTTAAAGTATTTCTCTAGCACCTCTACTTGGTCAGTGTACTGGAACGTTGATCCGACTAGGGGGAACCCCGACATCTTCGCAAAGTCAATAGCAATTTCCATGAGACGGTTAGCTAGATTGTAGCTTCGATATAACGGATTCACATAGAACACGAGGTTTACGAGCATCCGATCTTTGCTCCACCAAACTCCTTCGAGTCGGAGAGCCATAATCCCTGTTAGTATATCACGCCCCTTCTTGTCTGTAAAGGAGGTAACCCATACAATCCCCTCCTCATTTGGACCAAGGAGGTTCCAGAAAGTTGTCTTCACGGCTTCAGCGTCCTTTGGAAGGAACCCGTGAAGGTTGTTTTGTACGTCGAGGTCATCTCCTACGAGAAAGTTAACAATACTCTCTATGTCTAAGATGGTTGCTCTACGGAGCGCGTGGCGGTCTTTGGGCTCTTTGGCCACCTTGGCGTTTTGGGGCATTCTTCTGCTTTCCTAAGACCGCTTGGAAATCCACAGGCTTAGCCTTGTTTCCCTTGTAGTTCTGGCGGATACCATCCACCAAGCGGTTAAGCGCCTCAGCCCCTGCTTTCGTATTTCCGTCGCCTATCATGGCCACTACGTCAGCAGGGATTACATACTCCCCCTCAGAAACCTTGGCAATAATGTCGTCGTCACGCCCCTTGTTCGGGGTGCTCATGACAGAGCTTGCCAGCATATCCATTAAATTGTCAGCCATAAGTAACCCCTCGCTAATGTTCTTTCAATATCTTCGATAGCTTCTAGGATATCATAGGGTATTTCCCAGTTTTTCCCAAAATCTCCTTCGTCTGCCAAGGAGTACTTTGAGATATCGTCGATATAATCTTCCATGTTCTTGTATCCTATCATACGTACCACCAGAGCGCTAGTTAGCTTGTAACGTGCTCAACTGAGCCCATCTAGGTTCATTTGTTACTTGGACTAAGGAAATTGTGTCATACTGTGTAAGGACTTTGTCTGTTCCAGAGTCTAGCTCTTGCTCCGCGTTATTCTCCACGGTAACCGAATTTGCACCGTCTAGGTTTACGACTATGACCATAGTCCACACGTACGCGTTGTCTAGCCCTTGGATTACTACATCACCCCCTAGACTATCCGCCCAGATAAGAACTGGTGCTCCTAGGGACAACTGGGAGTACTTGAGGTCTACCCGGATATTCCCGGATTTCCCGTTGAGGTTCACTGCCTCCCGATGGGGATTACCATCTGCCGTAGCAGGGCGACGAGCCTCTGCGTACACTCGCTCTAGGCTTCTTTCGAGGTCCTTTAGGAAGGCTTCGAGGTACCTGGATTGGTTGTCGTCAAAGAGCTTAGGGGGCACTGTGGGGAGCTTAGCCGTAAACTCTTTTCTGTCGATCTTCTCAAAGGCCACATCTACTCCTCTACATCTTTGCTAGCTATAGCGTCTTCGATATCCTCGGTAATAGGCTTTACGTAGACACAGTCTTCTGCTACTACGTCTACTCCGATACGACACTTGATAAGGACTAGGTCCCTTTGAAGCTCGCTCCAAGCCACCGCCCCAGATACTGCTACCCCGAACCCGCTAATAAGAATCCCAACAATCCAGATAGGAAGCATTTTCTTAAAGTGATCTTCTATATATTGCCACATTAGCGCTCTCCATCGGGTTGTAACCTGACCCTCATATCCCCAATACGGAACTCCGCATTAGCCACGGTACACTGAACAAGGACGTTCATCTGGCGACCTCTAAGTCGTACTGATTTCTTCCCTGTTGTCTCCGTGATGACTAGAGGACCCTTAGTAAACATCTCAGCTTCTTGTGGGTACTTCTTAGCGTCAAGGAATACTTTAACGGGGGCTGTTTGACGGAAGTCTGGGACGAACTGGTCCACAAACAACATCTTGTCGCCGTTAGCCCCTTCTTCGTTTAGCTGGACTTCTCCAGAGCGTATGAAGGCACCCATGACATTGACCCCATCGTTATACCCTGTTTCGTGCTCTAGGTAAGCGTGGGATACGGAGACTGCTTCTGTAGCAATCGGGGTATCGAAAAGGTCTGACCCGTCCCACGTAGTCCGTACCATATTTCCGTCATAAAAGGTATCTTCAGAGTAATTGTACACAACGTACCTAGAGTTCTCTATGTTATCCCCAGCGGGGTAGAACCACCACAGTTCACCAAAGTCTGAGTTAACCCCACAGAAAACCTTTTCCTTTTGGTTCAAGTTTAATCGGTACGGATGATTCTGGGAGAACAAGGCTTCGTCTAAAGAACTTGCTAGCCTGCGTACCGTTCCGTCGTACACATAGAGTGATCCTGCAGCCATCCAGTATAGGAGGCCGTTGACCTCACACCCAGCGTTCATGCCTACCATGCCACAGTTACCACCTAGTCTATCAAATGAGTAGTAGTTAGGAGGACCTTCGTAGTTCATAGCGTAAGAGCCTTCATCTGTGAAGATAACGTGTTGTTTCTTTGAGTCCATAGCTCCGACGATCTTAGAACCTACAGGAATACGGTAGTCTCCAGAGCCATTTGTTACGGCTGCTGTCCACTCTGTGTAATCTTCTGTATCTGACCAACGAATAAGCATAGGGTCATAGTTCCCCCCTGCTACACAAGTGCCACAAAGGACGACTTGGCGGGAAGGGTTGCTAAGGAACATGAAACTGTTCTCAGTAGGAGCGTTGTTGACTACGGAGGCTCTACCTCCAGCAGATGTTTCTCTGTAGTACAAAGCGCCTTGTCTTTGACACGCTATGAGGTCTTCTCCCCAGTTAGCGAGGGACCATTGGCGAAGATCAGTGGCTACACCACCAGACCCAGCGAGACCGTAGAAACCATCTGAGTAAGAATCTGAGCCCCACCCAAAGAGGGCTCCGTTAGACTTTAGACCTGCTGTGATAAGAAATTGAAACGAAGTAGACACAGCACTTTCAGAAGAATAACTCGAAACTGCTTCCTCCCGAAGGGATATGTCAAAGTGATCTGTGCCAGCAGACACAACACGGTACAGACCAACTGAGGCTGAGTGATTTCCGTCTGTAAGGTACGTAGAGGTGCCAACGTGAACTAGATCGTTTGTTTGGGCTCCGTGCCCCGTAAGAGATACATTAGCTACCCTAGATGATGCTGTTCCTGAGAAAGCGGAGGCTGCTACGACAGAGGCCCGAAGAGGTGTAATATCTGCGAAGGCCCCACCTTCCTCGACCCAAAGGGAATTATGTGTTCCCAAGGCTACGAGTTTAGAGCCGTCTAGTGTGCTCCACGAGTGTACTGCTCGGGCAACTCCCCAATAGAAAGAGCCGTCGGTTGTCTTCTCAGACCATCCACCGATCTTCTCAGCGTTACCGTGAGAGAACCGCATCTTGTCTGCAGAGACCCATGACCCTTCGGCTTGGTACTCTGTGACATTCCTGTTGATGCCGGGTTGGATGCGGAGTTTAGTGAGGGCTCCTTCGCTCATGGGGCCTCCTACTCAGTAGCGCCTTGGAAGAAGTACCAAGCGTGGCTGTCGCTACCCTCCTGTTTGATTACTTGGACAGCAGCACCAGCCCCATAGTTATTAAGACCTGTGTGTGCAGAAGTGTTCACGATGGAGGCAGATACCCCCGCGCCTGAGACGACCACCGCAGCGGTACCTAAACGAACCATAGTGATAGTCCAGCCCAGAGGCATGTTCACAGGGAGTACTTGATTAATAGATGTACTGTTTGTGTAAACAAAGGTACGGCCTGAGTCAGAAGAGGTAAACGTGTGTGGACCTGAAGAAGTTTTGACAGAGGCTTTGTACCCCTTAATTGTGTTTCCTTGGAAGTTATTACCTTGGTCGAGCCTTGCTACCGAGTTAGCCAGTTCCACGTCAATCTTAGATACGTGAGCCCGTAGTGACGTAATATCCTCTCGGAGGGCAGAGGACACACTTCCAACGTCCCAGCTCCTAGCTGCTTCGTACGCTCGGTTACCATCTGAGATTACTGCTCCTACGAAGTCCGAAGGAATCTTAAGAGTGTTACCTCCACCCCCTGGGGTCATCTTCACCGAAGCTGTATTAGTAAACTTGTTTCGTACAAAGTATAGCTGAGGTGACGTAGGAAGGTTCAGGTTAACAACGGACGTTGGAGCCCCTGTAAGGATAAGGACCATGTGACGAGCGTCGTCGTCTACACCGTTTGCCTCACTTAAGGTAACGTCTCCAGCGGTTGTCCCAAAGGTAATAGACACTTGACCAGCAATGGCAGCGTCTACTTGGTCTATCAACGAGTTAAGCTTGGTTCCCCAAGTGTTCTCGTTTTCTCCAATGCCTTGCTTTTCTAGTCTTAGACTGTCTGTAAATGAACTACTCATGTGTTATCCTTAGTTTTCTCCGCTGAACGTATTGTTCACTTTTTGAGGGTTGCTAAGGGGTTCCGTAGAATCCCTGCGTGATCTTCGACCCTCATTGTTCACAGCTTGGATTGCTTCCATATACCGAGTATCCCAAAGCTGTACTTGGCTCCATTGCTTTGAAAACTTGGCTACTTCGGACATTGTAGCAAAGTACAAGGCGTCTGGGTAGAAGTTCGTAAATACGTTAGTGGACACGGCAGCAGTTATCTTAGTAGGTTGAGCCTCGTGAGTCACAACAAGCTGGGAATTTCCATCGGGCGTAGGTGCGAGGAGAAACGCCGAAACATTGGCATCTGCGTAGTACACGGGGGTTCCCCCTGAAGCTTCGTAAGGCCAATAGTACTCACAGTAGGACCTTGTCCGTTTTCGTAGGACCTTTCGGTCTCCGTTAGCCTTTTTGAACAGAACTTCGTGCCCTACCCGGTACCCTGAAGGTTTATCTACAAATCTGTTACCGTTTGTTGCAGAGACTGTCGTTGTCACTAGGAGGACTTGGGAGTCCATCTCCCGTGTCATACGATCCTCAGCCAGCCCAATAGCTGTAGGAATAAACGCACGAAATTCAGTGGAATCGTCCTCTTGCGTGTTAACCACAGCGGATACTAGCGTTGTGTAGTTTGAGATGATCTCTGCCATAATGGGTCCTTTAAGTCCTCAGTATATCACGGACCACAGGGGTAGACAACGCATGGTCTAGCTGCTCTGTAGTTGTAACCCCTAGGACAAGATTCTTAGTAAAAGGCTTACGAATTACGTAGTCTATAGCGACTTGAACAGGGGAGATTCCTAGGGATTCTGCTCTGGCTATTACTTCGTCTACTATAGGAGATTCCTTTAAATGACTAATGTCAACCCCAAAGTTGTCTCGGAGCCAAGGGAGCCTAGAGCCTTTAGGGAGAGCCCCATCTAAGTATTTTCCAGAGAATGACCCGTACCTAAGGACACCGTAGGCCATCAAAGGCACTGGTGCTTGGCCTACCCCAGTAGGGTCAACTCCATAGGAATACCTGTTCTGTACGATACTAGGGGGAGGTGCGTTGAGCCTCTTAGAGGCATCTACGTACATCTCATAGCCTTCGTACGAGGTGTTGCTAAGACCCCACGAAAGAATCTTTCCCTCTTGCATCAGCTCCTTCATAGTCCCTGCTACGTCTTCTACCTCGTCTGGTTTGTTTGATATCCAATGGAGCATATAGCAGTCTATACAAGGAAGGCCAAGACGTTCCATGGACCCTTCAAGAGCAAGACGTATCTCGTCTCTGTCTAAGGTGGTCTTGCCTCCTCGGAAGACGTCACCAGGGCCAAAGACCTTGGTATTAATAAGGATATCTTTTAGGTCCCTTGATCTGATCCAGTCACCTAGTAAGAACTCTGTCTGTCCGTGGGTCGCAGGCCTCATAACCGTAGGGTACCCTTCAGCGGTATCTAAGAACCTTAGGCCCTTCTCATAAGCTTTGTCTAGGACTTTGAAGCTCTCATCCTTAGAAAGCTGAGACCCCATTGTACACGTACCTAAGGACAACTTTGGAAAGATCACGTAGAAGGCCCCCTGTCAAATTGGTCTACAAAGAGATCACGATGTGCTCTGTGTAACGGTGCGTAGTATTGACCTAGAAGGACATGTCTAGAGCCTTTAGTGACTTCGCGTACTAAGTGCTTCATAGGCGCGGGAAAGCAAAGAACATCCCCTGTGGTAGACTTAATAACTTTGTTCTCTGAGGGAAACTCAAGTTCGCCACCTTCGTACTCTGAGGAATCCGACAGGCCGATGACTACCATGAGAACTCGGCAAACATCTCTGCCTTTTACCTTGAAGTCGTAGTTGAAGTTCCCTCCGTCACTGTGGATTAGGAAGAAGTCCCCTTTGCCGTACTTAATCACCTGTCCGTTCTGCCCAAAGAACCACTCATCAAAGTACTGTGGAAATCTCTCCCACCACTCTTCTGCGAAGACACCCGCCTTTTCCATGTAATCCCAGAACTCTTCGTTATGGGTTTTGTCCATGAGAGTTACGGAACTTCTTCGTCCTTCATCGTCTCTAGCGACTAAGGGGTACTTGCCGTGTTCATCTGGTTCAGCGTCAAAGTCAGCTGCAAGGATTTTAGCCTTAGTGTACTCAAGGCTCTTTGCCTTCTCTACGAGTTCTTTAGGTACATCTAGGTGTCCAAAGACGAAGGGCTCCTTAGAGCGTACTTCGCCTTCGAGGTAGACCTTTGAGGCTTCCTTTAGTGAGTACATTAGGCAGTTACCGTTGTTTCAGTTGTTACCGTTGTAACCGTAGTTCCTCCACCACTTTGGGAAGTACAACTAATCTTGTAGTACCCCGTTCCTCTTACAACTTGTTCTTGGGCATCTCTAATTTCAATCTTTAACACAATATCAATCGTAGAGCTGTCCTCGTCCGAATTGCTTAGAATATACGAGATGTCAGAGCTCAACGCTTCCCAAGTGGCAAGGCTCCCTGTCCCTAAAGAAGACTCTGTGCCAGATTCCTTTGTAGCTCTAATTTCGTATGAGTTACCTGGATTCCCTGTAGGAGGGTCGTGCCAATCATCGTAGTCTGTGTTCCACGCCCCTTCTCGTTGGTCCGTAGTGCCATCTGTCTTGAACTTCCACCCAGCCGTAGCTGTACCCGTAGTTGTCCTCTCAGCCTCTTCTGGAGACTCTGAGGTCCCTAGGAGACTTATGGGAAATACCTGTTTGAACCCGTCGATCCAACCTGCTAAAAAAAGAGCCATATCCTATCCTCCGCTCACTACAACGCCAATTATTTGGCTCTCTACTGTGCCACTCATCGTCTGCCCAAAAGCACAAGAAACATCATGAGATGCTCTTGTTACCCCAGAAGCAGAAACCTTCGCCGTAGTTAAGACAGCACCGTTGCCACTCCAATCCTCTTGGAGTGTTGCCCCGCCCCATGTAGCTGACGCTGCTATTGAAACATTCCCAAAGATATTAGTCTGGTAAGCCGCTTCTGCACTCGCAGGAATTGCCTGGGTTAACATATGGTTATTCGAGGCCCCTGAAGTGCCTGAAGTTGCCGCAGCAATAAACGAAGGCGTAAGATTAGGGGAATGAACAACCCAAGAAGACATAGTTCCGTGTCTTGCGTCACCTGACGCCGCCATAGACACAGAGACAATAGCTGAAGAAGTCCCTTCTGCCAATTCGATGTGCCACGCGGAAGAATTCAAAGTGTCTTGTATGCCCTGTTTAATATTTGTTGCTTCAGAGCCGTTTACGAGCACCTGTCGAACAGAGGTATTCGTTCCGGCGCCCGCTCTTATGCACAGTAAAAACAGAGCTTCATAGCTTCCCTGGCTAATGCCACTATTCACGTTCACGCTATCAAACCACAGATTAATTTGACCGAGGGCGCCACCTATGTCATTATAGAAATTACGGTAGGATAAAAGGTTAGCGCTCACAGCTCCAGCACCTGCGACTACATCTGGCGCTAGTGGGGGATTAGTATACATTAGGACCACCTTGCATCAGCATCGTAATCATCAGGAATTGGGCTAAGATTTTTAATGTCTTTGCTTTTCTGTCGCAGTGTTTTCAAGGTCTGCCAACCTGTTTTAATACGATTCCATCGAGTCTGCTGCGCCTGTGTAAGAGTGCCACCAGCATCTTTGATTTCCTTTAGTTCAAGGTAATCTTGAAAGGCTTCAAATTGTACGCGCAGAGTAATGTTAAGATTGCTAACCCGCCGCTCGAACTCTTCTTCTACGTCATCTTCATCAGGCCAGGCAACTCTTTCACTTGTAGCGACCCTAGTGACTTCGTTACCATCAAAGGTATCTTGCCATCCTGTCTTTCTGTGGTACTTAGGAGTATCCTTAGAGATTGCTATAGAAACTACCATTTCATCTCCGTTGAATTGCCCGGCAAGGCCAGGAGACACCGTATCCCCTGAAGCCCAAAAAATTCTCTTCGGCACATAATCCCAAGGCCCTTGGGTAATCTTGCTTAGTTGAGTATCCCAAATACAATACGTCATTGCATCGCCTTCACATTCAAGTGGCTATAGTTTGCCCCGTCATTCTCAGTAGTCTGGGCATAGCAGATAAAGTGAGAACCCACAGAGGTGTCAAAGGCATCCCCGTCCACCAAGACCCAGCCTGAGGTTGTTATCGCCCCCGCGCCCGTGGAGTTACTGATTATCATCGTAACATAACCTGTCTGTGTATCCGGGGCCAGTGTATGTGCCCCCATGTTGTTGTATGCCTGCATAGGTCTCAAGCCATAATCCAAAGTATGCGTTCCTGTGCTTACATCCCCTATATCGTAGACAGAGACCAAAGCACCCCCGGTGATGATTTGTCCTGTGTCTTTCTTGGTAAGACCGTGAGCAATACTAAGAGCAACGGAGGCAAAGGAAGATACTCTCATACGTTTTTCTTTGCTAAGAGCATCCATGACAACAATCTGAGAATGGCCACGTTGTCCCCAGTCTGCCACTGTGCAAGAAGCAAAGGTTTCCATGTCCCATTTAAGATGCGCTTGCCCACTCCCAGGAGAGCCTTGTTCTTGGAAGGTAAGGCCTTGACCTACGCTAAGTTTAAAGCCTCGTGTACTTGTCGCGTCTGTAGACGTTAAAATAGCATTTGAAAGAACATTGTCCTGCTTGGAGACTACCCCAGTGATACTTGTGTATTCCGTAAGCTGAGCAGAGGTAAGGTGGTAATACTCATCCGTAGTTCCGCCTTGTAAGCCTCCCAAGTCACCGTGGTCAGATGCGACACCGGGTGAAAAGACCGTATCAAAGGCACTCTCGATATCTGTGAAGGTTGCTGCACTTTTCTTAATGATGATCTTGGAACAAAGAATAGCATGGAGACCTGTGATTTGTAGGGGAAGAGACGCGGGTGTAGTAGCATTCTCAGCTTCCGTAAGAGTATATGTGTCTGTCCCGTAGACAACCAGAGTTTCCCCGTCGATTGTCTTGTAAACCCAGTGAACCCCGTATTGGTTATTTGATAGGGTAGCTAAAGTTCCAGAGCCATCATCGTACTGTGTGTTATCTATGGCAGCCTGTGATGTTACTTCGGTAAAGCCCCCCGATCCATCACTATAGAAGTACGAGAACCTGTCTGCTCCAGAAGAATCAAAAGCGGCTAAAGAGTACGTTGTAAGAGCCAGCCAAACTGTCCCCGCCGTAATTGATATATTTCTTGTTCCTGTCTCAGCAGTTGCTAAGCCTGATTGCCGAGTCACCCCATTAACAAGAGCAAGGCGTCTAGCAAGTTTCTGCCCTACCTGCCCCGGAGGCACATTGACGTTAGAAAGGTGCAAGGAATTACCATCTCTGTAAACGACTCCTACGATTACATTCTGGTACACATCTGCTAAAGGCGTTGGAGATTGAATCCACTGAGGCGTTCCCGCGTTATAGCTCGCATACAAAAAGTTAGCAGCGCCATCAACCACAGAGACAGAGGTCCCAGCGATACTCGCAAACATTATCTGGGCATTGGGGTCATTTGCGTTTCTAACAAAGAACCTAGCAGCAGAACAGTAGACTAGTCCGGGGCCAACAGAGGACATAGCGCCGCCTGCAATAATACCCGTAGTTCCTGTATCGTTTATATAGTCTTGGAGTCTCTTGTCCCCAGAGTTCAGGGAAGAAACATGCACCCAAGTCGGGTCTATGCTTGTAATATCGTCTCTAAGAGTAGCACTGACTACGGCAATCTTGGATACATTGGCAGCAATTTCTACCGTATTAACAGAGATATGACTTTGAAGCACAGCAGAGACTGAGGCAAT
>Ga0070726_10000306_pt1 | contig 68320 bp, 59 predicted proteins | sample tdAd471_FD_67275 | JGI IMG/M metagenome (GOLD analysis project Ga0070726, IMG submission 67275) | Marine sediment microbial communities from the Atlantic coast under amendment with organic carbon and nitrate - tdAd47.1 | ecosystem: Environmental > Aquatic > Marine > Coastal > Sediment | place...
AACCAATTTAATAAATTCTATAGTAGACACTCAAAAGCCACCCTCGTGAGTAATGTAAGGCCTATCTACTCTTAACAAAAAACGCCACGACCATGCCCCCTTTTTTAGATCAATAAATAGTGGATCTTTGGCGTGTTCAGCACAATATCAAAATTGTGGCTGATTGCGCCGGCTGAGTTTGGTATAACCTAGCGAAAAGAAATTGATAGCGTGGTAAATAGTTTTCAAGAGATAGTTTTGGTGATGCTGTCATAGCCAAAATTAGCGGACAAAGCCATCAGGTGCTTCACACAATTTTTTAAGTGTTATATGCACAGCCCCTGAATCCATATTTAAAGGAAATAAACTTGGATTTTAAGTTAACTGAACTATTGGCGCTGTACGGAGCAGTCCTATCGACATTCGTATTTATTTGGAATGTTTTGCGCTCAAAACATCGCATCACTGTAAATCTTATTTACGGAATTGATGGCGACGGTGACGACTTTCAACCAGGTGTATATGCACTAATCCGAAACCCTTCAACTAATATGGTTCACATATCAGGCATGTCGATATTGTACCCATGGAAGAAAGCCAGCTTCTCTGACATTCTAATTAACTCAATTAAATGCAAACGCCTATTTACTGCGTATGGATGGGTACACACCAGCCTATCTTTTTACGACATAGATGATGAATGCCCGATATCAATACAGCCCGGCCATGCACACAAAGTTTTAATACCTGACAAAGTCGTAGATAAAATCTTAGAGGAGGCTGTTAGCCGTACAATAATGGTTTCTGTCCAAGACCAACTTGGAAATAATACCTGTTCCAAAGCGTTTGAAGCACAAAAAATATCGCCTACAGACGATTAAAACACTTAACAGGTAGGGCGGCGGAACTGCTTGCTGGACTCCCCTTACCTTAGGCCTTAAATATTAAAAAGGACACACATGGGTTATACAGAAGAAAACTGGAAAAAGAGATTAGCGGAACGTTCCGACCTATCAACCTCAATTGTTCACCTAACGAGAGGAACTAGTTCCAGAAAATCGATTGAACAGCTATTAAAAATTTTAGAAGAAAAGACTATCAATGGAAGCACAACAGACTCTGGCTTTATTGTTGGCGATACTCCAGCTGTTTGTTTTCAGGACGCACCTTTGCACTCCATCACCCAGAACGTTTGGTTCGAACAAAAGTACAGAAAGGAAAATTCTAGTGCTAAGACTCGCTATATAGCATGCGGGCTTTCTTTTAGAAAAAGCTATGCCTACAAAAAGGGCGCAAGACCAGTTATTTACGAACAGATTTCTGTCGCAAAGAAAATCATTCCTAAAGATGAGTGGTGGCGAATAGTTAACTTTGATTTGTCTGATAACACGTCAATAATTGATTGGACTCACGAGCGCGAATGGCGCTCACCTAAAGCCTTTAAATTTTCCATTTCGCAAGCGACAGTATTGCTTTCCAATCAATTAATGTATAAAAAATTCATGCAGTTATGCGAAGAAAAAGACATCGACATATATAAGAAAATAAACGGCATTGTGGTTATGAATAATATTTTATTTTGATGTGGCGACCTACCTAAGATCAGCTACTACACGCTCTTAAATATCGCCGCGCTCCATGAACTTGATTTGAATCGCCACCAATTCCCTAGACACTCACCTGCCTCTCTCATTGCTTTAATTGCGCCAACTCCCCCACAACACTTCTGCCCTGTGGACTTTTTTAAAACAGAGGCATAGTATTTTCTCTTATAAGTCTTTTCGCGTCGGCATGAATCAATCCATACCGACGTTGGAAAGACGATAAAACTCCATCAACTTACTGTTTCATCTGGTAGGTTGATTCCGCTAACCGTTTGCGTGGAGTTAATAAATTGAAAAAAGCAGGCGCCTTTCCACAGCAGTGGCTTATGATCGCAACGATCATAATGGCGTTTATATGCCTGCCGATTTCCCCCGCCCATGCCGATATCTCCCTTGCCAAAGCCGACCGCGATGTTTCCAAATCGGTTTTAAATGCTCGCCTGGCGATGCGTGATATTGCCGAATGCAATCTTTACCAGCTTGGTCGTGTTGATGGTCTGCTAGCCAAAGAACAAAACAACCTGATGCGTTATCAGGGCTGGGTATTCAGCAAGCTTCAGGAAATGGGCGAGCAGCTGCATAACATTATGTCCGATATGGAAAATTTGATGCAGCAGCCCAGCGGCAATGATCGCGTCGCGTTGGAAACCATGAAATCGACCCTGTCCGCAGCCGGCTTAGTGCCGGGCTTTGGCGCTATCGCCTATGGCGCCAGCTTAACCGTGCAGCTCGGTGAAACCTACGCGCAATGGCATAATTCCAGTCAGGCAGCGGGCATTGCCGAAGGCATTAAAGAAAGTGCGCGTCAGCAGGTCGAGGCCTTTCAGGGGGCCGTCGATATTTATAATGATATTGTCGCCGGACTGGCCGAAATTGCCCGTTATCGTGCCCGTATTCAACAGTTAATGGACACCTATGAAGAGCGCTGCCTGAAGAAAAAACCCGGCGCTGAAGACAGTACCCATAATTTCATTCCCTCACCTGCGGGCACCTCTCCCAGCGCCATTGAAACGGCTGTTCATGTTGCTATCAGCGATTTAGATGACTGTGACCTGCCCAAACTGATCGCTCTAAACAAGTTCCTGACCGCACAAATCAACAACCTTTTCGAACAGCAAAAACAAGTCTTTGAGGACCTGCTTAAAAAATCCTTCGAACTGAATGACGCCCTGTCACAACTCGAAAAAGGCCTGCCGCAACCGCCGAACCTTGGCTGGGAGGCAGTTAAAGCAGGCATCGGCGCGGCCGGGTTACCCGGTGGTGCTGCCGGAGGCGCCTCCTTTGCCGGCAGTCTCGGATCACAGGTTGCGGATATGCAACTCAGCCTCGATAGCCTGCAAGCATCTGAGGCACTAAAAGGCCCCGTGCGGCAAAAAATGCGGGAGCTGCAGGAGCTGATTAGCAAGCATGAACAAATTATGAGTGTGCTAAAACGCATCCGCGAGCAACAGGAACGTATCCTCAAACTCATTGAAACCTGGGAAGTACGCTGCACAAAACAACAAGCGGATGAAAATATCGGCTATATACCCAGCCCCTCGGGTACAGGACTATTAATTGCTACCGACGGTACCAAGTGGTGTACCTATAGCTATGGTAGCCCAACGGCTGTTCCTGTGACGCCAATAGGCGGCGGCACCTATATACCTGCTAACCCACCGGGTTCAGCGCCTCCGGGCGTTCCAACAGCACCGCCGGGCACGCCGACGACAGGTACAGGAATAGGTACACCCACCTCAACACCGACTCCCGCAACGGGTGGCTCACCAAACAGCGGTGGAAGTCCCACCGAGCCGGGTTCTGCGCCGATATCTGGCCCAACGACAACAGCTACCGGCGTTCCCCCCGTGGTGGTCATCCCATTAGGCCCCACCTCAACCGCAAAACCGCCGACAGAAGGTGAGCCTCCTAATGAGACTGAGAACCCGCAGCCACCGACAATACTGATCATCAAGGCCAAGGAGTCCGTCATCAATGGCGGAACAACGACTCAAACAGCCGCCGTAGGCCAGCAAATGAAGCTTTTTGCCGATTCCACCGTAGCCCAGGCTCTGCCGGGCACACCGGGTGCCAGGAAAAACGATGCCGATCACAATCAGGAACCGCTTCAATGCACAACCGGCAAAGATGGTCAGTGCCAGATTTTAATACCTACCGGCACCTTTATCGGCGCTGCGCCTAACTTTGAGGCAAGCGTCAATGTCTCCCAGCAAACCAGTATCAATGCCAAAGTTGACAGTCCCTCAGCCATACCCAGCGGCTTAAAGCCTTATATTAGCGACCAGCAAATCGTAAACGGTCAGCAGTATGTCACCCTCACCTACCCTGCAGGCATGGATAAACCGATCAAGTTCCAGCTGGCAAGTGCTCATGGTATCCAAAGCATTGTCATCAATTTCTGTCGGGACAAACAACCTGGCCCCGAGTCCTTCCTGCCGCTTTACCAGGCCCAAAATGGTGTTTCAGGCCAACGCATTCAGCTAAGCGAGGCATGGCAATGATCACGCTAACCAAAATGGCTATGTCTGCTCTGGTATTGCCCGCTCTGTTAACGGCTGCCACTTTTTCTCACGCCACGAATGACACCTACTTCAACACCCAAGGTACATGGACACAGGCCTATGATGACCAGTGGGCTATCAAACACGTCAAGATACCTGAAGCCTGGCAACTGGTCGGCAAAAAGGCCAGGCCCGTAATCGTCGCTGTGATTGATACCGGTCTGGACTGGAATCATAAGGATATCAACTGGAACAATATCTGGGTCAACCGCAAGGAAATCCCTGATAACGGCAGGGATGACGACAACAACGGTTATGTTGACGACATCATCGGTTGGGATTTTTATGGCCGCCATAACAACCCCTTTGACCATGACGGCCATGGCACCTTTGTCAGCGGTGTCATCGCAGCCGACACCAATAATGGCGTTGGTATCGCCGGCATAGCCCCCAATGCCAAAATCATGGTGCTGAAAGCGCTCAACAGCTTTGGGCACTCACGCGCTTCTTACCTTGCCAAGGCCATTACCTATGCCGCCGATAACGGCGCGCAGGTGATCAACATGAGCGTCGGAGGTAAAAATCTGACAGAGATCGAGCAACAAGCCATTAACTACGCCCACAACAAAGGCGTTGTTATTGTCGTGGCTGCGGGCAATGAAGGCATTGATGTCAGTGGCTTTGGACCCGCTGGTGGCGACAAAGTCATTACCGTAGCCTCGACCGGTCTGAATGACGATCACCCCTCCTTTTCCAACTGGGGAAAACAAATTGATATTGCCGCACCGGGCGCTGATATTCTGAGTTTACGCGCACGCCGCACCGATACCATGCGCGATATTCCCGGTGTTAAATACCAGCCGGGGCTGGCCTATGTGGGTGATGATAAACGCTATTATCGTGCCAGCGGCACCTCCTTCTCAGCGCCCATCGTTACCGGCATTGTTTCACTGATGCTTTCCAAAAATCCGTCGTTAACACCCGACCAGGTGAAAACCCTGTTGCAGCAAACAGCTAAAGATGTGGATATTCCCGGCTTTGATCAGTACACCGGCTACGGCCTGGTCGATGCCGCTGCCGCACTAAAAGCAAAACCAGGCTTTTTTATTGAAGCGCTGATCGACAGAGTTCAAGTCGTCAACGTGGATGGCGGTCCTGCTGTGCAGATTATCGGTAGCGTTGATGCCAACAAACTACGTAAAGCAACAATTTCAATCGGTGCCGGAGAAGACCCTCAACGCTGGACAACCGTGATTAAATCGATCAAAAAACCGGTTAAAAACGGTGCATTAGGCACTGTAAAAGCAAACCACTTCCGTGGCTCAGCTGTGTGGATGCTCCGCCTGGAAGTTCATCATAAAAATGGTCAAACGCGGGAGTTCCGCTTCCGCCTGGCGCTGGGTTAGGAGCCAGCCTCGCAAAAAAACACCGGGGCAAGTGCAGTAACGTCACTTGCGTACTAGCAGGAGCGACTCCTGTTATTTTTAAAAAAAAGGGGTAATAACATGTATTCACTAAAGCGTATTTTGGGAAACTGTTTACTCGTTTTCTCATTAGCTCTATTTGCTTTCATACCAAAAGCCTTGGCTGTCGCCACGTTGGAAGTCACGGTAACCGATGGTAGCAATGCTGTTACCGGCGAAACCATTTCATTATTTAATGCCTCCGGACAACAGGTCGAAGACGATGATAATGATGGTGGTCCGCTCATTTATAAAGGGCTTGAGCCAGGTCTGTATACCGTCAAATCGGGCGACAAAACATTGCGTACCGTTTCCATTGGCCCTAATGATACCGTTAAGAAAATTTCGGTCACCGCACCCGCTTACGCTCTGCGTTCACCGAATTGGCCTAACTGGCCGAATTCTGATTTAAACCTCTCCTACGGTGTGCGAGGCCTGTATAAATACGGCAGTTTCGATTCCCGTCTAATGAGCCCTGGTTTTGGTAATCCTAGCGGGGATTCTAATATCGGCACACTGGGCATCGGTTTTGATTTGATCATGAGTCCGCGCACCCTAAGCGATCTTTTTTTCATCGCCAGCCTGGGCGTTTTACCTAGCGCCAGTGACAAATCCGCACAGGGTGACCTGCACCCAACCCCTGGCAGAGACTCTTACCTCAAGCTACGTGAATACTATTTTCTTCGCGCCCTGATTGGTTGGACCATGTATGAAATGCAACGGGTTTCAATCGCAGCTGTGGGTGGCGTACAGCTGACCCGTCGAGAGCTGAGCCTGGTCACCGATGAAAGTGGCGGTGGCGGTAATCGCGAGAAGTTCAACGATAAAGAAACCAGCATTGACCCCGTTGTCGGCATTATGGGCAGCATGAAAACCAATCTGGCAAATGACGCGCGTATTTACTTTGGCGTTAATGCAACCCGCATGGGCAGTCAAAGCGTGAGCGGTCGTTCCAGCTTGAACTTCGACTACCGGGGTAAAGTGGACAGCGGTTGGCAATCGGAAGTGTATTTCGGCCTGCTATTTCCATTTTAAAAACTGCGGATAAAACAGTGCATACCAGCAAAAGCCGCTTGTATAAACAAGCGGCTTTTTTCCTAAGCATAACCTTACTATCCTCCTGCGCGACTGAGCGTGGCGCACTACATCTGCCCCACTACCTCCAAACAAACCTTTCCCCCGCTGAATTTATGGTCTGCCACGGTTACGGCTGCCACTACCAGACCAAAACCTACTTTTCCGATGCACAATGGCAACAGGTTAAAAAACCACTGACGACTAAAGCAAACAATCCTGAGCAGGAACGCCAGCACATTGCCGAAGCGATTGCCATTATGGAAGTCTTGGTTGGTGAAGCTGTTGGCACCCAAACGGACAAAGGCGGTGCCGGTTTTATGGTTTCCGATACCGGGCAGATGGACTGTATCGACGAAGCCGTCAACACCTCGCTTTACCTGCAGTTTCTAAGTCAGGAAGACATGCTGAAATGGCATAGCGTTGAGTCCCCAACCCGCCGGGGATATTTTATCGACGCCCAATGGCCCCACAACAGCGCCGTCATCAAAGACAACACAACCGACATACGTTACGTTGTCGATTCATGGTTTTTTGATAATGGTGAACAGCCCGTGATCATTCCTGTCCAACAATGGCTGACCGGTTGGCGCCCTCCCGGTCACTAACACAAACTAAAGAGTACAACCGATATGTTTTTTTCACAGCGACTCCTTCTCATTACTATGTCAGCCTTCATCCTTGTTTCGAGCCATGTGCAGGCTCAAGACAATCGCTACCTCAATATCCAACAGGCCACCCATATCAGCGCTGGCTGGGTCGCCTTCAGCAATGGCGACCTGTACCAGTGCCGTTTCTCATCCACCAACATAAAGGCAGCCCCATCCTGCGTGCCGGCAACGGGTCTACCCGTTTTGATGCAGCGTGTTTCAGTGTTATGGGCTGAAGGTGATACGGCCTGGGTCAGTTATACCGATGGCCTAGTTTATGGCTGCCGCACTCTAAAAAATAAAGCGCCAGTGTGCTCAGCGGCATCGGGACTGCCCTAGCCACTTTTTAAAACGGGCTGGCGTATTAAAAATTAGCGTTCAATTAGCCTATTCTTTCAGCATTAGTTTCTTTTACGACTATGGTTTAAGTAACTCTTTTCATACGTCAGATACTTTAGCCATGGACATTTCTAAATACCTACAACTAATGACGCAGGAAAATGCGTCGGATCTGTTTTTCAGCCCCGGTTCTCCGGTTCTCATAAAAATCGAAGGCCTATGCCACCCTGTCTCTAAACAGCATCACCTAACACCCAGAGAGTCCAAAGAACTGGCTTTTTCTCTCATGAACGAATCCCATATGAAAGCCTTCGAAGAGGACTGGGAAGTCAATATGGGGGTATCTGTTAGTGGCATAGGACGCTTTCGTGTCAATGTGATGCGTCAACGCGGTGAAGTGGCCATGGTTATCCGTAATGTTAAGGTTGATCCACCTAGCCTGGAAGACATTAACGTGCCGCTTTACCTGAAAGATCTGGTCATGGAAAAACGCGGTCTGATTCTCGTTGCTGGTGCGACAGGCTCAGGCAAATCCACAACCCTTGCGTCAATGATTGATCACCGAAACGCCACCACACACGGCCATATTCTAACCATTGAAGACCCCATTGAATTTTTGCACCGTTATAAAAAATCCGTGGTTAACCAGCGCGAAGTGGGTACCGATACCAAAAGCTACAGCGAAGCTTTAAAAAACGCCATGCGTGAAGCACCGGATGTTATTTTAATTGGTGAAATACGCGACACAGAAACCATGCGCAATGCGATTAATTACTCAGAAACGGGCCATCTCTGCCTGGCAACCATTCATGCCAGCAACGCCGTGGAAACCTTAGACAGAGTTATCAACTTCTTTCCTCAATCAGCCCACAAACAGCTGCTAACAGACCTGTCAAACAACCTCAAAGCGATTGTCTGTCAACGACTGATTCCTGGTGTGGACAGTAAACGCTGGCCAGCCGTTGAAATTCTGAAAGACTCACCCTTTATTCAGGAACTGATCAAAAAAGGAGAAATTGATCAAATCAGAGAGGCTTTTGAACGTAACCTTGAAAAGGAAATTGTCACCTTTGACCAGGCTATCTATGAGCTATACAAACAGGGCCGTGTCTCAATGGAGGAAGCCATTAAACATGCCGACTCCTCCCACAATATGTCTGTTAAAATCAGGCTTACACACAACAATGATCATGAGCCACTGGATTTTGATGATCTCGCGATCAAGGATTGACGCAAAGGCCAGTGTCATCAGCAGCTGTATCACAACCTCATGACTGATAATTCAGGCAGGCGGTAACTCTCGCGTTAGTGTCTTAGACACCTGCCTGGCAAACTCTGTCAAAAGCGTATTTAACGCATCCACATAACCCTGATAGCTACCATCACTTACAACCACGGCACTATAACGGTGGGTACTGATGGCCTTTTGCCCGTAATCTCCAAGCAGCGTCCAGCTCAGCCTTAACTGCACATCACCATCCAGCTCACCTGAAAAACGATCCACAAACACCCGAATTTGATACTCCGGGCGAAACCGGTTATCCCAGGGCGAGGCCCAGACCGTTTGATGCTGTAAATCCGTCGCAATGTTATCGGCAAGCACGCGTGTAAAGGTGGGCTCCAGCTCACCCGCCCACACGTGGTAACTGGCGACTTTAACGCCAGTTTCAGAGTGACGGCTAACAATACCGGGGCGATCTAACAACTGCGGCAGCGTAATAGGACCAACCCCCAACGACACATCATCACGGATGTGCTGATTACCGGCCACCGTTTGGGACGTTAAATCAAAGTAGTAAGTGGGCGGTTGTGCCGCACAGCTGGCAAGCATAAAGCAGCAAAGAGCAATTAACGAGGTCGTCAGTTTTACCATTATTTATCCTCTCTTTTGCCGCGTAGTAGTGCATCGGGATAACGATACAACTCATCGGTTAGCTGCTCCATCGATTTGGACGCATCGGAAATATCTTCCAATGTCTCATTCAGCGCATGATTGAGACTGGAGTCCGGCGCTATCGTCTGATCAATAGAGCGTAATGTGCGCTCCAGCTGCTGAAAGGTGTTATCTAGGTCAGCACTGGCTTTAGAGAGATTCTCCATTAATAGCGACCCTTTTTTGGCAATATCACCCTGCTGTAAATCCTCAGCGAAACGGCGCAAGGATTTCAAGCTCCCCTGTAATTGAGTGCCAATATCTTCAATAGGGATGCTATGCACACGTTCAACAATAGCCGCTAGTTTTCGAGCAATCTGACTATATTCATTATCTGTGGTAGGTACTTCAGGATAAACGCCGACATGGGTCAGCGCGCCGCCTTTAGCCAAGTTGGGCACCAGATCAACAAATAACGAACCACCAATCAAGCTACCGGAATGCAACCGTGCCCGCATGCCATCTCGTACCAAATCAGCAATTTCCCTGTGCACCATTTCTTTCGTCAGTGTTTCACGCTCACTCATACGCTCTGGTTGAATACCAATTACCACATTAATCTTGCGGCCCTCACTGGCGTCACTGTCAAAGGCGATATGCTCAACCCGTCCTACTTGAATACCCAGGTATTCAACAGGCGCACCAACCTTAAGCCCCCGTACCGAACCGGTGAAACGTAACAGGAATGGATAGGAAATATTAATTGCCCCTTCACTCACCGCATCACGATCATCAAACAGATAAAAAGCATGGTCGGGCTCTGCCAGGGCGACATTGGCTTCCAATCCCGGCGGCGAATCAAACTCAACGCCGCCGGAAATCAACGCATTGAGAGACCCGACATCCAGGTCGATGCCCTCTAAGCCGATGCTGGCATCAAAACCACTGACATTCCAAAACTGACTCTGCTTTTTAACCAGTGAGTTATAGGGGGATTTAACAAAAAAGCGTACCTTTACCTTGCCTTGCTCCGGTAATAACTTATAACCGGTCACTTCGCCCACCGGCACCTGGCGATGGTAGATGGCGGAACCAATATTGAGTGAACCAAGCGTTTCAGCAATCAATTCATAACTGGTGCCTTCGTCGTAGGATCGAACCGAGGGAGGCTGTTCCAATCCAACAAATTGGGTTTGCGGCTCACCACTACCCTCGCCCGCCGAATCCATTTCGATGTACACCCCGGATAACAGCGTTTCAATACCACTGACTTCACTAAGGGTAATACGCGGCGAGACCACCCAAAAATTACTCTGATCGGTAACCAGCCCTGATACCTGTCGATCCATTTCAACCACCACCCGTACACTGTTGAAATCATCACTGAGGCGAATATCCTTCACTTCACCAATTTTGACATCACGGTAGCGAACATGTGTTTTACCGACCGTAATACCAGCAGCATCTTTAAACTCAATCTCAATCACCGGTCCCGCCGCCTGCCAGGCACGCACCGCCAACCATAGAGCAATCACCAGTGCCAGCAGCGGAATAAACCACACTGGCGACAAGGTTTTGGTTCGAGATATTTGCGGTTCATTGGTCATTATGCGCATCCCACAATAATCTTGGATCAAAGGTTTCGGCGGCCAGCATTGTCAGCACCACCACACCGGCAAAGCAAACAATAGCGCCATTCGGCTCAACATTAGCCAACACACCAAACTGCACCATAGCCACCAACAGGGTCACCACAAAAACATCAATCATCGACCAGCGGCCAACAAACTCTGTGACTCGATAGATAAAAGTTTGCCGTTTTGGACTGCCCTGCTGTTTCTTTTTAATCGCCCACAATAAATAGGCCAGCGTGATAATTTTTAAAATGGGCACCAGCATACTGGCAACAAAAACAATGCCCGCGATAAAAAAGTTACCGGCTTCAAACAGGTGCATAATGCCAGACAATATCGTGTCGGTACGTTCCACGCCAAACTGCACCGTCGTCATAATAGGCAGTAGATTAGCAGGCAAATACAAAATGGTCGCCGCCACCAACAGCGCCAATGTGCGCTGGTAGCTATCATAAATACGCCGCCGCACTTTGCTTTGGCAACGGGGGCAATGACTCAGCCTCTCACTCACTAATGCATCACAACAGTGACACACAGCCAGTTTATCACCTTCACTGACAACAAAGCGGTTGTCATAGCGTAACCATTGCCATAATGCATGGCGATCTAAATGCATATGAGTATAAATCAATACCAGAATCAAGCCGGCAAAGGCATACAGGCCAACCCCCGGGATAAGTGATGCAATATCGCCCAGTTTAATGCTGGTAATCAGCACACTGATAAAAAAGATTTCCATCATGTTCCAGGGGCGAGAAATAAACAGCAATTGCATCACTGCGTTCAGCCCGCGTGGTTTAACATCAAACCAGCGTGCCGCGATTACAAACGCCAAACACAACAACTCCACCAGTGGCAGCAGAAAAATAGTGACAAACACTAAGGAGGCTAAAATAAACTGTTCCCGATCCAGCAACGCCAATACGCCGCTAAGCAGTTGGCTTAATTGCTGCTGCCCCCCCGCTTCTAAACCAAGGAAGGGGAAACTGACGGTCATCACAAACAGTACGACGCCGGCAACAGTAAAAGCCCCTGCGCGCGACAGCCAGTTACGGTGATGTGTCTGTAAGACTGAGCCGCAGTAATTACAGTTAAGTTGGTAACCCGGCTTACAGGGAACCGAGTCAAAATAATGATCGCAGCCATGGCAGACGATCACCTCGGTATGGCTCGCGCGGATAGCAGGCTCTCTCTTCCCCCCTGCTATCTCTGGAGAAGCGCTTTGCAAAAAAGTGTGGGTGGCAGGCCGATCCTTCATACCTCAAGAGCATAACCGAGAAAACGATGCTTGGCACTAGCGGACGTAGCCTACAATAGGGTTAATCCGTTACCCTGCCGCAGGCGCGGTTAGCCGGAACAGCGACATCCATCATCTTCGGGCTTGGCAGTTTTAGGTTATCCATGAGACGAATAAAGGCCTGTTCGTTCTCAACCTGTAACCGCGGATTATGCGCTTTTTCCTCAGCGATGGTGGTCACCGTCCAGCCTTTGTAATCATGCGCCGGGTAAACCAGTGTTTGATCGGGGAAGTTTAACAGCATCTCGAAAAGACTATGGTATTGCACACTGGCATCGCCGTTTTGAAAGTCTGTCCGACCACTACCGCGAATCAACAAGGTATCGCCAGTAAATAATATCGGCTGCTCGTTATCGAGCAAATAAAAGCTATAGGAATCGTCCGTGTGGCCCGGTGTATAAAGCGCTTTTACCTGTAAGTCTCCGACGTGAATAATCTCACCATCATCAAAATTCGCGCTAACACAGGTCGCTACCGCCTGTTTACCTAGCATCGCTTTGCAGCCCGTTTTTTCGCGTAATGCCCCCAGCGCCGTAATATGATCAGCATGGGTATGCGTATCAACAGCAACCGTCAACTTCAGTGACAGCTGTTCGAGCAATGTCAGATAACCATCCAGCTGATCAATAACCGGGTCAATCAGCAGTGCTTCTGATGACTTTTCATCACCCAGTAAGTAGGTATAAGTGCAGGATTCAGCATCAAATAACTGTCTAAAAATCACTTTGAACTCCTCTCAAATCTAGCCAAATAAAATTTGGTTAATCAGCATTAACAGGGACACAACAACTAAACCCATTGCGAAGATTCGTTGTAACTGAGGTCCCGCAATTTTATGGGCAATACGACTACCCAAAAACATGCCTGCGACACCGCCCGCTGATATGAGCGCAAGCATGGACCAGTCCAGTTGATCCGAGGTCAACGCATAATTGATAAACCCGGTGCCACTTACCCAGGTAATAATAAATAACGAGGTTCCCACGGCCTGTTGCATCGACACCTGAGTTAAAAACAGCACAAGAGGAACGATTAAGAATCCACCACCCACACCAAACAGCCCCGTCAGCAGACCAACCAATAGTCCACTGATGACCAAGCTACCGACACAGGGAAGCCGCCATTTGAACTGTCCCGTCGGGCTGACGCGACAAACCGGCCTTGTTAGTAACTGTGGATCAATTTGCCCTGAACGGACAACCTGAGAAGATTCAGGCTGCCGAATCGCCTGTCGCCACATCCGAAGCGCTATCACGATCGCCAATAAGCTAAAGCCAACGACCAACAGAGCCTCTGGAAGTTGGTTGCCTAGGGCTTTACCAGCCGATACAAGCAACACACCAGACACCGTCAAAATAGCAGCCGGCAACCATAAAACCGTCTTATAGCGCCAGTTTTTAAGCGTGCCATAAAGTGCGCTTACCGCAACCGCGCCCAAAGCGAAACCAATCGCTTCATTAACTGGTAGCCCCAATAACAACACCAGCATCGGCACAGCAAACACCGAACCACCGGCACCGGTTAAGCCCAGCACCAGCCCAATCAATATGCCAATCAGCAGGCTCACGATAAAACCTAGCTCGCACTATTCCAGGGCATTCGGGCAAGCAGCATTCCCATCATGCAGGTATCGCTGACGCCAGCAAAAATAAGGCCGGCACCGACAAATGCCGACAGGCCGTAAAACCCGGGAGCGACGAAAAAACCTAATAAGACGCCCAGTAGCACTAAGGACCCGGCAGCAATACGCACCTGTCGTTCCAGCGAAATCACCTTGCTCTTGCCTTGCTTCAACACACAACCTGCCTGTTTAAGTGCTTGAATACCTCCCTCAATCACCCAGACTGGATGGGATAACTCATGCGCCAGCTTTTCCGCTGCCGCAATAGCGCGTTTACCGCTACCGCATAACAGATAAACAGGTTCATTTTGTTGTGCGTTTTGTTGTAGGTAAGCATTAACCTGCTCCGCTTTAAGCTTATGCAGAGGCATATTCATGCATCCCTCAAACGACTCATTAGTCACTTCAGCGCGGGTACGCACGTCGATAACCAGCGGCGTCTTCCCTGTCTGGCTCTGGCCGAGAAAATCAGCCGCAGAAATTGTCTTTATAGCTTGGCTCATACACACCTCTTGTTTACAAATTTGGGCAATAAATAGATTGCAGAACTTCAATGACTTTAATCGCCTCTTCACCTTGCAGACTGTAATAAATACTTTGCGACTCGCGGCGCGTTTTCACCAGGCCAGCTTCTCGCAACGAAGCCAAATGCTGAGACAACGCGGACTGGCTTAGCGGCATCATGTCATTCAGTTCACCCACAGAGCGTTCACCTTGAATCAGGCTACACAGGATTAACAGGCGGTGTTCATTACCCATTTTTTTCAACAAATTAGCAGCGCCTTTGGCATGCTCGAGCATGTCACCCATGTTGCTCATCTGATCGTTAGCCTTTTTCATCGAAGCGCCTCTTTTCTATAGTCCAGGACATATTAATTTAGATAATACTAATGAATCAATATTTAATTTAGAATTATCTAATATAAATATTTTAAATACACTGCTTGAACCTTTATTCATGCTCTTTATCAATCAAGTTTCGTCCTTTGCAAAATGCCCTCAAAATTAATAAAGCAGACTTTGTTTGACATCTCGCTGTAAACCTATAGACTGCAGGCAGCTAGAAAGAAAGCCTCTTGTTTAAAACCTCCATTTCGTTGTCTTACTCGTAATTCTTCGTCCTGCAGCTTCTAAGTACCAGTCTCAATTTTTCGCTATTCAAGCCTATTGCAGGCAACTTAAAAAATATCAGGATTATAATTATGTCTAATACAACTACCGGCACCGTAAAATGGTTTAACGAATCTAAAGGCTTTGGTTTCATCGAGCAGGAATCAGGCCCAGACGTTTTTGCACATTTCAGCGCCATCGTAAGCGAAGGTTTTAAAACCCTGGCTGAAGGCCAACGCGTTCAGTTCGCCGTAACTCAAGGCCAAAAAGGCCCACAGGCTGAGAACATCATCGCCGTTTAATTTGACGTCTGGTTTAATCGCCAGACTCAAGTTATCAGGCAACAAAAAAGGGTAAGCCGTCATGGCTTACCCTTTTTTTATGCGTCCTTATTAACCGTCATCAGAACGCTTTACTCACCCGCAACCAAACACTTCGGCCAGGTTCAGCCACCTGAAAAGAGGCAGGGTTTACCGTATCATCACGGCTTTCATGAAGCGTATAGGCTTTATCAAACACATTATCAACACCGGCCAGCAGGTTAATGCCATTAGCAAAGGCATATTCAACATGTGCATCCAGCACACCGTAACCCGGTGTTTCGCGCACATCCTGCCCACCACAGTTTGCTGAGCCACTCAGACAAACATCGTTTTGATGATCAACCAGGCGTAACGAAGCGCCTGCTTTTAAGTTGTCATGGCGGTAATTTACCGATGTGGTTAACTCAAGCGGTGAAATACGAGAAAGTTTAGTACCATCATCTAAATTGTTACCCACCGTCCACACCAGGACACTGCCAAGTGTCCAGCTATCAGACAGTTTGTGTTTAACTTGCAGCTCAGCGCCAAACAGCTCAGCTGACACATTGCGATAAACATCCCTCTCCTTCATACCGGCTGCTACCGTTTGACGCAAAATATAATCATCAACGCGGTTATACCAGCCCGTCACACTCCAGTTGGTATTGCCTTTGACACTATGTAGCGCCACCTCAAGTTGATGATGCTTTTCTGGATCCAGCTCAGGGTTACCAATCCAGTCGCTCATCGGCGTCATTCGGGCAATATAACGTTCGGTCGCATCGGCCGTACGCACACTTCGTGACAAAACGGTATCCAAGGTGTACTGCTCATTAAGACGATGAGTCCAGCTGACAAAGCCACCGACGTTATCTTCGGTTTTTTCCTCACCGGCACCTGCTGGCGCACCAGTCATTGCCCAAATTTGCTGAGGAGAAAAACCCGCATTCACTTCGTCACGACGTTTAGCCTCAGCGCTGATATGGTCATAACGTATGCCCGCCTTAACAACATCATCCATATTGATGGCTTTTTCACCTTCAATAAACACACCCCGCTGATCAATCTGGGCATCGGGCCACAACAGACGTAACACCGAGCCCGTCTGGTCCTGAAGCTCGGCATCACGATCACTGTTTTGCATATCAATGCCGAAGGTCCAATCAATATCCAGATGGCGTGCATCAAAAGCTAATCGCAAACCATCGGTATCCGATGTTGAAGGTGCTTGCCGCAGCATCATGCCCGCTGGCCGCAACGAATAGTTATCCATATTATGCTTAACTTCTGAGCGGAACAGTTCAAACTTCATCTGCTGCACCAGTGAGGATTGAAACTGGTGGGTAAACTTCAGGCGGCTGGTGTCGGCATCCGCAAAGGGGCTGTCCATACCGGCTCCAGCAAACAGCACATCCTCCTCTTCCGCTTTTTCAAAGCTGGCTTCAAGGCGCGAATAATCGCCCAACTGCCAACCTGCCAATAACGCATTACTCAGGCTTTCATAGGAAGAACGCACTTCATTACCGTCCCCATCGTCATAATTATTACCCGATGCTTTATGGGTAATAAAACGCACATAACCCGCATCAGAACCCGCCGCTAAATCGGCGCCCAGCTCATAACGCTCACCGTTATCGCGGTAGCTTGAGGACAAATCGCCCTTATAGCCCTTGTCGTCAAAAGTTGGCCAGCTGCGTTCAAATAATACCGTACCACCAGAACCACCGGCACCATATCGAACGGTACGGTTACCTTTGATAACAGTGACCAAGTCATAACTATCAACCGACGTGTAAGCCGTTGGCGGGTCCATTCTATTCGGGCACGCATTATGAATCGTTGCGCCATCCAGCAAAATATTCAGCTGCGTCTGACTTTGGCCACGAATCACCGGGTCAATAGCACGCCCACCCATACGGATTCCAGACACGCCCGGCAGGCTGGTTAACAGGTCACCGCCATCGGTCGATGGTGACGCCTGCACATGCGTCATTTTTTCCTGCATTTCATTTTTTGCCTGTGGCAGGCCCGAGGTAATCTCAATTACAAGATTGTTATCGTCGGCTGAAACGGTTCCCGCAACAGTCATCGCCGTTAGTGCGCTTAAAAGTTTTTTATTCATCGATAGACACCCTAAAAATTGATAGCCCCACGCTACCTTTTTGACGGGCGTAATTATAAGGAGTGATCGCCGGGGTGAGGATGCGACATGATGTCGCACCCTCTTGTAGGTAGGACGTCATGCCCGCCTAAAAATACAAATCACTTTTGCCCCTTAAGGTTTCCTTAAGGATCGTTAGGTAAATTCAGAGCAGCCTAACCTTCCAGATTTTCACCAACAAAAACCCTCATCTTTTCAGGTAAAACCGTGAACAACCAAACAACTCAGTCCCTATGCAGTGAAACCACAAAACTATGGCAATGCCTTAAACCTCTTGCCATATTTTCGGTGGCGGTTGTAACGATACTAACGCTATCCCGGGGTCTGCTTGTCATCTGGCAATGGCAGCGTGTCACAGAGGCTGACATGCTCACTCATATCATCATTCAGGGCCTGCGGTTTGATTTAGTGATGCTGGGCCTTGCTCTGCTGATTCCGGTCTTATTATTACCGCTGTTCGTCTCGAACCGCTGGCTGATTAAAGGCTGGGGAGTATTCCTGAAAATATATCTGCCTACTATGCTGGTCGTTATTACTTTTATGGAATGCAGTACACCCTCGTTTATTAATCAATTTGACTCAAGACCCAATATCTTTTTTATCGAATATTTAAACCACCCGGTAGAAGTTGGCTCAACACTGCTGGCAACCCAAAAAATTCCGCTGACACTGGCTTTTTTGTTATGCGGGTTGACTGCCTGGTTTTCTGTAAAAACGGTTAAGCGTTATACGTCAACATTGCAGCCCTTGCGCATGATGACGGTCTTGTTGGTAACCCCGGTACTCATCATTGCCTGCTCTGCAGCCATCCGCTCCACACTGGATCACCGCCCCGTTAACCCCAGCACCGTCGCACTCTCTAACGATCCGCTGGCGAACGATTTAGCACTGAACTCCAGCTATACAGCCCTTTACGCTGCCTATGAAATGCGACAAGAACCCCACGGCGGATCAAACTACGGAGAAATGGACGAGCAAGACACCCTTAATATTGTCCGTAAAGCCATGCAAGTTGACCGCCAGAACTTTGTTTCTAACCAGCTACCAACATTGCATTATCAGCAAGCCACCCGTCATTATGACCGGCCATTGAACCTTGTCGTTATTCTGGAGGAGAGCCTGGGTGCTGAGTTTGTCGGCTCTCTAGGAGGGCTTAATTTAACGCCTAATCTTGACCGTCTCGCCAACGAAGGGTTGTGGTTTGAGAATCTTTACGCGACCGGAACCCGGTCTGTGCGTGGCATTGAAGCGGTGGTAACCGGGTTTACACCCACTCCAGCTCGGAGTGTCGTTAAGCTGGGCAAATCTCAGAAGAACTTTTTTACCATCGCAGAGTTGCTCTCGCAACGAGGCTACCAAACCAGCTTTATTTATGGCGGTGAAGCCCAGTTCGACAACATGGGCCGTTTTTTTATGAACAACGGCTTTCAGTCTGTTTTTGATCAGGATAACTATGTTAACCCTGTTTTCACTGGTTCATGGGGGGTTTCCGATGAAGACCTGTTCAATCGCGCCCATGAAGAGTTTAGCCGTGCTGGCGATCAGCCCTTCTTCAGCCTGGTCTTCAGTTCGTCAAACCACTCTCCGTTTGAATACCCGGATGGCCGTATAGAGCTACACGATGAAGAAAAAAATACCGTTAATAACGCCGTCAGGTATGCCGATTACGCCATTGGTGAGTTTATAAAAAAAGCCCGCAGCTCAAATTACTGGGATAACACCCTGTTTGTTATCGTCGCCGACCACAATTCACGGGTGCGCGGCGCAGAGCTGGTTCCCGTCGATTACTTCCACATTCCCGGGCTAATTTTAGGCGGCACCATTAAACCGGCAGTTTATAACCCCGTCGCCAGCCAGATCGATCTGCCCCCCACGCTGCTGTCATTGATGGGTATTTCCTCAACTCACCCCATGATCGGCCATGATCTGACGCGCCCGGAGATGCAGCAACAGGCTGGCCGAGCCATCATGCAGTACAACGCAACTCAAGCGTACATGGAAGGTGATCGTGTAGCGATACTGCGAAAAGACATGCCAATTACCGAATTTATCTATCAACAACAACGACTGGTGCCAGCACACTCAACAGACCTGGCACTGGCCAAAAAAGCGCTTGCTCACGCTAATTGGTCGTCAGTGGCCTACGATAAGAAACTCTATCGACTGCCGCAACAACCGGCAAAAAAGCGCATATCCACAGCATCATCCGTTTATTAGCACAATAAAGCCTCTCTTAAGATCCCCTTAAGTTTCACTTGCTAGTCTATCCAATATCAACAGTTCTTATTGGAATGGATATATGCAAACACTCGTTAAAGGTCACGAACAATCTAGCAAGATCAGCTCTCCTGCAGGGCTGACCCGCCTGTTAACACCGGGACCCACGCTTAGTCTTCACGACAAAAGTACGCCAGATAGAGCTGACATTGAGTCCTATATCGCGCAGCAGTTTCACAAAGTACACGGTGCTCATATTCATGACTTTATGCCAATACTGTTAGACATAGACTGTTGCAGAACGCCCATTGCGGCCTTAGGCATTCGCCCTGCCGGTGATCAAGACCTCTTTCTTGAACAGTACCTGCCCCGTAACATTGAAAGCTTTGTCAGCCAGACTGCAGGATATTCGGTATCTCGCCAACACATCACCGAAATCGGCAACCTGGTCGCCACGCAACGCGGTGGCAGCCAACTGCTGTTTTTAATCTTAACGGCCCTGTTACAACAGTCCCAATTTGATTGGGTGGTCTTCACGGCTACCCCTCTGGTTGACCGCATGATGACCCGTATGGGCATGAAGTTACATCAACTATATGACGCAGACCCCGCGCTGCTCACCAACTCTCATATCTCTGAGTGGGGCAGCTACTACGACAGCCAGCCAAAGGTTGTAACGGTCAATGTCGCAGCCGCGATGGCCTCACTATGCCAACGCAAAGCCTATAAAAACATTATCACGCTGTACCAAAATCGCGTTGCAGAATTGGCGTTAACACTGGATGAAATGGGTTGCCACGGTGCACATTCTCTCTCGGCTTAAAACAATCGTTCCCGGCAGCAAAATTGTTGCCCGAGACGAAAACTCAGCCCTCAGGTTTGATGAGCTAATGCAGCTATGTGAGCAACTGAGTAATAGCTTAAAAGCTCATCATATTGAACGTTTGGCTCTGCATGCAGATAACAGTATTCACTGGATGGTCGTTGATCTGGCTTGCCAGCTGGCCTCCGTTTGCCTGATTCCACTGCCAACATTTTTCACCCCCCAACAACTTAAAAACGTCATGTCATCAACGCCGGTTGATGCCCTGATCTGTGAGCAGCAAGAAAGTTTTTCATGGCTAAGCAGCGACACAAAAAATTCATCTAAATTATTAAATAATCATTATAATTTATTGATTTTAAATAAAAACGAATCATCATGCTTATTGCCTGACAATACACAAAAAATCACCTTCACCTCCGGATCAACAGGCTCCCCTAAAGGTGTCTGCCTCAGCAATGAGCAGCTGCTTTTGCAAGCCCAGGCTCTCGCCGACCGGGTTGGCCTGAATCAGCCTAGGCATCTCTGCCTGCTGCCACTCAGTACGCTGTTGGAAAATGTCGCTGGCATTTACAGCACCCTGTTGGCCCAGGGAGAAGTCATGCTACCCGGACTTGCCGAGATTGGATTTCAAGGCAGTTCATCGCTTTCCACTGAGCGTTTTATTTCAGTGATTACCCGGTATACCCCCGACAGCATAATTGTTACCCCGCAATTACTGCTGGTTCTTATTTCAGCCGTTGAGCTGGGATGGAAAGTACCCGAATCGCTGAAATTTGTTGCCGTGGGAGGTGCCAGAGTGTCTCCTCAACTTCTGGTACGCGCCCACGAGCTTAACATCCCGGTTTACGAGGGCTACGGACTATCGGAGTGTGCCTCCGTCGTGAGTTTAAACACACCACAAAATAACGATCAGCACAGCTGTGGTCGCCCACTGCCACATCTCGACATCAGCATTGAAAATGATGAAGTGGTCGTTAGTGGCAACGCCATGCTGGGTTATGCCAATGACCCCGATAGCTGGTCACAACCCCGTATTCATACCGGTGACATGGGCTATTTAACCGAACAGGGAAACCTGGTGATTACAGGGCGTCGCAAAAACCTGCTTATTTCAAGCTATGGTCGCAACATTAATCCGGAATGGGTTGAAAGCGAGCTGTTAACGCACCCCCAAATTGCTGAATGTGTGGTCTTTGGTGATGCCCGCCCCTTTTGCATCGCGCTCATCACTAGCCGCAACGATACATCAGAGCAGGCTATTCAGGAGCTAATTGATGAAACCAACCGCCGCTTGCCTGATTACGCGCGCATTCTCAACTGGCAACAGCTCGATTCGCCATTAAGCCAACAAAAAAACCTGCTCACGGATAATGGCCGGCCACGACGCGCCGCCATTGCCGATCACTATGCCGAACTTATCGATTCCCTTTATCACGTCAATTGGGAGTTAAAAGCCTGTGAATAATAATAGCTCATCGTCAGTAGAAAAATCCGGGACAACAAAACTGGATTTTTCGGATAAATATGATCGCCAACATTCCGAACTTTATTTGAAAAAGCATAAAGATGGTCTCTCCAGAAGACTATCAAACTGGCGTGATTACAAACTGGCAGAAAAAGCCATAAAAATTGCAGGAGATCCACAAACACTGCTCGATCTTCCCTGCGGAGCCGGTCGTTTTTGGCCCTTATTGTCCGAGAATAAAAATCGAAAAATTTACGCAGCAGACAATTCTCAGCACATGATCGATGTGGCCTTAACGTCACAGCCCTCTGACATCACCAGCCGTATTACAGCTTTTCAAACCTCGGCTTTTGACATTGATATGCCCGATCAGTCGGTAGATTCTATTTTTTGTATGCGGCTAATCCATCACGTTGCTGAACCTCAGCACCGCCTCGAAATACTTAAAGAATTTCACCGCGTTAGTCGAGACACCCTCATTCTTTCACTTTGGGTTGATGGCAATATAAAGTCCTGGAAGAGGAAGCGCCTGGAAAAAAGACGAGCCAAAAAACATGGCTACCAAAGCAACAAAAATCGCTTTGTTTTACCTCGTCAACAGGTAGAGAAGGAGTTTAATGAAGCCGGTTTTAACATTGTCGACAAACTGGATTTCTTGCCCGGCTACGCCATGTGGCGTGTCTACATCCTGAAAAAAAAGGGTGTTAAATGAATACCGCAGTTATAACAAACCAGCAAAGCTGGTCCAGCAATCCATTTGATTACTGGTGGAATATTGATGGCGACTGGGTGGAACCCCCCAATCATCGCCGTAACGGATTAAGTGGCGTAAAAAAGGTTTTCATACCGGGCGAAGGTACATTTTTTATTAAAATTCAGCGCAACCATCTCCATCGGTCACTGCGCTACCCCTTTGGCCGCCCGACTGTCATGCGGGAAGCCGAGACCATTAAGGCCTGCCATCACCTAGGTGTAATAGCCCCTGAAACGATTTACTGCGGCAAACGGAAAACGAGTAACGGCTGGCAAGCTGTCTTGGTTACACGCGAGCTAGAAAACTTTATCAGCCTGGATCAATGGCTCAACTCAGGGTCATGTGAAAACGATCCGCTAGAAATCCGCAAATACCTCATCCAGCAGATAGCGCGGACTCTGAGTATTTTTCATCGTGCCCACTGGCAACATGGTTGCCTGTACCCCAAACACATTTTTTTACACATCGCCCCAAACAGATCCTCAGCAGAGGTGCAGATTGCCTTGATTGACTTGGAAAAAAGTCGCCGTCGGCTGATTGCAAAAAACGCGTCAGGCCGAGACTTGAATCAACTCAAGAGACACCTGCCCCAGTTCAGCGATGAAGACTGGCTTTTGCTGACCAAACACTATCAACACTATTTTAAATAGATATAACCCGGGAGTTATTATGAGCTTTTTTGAGCAGCTACAACACGCCACCGAAGATGAACGTCAACAACTGTTAGACGTACCGCTGATTAAGCGTGCCCTTAACGGCACCATCAGTCTCAACGAGTACCATGCTTTCCTGCAGGAAGCTTTCCATCATGTTAAACATACGGTGCCCTTAATGATGGTGGCCGGCTCCCGTCTTCCTGAACAAAAGGAATGGTTGCGCGAGGCACTGGCCGAATACATTGAAGAGGAAATCGGTCATCAGGAATGGATTCTTAACGATATTGCCGCCTGCGGTTTTGATAAGGAGACATCGCGAAGCAGCACCCCAAGTATCGCTACCGAGTTAATGGTCAGCTATGCCTATGACACCATCCACCGACTTAATCCCGTTGGCTTTTTTGGCATGGTACAGGTGCTCGAAGGCACCAGTATCAGTGTTGCTGATAAGGCCGCCAACAGCATTCGCCAAGCACTCAATTTACCGGAAAAGGCCTTTTCATACCTGTATTCGCATGGTGCACTGGATATTGAGCACATGCAATTTTTCGAGAATCTGATGAACAAAATTGATGACCCGGAAGATCAGGCGCAAATCATTCACTGCGCAAAAGTGTTCTACAAACTTTATGCCGATATCTTCCGTCATATCACCGACAGCCATGACCTGTGCGAAGGCAAGGTCGCCAACTTTTGAGGTCAGCCATGCGACTTAACGATAAATACCTGTTATTGACCGGTGCGTCCGGGGGCATTGGCCAGGCCATTGCCCATGAACTGGATAAAACCGGCGTACACCTGTTACTGGCAGGCAGAAACAAAGAAAAGTTGGCAGCCCTGCAGCAAAAACTATCAGGTAATCACCAACTGATTGAAGCCGATATCAACACCCCTGAGGGACGCCAAACAATCGTCAGTGCCGCTCAACAGGCGAATATCAAATTATTTGTGAACGCCTGTGGCGTGTTGAGTTTTGACCTATTCGAACAACAAGAAGCAAAACTCATTGAGCAGATGATCACCACGAACCTGCTCTCACCGATGCTGCTATGCCAACAACTGGTGCCGTTACTCCGGCAACACAAGGAAGCGGCCATCATCAATATTGGTTCCATTTTTGGCAGTATTGGTCACCCCGGATTCACCGCCTATTGTGCCAGTAAATTTGGCCTCAGGGGTTTTACCGAGGCGCTGCAACGTGAGCTGGCCGACAGTCCGATTCAGGTCAGTTATCTGGCTCCACGTGCCACTCAAACTGACCTCAACGCCAGCAATGTCACTGCGCTTAACAAAGCGCTAGGCAACGCCGTTGACGCACCTGAGTTAGTCGCCAAAGAGGTCATGAAGCTCATATCCGGTGCCAACAAACAGTGCTATATGGGTTGGCCGGAAAAGCTCTTTGTTCGGTTAAACGGCTTGTTCCCGAGTATTGTTCACAATGCCCTGGTAAAAAAGTTACCCGTCATTCGTCGATACGCACAACAGTAACATCACAGGAATCAACAATGTCTTTTTCTAAATACAGCGCCTTACTTGCCAGTACCTTATTTAGCCTATGCACGGCCTCCTTCGCGTGGGCTGATCTTAGTAGCGATATTCATCAGCTGCAAAAACGCTGGGCTGAGGTCAATTACCAATTATCAGGAAAGCCGCAGCTGACTGCCTTTGAAAAGCTCAGCAATGAGGCCGAACAGCTCTCAAAAAAATATCCCGAAGCGGCTTCAATCTGGCTATGGAGTGGCATTATCAAATCAACCTATGCCGGGGCTAAGGGTGGTTTCGGGGCCTTGAAACTCGCCAAATCGAGCAAATCGGACCTGGAACAGGCTATAAAACTTGAACCTGCTGTCATGCAAGGTTCAGCCTATACGAGCCTGGGCACATTGTATTTCAACGTCCCCGGCTGGCCTCTTGCATTTGGTGATGACGATAAAGCCGAGGAATTGTTGCTCAAAGGTATTTCAATCAACCCGGACGGTATTGATAGTAATTATTTTTTCGCTCAGTATCTGGTTAACGAGGGGCGCTACCTGGAAGCCGAAAAGTTTCTACTTAAAGCACAAGCTGCCCCTGCGCGTGCGCATCGACCTCTAGCCGATAAAGGGCGCCAGCAGGAAATTTCAACGGCCCTGGTCGAGGTTCGTAAAGCACTTTAACCCTATTCACGAACACATAAACTATGCAGATACTGTTAGTTGAAGACGATTACCCTCTGGCCAAAGCCCTTCAACAGGCGCTACAGGAACAGCAACATACCGTTAACGCGGTGGGCACTGGAGAAGCCGCGTTGCACATTATCGATACTGAAAAACCCGACATTGTTATTCTGGACCTCGGCTTACCGGATATCGATGGCATCGATGTACTAAAAAAAACCCGTAAAAAGCATTCTGATTTACCCATCTTATTGCTCACTGCGCGTGCCGAGCTGGATGACCGCATCACCGGCCTGGATAGCGGCGCCGATGACTATTTGGCCAAACCCTTTGAAATGGCCGAACTGTTTGCTCGTTTACGGGTACTGGAAAGGCGTTTAGGCACAGCGCACAGCAGCGAAATCGTCATTCACAACGTCTGCCTGGACTGTAACAATAATTCGGTCAAGTTCAATGGCACAGAATTGGAATTATCTCGTAAGGAATACATGCTACTGAAAAGCCTGATGGAAAATGCAGGCCGCATACAAACCCGCAGTACGCTTGAGCGACGCCTTTACAGCTGGGATGAAGAGGTTGCCAGTAATGCGCTGGAAGTACATGTACATCACCTGCGAAAAAAGCTCGGCAGCAATTTTATCAAAACCGTCCGTGGTGTTGGTTACAAAATTGAGAGCCACTAAGCAATTATGACGTCTATTCGCGTTTTTCTGGTGGTAGTCATTCTGGCTGTTTTTACCCTGTTTAATTTTATTGCCGCACTGCGCGGCTACCAATCCAGTATGGAAAAAGCCGAGCAGCTGTTTGATCAGCATTTGCTGGAAACCGCGAAGATTATCGCCAATATCCATACAGAAAATACCGCCAACAACATCGACCATAACAGCCATATTGCTTTTCAGGTTTGGCAAGACGGGCAATTAATGGCGTCATCCTCCAATACTCCCCAGCAACCTATTGCCGCGCTGCAGAGTGGCTTTAACTACAGTAATTTCGATGGCTATCGCTGGCGTACCTTTGCCTATCGAAACCTTGAAACAAGCCACTGGGTATTGGTCGCCGAACGTACCGATTTACGTTTTACCCTGGCAGAGAATGTTATTCTGGAGTCCATCTTTCCGGTGCTTGTCGGACTACCGGTGGTTGGACTGCTGATCTGGCTTATTGTCAGCCATGGCTTACGCCCGTTAAGACGGCTAGCCAACGAAATGGGAAGCAAGCAACCAACCGACTTGAGTCCCTTATCAACGCAGGCACCACAGCAGGAGCTGGCTCAGATTGTTGCCTCCTCCAACGGCCTGCTGGAACGTCTGGAAACCTCGCTGCAGCGCGAGAAGCAGTTCGCCTCTAATGCTGCCCATGAACTACGCACCCCCATCAGTACCCTCAAGGTTCAGCTCTATAACATCAAGCAAACACTCAATCAGGGGGCTGAAACAGACGCATTAGAAGCCACCGCTCAACGCCTCGAACATATTGTCGAGCAAATTTTAGCGTTATATAAAAATTCGCCCGACCAATACAACGCTCGCTTTGAAAAGATTGAGTTAAGTGAACTCACCGAAGAGGTGCTAGCTGAAGAGTACCCCTACTTTGATGCCAAGCAGCAGCAATTGGAATTTATTGGCTGCACAGCAGCTATTATGGGCGACCCCTTTGCACTCAAAACCTTACTCAAAAATTTACTGAGTAACGCCAACAAATACACACCCGCCGAAGGCTGCATCAAAGTCAGCATGAAAAAATTAGAGAACCATCTGCTGCTGAGCATTGAGGACTCTGGGCCTGGCATTGACGCAAAACAACGCGATCGTATTTTTGAACGTTTTTACCGTATCGATGGCGATCGCCACCCCTCCGGCGAAATGGGCTGCGGGCTTGGGCTCGCAATTGTTAAGCATATTGTCGAACTGCACCACGCAACCATTCAGGTAACGCCCTCCAGCTTTGCAACCGGTAGTGCATTTAAGGTGCTATTTCCGCTCCATCAACCAGAAAATTCAAACCATCAGCCGGGGACAACCTAGCATGCAACGGCAACCCAATATTCGCTACTGGCGCTGGCTTACCCTGTTCTGCAGTTTCTACTGCAGCACATTGCTGGCTGCGACACCGGTGATTGAAATATCCATCAAGGATCACCTGTTTTATCCCGCCGAAATCACTATTCCGGCCAATACCAAGGTAAAGCTCTTTATTAGAAACCTCGACCCCACCGCCGAAGAATTTGAAAGTTATGAGTTGAATCGGGAAAAGGTCATCAGCGGCAATAGTAAAACCGTTATTTTTATTGGCCCCCTGCCACCTGGCGAATACCCCTTCTTTGGTGAGTTTTTCCCAAAAACAGCCCAAGGGAAAGTACGGGTAAAATGACCCCACACTCTAATGGAGCAAGCAATTGATTAACGCGGTTATTTTCGTGCTACAGGAAACACTGGAAGCAGCGCTGCTGATCAGTGTACTGCTGGCACTCGGTTATCAACAGAAACAACCAATCCACTGGCTGTTTACCGGTCTGCTTTGCGGGTTACTTTTTTCTGCCCTATACGCCGCCAATATGCCGACCATCTCAGAATGGTTTGACTATGTCGGCCAGGAGGTCACTAACGCCTCGCTGCAAGCCGCAATCACCCTGTTTATTTGCCTCTATGCCTTTTCACTTCGCCGGTCTAGTAGCCCCTCACCAAATCCACTGTTTTTTATCACTGCAACCATGAGTGTTGTCTGTGCTATTACCGTCGAAGGCTCAGAAATTTTCATTTATATGACGGGCTTTTTTCAGCAAAAAAGTCATTTACAAACGATCCTGATCGGCAGTTCTATCGGCTTTGCCATTGGCCTCAGTATCGGTGTCTTACTCTTCTACTTATTACGCAACCTCAATAACAAGCTATTGCGCCTCAGCGGGCTATGTTTACTTGCACTATTCGCTGGCAATATGCTGTCACAGGCCACCTTACAATTAACCCAGGCCGATTGGATACCCGCTGCTCAAGCCGTTTGGGATAGCTCGCAGTGGCTTTCTGAAAGCTCAGTTACAGGCCGCCTGCTATATGCACTGATCGGCTATGAAGCAACCCCGTCAATGGCACAGGTAGTCAGCTACCTGCTTGGCGCTTCATGCGTCTTACTGTTCGCCAACGTTAAAAGACCCAGGATCCCTCTCTCCTCATGATTAACAAGCACAGCCTCGTTGTTAGCAGCCTACTGCTCAGCCCACTAACCTGCCTCGCTGATGGCACCGTGATTGATAAAATTTATCATCCCTACGTGCAGCCGCTGGAGCAGGAAATCGAATGGCGAGCCACCCATCAGGATCACCAACCCGGCACCGCTGATAACACCCAACTGCATCGGTTCGCCTATGGCCGTTCACTCAATGATCGCTGGTTCCTTGAGGTTTATCTCATCGGCGAAAAATCAGCAGACGATAGCTTTGCGCTGGAGGCCTACGAAGTCGAAGCCAAATGGCAACTCACCGAACAGGGAGAGTTCTGGGCTGACTGGGGCGCGCTCTTTGAAATCGAAAAAGAACATCACGAGGATGTCTGGGAGGCCGCAACAGGGCTGCTGATAGAAAAAGAATGGGGGAAATGGAGCACCACGGCAAACTTGGTCGCGGCTTACGAGTGGGGTTCTGACATCGAAAATGAACTGGAGTCGTCCCTCGGCCTGCAAGCCCGCTACCGTTATTCACGCGCTATTGAGCCCGCCGTCGAACTCTACAAAGGCCAAGACACCTTTGCGCTTGGCCCCGCTCTGCTTGGCCAGATCACCCTCGGCATCAGGCGCCAGATAAAGTGGGAGGCAGCAGCTATCTTTGGCCTGGATAACGACAGCCCCAACCGCACGTTACGGTTTTTAATCGAGTTTGAGTTTTAAGCATCCCAGCGCTTGCGATCAACGAATTAATCATCGAAAATTCTCCACCCAACCACACTCAACGCTCAAGGGCTGAGTCAATGCACAAATTTGAAACCCTTATCGAACGCACCATGTACCGCTCGCGCTGGTTACTGGCTCCCATTTACCTGGGGCTATCCCTCGCTCTTTTGGCGCTTGGTATCAAGTTTTTTCAGGAAGTTTGGCACCTGCTTCCCCACATTTTAGAATTATCCGAAGCGGATATGGTGCTCATTACGCTGTCCTTGATTGATTTGGCGATGGTCGGTGGCTTGATCGTGATGGTCATGATGAGTGGCTACGAAAACTTTGTTTCTCAACTGAACGTCAGTGACGACGAAGAAAAACTCAGCTGGCTGGGGAAAATGGACGCATCTTCATTGAAAATGAAAATTGCTGCCAGCATCGTCGCTATTTCCAGCATCCACCTGCTCAAAGTCTTTATGAACGTTTCCAATGCTTCAACCGAAGCTGACTTTGACCGACTCATGTGGTACGTCATTATTCACATGACCTTTGTTATTTCAGCCTTTGCCATGGGTGCCCTGGATCGTGTTGCTAAAAAGCCCGAGCCACCCGCTGTTGAGAGCCGCCTGTAATGAGCTATTTACCCTGTGTTGAAGTCGAACCCGCAACCCCGGCTACAGCAGCCGTTATCTGGCTACACGGGCTTGGTGCCGATGGGCACGATTTTGAAGCTATTGTGCCTGAGCTGCACCTCCCTCAGGATGCCGGTGTACGCTTTATCTTTCCGCATGCGCCTTCCATGCCCGTCACCATTAACAACGGCTATGTGATGCCCGCCTGGTATGACATTCTTGATATTGCCTTTGACCGCAAAGTAGATGAGGCACAACTGCTGCAATCGGCCGCCGCTGTGCATGCATTGATTGATCGTGAAATTGAGCGCGGAATCGATAGCCAACGTATTGTGATTGCCGGTTTTTCACAGGGCGGCGCCGTTGGCTATCAAGCCGCATTAAGTTACCCAAAGCCATTAGCCGGCTTACTGGCGATGTCCACCTACTTTGCCACCCACGCCAGCATTAAGGTCCATTCCGCCAATCAAAACTTACCGATTCAAATCTATCACGGCACCCAGGATCCGGTCGTACCAGAGCAACTGGGACGGCAGGCTGTTTCGCAATTGGCCGACCATCAACTCTCCGCCCATTACAGCACCTACCCAATGCAGCACAGCGTTTGTCTTGAGCAGATTCGAGATATTGCTGCCTGGCTGAAAAAGACACTGCTGGCTTGATCAGCACAGAACAATTTTTAGATTAGCCTCATTCCAGTAAATAAGAGCCGTGGTTAAGCGAGCGAAGACAACCGGGGCTGGGCAGAAATCCAGCCACTGAGATAAAAGACTTATCCCCCGCCCTGCCTAGACTGTGCGTTGTTGCAGCAGTGCTGCCATTCACCCTGTTCGCGGTCATGCGACAAAACTATCAGCATCAATCCCCCTTCGCCATCGCTTAGTCCTCTGAATCTATGGCATAATTTGCGCCGCTTTTTCATTCATACACAATCTGGAATTTTACCTTGCTAGTTTCCTCGAATATCACCATGCAGTTCGGCGCCAAGCCGCTTTTTGAAGACGTTTCCGTTAAGTTTGGCGATGGTAATCGCTACGGCCTGATCGGCGCCAACGGCTGCGGCAAATCCACCTTCATGAAAATTTTAGGTGGCGACCTTGAGCCTACCTCAGGCAATGTCTCTAAAGATCCCAATGAACGCATTGGTAAGCTGAAACAGGATCAGTTCGCCTACGAAGAATTCAGCGTAATTGATACGGTGATCATGGGTCACGAAGAAATGTGGGCAGTAAAATCCGAACGTGATGCCATTTATGCCAAGCCCGAGATGTCGGAAGCGGACGGCATTCGAGCCGGTGAACTGGAAGCCGAGTTTGCCGAAATGGATGGCTACAGTGCCGATGCCCGTGCCGGCGAGCTGCTACTAGGTCTGGATATTCCCGTTGAGCAACATTATGGCCCCATGAGCGAAGTCGCACCGGGCTGGAAACTACGCGTACTGCTAGCACAGGCGCTGTTCTCAGAACCCGATATCATGCTGCTCGATGAACCAACCAACAACCTGGACATCAACACCATTCGCTGGCTGGAAGATGTATTGAATGCGCGCAACTGCACCATGATCATCATCTCGCACGATCGCCACTTCCTGAACAGCGTATGCACCCACATGGCTGATTTGGACTACGGTGAACTGCGTGTTTACCCCGGCACCTACGACGAATACATGACGGCCTCCACCCAGGCCCGCGAGCGTATGCAGGCCGATAATGCCAAGAAAAAAGCCCAGATTGCTGACCTCAAAGCCTTTGTTAGCCGCTTTTCCGCCAACGCATCAAAATCTAAACAGGCAACATCGCGCGCCAAACAGATCGACAAAATTCAGCTGGAAGAGATCAAACCGTCAAGCCGACAGAATCCTTTTATCCGTTTCGACCAGGAAAAAAAGCTGCATCGTCAGGCACTGGAAGTTGCAGGGTTGGCGAAAAACTATGAGACTCAGCTGTTCACCAATCTCGATTTAAAAGTCACTGTCGGCGAACGTATTGCCATCATCGGCCCCAACGGCATCGGAAAAACAACGCTGCTGAAATGCCTGGTGGGCGATGAGGAGCCCACCGCCGGCACCATCAAGTGGTCTGAGAATGCCGACATCGGTTATTACGCTCAGGACCACTCCGCCGACTTCGAAGAAGAAAAAACACTGCTCGAATGGATGGATGAGTGCGGTAAGCCCAGCGATGACGAACAAATCATTCGCGGCACATTAGGCCGGCTATTATTTTCATCCAATGATATTGGCAAATCTGTCAAAGTAATCTCCGGTGGTGAACAGGGCCGTATGATTTTTGGTAAATTAATGCTGCAGCGCCCTAATATCATGGTGATGGACGAACCCACCAACCACCTCGATATGGAGTCCATCGAGTCACTTAACCTGGCCTTGGAAAACTATCCCGGCACACTACTATTTGTCAGCCACGACCGCGAATTTGTGTCCTCACTGGCAACACGGATTATCGAACTATCAGCCACCGGCATTACCGACTTCCACGGTAATTATGAGGACTACCTGAAAAGTCAGGGTGTGGTGTAAAAACCACCCCTTTCGCTCACCTCATAACATCAATCAATAGAGAAAGTTACCCATTAACTTATGACTCAATAAAGCGCTGCTCGTCTATACTGTTCAATCAATTCTGTTAAGCTGAAAACTGGTTATTAGGAGCTGGAGCATCATCATGAAAGTAGTACCCCGCCGCACAGGCATAAAAGGGATCCGCCAATTAGCACTGCTGTCATGTCTATTGACGAGTATTCAAACCACCCTTGCAGATGACATCAATAAAGCTAGCGCCTACTATGAAGATGCTTTAAGAAACTATGACAATAAGCGCTATGACGAAGCGGTCATTCAACTAAAAAATGCTTTTCAGGAAAACCCCGATTTATTACCCGCGCTGGTGTTATTAGGCAAAGCCTACCTAAAAACCGGTAACCCGGCCGCTGCTGAAACATCTCTCAAAGAGGCGCAGGCACTGGGTGCCGATGTATCATTAATCGCTGTCCCCCTGGCTAATGCCTATCTGGTGCAATTCAAACATGAGCAGCTACTTTCAGAAAATGTTCCAGCCAACATACCGACTCAAGTAAAGTCAGAACTTCACCTTCTACGTGCCCGCGCGGCTTTAGAAACAAATAATCAACAAGCACTTAATGATGAAATTAAAGCCGTCGAAGCGTTGACACCGGTGGCTGCAGACCTCCTATCCTTAAAGGCCTCATTACGAATGCGAGCAGGCAAACAGGACGAGGCTGAAACGCTCATCAATCGTCTCAAGGATTTGTACCCTGAAAAAGAAACCACCTGGCTAGCCGACGCTTCTTTAAAGCAATTGCGAGGACAAGAGTCCGCAGCGTTGGCAAGCTACGCCAAGGTTGTACAGATAAATACCGACAACCTCGACGCCAGAATCGGCCGCTTAACACTGTTGATGAATCGACAGCAGGAAGACGAGATCGGTGAAGATTTTAAAGCCCTCAATAATACTATCCCCTCAGACCCACGGGTTATTTATTTACGCGCGGTCAACCTCGCCCGAACTGGAGATCAAAGCGGCAGTTCAGCGGCATTAAGCGAAGCTCTCAATATTCTTGATGCGCTGGGCCCTGAAGTCGTCACACGTAATCTGCAATTATTAATGATTGCTGGTATCGCCAACTATAATTTGAATAACTTAGAAGCTGCCCGCGAATACCTGGAAATATATGCTAAGTCGGCCCCTAACGAATTGGCACCACAGCGCCTTTTAGCAAGCACTTACATGCGTCAGGGTGAATTTCGAAGTGCGATCAACTTATTGTCCAGCATGCTCGAATATTCACCTCTCAATCCGACACTCTTAAGCATGCTTGCAGAAGCACATAGCCGCGCAGGCAATCATCAAAAAGCATTATATACCTATGAAAAAGCGCTAAATATTGCTGAAAACAATCCCCAACTCACCACTAAATGGGCCATCTCAAAACTAAATGCAGGTTTTCTTGAAGAGGGTCTAGATGAACTGGAAAGGTTATTCCAAAACGAAAACTCACAGGATTATTCGGCGATGCCACTCGCCACCGCTCTTCTCAATAGCGGCCGGTTTGATCAAGCGGTTAAAATCGCCAGACAGTTAGTCGAGCAAGACCCAGATAATCTTGCTAAACAAAACCTGTTAGCCGTTTCTCTGATCAAAGCTGGTCACACTGACGAAGCGAAAACGCTCTTCACCAAACTGCTCAAGACTCACCCGGACAATAATGCAATTAAACGAAATCTTGCAAAAATAGCGCTTCGAGAAGGCAAGTTTGAATCGGCCAAAGGCATGCTAAAAGAAATGCTTGCTAACAAGCCAAAAGACCCTGAACTAATGTTAGAGATAGCTCAAGTTCATGAAGCAGAAGGAGACCTATCCCAGGCTTTGCGCTGGGCAAAAGATGCGGCCAGCGAAGCACCCTCCGTTTTTAACATTAACCGTTACCTGATGAGGTTACTGACACTTAATGGTGATTTTGATGAAGCCCTAAAGGTCGCCACTAATCAGGAAGCTATTCACCCCGATAATTTGCATGTGCTGGAAGCTCAAGCCCGAGTACTCTTAGCCGCTCAGAAGAAAACACCGCTGCTATCCCTGCTAAGACGTATGGCAGTTCTCGCTGACTTTAATACTCAGTGGCTTTGGAAAATTGGCCGCTTTCAAATGGACGTTGGCTCACTTGACGAAGCAAGTTATACGTTATTCAGGGGGCTGCAAGGAAACCCCGATCACCTGCCAACGCGCATCCTGCTTACAGAGGTCGAGATTAGCCTGAACCGGCTGGATCTTGCCATTGAGCGTGGTAAACAAATTATTAACGACCATCCAAATAATAGTGAAGGTTATCGCCTCGTTGGCGATGTACGCATTAAACGCCAACAATTTAAAGATGCTATTACAAGCTACAAGCAGGCGCTAAAGCGCGAGCCCAGCTCATTGCTTACCTTACGCTTGTTTTCTGCCCAGCGTTCAGCGAAAAACGATCATCAGGCGAAACAAACACTTCTGAACTGGCTGCAGCGAAATCCTAATGATTATTTGGTTAAAAACACACTGGCTGACTTCTACTTAACGACAGGTGATTATGCCCAAGCAGTTCCTATCTATAAGACGCTATTAGCCGTTACAGCCAAGAACCCCTATTTACATAACAATATCGCCAATGCACTTTATAAACTCGGCAATAAAGAGCAGTCGCTAATCTATGCTCAACAGGCCTATGAATTGGCACCCACCGACCCGATGATTAATGACACGCTCGGCTGGTTATTAACAGGTAACGACAACGCAAAACAAGGCCTGGCTTATTTGCGAGAAGCATTGACGAGAGCACCTGAAAATAGCGAAATTCGTTACCACCTAGCCGTTGCTCTTCATAAACTCGACCGCAATACAGAAGCCCGACGTGAATTAAAACTGGCGTTGGAAAAAAACACTGTATTTGCAGACCGTAATAAAGCAGAGCAGTTGCTAGAGCAGCTAAAAAGTTAACATCACAACAACTGTCAGTCTTTTTTACAACAACGCTCTTAAAACAATTAATACTGAAAAAAATTACCCATAACCAACTGATAAGAAAGAAAATAAAAAGAAAGGCACGGTATTTGCTTAGTTATATCAATAATAAGTATTTATACCCAACTAAAGCATAAACAAGGAAAGGTACAAACACATGGCCTTATTCAAGTCACTAAAATTTGCCGCAGGCATCGTTACAGCATTACTGGTTTGCTCAACCGCCCAAGCTGCAATAACAACAACAGACTGGTACTTTGGCAATAACGCGCCAGGCAAAAACTACGCGGGTAAAAACTCTCAGACTTCAGGTAGCACTGGCAACACTGCAACGGCTACCGCCTGGAGTAGTTTCAGCACTTCAAGTTCTGCAACTTATAGCCGTGATGTTCTATCCTTTTGGGATGGTGGCGTTGGTGTTGGTAATAGCAATAGCCCCAACCATGCTGTTGACAACCAATATGCTGATGAATTCGTTCTGCTGAGCTTCGATAAATCCGTTAGCCTGACCAGCCTGCAGATCGGTTGGCCATCCAACAGCTCTAGCTACGACACTGACCTGACTATCATGGCATACACTGGCAACGGCGGCGCAAACCCAAACGGGAAAACAGCCGCACAGTTGAGTTCAGCTGGCTGGGAACATGTTAATGATCTGTTTAACATTAACAGAAATGTAGACACCACTATTAGCAACCCTAATGATGTCAGCTCAAACTACTGGTTGGTCGGTGCATATAATGAGTATCTTTCTCCAAACGGTAGCACTTACCGAGGAGCTAAAGACTTCTTCAAACTTAAAGCTATTGCCGGTGTTAGCCACACCCCATCCACCGGGGTACCCTTACCAACAACAGCGGCATTATTTGGGCTCGGCCTTTTAGCCTTGGGTCGTAAAAAAATCCAATTAAAATAGCTGAACTTGGCATCACTTGTAAGGGGCGTTAAACGCCCCTTTTTTTCGCCTGCATTTTCTCTCGAACACAATCTACTTTAATTTCCCGCCTTCACTGCTCTTTTTAAAATTTCTACTACACTTTTCTAGATGCCCGAAAACCGTAGCGTTTTTCGGGCGTTAGAGGTACGTCCAAAATTAACAATAATTAGAAAAGCGTGGCCTCTTGGTTAATTTTAACAAACAAGGGATGATGTTATGTCAAGTGAAGCAATAGGCTTTGGACCGACCAGCGAGTCGGCACCAGGCGAACTTCAACGTTCGATCACCTGGAAAGGCGCTTTTTGGGTGGCCGCTGGTGTACCGGCTCTGGTACTTTTTTCCATTGGAGGAATCGCGGCTACTGTTGGTGCGCCCTCATGGATGGTATGGGCTATTTCAGTTATGTTTGGCTTTCTGCAAGCCTTTACCTATGCCGAAATTGCCGGCATGTTTCCCAGCAAGTCAGGTGGTGCATCTGTATATGGTGCCGCGGCATGGCTTCGCTATAGCCCGATTCTCGCCCCAATATCGGTTTGGTGTAACTGGGTTGCCTGGACACCCGTACTCGCAATTGGTACCGGTATTGGTGCGGGTTATATTCTCACCGCCCTATTCCCGGCTGACTCTGTCATTAATACCTGGGAAATTACTATTCTAAACCTGGACGGGCTGAAAGAAGGCTTAAGCCTTCGAGTGGATGCGACCTTTATTATTGCCGCAGCATTATTGCTGGCCGTTTTTACCGCTCAGCACCGAGGCATTTCAAAACTGGCAAAAATTCAAACAGTTCTTGCCCTTGCCGCACTCATCCCGTTATTGGTTATCGGTCTGGTACCGCTCCTCACTGGTGATGTTCTGACCGCAAACTTTCTGCCATTCGCGCCCATCGCCTATGACGAAGCTGGCGGAGTCATTCTGGACACCTCTCAATGGCAATGGTCGCGTGACGGCTGGACTCTTTTCCTTGGCGGCATGTTCATTGCGGCCTGGTCGACCTACGGGTTTGAAACAGCTGTTTGTTATACGGCTGAATTCAAAAATCCAGCCACTGATACCTTTAAAGCCATTTTCTATTCCGGCTTACTCTGTATCGCAGTTTTTGTTTTGGTACCACTGTCATTTCAGGGCACGTTAGGTGTGGAAGGCATGCTGGATGAAAGCATTGTTGACGGAACCGGCGTTGCCGCGGCTATGGCCGCCATGGTCGGTGGTGGTCAACTCATCGGCAATGTACTTGTTATCATGCTGATCTTTGCGTTGATTTTGGCAGTCAGTACGTCAATGGCGGGCTCATCTCGTACCTTATATCAAGGCTCTGCCGATGGCTGGATGCCCAAGTACCTCAGTGAAGTTAATGAACATGGCGCACCCACCAACGCCATGTGGACCGACTTAACATTCAACCTGTTGTTGCTGTTAATGTCTGACTACCTATTTGTACTGGCTGTCGCAAACTGCTGCTACATTATTTTTAACTTCCTGAACCTGAATGCTGGCTGGATTCACCGTATTGACAGCGGCCACGCTAATCGCCCCTGGAAAGCACCAAGCTGGTTGCTGGCTATCGGCGTTGTTTTATCCTTCGTGAACCTGGTTTTCCTGGGGGCTGGAGCAAACGTTTGGGGGTCAGGAACACTGCTCACCGGAATTGTAATTATCTCCTTAATTATCCCGGTATTCCTTTTCAGGCATTACGTCACTGACCGAGGCCAATATCCCCGATCAATGCTTGAAGATCTTCATGTCGATATGAACGATGATAAATCCTTCGAGAAAAAAGCGGGTATTCTGCCTTACCTGACGATCGCCGCAGGCATTGTCGTTATTACCTTATCCAATATTTATTTTGGCTAAGGCATAGACCAACAAAAAGCCGGCCTTATGTGAACAATAGGCCGGCTTTTTTGTGCTCAAAAGAAATCAAATCATGATGCCCTGTAGATAGCTCATTCAGGCACTCACCGTTTCTTTATCTAGGCTTTCCACCAGAAAATCAATAAAAGAGCGTACCTTGGTCGATAAGTGTCGACTACTGGGGTACACCGCCCAAACACCCAAATCTCGCGGTTGATATTCATCCAAAACGGAAATCAATGCGCCACTTTCAATATCATCCTGCACATAGGCAGCGGGCATTTGCGACAAACCAAGCCCTTTGCGCGCCGCTTCCAGTAATGCTCTGGCATTATTGCTACGCCAGTTACCCTCGATCTTTACCTCTGTATGCCCTTGATTCCCGGTCTCAGAAAAACGCCAGATATTAAGGGCTCCCGCCAAACAGTTATGCTGTTTTAGTTGATCAATAGACTGCGGCAAGCCAAATTGCTGAAAATAGTCAGGACTGCCCACCACATGTAACTGTCGAGTAGCAATTCTTCTTGCGATCAAACTGGAATCCTTAAGCACCCCAAAACGAATGGCCAGATCATAGCCTTCAGCAACCAGGTCAATATTTCTATTGGTAAAGGAGATATCAATATTGACCTCAGGGTTTAACTTCATGAAATCGACGGCAATAGGCACCACATAAGTTTCCCCAAAGGCCCCAGCTGCGGTCATTTTCAAGGTACCCCGTGGCCGCTCCTGCATATCAAAAACAGCGTGCTCAGCCTCCTCCAAACCATTTAAAATTTCACGACAACGTGTATAGAAGCTCTTACCCACCTCTGTTAAAGTAATCGTTCGAGTTGTCCGGTTGAGTAGTTGAGCTCCCAAACGGTTTTCCAAGTCAGTCACGTGTCGACTGACAAAGGATTTAGATACGTTCAAATGTTGTGCGGCCTTGGAAAAACTGCCCTGATCCACGACATGCACAAATGCTTCAAAACCATCCCAACGACTCATTTATTGTTGCCCCAAAGAAACAGTGTTATCAATTAAACGGTACCTTATCATTTGTGGCGCAACAATCTATAATTACGCTCTTTTAGAGCGGGCCTTCTGACTCAGTCGACCTGTGTCGATCACCAAAGACCTGCTCAAGCAAGAACATCGTTTAAACATTTTGCTTTAACACATTGGAGTCACACAATGAAAACGCGCGCTGCGGTTGCCTTCGAAGCAGGCAAACCTTTAGAAATTCTTGAGATTGATCTGGAAGGCCCAAAGGCCGGTGAAGTAATGGTTGAATTAAAAGCTACCGGTGTTTGTCACACCGATGCATTCACTCTTTCCGGTGACGATCCTGAAGGTGCTTTCCCTGTTGTACTTGGCCACGAAGGTGCCGGAGTTGTTACCGCAATCGGTGAAGGCGTAACCTCTGTTAAAGTTGGTGACACCGTTATCCCACTGTACACCCCTGAATGTCGCGAGTGTGAATTCTGCCTGAATCCTAAAACAAACCTGTGTCAGAAAATCCGTGCCACACAGGGCGCTGGTCTGATGCCCGATGGCACCACTCGTTTCTCTCACGATGGCAAAGACCTGCTGCACTACATGGGCTGCTCCACCTTCGCTAACCACATTGTTGTTCCGGAAATCGCCGTTGCTAAAATTCGCGACGACGCGCCGCTGGATAAAGTTTGTTACATCGGTTGTGGTGTAACCACCGGTGTTGGCGCCGTAGTATTCGATGCTAAAGTTGAGCCAGGCTCAACCGTTGTTGTTTTCGGTCTGGGCGGTATTGGTCTGAACGTTATTCAGGGCGCACGCCTTGCTGGTGCCAGCCAAATCGTTGGTATCGATATCAACGAAGGCAAAGTTGAGATGGGCAAAAAGTTCGGCATGACTGACTTCATCAATCCTAAAAACGTCGACAACATTGTCGATGCGATCGTTGAACTGACTGGCGGTGGCGCTGACTACAGCTTCGAATGTATCGGTAACGTAAACACCATGCGTCAAGCACTTGAATGCTGCCACAAAGGTTGGGGCGAGTCCTGGATCATCGGCGTTGCCGGTGCAGGTCAAGAGATTTCTACCCGCCCATTCCAGCTGGTAACAGGCCGTGTATGGCGTGGTAGCGCCTTCGGTGGTGCTCGTGGCCGTACTGACGTACCTAAAATCGTTGACTGGTACATGGACGGCAAAATCAATATTGATGACATGATCACTCACACCATGCCGCTGGAAGACATCAACAAAGCCTTTGACCTGATGCACTCAGGCGAAAGCATTCGCTCAGTTGTTATTTACTAACAGCAACGAGCAATTTTAAGGCTAAGAGAGGGGCTGGGTTTTACCCGGCCCTTTTTACTTAACCCTCAATCAAACTGAACATTGTCATTTCGATCAACGGAAGAGATCAACACAACGCCTTTCAGCTTCCTCACCGTCATTCGGAATAACAAACAACACAGGATCTTCCCATGAGTTTAGAAAAAGTTGGCTCCAATAAATGCTTCGGCGGCGACCAGCTGCAATACACCCACGATTCAGCCGTACTGAGCTGCAACATGCGTTTTTCCATCTTTCTGCCACCACAGGCTGAGAATGGCAACGTACCCGTTATCTACTGGCTGCCTGGCCTGACCTGTACCGATGAAAACTTCGTGCAAAAAGCCGGCGCGCAACAGTTTGCCGCTGAGCATGGCGTTGCCATCGTTGCACCTGACACCAGCCCGCGTGGTGATGATGTGCCCGATGACCCTGAAGGCGCCTATGATTTCGGCCTGGGTGCAGGCTTCTATGTGAACGCAACGCAAGCGCCCTGGAACAAGCATTACCATATGTACGACTACATTACCAAAGAGCTGCCAGCAGTCATCAATGACAACTTCCCGGTTGATGCTGAGCGTACTTCCATTATGGGCCACTCCATGGGCGGCCACGGCGCACTAACCATTGCCCTGAAAAACCCGGGCAAATACAAGTCGGTTTCGGCTTTTGCACCCATCGTTGCTCCAACCCAATGCCCCTGGGGTGAAAAAGCGCTGGGTAACTACATCGGCTCCGACAAAGCCGCCTGGGCGGAATACGACACCGTTGAGCTGGTCAAAAACGCTCAGGAACGCCTGCCGCTGTTTGTTGATCAAGGCGATGCTGACAACTTTTTGGAAGAGCAGCTCAAGCCTGAACTGCTGAAGGAAGTGTGTGAAGCCAATAATCACCCACTGGAGCTGCGTATCCAGCCTGGCTATGACCACAGCTACTTCTTTATGGCGTCTTTCATGGCGGATCATGTGGCCTATCACGCCAAGGCTTTGAAGGCTTAATAAAGCTGAAGCCTAAACACATTGAGGGCCTGCCGAAACCGGCAAGCCCTCAATCACATCGAATACCTTAATCAAACTAGTCCTGATAAATAACCGCCACGGAACCAGCCCTTTTTGGCGTACTGACATAATTATTGGAGCTGGCTTTTCGTGTACTGCCATTACCAATCGCTAAGTCCATTTTGTTGTCATCATTAAAATGGCCAGTCGCCAGTGAGTAGCCAAAACGCATGCCTTTTCTGGGCAGATCAATACCGGGCAGGCTTGCTTCACTGAAGTAACGGTGGCCGTTATGCCTCAAGCCGGAACTGGAACCATAAAGCACTAGCACAGCGCCTGCATCGACAATCTGCTTCCCATTTCGCTTCAGATCTTCGCCAGGGATGCCCACAATCAAATCATCATAGCCATCATTGTTCATATCACCAGCGGCCAGCGCCGCGCCAAACAGGTCGCCCTTTTCCACCTTGCCACCTATATTTTTTGTTTTCTGATGAAAGGACGCGTGCTTATGGGCCTCCATCATGGAAATGTTTGCCGCCGCCTTGACCAAACCACCTGAGGCAATATTGTTGTAACGCCCGTCGAAGCCATAAAGTACATGTACCATGCCCGCATTTTTAACGTCACCAATATCTTCTCCGGGCACTCCAATGGCTAAATCATCAACACCATCATTGTTAAAATCACCCACGGCCAGTGCAGCGCCAAACCGGTCACCTGCTTCGCGTCCACCAGAAATTCCTTTAAGATTCTGATGGACCTGCTCATTGCCAAGTAGCGCAGGGCCACCCTCATTCAAGGTTGTTTCATAGGCATCCCCATAAATAATGTTAACGGCACCGGCATTGGCCTTATTGTCCTTGCTGGTGAGCTGATTACCCAGAGCCATATCACCAGGCACGCCCACCGCCAGGTCAGCAGTGCCATCGCCATTAAAGTCACCGGCTGCCAGCGCTTTGCCAAAATACTCGTTTTTCTTGCGCTTGCCCTGCAGATTACCCTGACTCCAGGCGGTATTATTAAAGTAGGTAAAGCCCTCGGCGCAATAATCAAAATCCTTGTTAACATCCCTCATCAACACATTTACGCCACCGGCGTCATCGTGTTTGCCAACATCCTCGTTTGGTGCACCAATAGCTAGGTCAATACCGCCATCATTGTTGAAGTCGCCAACGGCTAAGGCATAACCTACACGGTCATATTTCTCTTTTTTGCCAATAATGCCGAACCGTCCCTGATGGAAATAACTCATCGGCGTGTAATCAACAGTACCTCTTACACAGCTGCCTCTCTCACTAAAACCAACAAAGTTAACCATACCCGCATTGGTAATATCCTTAAGGTCTTCACCTGGCACTCCCACAAAGAACTGGCTGTTGTTAAGCCCCGCTACCACATGACCAAACCGGTCGCCATTTTCAGGCGCTCCCTTTATATTCCAACCATCCTCTTTTTTTCCTTGATAAAACTTGGTGACGGCATCATGGCTGAGGTTGCCATCCTCAATTTTGATTTGGTACACCGCACCCGCCGCTTTGCCATTGATTGTGCGTTTTGGCGCACCAATCAACAGTGTCTTTCCGGAGGCTGACAAGGAGTAACCAAACTCAGAACTCACCTGTTCGGATTCACCGATATTAGTTAAAGTAAAAGTTTCCCCGGTGCTGGCATTTAAATCAGCGAGTGACATCGGGGATGCCAATAACAGGCCGCTTGCTACCATCAAAGAATTAAAAGTTTTCATTGTTCTCTCCTTTCCAGCCACTGGCTTACCATTCTTCTTCATCGCTGTCATCATCGTTTTCTTCTTCAAACTCTTCTTCACTATCACCGTCTGTATCTTCAGTTGAGCCTTCGTCTTCATCACTGCCCTCTTCAGCGCCACCGGGGGTTAAGCTGTAGTTCCCACTCTTCTCATCGGCAAAGGCACGCGGATCATCCTGAGTCACTGGCATTAACGCATACTTAACGGGCCCCAAAATGCTGGCAACACTGACCGTTAACGTTCCATCAGGACCTAACTGAGCATTCCACTCGCCAACCAATGGCAAATCTTCGCCACGATACTGCCCGGGCCCAACTCGTTGGATATCTTTAATCACCACCATCAGTGGCTTAATTTCCAAAACAAACATATGCAACCAGGAATCAACCGCATAAGCCCGCCCACCTTGAATACGAATACGTTTACCAATGGTGTTGATCACCCATTCACCGTCAATGGGGCTGGCCTGAGTTTGCGGCACCGTATGGGCCATTGGCAGGAAGGCGGGGATTTTGGGAATCTGCCCACCCAGCGGATTAGCCTGCCCGAGCGGCGCCCATAAACAGCACAGCGTGATACACATAGCCAGCAGTTGGCTGACACGTGAAAAACAAGATTTTTTTATCAATTTATTGTTGTGTTGAGCGTTCATCGGATCGATTCTCCGTATTGGTTTAAAGCCAGTTTAGTGATTAGGTGTTGAGATTGTTATGGGGGATTTACCCCATTAGTTGTTCTTAGTTTTAGTTTTCTTCTCTATCTTCAGACTGCTCAGCCTGAACAAGAACGCCATTAAACAAAATCGTTTGCGAGCTATTCTCCACAATGGCAAAGGCAAAGGGGCGATCAATCAGGATGTCACGACGCGGAAAACTTGGCCCGACCGAAGTCTTTGTGATACCCGCGATCATGGTGACTGCAGCCGCCTTCACGCCCTTCTCGTCCAGCTCAATTTTTGTATCCTGTTTGATCAAACCCACTGCAGTGTCAACAACTGCAGGAGCGGTTTTCTCAACATCCACCATGGGTGAAAAGTTGGCACTTTTAAAATACAACGGCAATAAGCCGAGATCCGCCGTAATGGCAGACTGTTTCGTCATGGTGACCGTGTCGGCAAAGGCGAAACTCGGCATACGAACTGAGAGTTCATAGAGTTCAGAGCGATTCTCAAGCGTTTCGACGACAACCGATGGCATGTCAGCCACTGCCTCCTCAACCAGCCAGCGTTCAAGATTTGCCTCTTCAGCGCTTGGCGCATGGATAATGAAAGAGTATTTATAACCCGCAAAGGGCAAACTAAAAGCAAGGCTGCCATCCTCTCGATCCAGCACCCGCCCTTTAATCGCACGCGCACCAACACCATCGGCTGGCTGTGTAACGCCATCTAGCCCCGTAAACTGATAGTTATCCCTGGCGCGTAATTTATACATAGGCTGAGCCCAACTGCCCTCAAAGTAAGCTGCATTCATAATCAGCCACTGGTAGGTTCTCATGGCTTTGTCATCGACGACTTCAGGTATGAGCCCATGGGTTTTTTCGTCCGCCCACTGATTAACCTTCTCTGAGGCACCATTCGCCAAAAAGTCGATAGATTGTGCAGAGGCATCATAGTAAGTGAACGAGTCCTGCTGAAATGTCTCTGCAAAAACAAAGGGCATACCATTTGTTTCGCCAGTGGTCGACCAAATGGAGTTAGCCAGGTTGAATGTGCCCATCCCTTCACTATTCGCCGCAACTGGTGATTGCAGCGCTTGAGCCAGTGCAGGCGCGATTACGGTAATATCAGCGTCAGCATTCTTTAACAACAGGGATTGCAACAAATCACTGGTATCGCCTGCAGCGCCGCCCTTGAGAACACTCAGCGCATAAAACAGCGATACCGAGGAAACCATCGCGTTTTGAAGACCATCCTGTTGCAGCTTTGACGATAAAAAATCACCGCTCAGCGCATTTAACTGTGTAGCGGACTGCAGCGCTTTAGGAGAGTTTGTATACATAAGATCCGTGGCTGATCCTGGGGTTGACACCAAGGCCAACGAGGTAGCCAAAACCGATGTCGTTAAAACTCTGTTCAAAACTTTCATAACAGCACTCCTCTAGCTGTTTGTCATTATTGCAGGCGAACCCTGAGAGATCTCTGCCTGACGCATGGATACCGAGACCGATGTACCGTGCCCCGGCACAGAATTGATCGTAAAAAACATACCCGCTGTGAGACAGAGCTCCGTCACAATCCCCAACCCCAAACCGTGGCCACCGGAGTCGCCCCCCCTGTTTAAGGGGGTCAGAGCATCCTTCAACGCTTCCTCATTCATACCCCGGCCATTGTCATGCACCTGAAAAAGAATCTGACCGCCCCGACGACGAAAAGCCAGCAGGATACGTGTCGCATCAGCATGCCTGATGGCATTGGAAATAAGGTTATTCATGATTCGCAGGGTCGACAAAGGCTCAACGCTCACCGGATAGTCGGGGCACCTTACCGTCAATCGTATGCCTCGTTTGTCAGCCTCATCACTGAACATTTGCAATAGAGTTTTAGCGAACAGCGAAGTAGATACGGCTTCCTGTTGTGGTTGGTTAGCTGTATCAGGCATATCCAATGATGAACACCCTACCCCCTCATCAATGTAGGAATGCGCGAGACTGGCGATATATTCAACCGCCTGCGAGAGTTTCTCATCGCCACCAGCCGTTTGTTGCATCTGATCAATGACAATGCGCAGTGCAGAAATGGGCTGTTTGAGGTCGTGGGACACTGTCGCTAACCTTGAACGGTGTTGCGCCGCAGCCGACACAGCCGCCTGATAGTCTTGTTCAGCCTGTAATAATTCTAGCTGCAATTCAGCCTCATTTTTGGCCGCCTCAATAGCGCGGCGCTCAGCCTGATCCTTTTGGCGTGCACTGACAAAGGCCTGCCAAATCACAATCGTCAAAGAAAATCCGGCAAACAAAATCAGCACCAATCGATTCACCAGATTTAACTCCGATTGACTAAAGCCAGTAGAAGCAAAATGAAATAGATAGGTGCCCACAGCAAACAGGCCAACAACCCAAGGGAAAAGGCGTATTACCCGGCTAAGCTGTCGATCCTCCGTGGGCCAGCTCAAGGGCGGTAATACTTGCCCAATAACCATACCGAAAAAAAGAATATTAACGGGCACCCACATGGTCACCAGAGAAATTTTCCCCAGCCAAAAATAACAACTTAATGGGAACAGCGCCGACACTACCGCTAACACAAAGAAGTAATTGACGTAGCGCCCAAGGGCGTGAGTCCGGTCAAGCCGGATGGCAATCATCCAATAGCCATAGGCAGCAACACTGGCGGTCAACAGATACGGAACGACCCAAGTGACAAAATCACTCGCTCCAATAAGGTAAGCCAGCGTCCCATCCATGCCTGCGAAATTTACCGTCAACAGGAAAGAGAACAGCACGTAGACCAACCAATAATAGGCTCGGTAAGCAACGACGATGGCCGCCGAAAACAACACGCCACTGAGCATAAAGGTGTAGAACAGAGTATCCGAATGGGACAGTGCGGGATTTTCAGTTAGCGCCCAGGCATTTGAACCGCAAAGCAGACTAACCACTGCCAGCAGCAGCTGCAGCAACCTCAGTCTTCCTGTTATTCTTTTAGCGCTGCCTACAAACATCGGAATTCTCATGTCCTAATTGGTAAGCCATTGTCGCTGCTATTTAAGCAAGCTGTTATGGGGTCTATACCCCATTAACATCAATCAGCCCATCCTTCAGCGCTCTCGCCAACAGCTGAGCGACAGAATGAACCTCCAGTTTATTCATCAGACTAGTGCGATGTTTATCGACTGTTTTGGGGCTAATAAAAAGCGCTTCGGCAATTTCCTTATTGGTTTTTCCAGCCACAATCATATTTAAAATCTGCCGCTCACGGTCGGTTAAAGCAACCGTCTGTTGGCCCTGTTCAATCAGCTCAAGAAAATCAGGCGCAACATATCGCCCCCCTTGCAGAATTAAAGGGAGTTTTTCGCGCATTTGATCAACCGGAGAGCCTTTACTGAATAACCCTTCAACGCCACTTTCCACAATAGTGGCAAGTAAGCCCGGCGCACTGATACCGGTAAAGACAATGATGCGGGAGTCTGGGCTCCAACGACGAATATCATGAATAATTTCGGCACCGCTAGCTAGCGGCATGGAGATATCAAGAAAGAGAAGGTCTGGCTTTTGTGCTTTAGCAGCAGCAAGTGCTCCCAGACCATTTTCAGCAACAGCGACAACCTGATACTGGTGGCTACTCTCGGACGAGAGGTTTATTAATAGGCTATCAATCGCACTGCGAATAATTTCATGATCGTCAGCAATGACAACAGAGATCGTTTTGACCTGAGCCATTTATTTATACGCCCGTTAACTAAATTAAAATTTATTTAACGCGGCATACAACGACTCAATGATGATAAATGAATCGCCGCGACTTTAGGATCAGCCATGGCGAATATGCACCTTCAACGCCCTTGTAATCCATTGAACTAAATCCTAACACACTTCCCACTTCCGCTTGATTCAAATTAGTTACATTAAACGGTTTATTGGGGGCTTCGAAGCCCCCAATAAACCATCTTTTATAACCTCTATTAGGCAACGTGTTGATTAAGCCCTGCGGCCGTTGGTTGCATAGCAACAAAGCCCGGTAGTGCTTCGACACGGCTTAACCATGCACGGATATTCGGATAGTTACTCAGGCCAACACCACCCTCGGGCGCATGAGCGATATAAGCGTAATTAGCAACATCAGCAATGGTGACATGATCCGTCGCCAGCCACGCACGTCCTGCCAGATGTTTGTCGAGCACTTCAAACAATGCGTGCGACGTATCTATCGCTTTTTGGTGATCCAGGTCTGCACCAAATACATTCACCAGACGCGCAGCAGCAGGCCCTGAAGCAACCGGGCCGGCAGCAACAGACAGGAAACGTTGCACTTGCGCGGCATCTTCGGCAGCAGTCGGCAGCCAGATACTTTCTGGATCATATTTTGTCGCCAGATAAACCAGAATCGCGTTGGAATCGGCCACAGTCACATCACCATCCTGCAACACTGGCACCTGCCCAAAACGGTTTTTTTCTAGAAACGACGGTTGCTTATGAGCACCTCCCATCAAATCAACCTCAATGAGGTTAGCCTCTAAGCCCAATAGCGACAGTAACAGCTCTGCTCGATGGGCGTGACCGGATAGTGCGTGACGGTATAAGTTAATGTTAGACATATTTATCTCTCCTTTGGTAATGCGCACTGTTCAATAACAAGTGCATTTATTTTAAATAATGTCAGTTCAGGCAAACTGCTAAGCTAAATATCCAGCACTAGGTGTTCGCCTTTTGAACGTGACACACAGGGACACATCAGCCGATCGTTAATACGCTCAGCTTCAGTTAGCGCGGCATCATGGTGGTCAGCATCACCCTCAATCACCTTCACCGCGCAGGACTTACACTCACCGACCCGGCAGCTGTATGGCACGTCTATCCCTGCCTCCAGTACCGCATCGAGAATTGTCTGATCGGCAGTTACCTCAAGCTGCTTTCCAGAACGTTTTAGAGTTACATCAACAGGTTTGGCATCTACCGGGGTAGCCGTTGAAAATCGCTCACAAATAAGTCGACTGTCTTCAATGTTGGCTGCCTTAGCCGCGGCGGTAACAGCCTCAATCAAACGGCTTGGCCCACAGACATAAAATAAAGCATCGTTTGGGGCATTCTGAAAAATGGCTGGCAGATCCATACGCTCATTTTCAGAGGAACAATACAGCTGTATGTGCTCACCAAATTCGCGAACCAAGCGATCCCGGAAAGCCATCTCTGATGCCGCTCTTCCGGCATAGTGGATACTGAAAGGGTTACCACGATTCTGCAGTGCCTGAGCCATTGGCTTAATGGCGGTGATACCAATGCCACCGGCGATCAGGACCGCTGGTCTTGAGTTGGCATGCAGCTTGAAATTATTTACAGGCAAAGCGCAATGCAGCTGCAGCCCTAGGTTAAACTGCTGATGCAGCGCTAAAGAGCCTCCGTTCCCCTGTTCTTCACGTAACACCGCAATTTCATAAACATCGCGACGTGCAGGGTTGGAACAAATCGAGTAATGTCGAATTGCCGGTTTACCATTTTCAAGCTGCACCGGAATTTGTAGATGGGAACCAGCGTCTACCACCGGTAAGTTATTATCATTGCTTGCCCGTAATTCGTAAGCGCGAACTCGAGGTGTTAGCTGTCGGATACCTGAAATAACCAAATCGAGTGGACCATTGCCTAACTCCTTGGGGAGCTCACCCGGGAAATCGCCAGTACTGAGTTCCCCGCTCTCTTCCAGTAGCGGTGCGATCAATTCATGCACCTCTGTTTCTGTATAACGGGGAGTAATATGCTGCGGGCAATTCCAGTCAAAGGCTTCAATATGAATAAGAAAGCCCCGCTCGACTCGTGCGTGGTAATCCTCTACCTGCAGCTGTGCCAGCAGGCTAGAATCATCAGGCTTAATAACCTCGATTCGCCCCAGCATTTTCAAGCGGCGACGGTTCGGGTAGTCCATTAAAAACAATGCCACTCGATTGTTTTTCCGGAAATTGCCCAGGCTAACGTACTGACGATTACCGCTGAAATCAGCAAACCCAAGCGTCTTTTCATCAATCACTTTCAGAAAGCCGACCGGACCACCTCGGTGCTGAACATAGGGCCAATCCGTTTCACTAACACTGGCCATATAGAAGCTGTCTCTGGCAGCAATAAAGGTTGTTTCCCGCGCTTCTAATAAATGATGATGCTCAACACCATAATCCATAGGCGCGTAACCATTGCGGCTGCCTTCTTCAGACTGAATACCCCGAACAGTATCGGTGAATACAATCTGCGCAAACTTATGGGTCATGTCTTTCTCCGGTAACCACGCTGCTCTGCCAATGAGCATGTGTATTTAGCGTGAAGACACTTTGACAAATTCCTTTTAAAAGAAGAATATCCATTTTAATTAATAGATTATTCCATTTATCGGAATATTAGAGAGACAAAGGATATATGGACCGCTTCCACTTAATGACTGTCTTTGTCGCTGTTGCGGAAACAGAAGGGTTTGCAGCGGGCGCACGTCGACTCAATATGTCACCACCAGCCGTGACACGTGCCATCGCCTCATTGGAAGCTCAACTTGGTGTTAAGCTCTTTAATCGCACAACGCGCTACGTGCGTACAACTGAAGCCGGACAACGTTATTTAAGTGATGCACGCCGCATATTGGCTGATCTTGATGCCGCCGACGAAGCCGCAGCCGGGATAAACGCCGAACCACGTGGGCACCTGACAATTACAGCGCCCGCCATGTTTGGGCGCATGCATGTTATGCCCGGGATAATCGAATACCTTGAGCGTTATCCAAACACACAGGTCTCGGCTGTTTTCCTGGACCGGGTCGTCAACCTGCTTGAGGAAGGTATTGATGTTGGCATCCGCATTGGAGAACTCCCGGATTCCAGCATGCGAGCTTTACGAGTCGGAGAAGTCAGGATAATCACTTGCGCCGCACCAGAATATTTAGCCAAAAATGGAACCCCCAAACATCCAGATGAGCTATCTGAACATGAGGTCATTACCTCGCTTGCTGGCAATAGTTCTGCAAATTGGTCGTTTCCCTCCACCAAATCATCACAACACTTAACATCGAGGCTCAAGGTAACCACCAACGATGCTGTTATTGCCGCTGCTGAGCAAGGTCTCGGTATCACCCGCCTGCTTTCCTATCAGGTATTACCGGCCGTAGCAGAAGGCAAGTTACAGGTTATTCTTGAGGACTTTGAGCCCACACCACAGCCCGTTCATATCATTCATCGTGAAGGAAGGTTTTCATCTGCGCGGGTTCGTGCGTTTATTGATTTATTGGCTGAACAGCTCAGAGCGAATCAATCCATTCACTGAAAGTGGCACTGAACGTGCCTCCGTTTTATGCGATGATTGCGATAACTTATCGATCAAGATCGCACTATGAATAACACCAGCAGCACCTCACCAGCAAACGTCCTATTCAGCTTCGGCTTTCGCCCCTTCTTTCTAGGCGCAGGTATTTTTGCAGTTATCTCGGTCACTCTATGGCTGGCTTTCTTCCTTAACCTGTTTACCTTGCCGGCCGGCCCGATCTCCGGCTTTCAATGGCATGCGCATGAGATGATCTACGGCTATGCGATGGCTGTCATTGCCGGTTTTCTGCTCACTGCCGTCAGTAACTGGACCGGGCTGCCAACTCCCAAGGGCATCAAGCTAGCAGCAATTTTTGGCCTTTGGGCCATGGCTAGGTTGTTATTCAGCCTCGGCGACCCCTATCTGTTAGCGTCAGCGGTTTTTGACCTGCTCTTTAACACTATTTTACTCATCGTTTTAAGTCGGCTGGTTATCCAAAGTAAGCAACACAAACAATTTGCCGTTATTGCAAAACTGCTAATCCTATTAATCTGCAACCTACTATTTTTCCTTGGTGTTTATGGTTACGTTGAAGATGGTTTTCTGTGGGGTATTTATGGTGGCCTGTATACCATCATCGGGCTGATATTAACCATTGGTCGTCGTGTCATGCCGTTTTTTATCGAACGCGGCACGCCAGAGTCAGTAAATCTTTTTAATTCAAAATGGTTGGATTTAGGCAGTCTGTTCGCGGTACTGGTGTTCTTTGTTTCAGAGTTAGTCTTTAAGACTGACGCACTATCTGCCTATTCGGCCCTGCTGATCGCTTTAATTAATAGCGCCCGACTCATCGGATGGCATACCCCGGGCATCTGGAAACGCAGTCTGCTGTGGAGCCTCTATCTATCCTTTTGGTTTATTTGCTTAGGCTTCCTGTTGTATGCCGGCAGCTATTTTTTTGATTTTCCAAAAAACCTGGCCATTCATGCCCTCGCCTATGGCGGTCTCGGCTTAGCGACGCTGAGCATGATGTCCCGAGTCAGTCTTGGTCATACCGGACGCGACCTCAGCAAGCCCTCAAAGGTGATTGCGCTGGCATTCATACTATTTATCATGGGTGCAATGGTTCGGGTACTGCTGCCATTGCTTAATACTTTTGATTATTTGCTGTTAATCAAAATTTCACAGTTTTTATGGATCGGCGCCTTCACCATTTTCACATTGGTTTACTTGCCTATCCTCTCTAGCCCCCGCCCAGATGGCAAACCCGGCTAACAAGTGCCCGCATTTTATATGCGGATATTCGTTGACTCACAGCTCAACACACCTATAATGAGACTCAGCTTGAAAGTAAGCGTTAATATTTATGTACACCGTTTCGATGTCTTTTCTGTTAGTACCTCGTCCTGTATTTCATAAGTAAACAGCAACACTCTCAGCACAATCGCTCAATGCAATAATTGCAACGAGCATAATTACTCTTGATTTAAAGGATCGACATTATGTCTTCTACTACTGGTACAGTTAAATGGTTCAACGAAACTAAAGGCTTTGGCTTCATCGAGCAAGAAAACGGCCCAGACGTTTTCGCACACTTCAGCGCTATTCAAGGCGACGGTTTCAAAACTCTGGCTGAAGGCCAACGCGTTCAGTTCGACGTAACTCAAGGCCAAAAAGGCCCACAAGCTTCTAACATCGTTGCTATCTAAGTCTAAGGACTTATTTGCAACCGGCCCTTCACGGGGTTGAGCTTGTAGAGTTAAAGAAAGTTAAAGGGGTAAGACCAATGGTCTTACCCCTTTTTTTATTACCTGATCATTGCCGTTAAAGCTCTAGCTAACAACCAAATTGCTCGACTAAAAAGTTAATTTTGTAAAATTCGGCACTAAGCTTTTTAAAATAACGTCGAGACAAAATAGCACTGCCCGACGTTTTTCTTTTGTGATCAAGAACTACAGGACAGCATCGAACAACCCGCCCGGTGCCTTGCCCAGTCAGGCCGTTTTTTAGCAAAACGCTCTTTTTCAGGCTGCTCATCATAGGGTTTACGCAGCACGTCCAATAGCTCATTTACTTCACTGTAATCGCCCTCTTCCGCCTTATCAATAGCCAGCTGAGCCAGATAGTTGCGTAACACATACTTGGGGTTAACGGCATTCATCGCCTTTTTGCGTGCTACGTTGCTACAGCCATCCTGTTGTATACGCATCTGGTAATTACGCAACCAATTAGCCATAGGCCCAATTGTATTGGCATTAAGCTGCTCTGGTTTGTAATAGGCATCACGGATCGGCTCAATCAACTGTTCATCCGTCAGATTGCTATGATCAGTCTCACAGTCAAACTCAGCCAAATTACGGTAAAAAATCGTCATATCGGTTTCGGTTAATTGCAAAACCCTCAATAACTCGTTAACCAAAGTCTCGTCTTCCGGCTGATAGGCCTGTAAACCTAGCTTAGCGGCCATCATCGACTGCCTGCCCTCATTGTAGGTTTTGTTATATAACAACAACCCTTCCTGAAAGGGCTCTACCTCTTTCATCAATTGATAAACCGCATTCGCCAGCTGTTGCAGATTCCACTGCGCAATTTGCGGCTGTTTTCCAAAGGCATAACGTTTGCCCTGCGCGTCGGTGGTATTAGGTGTCCAACCAGGGTTGAAATCCTCTAACCAACCATAGGGTCCATAATCAATGGTCAAACCAAGAATCGACAAGTTATCGGTATTCATCACGCCGTGTACAAAACCGACGCGCATCCACTCAACCATTAATTCAGCGGTCGTCCGACACACTTCTGAAAACCATTTTCCATATACTTCAAAGGCTTGAGATTTATTGTTTAAGTCAATAGTTTCATCTAGAAGGTGAGGAAAATCATTTCGAATCGTGAAATCGAGAAACTCTTTCAGCCTGTCTAATTCACCACGAAAGGGAAATAACTGAAAGCTGCCCATGCGGGTAAAGCTCGGCGCCACGCGGCAAACAATCGCGCCAGGCTCATATTTGGCATCACCGTTATAGAACATATCACGCACAACCTGTTGCCCGGTCTCAAGAAGGCAAAGTGCGCGTGTGGTTGGCACACCGAGGTGAAACATCGCTTCACTGCATAAAAATTCACGAACAGAAGAGCGCAACACCGCCAAGCCATCGGCACCACGTGAGTAGGGAGTCAGTCCAGCCCCCTTAAGTTGAAGCGTCCAGTGCTCCCCTTGGCTATTTTTTATTTCACCCAAATTGATGACTCGCCCGTCGCCAAGCTGGCCAGCCCAATTTCCAAATTGATGCCCGCCATAACACATGGCAAAGGTATCCATGCCCGGTAGTTGATGGTTACCAGAAAACACATCAACAAAGTTCTGGGACTGGCAATCAGCCTCACTAATATCAAGTAGCTGAGCAACCTCACGTGCATAGGCCACTAGTTTAGGCGCTGGTGCCTGTTGAGGTTTAACTCGGGAAAAACAGGCTCCGCTGACCTCTCGCACTCGACTGCCAGTTTCTGGGTCAGCCGGTAATTGGCCTGTAAAACGATTAACAAATTGCAGATTATCAAGGCTGCTTTGGGATTCTAATTGACTCATATATCTCTTAGCCCGCGGGGCTGATTAAAGTGGAATTGAATAATAACGACATCACCCGTAAATCATGGCGGATGATTAAAAAAGACCTAAGTGTAAGCTTTTGCCGTGCCAGAGATTGGCTGAAAATCATGGTACGCACCGCTATCGTAAAGGGTTATTTCCCAGTCATCGGCTAGTGCATTATGTTTAAGAATATAAGTTCCGCCATCATCGGCCTGAACCTTGAAGTAGCCGTAATCTATTTCTAACCAACGATCAACAACTTCATTGACCTCAACTTTACGCGCACCAATAAAAAACCTCTGCGGACTCATCTCTCGCTTAGCCGCGTCACAGGTTACACGCACTTGTAAGCGCCTCCCGGTATCGTACTTTTCCCGGTAAACCATCACTAAAGCACCTCTCACTGACTATCCACAACATGGTAACACTAGCTCTGTTTGATATGCGAATGCCTCTCATAACGTTCAAGCGTTTCCACTGTGCGCTGATAACCAAATTCAATCAACTCCGAAGCACGATGGAACTCAAAAAAGGTACACAGGTTACTCGGCACTTCCACCAGAAGATCAGGCCGATAAGCGGCCAGCTTAAACTGTGTCATCGTTGTCTGTACGGTCGCCATTGATTTATAGACCAGTTCAAAGGTACTTAGCTCACCTTCCTCTGAAAACTTACTACGGCGGCGTAAGTTACCAATGTAATTACCTATCACTTTTCGATAACCGCTGTCTGAGCTGACGTCACCCTGGTCATCCGTCTCATCGCTTTCTGGTAACTCACGTTGATCAAGATTGGCATGTTTTTCAGCCGGCGCGTTCAAGTCTACGGCAACCGTTAAGGCAGTATGATCATGCAAGGTTGGCGCAATAGGTACAGGGTTAATCAAACCACCATCGACCAGCAGTTTTTCCCCCTTAATGACCGGAGCAAATACCATAGGCACGGCCATGGAGGCTCGAATAGCGTCAAAAAGCGGCCCCTTGTTAAGCCACACTTCGCGCTGCTCATTAACATCACTGGCGACGGCCGTAAAACCAATTGGCAGATCTTCAATATTACAATCGCCAATCAGCTCTTTTAAAACCTTAATGATACGATCGCCTTTAAACAGCGAACGAGTAGAAAAGGAGAAGTCCAGCAACCCCAAAACATCACGTCGCTGCAACTGACAAAGCCATTCTTCGTAGACGTCCAGCTTGCCAGCCGCATAAATACCGCCAATCAGTGCGCCCATCGAAGAACCGGAGATATAACGAATATCGTAACCCCGTTCCTCCAGGCATTTAATCACGCCGATATGAGTAATACCGCGCGCACCGCCACACCCGAGTACTAATGAAATAGGCATTTTTTTTACTGTCACACCAAATCTCCTGTGAAGTTAATTAGCCCATGACTAGAGTATAAAAACAGAAAAGCAATATGATGCAACCATCATATTGGACATACATTAAACTTGGCATTCACAGGGTAGAGGTCAGATTAAACCACCTGCTGCTTTGCTTTTTTATAGGACGGATGTACCACCAACAGCGCGGGTAAAATCGTCAGATTCGCCAACATCGCAAACAACATGGCCAACGCCGTCAGCAGTCCAAAATAAATGGTCGGCACAAAATTGGAAAAGGCCAATACGGAGAAACCAGCAATAATGGTTAGTGATGTGAAATACATCGCACGCCCAATACTGGCATGACTGCGCTTAATGGCTTCACGCACATCACCTGTCGCATCAAACTCCTCACGAAAACGATGTAGATAGTGAATCGCATCATCCACGCCTATGCCGATACTGATCGCCGCAATGGTGATGGTCATCATGTCGAGTGGAATCCCAGCATACCCCATGAAAGCAATCACCGAAGCCGCCGCCATCACATTCGGTAACAAGCCCAACAATGCCAAATTAAGAGAGCGCACCAGCAGCGCAAACATCGCTAATGTTGCCAATAAGACATAGGCCAGTGTCGACGTTTGGGAGTCAAAAAGCTGCTTAAGCATATTGTTAAACAACACCATCATGCCAGTAACCTGCACCTCGTCTTCGGCAAATCCCATATTCTGTCCAAACTCACGAATTTGCTGCACCATCTGTTCGCGAGAAAACAGCGTACCACTCTCCCTGATCCGGCCATTAATACGCATTTCACCACTAAAAGGGTCGGCATAGGGGTCAATCAATTGTTCACGAATGGTGGTCGGCAGTGCTTCCAGCACCACCGCCAGTTGGACAGCATCCAGCGCTTCGCCATCATTATGCTGACGTGCCACTTTATCCAATGTTGCTAACGAAATAACTTTGCCGGTCTGTGGCATTTTTTCCAGGTAAAGGTGCAATTCACGTAGCTGTAATAGTTTGTCCGGTGTGAACCAGTATTTTTCCGGAAAATTATCCTCTTCCTCGACATAGAAGGGATCATCTTCGTCAATTTCTTCCTCTTCGTAGGGGTCAAATTTAACAATGACATCAAAGGGCACCGTACCTCCCAAATGCTCGTCAATGTACTGCATGCCAGCTCGAATCTCCGTTTCATCTTTAAAGTAATCGATAAAACGGTTATCTAAACTGACGCGATACAACCCAATACACACCACTACAGCCAACCCTAATGTAAAAAGCAGGATAGGGACAGAACGATGACGCGCGCAGTGACTTAACCAGAGGTTAATGGCTAACGGTTTAGCTAAGGTAGTACTGGCTTCACCGCGCTTGAACAGCAGCAGTAAGGCGGGAAAAAAGGTGAAAGAGACCAGCATTGCAAAGGCAATGCCCATGCACATCATCCAGCCAAAATCCTCCACGGGTAAAATATCGCTGGATGACAGTGATGCAAAGGCTACGATGGTGGTCAGCGCGGTATAAAAACAAGGCGCAAATTTACTGCGCATGGTCTCAACCACCAATGCAGCATGCCCCTGATCTGGCAGCGCATTCAGCAATTCCCGATAACGTACAATCAAGTGGATACTAAATGACAGGCTAATAATCGCTAACAACGCCAGAGCATTGGAAGACACCACAGTAATTGGCTGGCGGATCAAGCCTAACCAGCCAATCAATAGTGCAATGGTCAGCGCACTGCTGAGTAACGGCAATACGACCCAGCGAATACGACGAAAAAACACATACAACATGACAATAATAATGAGGCCAACAGCAAGACCAAAATTCATCACATCACTTTTAACGTAGGCAATCATATCGGCAGCAATCATTGGCACACCGCCAAGATAAAGCTGGGCATTGTTACTGTAGGCGTCACGAATGCCGCGCACCTCGGCAATCAGCTCCTCACGCTGCTGAGCATAGTTGAGTTTCTCAGCCGCATAGCGCGCTTCGATATCATCGGCCGGATCAACTGCAGCACCGTTTTCGCGGACTTTTTTACGTTCCGCTCGCAGATTTTCCAGTTGAGTATCAAAACTCAAGCCAATACGCAGTGCCGTTGTTGTTGCATCGCGTGAGACCAGTAAATCGGCATATAGGGGGCTAGTACTCAACTCGTCGCGCGCGCGTTGGTAGTCAACATCATCTGAACGCAAGGTGCGTAACCCACTGGCTTCCCGTAAATCACCGTCGGCCCGGTTATCCAGCAATGGCGCATCGAGAATACTAAAAACAGATCCCACATTGTGCAGTGCTTCTAGCTGCGCCTGAATCTCCGCAATATCCTGCAGGGTTTGCGCAGAAAACAGCGCTCCATTTTTCGGGGTATAGGTTAAAAAGAGTGCCTCTTCACCACCAAAACGCTGTTCGATTTCGCGGTAGTAAGCTAGATCAGCATCGCCCTCAACCACCAACGTGTCCGATGATGCTTCAAAGGTAAAGCGTGGCCAAAAGCTAGCCGACAACAAACATAACAGCACAACAGCCGCCAGCATCAAACGAGGAAACTCAAGGCTTTTCAAATATAGGTTAAGCAATTAACACTCCGTGTAATAAATCTATAGGCTAAGTATTGGCCTGCTTAAAAAGCTCAGGCAGGCACCGATAATAATCAATGGCTACCGGCTTTAAAACTGAATTGAGAAAGTAGCGGCATTTATTGTCGAAATGCCTATAACCCTGTGTACAAAATCAAAAGAAGCCTGTTGCGAGCAGCAATCTGGCAGGCTGATGGCAGGAGGTATGAATGACAACAACTAAAGCGCCCTTCGATAGTGCTACTGGTTTTTTACCGATCAACGACCCGCTTACCGCTTTAAGCGAGCCTTTTATAGACTGGGAGCAGACGGCTCAACAACTACCGAAATGGTTACTGAGTGATCATTTGCGGTATCAGCTCGAACAACTACCGCCCTTTCCCGTTGATAAACTATCCCACCCCGCTGAATTTGAACGCGCTATGCTCATACTATCCTTTCTCGGTCACGCTTACGTATGGGGCGCAAACAGTCCGTCAGCCCACTTGCCCGCCCGTCTGGCTGTCCCCTGGTATCAGGTTGCCCGACAGCTGAATCGACCTCCGGTACTCTCCTACGCCTCCTACGCACTTTACAATTGGCGCCGCCTGGACAGAATGCGACCAGTTGAGCTGGGCAATATTGCGCTGTTGCAGAACTTTTGGGGCGGTGTTGATGAGGAATGGTTTATTTTAATTCATATCGACATTGAAGCGCGCGCCAAGCCAGCCATCGCCGCGCTGCGGCCTGCTCTAGCGGCGGTGGCCAATAACAATACAGAACAACTTTTACACAACTTAACATGCATTCAGCTAGCGCTGCAGGAAATCTATAAAACGCTGCAACGCATGCCCGAATTTTGCTCACCCTTGATTTATTACCAACGTGTCCGCCCCTTTATCCACGGTTGGAATAACAATCCCAGCCTGCCAGACGGGTTATATTACGAAGGCGTCGACGCCTATCAAAACAAGGCGCAGCAATTTCGCGGCGAAACCGGCGCACAAAGCACTATTATTCCAGCGCTGGATACGCTGCTCGGCATTGAGCACGAAGACGACCCGTTAAAGGCTTATCTGCTGGAAATGCGCAACTACATGCCAACCCAACACCGCAATCTGTTAACGCAACTGGCTGCAGGACCAAGGTTGCGTGACTTTATTCTCAAACAACGCCACACCAATGCTGCGCTGGTGGACGCCTATAACGGCTGCGTATTGGGAGTGGAGCGTTTTCGCGCTTTGCACCTGCAATATGCTGATCAGTATATTCATCAGCAATCACAGTCCGGTGATGCCAATCCCACAAATATTGGCACTGGTGGCACGCCTTTTATGCGTTATCTGGACAAACACAAACGAGAGAGCAAACAGTTTTTAATTGGCCAATAACGACAAGTGGTTACTCAGCGATTGAAAACAATATCAAAATGATTTTTCAGGCATTGCAGGTATTCCGCTTCATCACTCAATTCAAGTTGTTGGCGTTGCTCGCCATCCACAATACTTAAGGTCATACCATTCAAGGTAACGCGGCCGGTGTCGGTCATTCGTGTTACCAGTTGCCCCTGAGTAAAGGGGGATTGCTCAGAAGATTGATGAAAACGATACATGGCAGCAAAATCAATCAGTGCACGTGGTTCCAGGCTAAAAACATAGCGCGGTTGCCAGTCACTGTTGGCGGACTTATAGAACAGTGCGTTCTGGTTATTATGGCTGCCCAAGCGGTAAAGGCAGTTCTCTGACTGATATTCATCCGTCGCCCCCATCAGCAATGGCTGTGCGCAGGATTGCCCCAAGCCCACATCAACCAGGTAGTCCTGTTGGCCCTCGCCCTCATGCAAGGTCACCAATACCAGCATATGATCAAACTCTTCGGTTAGCTGGTCGCCGATGCAAATTCGTGCCGACAACAACTGCACATCAAAGCCCATGGATCGTAGCATAGCAAACAGCAAGCCGTTACATTCGTAGCTCAGCCCACCACGACGCTCCTCAACAATTTTTTCATAGAAGGCCGTAAAAGAAAGTCCGGGCTTTTCTTCAAAATGAATATCGAGATTTTCAAAGGGAACTGACAGTAAAAATGCCCGCTGCAGACCTGCTAATGTTTGCAAGCTCACATCGGTAGAACCCTGATAACCAATACGCTCAAGGAATGGCGTGATGTCCATAAAATATATCTCTAGAAGTCAGTATCAGGGGATATTCGTCACAAAATAACGACGGAGAATTACATTTCGCTCGTCAGATCAGACCATGCTGCGCGCAGATAAATAAACATTGACCAGAGCGTTAAAACCGCTGCGATAATCAAGAAAAACAGACCTAAGTTGCCAATCCATCCACCCGGTTCACCAACCAATAAAACCGTAATGGCGACCATTTGTAACGTCGTTTTAAGTTTGCCGACATAAGAAACCGCCACACTGGTTCGCTTACCCAGTTCAGCCATCCACTCACGCAGTGCAGAAATTACAATTTCGCGACCAATAATCACCATGGCCGACAACGTCATCCAAATCGAAGGATAAGCCTGTACCATCATGACCAGTGCAATGGCGACAATCAGTTTATCGGCCACTGGATCAAAAAAAGCACCAAAGGGTGTATGTTGATCCCATTTACGAGCCAGGTAACCATCCAGCCAGTCGGATAGTGCCGCAATGACAAAAACACTGGCAGCGACAATATTGCTCCAATCAAAAGGAAGGTAATAAATAATAGCGATCACCGGAATCAGAATGACGCGTAAACAGGTGATAATGTTGGGTATACTCATAAAAACCGAATAGTGGAAGTTTAAAACACGTGCCGCAATGGCTTACTGACAATTCGCCTCATGATACTGGAACGCTTACTATTATTCATTACGCAAGCTGGCATAAATTTCCTCCGCCATGCTTTTGCTAATGCCCGGCACCTTGGCAATTTCTTCAGCACTGGCACGCTCGACTTCCTGTATCCCGCCAAAGAAGGTCAATAATTCACGGCGGCGCTTTGGACCAACCCCCGGGATCGACTCCAGTGGCGATGTTCGGCGCGTTTTTCCTCGCGCTTGCCGATGACTGGTAATAGCAAAACGGTGTGCTTCGTCACGGATGTGCTGAATAAGATGCAGTGCCGGAGAATCCGGCGGCAGAACAATTTCATCACTACGCCCAGCCATAAACAGAGATTCAAGGCCAGCCTTACGGGTGACCCCTTTGGCAACCCCCACCAACAGCACGCCATTAACATCAAGCTCAGCCAACACATCTTCGGCCATTCGCAATTGTCCCTTGCCGCCATCAATAAACAAAATATCCGGCAACTTACCTTCGCCTGACTTAAGCCGTTTATAGCGTCGTTTCAAGGCCTGCTGCATCGCTGCATAATCATCGCCGCCCGTAATACCCGAAATATTGAAACGCCGGTAATCGGATTTCAGCGGGCCGTTATCGTCAAATACCACGCAGGACGCTACTGTCGACTCACCTGAGCTGTGGCTGATGTCAAAACACTCCATGCGTTTAGGCGACTCACTCAGTTCCAGTGCCGCCTGCAAAGCACTCAAACGTCCGGCATAGTCGAGATTGCTGGCATGGCGACCCTGCAAGTTCTGCTCGGCGTTATTAATGGCGAGCTGAAGCCAGCGGGCACGATCACCGCGAACTCGCGAGGTTAACTGCACCTTATGGCTGGCCGATTGCGCTAGTGCGTCAGCCAGCATCGCCTCATCCTCAAGTTCGGCATTAAGGATCACTTCCTTGGGAATCTGGTGCTGTGCAGAACCCGCCAAATAAAACTGAGGAATAAAGCCACTTAACAGCTCAGCCAACGAACTCACCATGTTGACCTTAGGATAATAGGTGCGACTGCCCAAGATACGCCCCGCCCGAATAAACAGCACCTGCACACAAATACCCATCGGGCTCACCAGGCCCGCGACCACATCCACATCACCACTGTGACCGGAAACATATTGCTGTTCCTGTACTCGTCGCAGGTGAATCACCTGATCGCGTAATTCCGCTGCTTTTTCAAAATCCAGCGCTGCCGAGGCCTGCTCCATTTGGGTCGTTAGTTCGGTGATAATTTCGCGATCCTTGCCCTCCAGAAACATGCGTGTATGACGCACATCCTCGGCATACGCCTGCTTGGAAATATATTCCACACAGGGCGCCTTACAGCGCTCTATTTGATACTGCAGGCAGGGCCGCGAGCGGTTCTTAAAATGGCTTTCGTCGCACTGACGTACCTTAAAGGATTTCTGCAACAGACTAAGCGTTTCACGCACTGCGCTGACATTTGGAAACGGTCCGAAATAACGGACATTCTTACGTTTGGCCCCCCGATGCAAACCAAGTGAGGGGTATTCATGTTGATCTGTCAGAAAAATAAACGGATAGGACTTATCATCCCTTAACAGAATATTATAGGGCGGCTTAAGGCTTTTAATAAGATTCTGTTCAAGCAACAGAGCTTCGGTTTCACTCGCCGTGACGGTGACCTGCACATCAACAGCTTTCGCCATCAGTGACTGGGTTTTAATACTTAAACCCGTGTTACGGAAATAACTGGAGACGCGGTTTTTAAGGTTCTTGGCTTTACCCACGTAGAGAACCTTGCCAGCGTCATCAAGCATCTGATAAACACCAGGGCGGCGAGTCAATTCCGTCAGAAAGGTTTTTGAATCAAAGGTTGTCACAGTAGAAAAAGCACAAACAGGTAGGAAGTAAAAGCAAACTGCCCACTCTAGGCATCATTTAAATGAACGCTAGAGCGGGCAGCAAAAATTAACCAAAAACTAGCCGTGCTCGGGATGCTGGGTAATATCCAAAACCGCACGCAAAATATCACGCTGACTAATTTGACCGACCAACTCACCATCATCAATAACGGGGAAACGTTTAAGGCCCCGCTTCTTAAACTCAACCGCCACATCGACAATGTCATCTTCGGGACTAACGGTAGCCACATCCGTGGTCATATAGTCAGAAACTTTTCCACCTGCTTCCGTGTAATAAATATCCTTAATAATCGCATCCAGACAATCACCCTCGGACAACAAACCAACTAATTGCTCATTGCCATCAATAACGGGCGCCCCCGAAATACCATTGGTTTTCAAGGCTTCAATTGCTTCGAAGAGATCGGTCTCCGGGCGAAAGGTGACTAACCGCTTGGTCATGTAATCCCGAACCTTGATTGACTTCAGCATGAAAAATTCCTTATTTATCTTGTGGTTATTATCTATAAACACGCTTGTTGTGGTGCTGTCTTGAAGTTTTACGCTGATACGTAAGTTCAGTCAAGCGCAATACATACGTCGTTATTGCCGCACAAACCAGCTCCTTCGAATAGCATTAAAAACAAAGAAAAGAACAGAATAGCTCAATATTGCTTTGGTACTCCCAGCCCTACCGCAAGCACTGTAACCCCTCTGGCCTTCCAACTCAGGTTTTATGCTGTTTTAACAATTTATGCAGCTCGTCAACCACAACCAGAGTGAGGGCTATTAATAACAATACGGACCATTGTTGCAATGTGACCGGCGCTATCTGCAATACACCGCTCAACCCGGGAGTGTACATCGCGGCAATATGAATACCCTGCGCAGCCAACATGCCAAACAATAACAGTGGATTACCAAAAAAGAACTGTCTGAAAATAGACTGTGTTTCGGAGCGACTATTAAGGACGTGGACGTTTTCAAACAGGACCATCAACAGCAAAGTAATATTGCGCGCCGCCTCTTCGCTCATACCTTGACTCAACGCCCAAACAAAGACGGCAAAAGCCAGACTCCCCATTACCAGAGCATTTATAAACACCCGCTCAAGCATAAGCCGGTTAAAGATAGTCTCCGCTGGTGGGCGTGGTGGACGTTGTAATTCATTACCTTCCTTGGGTTCGAAAGCTAGTGCAACATCCTGTATACCATTGGTCACTAAATTCAGCCAAAGTAATTGTATGGGAAATAACGGGATCGGATAACCAAACAGGACACTATAGATAAACAGGGTCATTTCCGCCGCACCGGTTGAGATCAGCAGAAACACCACCTTGCGAATATTATTGTAAACGATACGGCCCTGCAGAATACCCTGCACAATAGAGGCAAAATTATCATCGGTAATGACCAGGTCAGAATTTTCTCGCGCAACGTCTGTGCCGCGTTTGCCCAAGGCAATGCCAACATGGGCATGGCGCAAAGCCGGAGCATCATTAACGCCATCACCCGTCACGGCCACAAAATGGCCATCCTTAATCAGTTGCTCAACAATCTGTAATTTTTGAGCGGGTTCGACACGTGCGAACACCTTTGACGATGTAATCAACGCAGACAAGGCCTGCTCGCCCTGTTGGGCTGCCGCTGTAATTTCCCGTCCGGTCACGACCGTCGAATGTTGATCGGCTATTTCAAGCTCTCTGGCCAACGCTAATGCCGTCTTTGGGTGATCACCGGTGATCATCGCCACATCAATATGGGCAGCGCGACACTGCTTAACTGCCGCATGGGCCTCCGGACGCAAGGGATCAATCATGCCTACCAGACCTAAAAAAGTCAGCTTTTCGGGAGGCTGATCCAATGCTACTAAATCAGCGGTCAGTTGACCGCTGGCCAGCGCCAAAACACGATACCCCTGTCCCGACAACTCATCGACCTGCCGATAAATATCTTCAATAATCAAAGGGTTACCTGTGACCGCTGAGTCACACATCGACAGCACACGCTCGGCACTGCCTTTCACATGAACATACTGTTCAGCGTCGACCCGGTTAACACAAGCACTAAAGGAATTTTCAGATTCGTAGGGAATGCGAGACAGCTCAGGGTAATCCTGAGCTGCATGTTGATGATCAAAACCCTGTTTGGCCGCCAGCACCAAAAAGGCAAGGTCAACCCCGTCCCCAGTTGCCAGCCACTCGCCGTTATGCAAAGTCAGCTGCGCTTCGTTGGCTAACAGTCCGCAGCGCACCAGCTTTTGCAGCGCCTGATTTTCATCGTTAACAAAACCATTGGCAGAAATATCGCCGTTTAGATTCAGCCCCTGTCCGCTGACACTGTAACGCTGATTATCCGGCATAAGAATGGTTTTTGCGGTCATCTCGTTGACCGTCAGAGTCCCCGTTTTGTCGGAAGCAATATAGGTACAGGAGCCCAGCGACTCAACAGCCACCAATTTGCGCACAATCACATTAACTTTAGCCATTCTGCGCATACCAATGGCCAGCGCCACAGTAATGGCTGCCGGTAGTCCTTCAGGAATAGCCGATACCGCCAGCGCCACCCCCAGTAAAAAGACAGTGGCAAGATCCTGTCCACGCAACAGGGTTATCACAAAGATTAAAGCAATGACCAGCAGCACCCCCAGGGACACCCTGAGCGTAAAACGTTCAATGCGTTGTAACAGCGGCGGTTTAATCGTCTCTCGAACGTATAGCTCAGAAGCAATCAAACCAACCTGAGAGCGAGCTCCGGTGGCAATTACTTCGCCGATACCACGGCCATGGGTAACAATGGTGCCAGCAAAGGCGTGGTCTGTTTTTTCGCTGAGCGGCGCAGCGTTATCCGTTGCCGTGGTCGCTTGTTTGGTTGAGGCAAGCGACTCGCCCGTCAAAATCGACTCATTAATCAACAAATTTTGACAGCTTTTCAACTTGAGGTCGGCAGGCACTTTATCCCCGGAAACCAACTCCACTATATCACCGGGCACTATTTCAGAAGTGCTTACCTGTTGCGTAATGCCGTCACGAATGACTGAGGCAAAGTGCGGCACCATTTTTTTCAGGGCCGCCATCGAGCGCTGTGCAGAATATTCCTGCACTGTTCCGATAGTGGCATTAATTAATAACACCACAAAAATAAAAATACCGTTGAGGAGTTGCCCCAGTCCCAGCGACACCAACGCCGCGGCCAGCAATACATAGATAAAGGGACTATTGAATTGAGCAATAAAGATAGATAAAAGCGTATCGCTACGCTTTTCCGGCAACTGATTTGCCCCAAAGCGTTTTAACCTTTCAGCAGCTTCAACGGACGTTAAGCCTGTCTCTGGCATAGGGGACAAAGCAGCTCCTTGATTGTGCTAACTCGTGATTTTAACGGCCTACTCGCCACTAAAAATAACCCAACTGACCGTCCTAATTCTAAAATTACAGTGGCGCCAACCACAATAGATAAAATTAATTGGCTGTCGTTCGGAGTTACTCTCAGATTATGAAAATCTCGACCTCACTTCAGAGCCCCCTTCATAATGTCTAATGGCATGACTTCTTAGTCTAGAGAGTGAGGATGTCACGATAACCCGCAATATCGACATCAAAGCTCGTTTTATGGCGCAAATGGTCACGCATTCCTTCCAGAGCATCCGGATCACCATGAACCAGCTGAATCGGCATACCTTTTCGAAGATTCGATTGCTGAAGCCAATGCTCCATATCCAGATAATCCGCGTGCCCCGACAGGCCGTGTATTACTTGAACCTGGGCCCGTACCGGTATCCAGTCTCCATGAATCTTGATCGTTTCGACGCCCGCTAACATTTTTGCACCACGCGTACCTCCCGCCTGATAACCCGTAAATAACACGGTCGTGCGATAATCCCCTAACAGGCGCTTGAAATGGTGAAGTATTCGTCCCCCGGTAGCCATTCCACTACCGGCAATAATGATATGGGGAAACCGCTGATCATGCAGAGCCTTGGAGTCATCAACACTGGCCGTATAGGTAACGGTTTGATACATGGCATGACATTGTTCTGGAGTTAATCGGTGTAACCTATTATATCGACAATAAATATCAGAAACGTCGATTGCCATCGGGCTGTCGAGATAAATAGGCATCCTGGGAATACGGCCTTCGGCTATAAGTGTCGCGAACATATGCTGAAGAGTTTGAGCACGACTTACGGCAAAGCTGGGGATCAACAATACTCCCCCTTTTTTTGCCGTTGTCTTAACGACATCCGCTAATTGTTCAAAGGGGTCGGTTTGATCATGACGGCGATTACCATAGGTGGATTCAAGTAATAATAAATCCAGCTCCGGTAATGGGTTGGGTGGTTTCATAAAAATATCATCTGGACGGCCAACATCTCCAGAAAACGCGACGCGCTTACCCTCGGCTTCTAAAATAATGCTGGCAGCACCCAGAATATGTCCGGAGCTTTGCAGGTGAGCCTCGATATCGCCGATTGAAAATCGCTCATCAAATTCAACTGCCTCAAATAACTCCATGCTACTTTCAGCCGTGGCGCGATCATAAAGCGGCTGCGGGTTTTCATGCTTACTCAGTTTATATTTTTTATAAAACTTGGCGTCATCTTCCTGAATATG